>Ga0190334_1000074_pt1 | contig 48116 bp, 47 predicted proteins | sample 48720478_MG_FD_161270 | JGI IMG/M metagenome (GOLD analysis project Ga0190334, IMG submission 161270) | Hydrothermal vent sediment bacterial communities from Southern Trench, Guaymas Basin, Mexico - 4872-04-7-8_MG | ecosystem: Environmental > Aquatic > Marine > Hydrothermal vents > Sediment ... | reverse complement strand
TGGAATTTTTCTTTTTAATTTGTCTCTTCTAATTCTTCTTTTCACTTTAAAGGATGCAAGGGCTTCTGGCGTAGTTGAAGAAAATTACTGGTGGGATGTTATTCAGGAACTCGTTCACAGAATTAAAACTCCTCTTACAACCCTCTTCTGGTGCCTTGAGCGGGTAAAGAACGATTTAAAGAAGGGCAAACTGATTTCATCTTCAACTGTGGAGTCTATGATAGAGGATTTAAATAAACTTAACAGTGGTTTAATAAGTCTGATTAAGATGTCAGCTATTAATAAAACAAAACTTCAGGAGATAAACCTTACTGAGGAGCTCAATTCTCTGATGGATAAATTCATTAAAGTGGTGGAAGATAAAATAGAGATAGATTTTGCTGTGGAAGAAGAATTGATTATGGAAGCTGACAGGGAACTCTTAAAAGAGGCGTTTTTAAACATAATAGAAAATTCCATAGAAGCAATGCCTGATGGGGGGAAATTAACTGTAATTGCTTATAAAAAGACAAGCCCCTTTTCTTCAAAGGAAGAAATAGTTGTTGAGATAACTGATACTGGACATGGGATAAAAAGGGAAAACCTAAGGAATATTTTTAAGCCAAATTTCTCAACCAAAAAGAAGGGGATGGGAATAGGGCTGACCATTTCAAAGAGAATAATCGAAGCCCACGGAGGTAGAATAGAAGTTTACAGTAAACCAGGATTTGGCACAAAATTTACGATTTATTTGCCTGTGAATAAAGAAAAATGAGCAGACCTTATGAGATTTTGATAATTGACGATGATGGAAAAATTCTGTCCATGCTATCTGATATCCTTTCTGAGGAGGGATTTATTCCCCTTACGGCCTCAACTTCAGCAGAAGCTCTTAAACTCTTTTCTCTCAGGAATCCAAGAGCTGTGATTTTAGACCTGGTCTTTGATAGGGAAGATGTTGATGGGATTGATCTTCTGAAAAGAATGAAGGAAGAGAGCCCTGATGTTCCTATTATAATGCTTTCCGGACACGGAACCATTGAGAGGGCAGTGGAGTCTATAAAACTCGGAGCATATGATTTTCTTGAAAAACCTGTGAGCTACGAAAAGGTTTTGGTAACCCTTAGAAACGCTATTGCAAAGTCCAGCCTTGAAGAAGAAAGAAAAACTCTCTTAAGAGAGATTATGGACAGGTATCAAATAATAGGAGTCTCAGCTGCGATAAAGGGTATCTTCAAAAAGATAGAAAAATTTGCTGACGTTGATTCTCCTGTTCTTATAACCGGAGAAAGTGGAACAGGGAAAGAGCTGATTGCAAGAGCCATTCATCTTAAAAGCCGAAGGGTTCCGAAACCCTTCATTGCAGTAAATTGTTCTGCTATTCCGGATGAGCTAATAGAGTCCGAAATGTTCGGCTATGAAAAGGGAGCTTTCACAGGGGCAGTAAAAAGCAAACCTGGTATATTTGAGCTTGCAGATGGAGGAACACTTTTCCTTGACGAAATCTCTGAAATGAGCAGAAGATTCCAGGCAAAGCTTTTGAGGGCTGTGGAAACACTTGAAGTCCAGAGGGTAGGTGGAACTAGAAAGAGAAAAGTTGACATTCGAATAATTTCAGCATCCAATAAGAATCTAAAAAAGGAAGTGGAGAAAGGAAACTTTAGAGAAGACCTCTATTACAGACTGGGGGTTTTAACCATAGAAGTTCCTCCGCTGAGGGAAAGGAAAGAAGACATCCCCTCTCTTGTTCTTTTTTACATAAGAAAATTCTGTGAAGAAAGAAAAATTCCAGTAAAAAATCTTCATCCAGAAGCCCTTGGGCTTTTAATTGATTATCCTTGGCCTGGAAATGTTAGGGAACTTAAGAACTTAGTAGAAAAGATAGTAGTACTCTCCGATGGTGAAGAAATCACCCCTGATGATGTAAAAGAATTCCTTGGGGAGAGCGAAGTTTACACCACAGAGAACGATTCTCTTGAGTCTGTAAAGGCTAAAGCAGAGAGGGAAAAGATTTTGAAAGAGCTCGAGGCCCACAACTGGAATTATTCAAGAACGGCTTCAGCCCTGAGAATTTCCCGCGCTACCCTTTTCAACAAAATGAAAAAATACAACATTTCCCGCCGTTCTAAGCCTTTAGACTGAAGGGTTTAAAACCTTAACTCTTCAATGAAAGAAGTTTGTTTTTAAGGGCAAGGAGGAGGATTTTGTCCTCTTCTTCTATGCCGAGAAAAAGAACCGAAAGAAGAATGACGCCGGCCCCGATAGCTGCAGCTATAAATGTAAAAATAATTGAAGGTGGTAGATACGTCTTTAGCAGAAGAAGAGTTCCGGTCCCAATGACGCCTGCAATGGCGGGTTTTATATATTTTGCATTGTAAGGAATCATTTTCATTATATGCCAGACTTCTGCTGTTTTTACGAGGTTTACAATTGCAAGGGCAACAGAAGCGCCAGCAGCGGAGCCAATTGCTCCATACTTGGGGATAAGAAGGATATTAAGCCCAAGGTTAATAACCGCAACTGCAATTCCATTGGCCATCTCCCATTTTTGATGCCCTGACATGGAGAGCATAAGCCCATTGGGTCCCACAGCAGCGTTTATAAATTGACCTATTGCAAGAAAAATCAATACCAATTTTGCCGCAGCAAACTCAGGCCCGAAAATAGTAAGTATTCTATCGCTGAAAACGATAATCCAGAGGAAAACAGGCATGGAAAAAATCCAGATTAACCTTGTAATGGCAGAGTACATTTCATTTAGTGTTTTAAATTCCTTTTTATGGTAGAGTTCTGAGATTATTGGGGCAAAGATCATATTGAAAGAAGTGAGAACAAATACCACAAGGCCTGCGATTATGTTCCCAATAGCATAAAAGCCCGCCTCCTTTGAAATGGAATAAGCGCCTATAAGCAGAGTGTTTATCTGACCCATAAGAAAATATGTGAAACGTATAAAAAGAAGATTTGAAGAATATGAGAGAAATTTTTTCCGGTTTCCCGGGGGAAGTAAAGGCTTTTCCAGAAGGAATGGGTATCTTCTTAGCACCCATCCTGCAATGAGGAAGAGTGCAATAAAAGAAGATACAAATTTTGCCCAGGAAATTGCAGGGAGTTTTTTGTAAAAGGCATAGAATAAGCCCAGAAATACTATTACAGAAATGCTTCTATCAATAATCTGATTGTAAAGTATAAATATAGGAGCCTCTTTTTCTGCCTGTATAACTCCACCCAGTACGTTCTGCAAAGAAAAAAATATCAATATGAAAGCAAATATAGGGAGGATTGGTCCGAGGCGGGGTTCTTTAAATATGGTATTGGCAATAAAGTTGTTCCCGAAGATGAGTAATAAAGCGAAAATCACAGAAAGTGTAAATGTGAAAACAACTGCGAAATTTATGGTTGCCTTGAGAAAATCCTTTCTTTCGTCACTTTTGTATATAGGAATGAATCTTATAAGGCCGCCCGATGTTCCAAAAACAGTAAAGATGGCAAGGGTCAGGACTGTCGTATATGCAAGTTGAAAAACTCCATAGAGGTCCGCTCCAAGAATCCTTGCGTAAATTGCTCCAACCAAAAAACTTACTGCGAGAGCCACAGATTTCGTCAGAAAGACCATTCCTGCTTTTTTCGTGGTTGTTCTAAGATAGGCAGAAAATTTTTCTGCTTCCTCAGACCTAATGGATTGTTTCGCCATAGCTGATACAGATAAATAATACTATTAATCGACCTATCTTGAAATTTTAATTATTTGTTGAAATTTTGATGATAGAATAAATTTAGTGGGGGAAGATTATAAAATTTTTAGTATTATAAAATGGACCTTATTTTTGGCTCCTATATGGTGGATATTGGGAGTGGACCCCGTGGTGTATTACTTAACCACCCTTGTTGCATTTTCTTTTCTTATTCTAAAGAAGAAGGGAAAAATATTAATTCCTGACCTTTCCTTGCCCTTGTTATTTTTTATTTTATCTTTTGGCTTTTCCGTTTTTTATCATTCTCCGTTTTTCCCGATAGCCAAAACCTTTGGTGCAATTTATCATCTTTATTGGTGGATAAATGGGTTTATTTTGTTAATAATCCTACGCAATATAAATGTTTCATTTGAAAAGGAAGTCTACAAGTTATATTTTTTTCTGTTTTCTATAGCATTAGTAATAGTACTGGGGTCAGTTTCCCTTTTTTTAGCAGGGATAGAAAGAATAGAAATGCAGACTTTAGTTGCAAAGTACATTCCTGGATGGGGACTTCTGGCTACTGCTGCTGGAACGGATGTGTTTACTATGTTTAGAGTGGATAAAATGGTAATTGAACTACCAAGAGTATATTTCATGGCTCATCCTCTTGTTTTTGCCAATTTTTTGATATTGGTTTGCCCTATTCTTCTGGGTATAAGTTATCTAAAAAAAACAAAGTCTTCCAGAGTTTTTTTACTGTTTTTTTTCGTAATTTCTCTATTTCTTACCCTTTCTCGAGTAGCCATTTTTTCTGTGATTGCAATCTCGATATTAGGTTTTTATTTGTGGATAATTGAGAATTTTTGTAAATTTTCAAGAATAAGAAGAATTATTGTGACCACATTTTTCTTCGTCTTTCTCCCTTTGGTTATATATTTCTCCGGGTTTTTACGGGTTCTTTTTTTTAAGTTAAGAATTAACAGCGCAATCAGCAGGTTGGAACAATACAAAAAAGCCCTTGAACTTTTTATTGCCCATCCCTTTATTGGAACAGGTTTGTTTTACGATGACCCTACTATTCGCTTGAAAATAGGAACACATTCAACATATATGGAAATTTTGATGATTACAGGTCTATTAGGGTTCATTTTCTTTATAATGTTTTTATTTCTAATAATTGGAAAATGGTGGATAAGATATAGAGAGTCAGTGAATTCCAGAGATAAAAATTTCTGGAGGTTCTATGGATTTGGAATGATTTCACTGTTTTTTTCCATAGCCGGGTCCTTAATGGATTTTTACCCTTTCCTTTCAGTAATCTTTTTCGTTGCGCTCGGTTTTTTAATGAAACCCAAGTTTGAGTAAAATATTAAAGATGAAAATAGCCATTGTTTGTTCAACCGGAGGTCATCTATTTCAACTTTATATTTTAAAAGACTGGTGGAAGAAATACGAAAGGTTCTGGGTAACATTCAGGAAGGAAGATGCTCTATCCATGCTTAAGGAAGAAAAAAAATACTGGGCTTATTATCCTACAACCAGAAATTTATGGAATTTAATAAGAAACACAATCCTTGCCTGGAGGATTTTAAGAAAGGAAAAACCGGATATTATAGTATCTACAGGAGCGGGTGTGGCTGTTCCTTTCTTCTGGCTGGGAAAACTCTTTGGAGCAAAAACGATTTTTATAGAGGTTTATGATCGAATAGATTCTCCTACACTTACAGGAAAGCTTGTTTATCCTGTTACTGATAGATTTTTGCTCCAGTGGGAATCCCAGAAGAAGTTTTATCCCAGGGGAATTGTTGTAGGGGAAATGCTATGATTTTTGTAACGATTGGGACAGATGAGCATCCATTTCCGAGACTGCTTCGTGAGGTAGAAAACCTTGTGAAAAAGGAGGTCATAAAGGAAGAAGTGATCATACAGAGCGGGCACACAGAGTTTTCTTCAGATGTCATAAAAAAAGTGTATTCCATTCTACCTTTCGATAAGTTTGTAGAGTATATAAAAAATGCAAGAATTGTAATAACACATGGTGGCCCTGGAAGTATAATGCTTGCTCTTAGCTCCGGAAAGGTTCCTATTGTGGTCCCGAGACGGAAGGAATTCGGGGAGCATGTGGATGATCACCAGATTAAATTTGCAAGATTCCTGGAGGAAAAACAAAAGATAATTCTAGTATATGAGGTTAGAAACCTTTTCCCGGCAATAAAGTCATATGACAGCAAAGCGAGGGAGTATAAAAAAAATTCTTTTATTTTTCAAAATAAAACGAGAAAGTTTGCCTTGAGCCTTGATAAAATATGCAGAGAGGTTTTCTATGAATAATGAAGAAATAAATTTTGAGAAATTGTTCAGAATTTTTCTTGAAGGATGGTATATAATTCTTACTTTTTCCATTCTGGCAATGTTTATATCGGCTGGTTTTTATTTCGCGAATCGGAAAAGTAAAGTAAATTACTTCAGAATCCAGCCTTATAATGTAAATACATCTTTTTTTGATTACGATCATTTCACAAGGATGATTGTCCCTTCCTTAAGAAAATTCAGGGTGAAAGTCTCTGTTGATAAATTTGTGAAGTACGTTGAAGGGGAAAGAACTCTGGTAGCAGGTGAAATAAGGATTAAAGGGAAGAAAGAAAATATTGAAAAGGCATATAACGATCTTAAAGGGAGATTTATACAGTTTGAAATTCAGAACTTGATGCAGGGGAAAATTCAATATTTATTAAAGCTGGACAAAGAAAGAGATAGATTACTAATGGAAATTACCTCTCTTAAAAACTTTGTGAGAAATGCTGAATTGGGAAAAAGCAAAAGATTGTGGTTTGGAGTTTTTTCGCCTTTTAATGGCTATCATAGTATTTTTCAGATTTCAGAATTGTATAGTATTACCCAGTTATTAGAGAAAAAATTCAAAGCTCTAGAAGAACTCATAGATAAGGAAGAGAGAATTATTTCTGAATATGAAAAATATCTTTCAATGAAACCTGAAGAAGTTGCAGACGATCTTTGTTTATCTCACAGTTCGTCTTCAACCATACCGGAACTAGAAATAAAGACGCTATGTATAAAAATTAAAATACTTAACAAAACTGTCAAATTTGCAGAAGTGCCGCCTGTTAGAAAAAATATTATAGTTTTCTGGACAATATCCGGCTTCATCTTGGGAATTTTTACGGTTCTTCTTATAGGAGTTTTCCGGAAACTACAGGTTAGCTAAGTTAAATTTTTTTCTATAATTTTTATAAATTGTTCGATTCTCTTATCCCAGGAATGTTCCCTCGCAATATTTTTTCTTTTAATATATTTTTCCTCAGTTTCCAATTCTGGAATTAATTCCAAGATTTTTATAAATTCTTCAGTGGAGCTAACCGTATAGAGTACATCTTTAAAATTTGCTATGTTATCTTCTATTCCTGAAACTATGATGGGTTTCCCGGTAGCGAGGGCCTCAAAAAACTTGGCAGGTATTATTCCTTTAGTTAGCTCATTTTTTTTATAAGTTAAAAGCAGGCAATCACAAATGCTTAGCTTTTCAGTCAGTTTTTCCCGCCTGACAGGCGGGTGGAAAATAACATTTGAAGGGAATGGAGGCAATTGAGTTTTTACTGGTCCAATGAAAATAAAATTGCAGGATTTAGCAATTTTTGCAGCAGAAAAAATGAGGTCCAAATCTATTCTTTCGTCTATCGCCCCGAAAAAGCATATGTTTTTTACTGCCTTTATGGGTTCCCTTCCTGCCCTTGAAAAAAGTTCATAGTCAACTCCAGGAAGGATCTGGAAAACTTTATTTTTTGATAACTTGAGCATTTTTTTATACAGAAAATTTGAATCAGCTATAATTAGATCGCTTTTTTGAACTAGCTCGTTTTCCGTTTCTTCAATGTCCGAAGGAACACCCTTCATACCTTTGAAGTTTACGACACAATCATAAATAAGAAGGGAATAATCCAGTTTGTTTATAATGTCAATGGTAGTTTGTGTTGGGAGATATGCAATTATAACTGGTCTTCTTATTTCTGTTTCCTTTATTTTTTGAATTAACTTGGGAATGAAAATTTTTCTGTTAAGCTCTCTAAAAATTCTATAGGTTGGAGGCAAAAAGGGGAATTTTAATCTCACGAGACCCTTCGGGATGGGGTTTTTATATTTTCCCAATCCAAGATATTTTTTGAAAATTATTCTGGGGAACTCTTCAAAGCGGGGATTTCTGATTCCAGTACCATCTACATAAATTACCTTCCAGCCATTTTTAAGAAAGAAAGAAGCTATAGTTTGATGCCTTTGCCAGAGAAAGTCCCAATCAATGGAAGATAATATTATAAGTTCTTTTATCATTATAGATAACCAAGACCCTTCAGAGTTTTTTTCAGTTCATCTTCATCTTCGTGAAATTTAATGTCTATAATTCTTTGAGGAGAAATATCCTTTCGTTTTTCGGATTTTCTTTGGGAAAAATCTTGCCTAAAGAAATGTTTAAGCACTTTACCTTCAACATAATTAGGAATAGGTAGTTCCATGTACCATAGGATAGTAGGTAAAAGGTCAATAATATTTGCATCGTCAAATATTCCTTGTTTTATACCTTCTCCGGACATAAGTAATATTCCATTTTCGTCGTGATTTCCTGTATGAGAAGTTTTAGGTTTATTATGTTTAAAATATTTTTTCGGATTAGAGAAAGGGAAAAATGAAAATTCATAATATCTGTCGGTCATTATAATCAAATCTGGAGCTTCTACATGGTCTGTTTTCCCGAATGCCTCTGACTTTTTTACTGCTTTAAAGGGTTTTTCTTCCGTTTCCGGATCTACCTCATTTTCGAAAATTGTCTTTATTTCATCGATGATATCATCATAATCTCTTAATTCTACTATGCCCTGAGGTTCCCTACCTTTTAGGTTGATATATATATTTCCATACACCCAACCATTAAGTGAAAAAGCTCTAGTGGAAGAAAAATCTATCCCTATTTCTCTAAAAATTGCTTCCCTTAACGCTCTCCTTTTTTCCTTTTTTATTAGAATTTTGTTGATTTTAAGAAAATCAAATTTTTTAGCTATCCTTAAAGCTTCATGAAGGACTCTTTTAGAAGATCTTTTCATCACTAGAAATCCATGCTTTAAAAGCAAACCGTTTGTATCCACAAGTTTTGTTACGGGTTTGAAGCCATGGTCTGACATTATTATAAGGAAGACTTTCCCCGTTTTTTCCACCCATTGATGTAATTGCTCTATTGCCCTGTCAAGTTCTTTATAAACTTCAAGTGCTAGTTGCCTGCACTTTGGTTTGAAAAGTGGATGTTCCGGCTCAATACAGTGGTAGAGAAAATGTTGAACAATATCAGACGACTGGAAATGAACCATTGCGACATCCCAGTCAGGAGAGTGAAGCAGATATTTCGCAAGATTAACTCGGTTCTGTATTGTTTTTTTTAGTTCCGAGACGAATCTTTTTATTCCATAACGAGAATAAACCGCTCCAGTAGTCATAATTCTATATTCGGGAAATTCTTCCCTTATTTCGTCTGTAAGTTCTGGGGGGTATGTAAAAGTCACTTTTGTTCCAGGAGTGAGCATTCCTGTGACAAGCTGACCTCTTACAGGGAAAGGAGGATAAGTCATGGGAACATTTATACTTATAATCCTTTTCCCTAATTCACTCAGAAGTTCCCAGATGGTTTTATATTTAATATGAGAATTTGTCACAAAATATGTTCCATATTTCCCATTGTAATTGTTAAATTCAAAAATTCCATGCCTTGCAGGGGAAACGCCGGTCATGAAAGTAGTCCAGGCAGGAGCTGTTATAGGAAGCTCAGTAGATTTTAATATAGATTTTGCCCCTGACTTATTTAGAGAACTTAAATAGGGCATTACTCCCTCTTCTTCTAACCGATCGAGCACCTTCCAAGTACCGCCATCTATTCCAATAATTAAAATCCTCATAAATTTGATTATACTTTAAGATTTTGGCTTGAAAAAGACTAAATTATTCTTTTTGTTCCAATTTCTTTTCGATCAAATTCATAAGCTGATCGAATCTTTTTTCCCAAGAATTTTCTATTGCGAGTTTCTTTCTTTTTATATATTTTTCCTCTGTCTCCAGTTCGGGGATTTTTTCCAAAAGTTTTAGAAATTCTTCAGAGGAACTTACAGTATATAACACATCTTTGAACCTTGATATGTTTTCCTCTATTCCTGAAACAATAACAGGTTTTCCTGTGGCAAAAGATTCAAAGATTTTGGAAGGTATAACACCCTTTGTCCATTCATTATTTTTATAAGGAAGTATAATACAATCACAGTTGATTAGCTTCTCTGGGAGCACATTTATTCTAACAGGAGGCTTGAAGGTCACATTTTTAGGAATATCTTTGAGCTCACTCTTTATCGGGCCTATAAAGACGAATTCAAGATCCTCACGCTTCTTTGCAACCGAAAATATCATATCTAAATCAAGTCTATTACTGTTAATTCCTCCAAAAAAACATAGTGTTTTTATTCTCTTTACCCTGCCATTGTCCGCCTTAGAAAATATATCAAAATGAACTCCTGGAAGAATTTGATATGTTTTTTCGGGGAAAAAGTTTAACATTTTTTTATAAAGGAAGTCTGAATCAGTAATTATCAAGTCGCTTATTAATGCAAGTTCCCTTTCTGTGTCTTTTATATCCTGAGGTGCGCCTTCAATACCTGGAAAGTTAACCACGCAATCGTAAATCAAGAAGGAATAGTTGATATTTTTGAGGATATTAAGCGTAGTATCTGTAGGGAGATAAGCAATAACAAGAGGGTTTTTAATTTTAGCCTTCTTTATTTTGTTTAAAAGGATGGGGATTAGATATTTCCTGTTTATTTTTCTAAACAAACGATATGTAGGAGGCAAAAATTGAACTTTAAATTTTATCAACTTATCTGGAACAGGGTTTCTGTAGCCGCTTCCAAATCCAAGAATTTTTTTGAAAATTATTCTATAAATATCTTTCAATCTGGGATCAGTGATACGGGTACCCTCCACAAATACAACTTTCCACCCAGAATTTAAAAAAAAACTGGCCAGAGTTTGATGTCTCTGCCAGAGAAAATTCCAATCGATCGATGATAAAATCAAAACTTCTTTTTGCATTGAAAAAAATTATAGCGAAACTTCCCTTCTTTTAAAAGACGAGCTTGCTGAGTAAAAGAATTCCCCCTCACTAAGGAGGGGGAATTCTTTTTATTTAATAGGTGGCTTCGGTCTTGGTGGTAACTTTGGCGGGTGTTTCTTTATCTTTTCCATAAGAATTTCCACAGCTTTTTCGAGCTGTGGGTCCCTTCCCTTCATAAGGGCACCAGGGGTGTTATCCACCACTATATCCGGCTCAACACCATGGTTCTCTATTACCCACTTGCTCTCTATGCTGTAATGTCCAAATTCGGGAGTTGTAATATAGCCTCCGTCTAGCAGTGGCCTGTAGCCCCTTATTCCTATAACACCGCCCCAGCTCCTTGTTCCGATTAGTGGCCCCAGTTTGTAGAATTTGAAGAAATAGGGGAATATGTCTCCATCGGAGGCAGAGTAGTGATTTACCAAACAGGCCATGTACCCTGTAAATACAGCGCTTGGATATGTGTCTGGTTCTGCGTTTCTTGGTGCTCCCATTGCTGCAAGAATTCTGCGGAGTCTCTCCAGTATCATCTGAGAAACGAAGCCTCCACCGTTGAATCTTACGTCTATTATCAATCCCTGCTTGTTAATTTGAGCGTAGTATCCCTTTACGAATTCGTTAAGCCCTTCAAGGCTCATATCAGGTATATGAAGATATCCTATTTTACCTCCCGACAGTTTCTCTACCCTCCTTCTGTTGTTAAGTACCCAATTGTAATAGCGCAAGGACATTTCGTTTTCAATCGGAATAACTTTTATTTCCCAGGCACCTTCCTTTGTGGGTTTTGAATTTACAAGTATCCTTGTTAACTTTCCTGCTCTTTCCTCGAGAAGAGAATATGGATTTGTTGGCCAGCGGAGTTCTTTTCCTGCTATGGCGATGATATAGTCACCTTCTTTAATCTTTATGCCAGGTTGTTTGAGAGGGCTTATGTACTTTCTCTCCCAGTTGGCACCTTCGAGTATTCGAGCAATTTTATAATATCCATTTTCCCCCTTTACAAGGTCTGCTCCAAGATGACCCACATTGGTGTGTTTGAACTCCGGATAGTCTCCTCCTCCTACGTATGTATGGGAACATGCAAGTTCTCCCAGCATTTCTCCGAGAATGTAATTAAGGTCAAACCTGTGAGAGATATAGGGGATAAGACTTCCCCATCTTTTGAGCATTTCCTTCCAGTTGACCCCATGCATATTTGGGACATAGAAGAAGTCTCGCTCCAGTCTCCAGGCTTCCATGAACATCTCTTTCCACTCTTCAAGAGGCTTTACATAGGATTCCATATTTGAAAGGTTTACACTGCCCTTGCCCGGGGAAACGTTGGTAGATGAAGAGGGAATGATGCCAATGGTTTTTCCGGATCTGTAAGCGATTTTTTTACTATCCGCAGAAAGAGCATAACCCCGAATTGGGGATATTATTTTTACAGGTTTCCTTTCCTTAAGAATGTACGCCATAAGAGTGGGAGTGGTGCCCTCCCCCGCAGAGACGTAAAATACCCTGTCTTTGGTGGCCATCAAGCCGTAATAGTCTCCATAAGGCATTTTGAAGACAACGATTCTGTTTGAGAGACCTTTGAGCTCTATAGAAAACTCTTTCTTTCCCTTCTTTTTGGGTTTGTTTTCTTTATTTTCACTTTTTTCTGTCTTCTCTTCGTCAACTCTCGGCGCCATGGGATTTTCCACGTCTGGCCTCAGCAGAGCTGCGTAGATTCGGTCCATTTTATTATAGGTATAGCTAAGTTCAAAATGTCCCAGTGTGGGGTGATAATCCCTTGAAGAAATAAAATAAAGATATCTACCCTCTGGATCAAAGGCAGGATCTCGGTCATCTGTAAGGTGGGATGTTACCCTGTATGATTTTTTATCTTTGAGAGAATATATGAATATAGAGCTGAAACGATTATCTTCGGGCTTGGCGTAGGCAATCCAGTTGCTATCAGGAGACCATGTATAGCTTCTTATTTCCCACACCTTTGCCCTGTCAACTAAGATCGGCTTTTTCTCGTTGATATTCACATACCAGAGAGTTAGATTTTTATCAGACCATGCTATTTTTTTGCTGTCTGGAGACCACACCAAGCTGTATTTGTAACATTTTCCTGCGGTGGTAATTTTTATTGGTTTTCCGCCATCTTTGGAAATTATGTAAATTCCCTCTTCTCCGTCCATATCGGAGACGAAGGCAATCCATTTTCCATCAGGTGACCATGTTGCGTATTTTTCTCTGGAATTAGATGAATTGGTGAGGTTTTTTGTGTCGCCCTCTTTTGCAGGTATAGTGAATATATCTCCCCTCGCCACCGCAACTATTCTTTTGCCGTGAGGTGATATGTCAAATGATTCTAATTTATCGGATACCTTTTTCCACTGGGGCCTTGCCCATATTCTATCTGTGGGAATTTCCACTTTGACTTCCTTTGTGTTTTTCGTCTGAATGTTATAGACGAAAAGCCTTCCGCCTTTTTCAAACACGATTTTTCCATCCCCGAGGGATGGCCATAGCACATCATAGTCCTGGAAATTTGTAACCTGGACGATTTTCCCTGTTTTCAGGTCATAATAGAAAAGATTAAGAATTTCCCTGCCGTCAGATTTTCTCCTGCTCCTGTCTGATACGAAAAATATTTTGTCCTTATACCACATTGGAAAACGATCTGAACCAGTGTATTTCGTGATACGCTGAAGTTTAAGGGTTCGAAGGTTATAAATCCAGATGTCCTGAGCCATGCCTCCTTTATAGCGCTTCCATGTTCTAAAATCCCTGAAAATTCTGTTCATTGCGAGCTTTTTGCCATCAGGAGAGTAACTGGCAAATCCTCCGTATGGTAGAGGTAGAGGATCAGGCAGAGCCCCATTCAGGTCAACAGTATATAGTTTTCCAAGCCAGGTATCAAAGGTTTTAAATCTTGAGCGAAAGAGCACCCTTTTACCATCTGGTGTCCAGCCCATAACAAGATTGTCAGGGCCAAACCTTTCAGACGTTTTTATTTCCCCGTGATAGGTGAGTCTTTTTGGAATTCCTCCTTCTGCTGGTATTACATACACCTCAAAATGGCCGTCGTACTGACCTGTGAAGGCGATCCATTTACCATCAGGGGAGAAGCGTGGGAAGATTTCCAGCCCTGGATGAGAAGTTAATCTTCTTGCTATCCCACCATTTTCTTCCACTACCCAGATATCCCCACCATAAGTAAAAGCAATTTTTCCGTGACTTATGGTAGGAAACCTCATAACTCTTCCCTCTATTGCAAAGAGGGAAAAGGTTGCAAGTAATAAGACAAGAATAAAAATGAGGCTCTTTTTCATATTACCCTCCAGTTCTAAACGTTCCTGAAAATATTTTACGACTTGATGGCAGGATAGTTAATTCTTTAATTTTATCGGTATATAACTAAATGAAGAAGGTTACTTAACCACAGGAAATCCAGCTTCTTTCCAGCCATTCACTCCATATTTCATGGTGTCAGCTTTATAACCCAGAAGATTGAGCACCACATTTGCCATGCTTGCTGAGTGGCCTGTTACACAAACTATCACTATTGTTTTATCCTTTGGTAATTTTTTAAGATTTTCCTCCTTTGCAAGAACCTTGAAAGGGATATTTACTGCTCCCTGAATGTGTTCTTTCTGAAAATCCTCCGGGTCTCTTATGTCCAAAATGAATATATCCCCGGTATCTTTCTTATCCAACTTTTCTTTTAGCCAAGTATTTTTTACAATCCTCCAGTTTTCAGGGGTTGTTGTTAAATAGTTATCCAGTGCCTGGCGTATAATTTCTGCCCTGTCAATCTGTTCAAGTTTCTGCGTCTTCTGACCGCAGGCTACTAAAATAAAAATTGCCGCAGCAAAAATAACATACAGTCTTTTTCTCATTTTTCTCCTCCTTTTTTAAAATTATATTTTTTCAAAACAGTACAATCCAGGGGGATGTCTCGGTTTAAAGTTGACACAACAGGGCAAATAATTATAATTATATAAGGAGTGGGCGACTAACTCAGCGGTAGAGTGCTACCTTCACACGGTAGTGGTCAGAGGTTCGAATCCTCTGTCGCCCACCATTTTTTATATGAGAAAAATTTTAACCTTATTTTTTCTGATTCCCTTCCTTCTGGGTTTTCAGAAGTACACTCTTAAAAGTGGGACACAGGTAATTTATCAGGAAGATCACAGCTATCCTCTTGTTTCTGTGGTTATAGCGATAAGAGCTGGTTCATCTTATGAATCTCATCGTGAAAAAGGTTTAAGTCATTTCCTGGAGCACATGCTTTTTGACGGGACACTGATGCATTCAAGGGATGAACTTGAGAAAGCCTTTGCGGACATTGGAACCTATTATAATGCTTACACAAGAAAGGACTTTGTAGCTTTTGAATTCGTTTCCCCTCCTTCAGAGGTGATTCCTGCCCTGAAGCTCATAACAGAAATGATTTTTATGAGTTCGTTTCCCGGCAAGGAATTTGAAAAGGAAAAGGGGGTGGTTTATCAGGAAATTGTTAAGGATTATCTGAACCCAATGGAATCTTCAGGGTACAGGTTCTACGAAAAATTCCTGGAGGGGACTCCATATGAAGCTCCTGTTCTTGGCTATCCTCAGATAATAAAAAACCTTGAAAGGCAGAGGATCATAAAATTCTGGGAAAGCCTGTATATTCCTTCGAGAATGAACGTGATTATCCTTGGTGATTTTAAATTCAACGAAATAAAGGACAGGCTCGATAGAATATTTTCTTCGTACAATCGAAAGGGCAGAGAGATTCCTTTGCCTGAAATAGAACCAGCTTGGGGCAAGGTGGAAGTTTTAAATGGCAATTTGAAAAGGCTGGATATAGCCCTTGAGGCTTCCGGACCATGCGAGGATGGTAGTGGGGTTTATGAAATACTGGCCGGTCTTCTGGGAGAGAAACTTTCATCAATCCTTGGAATTTTCCGTTACAGTTCGGAATACGAAAAGTATCGTGGGATTTCGTTTATTCATTTCTACGGTTTTCCGTCCAAAGCTATTTCAAAAGACCAGGTAAAAGCTGCTTTGAAAAAAATTCTTTCCATGAATTTCTCGAAGCAAGAAATAAGTCGGGCTATAAACGATTTTAAATCTTCACGGATTATGCTTGAGGAAAAAAAGCTTCACCTGGCAAGAGAAATAGGAGAATGGTCTATTCTGTGCACCCCTGAAAGAAGAGAGGCTTTTCTTAAAGAAGCCTTGAGCGCAACTACCAGGGAGTTAAAAGATGCCATTGGGGCTATATCCCGATATTATGCTCTTATACAACAGCCAACAGAGAAAAAAATGTTTAAACTGCCCATTCCTGCACTTAGGAAAGGGACCCTTGGAAATGGACTGAAATATGCACTTATGGAAACAAGTTCCAGAATAAATGCCTTTCATGTTCTTTTCATTAAAAGACCTGCAAGGGAAAACTTCCCGGGGCAGTCTCATTTACTCTTTAAAGCACTGGAAATCCAGCATGGAAAGGACCTGGGAAAGCTGGGAATTAATTACCAGTTTACCGATTATATCTACTTCCCGTTTGACGATTTTTATCTGAGTAAGGATTATTCCTACATGAGATTTGAAGGGTGGGAGAGAGAGAACCTAAGGGAGGCTATATGTGAAGTTTTTAATAAGTCTCTGAGTCGGGAGGCCTTCGAGAGGGCGAAAAAAGAAGTTCTTGGGGAGCTCGGTTATCTTTCATCCATGAGAAGCTGGGTAGGGAAAGAAATGCTTCGAATAAAACTCATGCATTTCCCCTATAATCAACCACTTTATGGAACCCCTGAGGTTATTTCATCAGCGAATTATAAACAGATGGAGAATTTTAGAAAATCTTACTTTGATCCTGAGTACATGATTTTTACAGGGACAGGAGATGAACTTCCACAATGCCTTAAAAAACTTAAAAAAGTGGGAACGAAATTTTCCCCTGCTCCTGTAAATCTATCCTCTTCCCCGAAAGTCAGAGGCGGAGTTTTAGCAATGGGGTGGAATGTCAGATGGGATAGGGCTACATATCCCTATTATATGCTCCTGGCACATATACTAAGAGACAGAATTGCAGAAGATGTTAGAGAGAGGAAGGGACTTGCGTATTCAGTTTCAGTGGGTTTTGAACCCTATTCAAACGGAGAAGGTCTTTTTTATATCCTGGTTCCAACAACTGCAGAAGGAGTTAAAAAGATTTCCACCACTGTTGATTCTATCTTGAGTAAATTTATGCCCTCGCGAATTTCTGATGATGAATTCAGACGAAGTAAAGTTTCGCTTGCTGCAAGAGTTCTGCGATACGGTGAAAGAAAAATAAACAGATCTTTTTACACAGGACTTTATATTTACCTTGGACTTGGAGCAGAGTATTTATGGAAACTTCCCGGGATTATAACCAGCCTGAATAAGGAGAAACTGGATGAAGTTTACAGAGAATTAAATGAGCCAGAGAAAATTTCCTTTGGTGGGAAACTATAAGGAAGTGAAATCGTATAAATAATAGATGAGAATTTCCGTAAATGAAACTATCAGCCTGGCGCTGGATTCGCTTAAAAGAAATAAACTGAGGACATTTTTAACCCTCCTGGGAATAATAATAGCTGTTTCCACAATTATAGGCATTATTGGAACAATTCAGGGTCTTAATCACTACGTGGAAGAAAAAATAATTCCTTATGGAGCATCGGATTTCAGTGTGAACAGGTTTTCTGAGGTTATAACCTCCTGGGAGGATTTTCTCAAAATGAGCAGAAGAAAAAGATTTCCCCTTCGCTACTACTTCAGAGTAAAGGAACTGTGCAATACTTGTGAAAAGGTGGGAGCTACAGATGGAACTACTACAAATGTTATCTACAAGGGTAAAACAATGGAGGATGTTCGTGTAAGAGGCGAAACCTCTCTTGCGAGGGAAATAACCGGGGTTAGAGACCTTTATGACGGCAGGCCTTTTACAGAAGAGGAATCCATAACAGGAGCGAAGGTAGCTACAATTGGCTGGGATGTGAAGGAAACTCTCTTTCCTGGAATAGACCCTATTGGGAAGAGGATAAGAATCAAGGGAACATACTTCAGGATTATAGGTGTTGAGGCTAAAAGAGGAAAGATAATGGGAATTTCCCAGGACAATTATGTTTACATCCCTATAAAGGCATACTATACGCTTTTCAATCGGAAGGAAGATATAACCATTCTTGTTCACACGAGTTCCCCTCAGAGGATGGAAGCGGCGATGGAGGAGGTGAGAGGAATCCTTCGGTCCCTCAGGCATTTGAGTCCAAAGCAGGATGATGATTTTTCATTTTCTACATCGGAATCATTGCTTACTGTGTATAAAAATTTGACATCCACTCTTTATATAGCGTTAATAATTATTTCTTCTATATCTCTTCTGGTTGGAGGTATTGTGGTTATGAACATCATGCTTGTTTCTGTTACAGAAAGGGTTCCGGAAATAGGGGTAAGAAGAGCAGTAGGTGCGAGAAGAGCGGATATTATGGGACAGTTTCTTATAGAGGCGGTATTTCTGACGAGCCTCGGTGGAGTAATAGGGATTCTTCTGGGATGGCTTATTGTTTTTCTGATAAATAAATTTTCGCCCCTTCCTGCAAGGATGGAAATATGGTTTACCATTCTAGGATTGGGAATAGCTGGGTTGACTGGCTTAATTTTCGGAATTTATCCTGCCTCCAAGGCAGCTTCGCTTAATCCTGTTGAGGCATTAAGGAGTGAGATGTGAGGAGATTTACTCTTTTTACAGAACTTTTAAATACAGCTTTTTCATCTATAATGAGGCATAAGTCCAGAGCTTTTCTTACGGTTTTGGGGATTATAATAGGCGTTACCACCGTGATTGCAATGGTTGGGGTTACAGAGGGAATTAATGTCAGTTTTCAGAAACAAATGGAAGAGCTTGGTTCCAATATAATTAATGTATCCAAGGTTGAGCCAGGCATCAGACTTGGAAGGCCCCCGAAAGAATTAAGGATGAGAAAAAATCTTACCCTTGAAGACTTAAAGGCTATAGAAAAACTCCCCTCAATTGAATCAGCAGTTGGTCAGTTGAGTATGTTCGAGAGAGGCCTTGTTCGTTCGAAATTTAATACATCAAGAGGGATAGTGCTGGTAGGGGTAACTCATGATTACCTAGATGTTGTAAAAATAAACTTAATAGGAGGAAGATTTTTTACAGAGCCGGAGGAACGAAGCAAAGCCAATGTGACGATTCTGGGTGCTGACGTAGCAACAAATTTATTTCCGGGGGTTGACCCAATTGGAAAAAAGCTACACATTGGTAATACAACCTACACTGTAATAGGAGTTATGGAAAAACGTGGAAGTTTTATGGGACAATCCCAGGATAACTATGTGGTTATTCCACTGACCACTCTTATAAAAAAATACCCCGCTGCGAAAAAAAGGTTGTGGGGAGGTCTTTACATAATGGCTAGACCTAAAAGCCCTGAGCTTCTGGAAAGGGCAATGGATGAGATAACAGAGGTGTTGAGGATGAGAAGAAAACTCAAGCCGGACCAGGAAAATGATTTTGCTATATACACCCAGGAATATATAAACGAACTTTTCTCTCAGCTTGTATCCGGGGTGTTCTTAGTTGGAATTCTTATAGCATCAATTTCATTGCTTGTGGGTGGTATAGGAATAATGAACATAATGCTTGTTTCCCTGAGAGAAAGAACCTCTGAAATAGGACTGAGAAGGGCAATAGGAGCTAAAAAGAAGCATATTCTCTTCCAGTTCGTTGTAGAAGCAGTTACTCTTTCGCTGGTGGGGGGATTGCTCGGAATGTTCCTTGGCTTTGCCTTATCTTTCCTTGCCAAAGCAGCGGCAAATTTCCCTGCTGCAGTTACCCCTTTTGGAGTAATACTCGGGGTAGGTGTCTCCACTATGGTTGGTCTTTTCTTCGGAATTTATCCTGCCTGGAAGGCTGCAAATCTTAATCCTGTGGAAGCCCTCAGGTACGAATAGTAAAAATTCTCCCTTATAGGGTAGATATCACCGGGAGTTTCGGTTAGCTATTCCCTTGAATTAAAAGCTGATTTTAGAATATAATATGTCGGTGAAAAGCTTAAAGAAAGAACTTTTTTTAGCAGGATTTGTTCCAATAGATTTATTGCTGGAGACCATTTTAGGAAAAAGCTCCAGGACTTTGAGATTAATTGTAGGAATAGTATTTCTACTTTCAACTTTTTTTTGGGGGAGAAAAAACCTTTCCCAGAATCAAACAGCAGGGATTATATTTGCCATCCTGGCCATTGTAGCTGCCTATTCTACCTTCCTTTGTAGAACCAATCTTTATTATACCTTCTGGTTTAACACACTCTTTGGCCTTCTTCTTATTTCTATACTTTCATGTATATTTGTACTAACAATAATAGGATTTGCTGTTATAATTATGACCTATATAGGCGTAAATTATCTGCCTTTTTATCAGAATACATTACATGCTTATCAATAAAAGGAGGGACTAATGTATAAGATAATCTTTAATCGTCCCATTGCTAACAAGGTAAAACACATGAGGGTCAAAGCCCCTTTTATAGCTCAGAAGAGGAAACCGGGGAATTTCGTAATCCTCATTCCTGATGAGCATGGGGAGAGAATTCCTCTGACAATTGTGGATTCTAACCCTGAAGAAGGGACCATTGATCTTATCTACCAGGAGGTGGGAACATCCACCTACAAACTTGGGCTTAAAAAGGACGGTGATGACCTTTACCGTATAGTGGGACCACTGGGTAAACCAACTCACATCGAGAAGTTCGGAACGGTTGTTGCTATTGGAGGCGGAGTAGGAATTGCACCTCTCTATCCTATAGCTAAGGGAATGAAAGAAGCAGGAAATCGTATAGTTACAATTCTCGGTGCAAGAAGCAGGAACCTTTTAATCCTTGAAGAGAAAATGAGGGCTATTAGTGATGACCTTAGGGTCTGGACTGACGATGGAAGCTATGGCAAGAAAGGCCTTGTAACCCATGGTCTTCAAGAGCTCATTGATGAGGGTCTAAAAATAGACCATGTGGTTGCTATTGGGCCTACTATAATGATGAAGTTTGTGGCTAAACTTACAAAGGAACACAACATTCCTACAATCGTCAGTTTAAACCCAATAATGGTGGACGGAACCGGAATGTGTGGAGCATGCAGGGTGCTTGTCGGTGGAGAGATCAAGTTTGCCTGTGTGGATGGGCCTGAATTTGACGGTCATCAGGTAGACTACGATAACCTTATTCTGAGGTTAAAGGCTTACAGAGAGTATGAAAGGATTAGCCTTGAAAGGTTTGCCAATTTCTACCCTGAACTCAGGGACTACATTTTCGGAGGTGCAAAATGAAGAACTCTATGCACATGCCTGAAGAACTGAAAGAAAAATTAAGATCCAGGTGGAATGAGGACTGGAGAAAAGAACTGAGAAAGAAACTTAAGGTTAAAGAGAGAATGGCCCTTGAAAGGACCCCCATGCCTGAAAATGAACCTTTGGAAAGGATAAAGGGGTTCTTTGAGGTTAATAAAGGCTACACTCCGGAAATGGCCATGGCTGAAGCCCGCCGTTGTATGGACTGTGCAAATCCCACATGTGTGATAGGTTGTCCTGTCGCAATAGACATACCAACATTCGTAAAGAAAATTGAGATGGGCGATTTTCTGGGAGCAGTTAAGGTTATAAAGGAAACAAATGCCCTTCCTGCTGTATGCGGAAGAGTTTGTCCACAGGAAGACCAGTGCGAGGGCAACTGCACCTATACGAGAATGGGCAAACGCCCTGTTGCCATAGGAAATCTTGAAAGGTTTGTTGCTGATTACGAAAGAGCACAGGGCGAAGTAGAAGTTCCAGAAATCAAGGTAAAGAAGAACAAGAAGGTTGCAATTATAGGTGCAGGACCTGCAGGACTTACAGCGGCTGGGGAGCTTGCTATGATGGGATATGACGTCACAATTTTTGAAGCTCTTCATAAACCCGGTGGTGTTCTTATGTATGGAATTCCTGAGTTCCGACTTCCAAAAGCTATACTGGAGAAGGAAATAGACTATCTGAAGAAACTTGGAGTTGAAATCATAACAGATTTTGTCGTGGGTAAAACTGCAACAATAGATGACCTAAAAAAGCAGGGATATGAGGCCTTCTTTATAGGTTCCGGTGCAGGTGCTCCATGGTTTCTCGGACTCCCAGGAGAGGAGCTGAACGGTGTTTATTCTGCAAATGAATATCTCACCAGGGTTAATCTAATGAGAGCCTTTGAATTCCCTGAGTTTGACACTCCTATACCGAGAGGAAAAAGGGTGGCAGTCATAGGTGGAGGAAACACGGCTATGGATGCCGTAAGAACAGCAAAGAGACTGGGTGCAGAACATGCGATGATTATCTACAGAAGGTCAAGGGCAGAAATGCCTGCAAGGGAAGAAGAAATAAAACACGCTGAGGAAGAAGGGATAGAATTCCACTTCCTCACCAACCCGAAGAGATTTATAGGGGATGAGAACGGATGGGTTAAACAAATGGAGTGCGTGAAAATGGAACTTGGAGAACCTGATGCCAGTGGAAGGAGAAGACCTATTCCAATTCCAGGTTCCGAATTTCTGATGGATGTTGACCTTGTTATAGTTGCTGTAGGAACAAAACCCAATCCTCTGATCCCTCAGACAACGCCTGGCCTCAAACTCGCAAAGTGGGGAGAAATTGAAGTTGACTGGGAAACCATGGGAACCTCAATACCAGGAGTTTTTGCAGGTGGTGACATTGTCCGCGGCGGAGCAACTGTCATCCTTGCCATGGGGGATGGAAGAAGAGCTGCGAAAGCTATAGATGCTTATCTTTCCGGAAAGTAATTGTTAATAGCAGGACTTGACGAAAGCGGCAAGGGGGATTATTTTGGCCCCCTTGTCGCCGCTGCGGTAGCCCTTGATGGAGAGGCAATTGCAGAACTTGAAGCCCTTGGTTTAAAGGACAGCAAAAGGCATACTCCGGGCAGGATAAAAGAGCTTGCCCTGAAGATTCAAAAATATCCTCACTCCACAGTTCTTATCTCACCTTTAAGATATAACGAGCTTTACATCAAATTTAAAAATTTAAATTTAATCCTTGGTTGGGCTCATTCTCAGGCGCTGGAAAACCTTATAAAAGAGAAAGGGCCTGAGGTAGAGATAGCTATTCTGGACAGATTTTCAAGAAAGGGTGAATTTGCAAGAGCCCTGGAGAAGAAGAGACTTAAAATAGAGATAATGGAAGAGACTGAAGGGGAAAAATACACTCCTGTTGCTGCTGCTTCTGTTCTTGCGAGATGGAGATTTGTTTCCTGGATGAAAAGGGAATCTCAAAAACTCGGAATAGAACTTCCCTTCGGGTCATCCTCCCCGAAGGTGCTGGAGACAGCCTGCCTTATTTTAAAAAAAGGAGGAACAGAACTGCTTTCAAAATATGCTAAACTCCATTTCAGAATTACTGAAAAACTGAAAAAAAGCTGTTGATGAGCGAAAAAAAATAGTTCCCTCTGTTGCTATAATTGAGTTTTTCCTAACTAATTTAAAAATTCCTTTTATTTAGACCAAATTTCCTTGAAACAAAGGGGATTATCTATTCTCGTGCTATTTTGGAGACAATTTATAATAAAATAAAGAGGAAAAATGAAGGAGGTAAGATGAAAAACTGGTTAAAGCTGGTAAGAGCTCCATTTGTTTCAGTTACAGTTGGTGGGATTACAATAGGTTCGCTTTATCCACTATGGAAGGATGGAATTTTCCATTGGGGGAGGTTTCTTCTTGCACTGGTGGCAGGAGTCCTTCTTCATTTTGCTACCAATGTTGCCAATGATTATTTTGATTATCTTTCAGGGACGGACAGAGAAAATAGGGTCGCAATTCCTCCTTTTTCGGGCGGTAGCAGGGTTTTGCTTGAGGGCAAAATTTCCCCTGGTGCGGCTCTTGCTGCTGCAATTTTAATGACTTTAGTGGCTGCAGCTATAGGACTTTATCTTAATTACATACTTCCCGGAAACACTCTTTTGTATATAGGCTTAATTGGAGTGTTTCTTATATATTCGTATAATGGACTTTTAAAGCTTGTGAGGTTTTATCTGGGGGAGATAGCAATTTTTCTTGCGTGGGGTCCTCTTATGGTTGAAGGGTCATATTTCATCCAAACAGGCAAACTCAGCAAAGAGCTTCTACCTATTTCATTTATGCTTGGGATTCTCACCCTTCTAATCCTTTTTATAAATGAGTTTGCTGACGAAGAGGCAGATAGAAAGACAGGTAGAAGGATGTGGATACACCTTTTTGGCAGGAAAAATTCCACTTATGTACATTTAATCCTGAATATAATAGCTTTCGGGTGCTTAGCATATTCCATCCTTTCCGGTACAGCTCCCGTAATATCTGCCCTTGCATTTCTCGCACTCCCTTTAGCTTATTCTGCATTCTTGCACGCAAAAAGAAATGTGAACGAACCTCACCCAAAGTTTCTGCCAGCGATTATAAAGACTATCAATACCTATAACCTAAGTTTTCTATTACTCGTGGTTTCTATATTAGCAGCGAGTTTTATATGGAAGACCTGAAAAAGAAGGCTTTATCTGCGCCTCTTTCACCCGGAGTTTATGTTTTTAAAGACTCCACTGACAGACCCATATACATAGGGAAAGCCTCTAAATTAAAGGAAAGGTTAAGGAATTATTTTTCTTCTAAGGACCCCAAGGTGGTTCGTATGCTTGCAGAAGCAGTTTCCCTCGAATTTTTTGAAACCCGCACCGAAAAGGATGCTTTCTTTCTTGAAAACGAGCTAATAAGGAAGTACCAGCCAAAGTATAACATCAGGCTTAGGGACGACAAGTCCTATCCTTACCTTGAGATAACAATGGGGAATGAATTTCCCGGGATTTATATAGCAAGGAGGGCGAGACGAAAGGGTAGTTTATATTTTGGGCCGTTCGTGCCAGCATTGTGGGCAAGAAGGATAAAGGACCTTATATCCATTTTGTTCGGAATAAGGCAGTGCAGGGAAAAATTAGATGGAAAAAGGGACAGACCCTGTCTCGATTATTACATAGGAAGATGTGCTGCACCCTGTGTTGGGTTTATCTCAAGAGACGATTATATGCAGCGCGTGAAAAGAGCAATTGATTTTCTAAAAGGGGGTGTTGAAAGGGAAAGGCAGAGACTGAAGCAGGAAATGTGGGATGCTGCAAAAAATATGAATTTTGAAAGGGCCTCTTACCTGAGGGACCTTTTCTTTACTGTGGAGGAATTTTCAAGAAGACCGACTTTTGACCTCAATGAGACGACAGACATATTTGGCTTCTATCAGCAAGGAACTAAGTGGGCTTTGAGAGTGGAAAGAATTAGAGGTAAAAGAAGGGAACCGAAGAGTTTTTCAGGAGAAAGCCTTGAACCTGATCCAGTGATTGCGATTGTCCAGTTTTATGAAAGGGTGAAAAACATCCCTCAGAGAATAGTCACCGCATTCACCCTTATAGGTGGAGAGAGACTTAAAGAGTATATAAAAGAGAAATTTGGCCGCGATGTTGCACTTGAGACCCCTGTAGGTGACGAAAATTTCATCGCCGAACGCATACAGAGGGAGGCGGAAAGGCTTGTGGTAGGAATAAGACCAGAAGAGGAGCTTTCTGAAGTACTTGCTCTGCCTTCGGTTCCTTATAGGATAGAGGGCATGGATATCTCACATTTTTCGGGAAAAGAAGTGGTGGGCTCTGTTGTCGTCTTTGAGGGGGGAAAACCTGTAAAAGAAGAATATCGCCATTATAAACTTGATGAGAAAAACGATGACTTTGCCAATCTTGCAGAAATGGTAAAGAGAAGGTATCAGAAACATACTCCTCCTGATCTTCTTCTTATAGATGGAGGAAGAGGCCAGCTTTCAGCTGTACTGGAAGCCCTTTCAGAGCTTGGTATTAAAGTAAACGCAATCTCTTTTGCAAAGGGGGAGGAGAGAATATTTACCCCTGAAAGGGATTTCGTTCTACCCGGAGATTCTCAGGCTCTTAAGCTCCTCCAGAGAATAAGGGACGAAGCCCACAGATTTGCGATTGGTTTTCACAGAAAGGTGAGACAACGCAGGGAATTTAAAACAGTCCTTGAGGAAGTTAAAGGAATAGGAAAGAAAAGAATGTTAGAATTACTCAGGAAATACAGGAGCCTTGACGAGATAAGAAATGCCTCTGAAGAAGAACTTGCAGCTATAGTGGGCAAATCTGAGGCAAAGGCTCTAAAGGAGAAATTAAATGAAAATAGGGATTGACATATTGGAAATAAGAAGAATAAGAGATAAACTGAGAAAAAATTCCTCCCTTGAGAACAAACTTTTTACAGATTATGAAAAACAATACTGTAGAAAGTTCAGCGATCCCTATCCCCATTTTGCAGTTACCTTTGCCGCAAAGGAAGCTTTCATTAAGTGCATAGGGAAAAATCCTGGTTGGAAAAAAATTGAAATAAGAAGAGAAGAAGCGCCATATGTTGTTTTTGAGGGAAGAAAGGTGAATGGGAGTCTTTCACTTGCCCATAGCGAAACAAGTGCTGTTGCGGTTTTTCTCCTTTTAGAATAAAATTGATTATATGGGAGTAAAGGAAAATATAGAAAGGGTAAGGGATAAAATTGCCAAAGCTGCTGAAAGGGTTGGGAGAAACCCAGATGAAATAAGAATTCTTGGAGCAACTAAAAAAGTGAAAGTGGACAGAATCAGACAGGCTATTGATGCCGGATTGAGACTCTTTGGAGAGAATAGGGTGCAGGAAGGTATACCCAAGGTGGAAGCTTTAGCCGACGAGAATGTGGAGTTTCACTTTATCGGGGTTCTTCAGTCCAACAAGGTGAGAAAAGCGGTTAAATATTTTTCAGCTATACATTCAGTTTCATCACTCAAATTGGCCAAGAAGATAAATGCTGTGGCAGAGGAAATGAGAATGGTCTATCCTGTGTTCTTTGAAATTAACCTGTCAGGTGAGGAAACGAAATCCGGTTTTTCCCTTAGGGAATTTATGGAGAACATAGAAGAACTTTCTTCTCTGAAAAATATAAAGCCCGTTGGTCTTATGACTATGCCTCCGCTTCAAGAGGACCCAAGACCTTACTTTATAAAATTAAGGGAACTTCTTGAAGAGGTTAAAGGATATTTTGGCAGGGATTTTAAAGAGCTATCTATGGGAATGAGCGATGACTTTGAAATTGCAGTAGAAGAGGGAGCCACAATAGTAAGGTTGGGAAGGGTCATTTTTGGGGAGAGAGAATGATGCTGGTAAAAAATATACTACTGGGTATTATTCGTGTTACTGAAGTTCTTCTCAACATAGAGATTGCCCTTATTATAATAAGGGCAATATTTTCCTGGTTTCCTGCTTTGCCTTTCCATTCCATATTGCGGGTTATATGGGTTCTTACCGAACCTGTCTTAAGACCTATAAGAAGGTTTATTCCTCCCTGGAAAACCGGGGGACTGGATCTTTCCCCTCTTGTGGCAGTCCTTCTTATATGGGCAATAGAAGTTGTTATTCTTGACCCTATAAAGTTATCATTAATATATGGAGGTGGGATATGAGAATTACTCCTTCAGACATAGAGAAACAGGAGTTTTCTACAAAGTTAAAAGGTTACGATAAGGAAGAAGTAAGAAATTTTTTGATTTTTATTTCTCAGGAGATTTCAAATCTTCTTCTTGAAATGGATGAGCTGAAGAAAAAATTGATGAATGCAGAAGAAAGAATTAAGGAACTTGAGTCAAGGGAAAAGATTTTAAAGGAAACCCTTATAGCTGCCCAGAGATTTTCCGAAGAGCTCAAGGCAAACGCCAAGAAAGAAGCTGATATAATGATAAAAGAGGCAGAGCTAAAAGCGGACCAGATAGTAGCAAAGGCAAATGAGAGGCTGAGGGAGCTCAATTTTACAATTAAAAAAATGAAGGCTGAAAAGGACAACATAATAAATGAGATAAGAAGCTTCATCTTTTCTCTTCAGGCCCTTGTAGAAAAAGAGGAAAAGGATGAAAATAAGAGTGAAGGTTCACCCAAGGGCTAAAAAAGAAAAGGTGATTGAGGGGGAAGACCTCTGGGAAATATGGGTTAACGAGCCTCCGGAGGGAGGAAAAGCTAATAAAAGAGTAATTGAGCTTTTAGCCAAGAAACTCGGTATTTCAAAATCCAGAATAGAAATAATAACAGGGCATAAGTCCAGACAGAAAATTCTGGAGGTAAAAGATGCTTGAAAAGCTTTTTGACCTTTCCAGGGCAGGAACTGATATTAAAACAGAATTCAGAGCAGGGACCATAACATTTCTATCAATGGCATATATAATTGCTGTGCAGCCGGTGGTCCTGTCCAAGGCAGGCATGGACCCCGGAGCTGTAATGGTGGCTACCTGCATAGCTTCAGCTTTTGCCACACTTTTTATGGGGCTTTATGCTAATTATCCTATCGGGCTTGCTCCGGGCATGGGCGAGAACTTCTATTTTTCCTATTCCCTTGTTCAGGGAAGAGGAATACCATGGAGAGTTGCTCTTGGTGTGGTATTCTGGTCGGGTTTGGCTTTTCTCGGCGTAACTCTTTTGAGGATTAGAGAAAAGATAGTTGATGCCATTCCCAGAAGTTTAAAAAATGCAATTGCAGTAGGAATAGGATTTTTTATTGCCTATCTTGGACTGGAGGAGTCAGGACTTGTGAGAATAAAGGGAGGAAATTTGTCCCTGGGCAATCTTCATAATCCAGGAACCCTCCTTGCCGTCGTTGGCCTTTTTATAATTGCATTTTTTATCACCAGGAAAATAAAGGGAGCAATTTTTCTGGGAATGATAATAACTTTTCTTCTTGGAATTCCTGCTGGTATTGTTAAATTTCACGGGATAATCTCAAAACCACCATCTCTTTCTCCTATATTGTTCAAGATGGATTTGAAGTCTTCTCTGTCTCTTTCGTTTCTTGTTCCAATAATAGCCTTCTTTATTATGGACATGTTCGATACAATAGGAACCCTCATCGGAGTGGCAGAACAGGCGGGGTTTATAGACAAAGAAGGTAAGATGCCCAGAATAAACAGGGCTCTTATTGTTGATGCTACAGGGACGGTTTTTGGAGCAGGTCTGGGAACTTCTACAGTTACCTCTTACATTGAATCTGCCACAGGAGTTGCGGAGGGAGGAAAGACCGGCTTGACCTCTGTGTTCGTTTCCATTTACTTCGTACTTGCGCTTTTCTTTTATCCTCTTATCCAGAGTCTTGTCGGTGGTTATACTTGGAAAGGAGATACAGTGTATCCTGTTACCTCTCCTGTTTTGATAATCGTAGGAGCAATGATGTTTGCTAATATAAGAAAAATAGACCTTGATGATCCCACGGAATATATCCCTTCTCTTCTCACAGTTCTCGGAATGCCGCTTACAATGAGCATATCTAATGGTCTGGGATTTGGATTTATAAGCTACTCACTGCTTAAATTAGTTTCAGGAAGGGGCAAAGAGGTTAGCCCCGTACTTCACATTCTAGCTCTTCTTTTTGTTTTGAAGTTTGCTTTTCTGTAAAATTTTTACATGAAAATTGATATAGAAATAAAGGATGTCAGGAAAAGTTATAAGCAGGGTTTTTTCCTTGAAAAAAAAGAGGTTCTCCACGGCGTAAGCTTTAAGGTAAAAACAGGTGCTGTAGTTGGTCTTCTTGGACCCAATGGAGCGGGAAAAACCACCACAATAAAAATACTTATGGGTATTTCAAACCCTGATTCTGGAGAGGTTTATATTTTTGGAAAAAGCCAATCAAAAATGGTTCGGGAGAAAATAGGATTTCTTCCAGAGACACCCTATTTTTATGACTATCTTACGGGAAGAGAAATTCTGAAAAGTTTCGCAGGTTTTTTCAGTATAAAAGTGAATGTCGAGCGCAGAATAGATGAGGTTATAGAACTCGTAGGGCTTAAAGGACATGAGAACAAATGGCTCCGCAGTTATTCAAAGGGAATGCTTCAGAGAATAGGTCTGGCTCAAGCAATTCTCCATGACCCTCAGCTTCTTGTTCTGGATGAACCCATGAGCGGACTTGATCCCATGGGAAGGAGAGAATTCAGAGATATAATTACCAGCCTTAAAAAGAGGGGGAAAACCATTCTTTTTTCATCCCATATTCTTCAGGATGTTGAAATGATTTGTGATGAGGTGGTAATGATTTACAACGGTCGTGTTATAAAGCAGGGTGTTCTGGAGGAAATGCTAAGTGGGGAGATAAAATATTACGAAGTGACCGTGAAAGGGGTTGAAGTTCCGGGTTTTGAGCCTGAAAGAAGGTCGGGTAAAAGAGTGCTTTACAGGGTTGAGGAAAACGAAGTGGATGAACTCATAAAGAAAGTTGTTTCTGCAGGAGGGAAGGTAAAAGCTGTTATTCCCAGGTCCCTAAATCTTGAAGAGATATTTATAAGGGAGGTTCAAAAGGCATGAAGGGAATAAAAACAGTTGCTCTAATAACCTTCAAAGAAGGGGTCAGAGATAGAGTTTATCTTATTTTTCTTTTCTTTGCTGTGATACTTTTGCTTTTCTCTCTTTTTCTGGGGATGCTTGTTATAGGAGACCCCACAAAGATTATCGCAGATTTCGGGATGGCGGTCATGAGCCTTTTTGCGCTGCTTATCGTTGTGTTTGTTGGGGGAACCAGTTTTGCAAGGGAGATACAGAAAAAAACGGTAATTCTTGTTCTTTCCAAACCTGTTTCAAGGGAAGAATTTATGCTGGGGAAAATTCTTGGGGTGTGGTTCAATGTTTTTCTGAACATAATTGCCATGGGCACTCTTCTTTTTCTCTTGCTTCTGCTAAGAGGAGCCAAAATGTGGGAAATTTTTGTGCATGCTTTTCTCCTTACACTCGAAATGGGAATTCTAACTTCTGTGGCCCTGATGTTTTCTTCTTTCACCACCCAGTTCCTTTCAATGCTATTTACATTCAGCGTTTACATTGTTGGCCACCTTGCGACTACAATTAAAAAGGCTTCTATGACGCTGAAATCAGGCGTCTCAAGAACAGTAGTTAAGGCTGTATCCTACGCTATACCCAATTTTGATTATTTCAATCTTAAAAATCAGATTGTTTATGGAATTAAAGTTCCTTCCATATTCTTTTATAAATCCACTGCCTATTTTTTACTTTTGTTTACATTTTTCACCATAATAGCAATGTGGGTTTTTAAGAAAAGAGAAGTATGAGGAAAGGATTCGTAATTGCATTGCTCGTTGTTCTCTATGGTGCAATGGTATATGAAAACCTTACCTACAGGAAAATGCCTCTTCCATACGTTTACGGTGGATGGATAATAAGACTTCCTTCTCGTATGGTTAAATACTTTTCACTTGGTTATGATAATGTCATAGCGGATACAGTTTATATATGGGCTATTCAGTATTTTTCAAGTGCTGAAATTGACTTTAGAACAAGAGAAAGTAATTTAAGAAAATTTTTTGAGGCAATATGGTCCCTTGATCCCAAGTATCTTGAAACTTATTCCACTGCTGCCCTTATTGCGAACTATGATTTTGCAAATCCTCGTCTTGCTATAGAGCTCTTAATGGAGGGATATAAACGAAATCCTGATGCGTGGGAACTACTATCAGAGGCGGCTTTTTATGCATTTAAATACGCCAAGGACTATCAACTTGCGCATGAACTTTATCTAAAAGCTTATCAAATAAAACCCGACCCTTATTTTCTTTCCATGGCTGCCGGCATGCTTGAGAAAAAGAATCTGTTCAAAATTTCATGGCAATACTGGTGGAAGGTTTACAAAACTGACAAAACAGGATATTTCAGGAAAGCCGCCGAAAGGCATCTATATAAGCTAAAATCGAAAATGGACATAGATGCTCTTTCAAAAGCTGTAAGGGAGTTTAAAAGAATAACTGGAAGATTACCCCTGTCTTTAGAAGAACTCAGGACAAAGGGATTGGTAAAGGAAATACCTCTTGATTTTTATGGGGATCCTTATATATATGACCCTGAAACCGGTAAGATAAAACCCAGGAGAGAGCATCTGTGGAAGTAATTTATGAAGCTTTCGCATTTATATTTGGACTTGTATGGGGTAGCTTCTTAAATGTCGTTATATACCGAGTTCCCGAGGGAATTTCAATAATAAAACCCGGTTCCTTCTGTCCTGTTTGCAAGAAGAAAATCGCTTGGTATGACAACATACCGATTCTTAGTTACATAATTTTAAGAGGGAAGTGCAGACATTGTGGCTCGAAGATCCCCATTAAGTATCCACTTGTAGAATTCTTTTCAGGGCTGAGTTTTTTGCTCCTGTGGAGGAATTTTCATCAAATTCCTCTGGAGATTTTAAGGGGACTGGTTTTTGTGAGCCTTCTCATAATTCTTGCAGGAATTGACAGCGACAGGATGCTTTTGCCCGATATTTTTACCATTCCTGGAATAGCAGCAGGTATAGCGTTTTCTTTTTTTATTTCACCAGGTCCATTGTCCTCGATCCTCGGAGCTCTGATAGGTTATCTTTCTCTCTGGCTGGTTTATAAATTGTTCCTCTTGCTCACAGGGAAGGAGGGATTGGGCTTCGGTGATTTTAAAATGCTTGCAATGATTGGGGCTTTTATGGGTATAAAACAGTTGTTGCCGGTAATTATCGTTTCTTCTCTTCTGGGTAGCCTTTTTGGAATTGGAATTATACTGGTGAAGAAAAAGACCTTTTCAACTATGCTTCCATTTGGGGTTTTTCTTTCCATAGCCTCGTGGATTCTATACATTTTTAACCTGGACCTTTTTAACCTTTATATGGGGCTGTGGCGGTGAGAAGGTATTCCCTCATTTTTATATTGATTATAGTGCTCGTCTGGATGCTGGTGGGTTTTCTTTTTGTTGTTCAGATAAGACCCGATATTTCCCCGGAAAAACTGCGTAGTCTTAAACAGCTCTGGGGTATAGTTTCCCTTCTTTCTCTTTTGATGGTGACTCTTCTGGCGCTCCTTGCTTCCTTTGAAAGGGAGCCCAGGAGAGAGGAAGGGATGGAAGAGATTCTGGAAATGCTTTCCCGCAGAAGCAAACAGACAAGAGACCTTATTGAGGGGATTATAAACCAGATGGAAAGCCCTGCCTTTGTTATAGAAGGGGGTAGAGTCAGCTTTCTGAACAGAGCGGCAGAGGATGTTGAAGAGCTAAAACCGGGCAGATTTGACGAAAAATCCTTGAGGGAGAGATATTTAGTTGAAAAGATAAGGATCACTCCAGGTGAACATGATGCTTTTCTTTACATTCTAAGGGATATAGAAAAGGAGAGGGAGAAAATAAGAGAGGAGGAGGAGACTAGGAGGCTTAGTTCCCTGGGAGAAATTGCCTCATTCCTCTCGCACGAAATTAAAAATTCATTATCTGTAATTTTAACCCTGTTCAAGACAGGAAAAAAGGAAGGAGTTTACGAGGAAATAGAAAGGATAAGAACCCTGGTTGATCAGTTCATGGAAGCTTCAAGGCCTTTGAAACCTGTATTGATAAGAAAGAAAATAGATAAGACATTTTTTGGAAGGTGGGAGAATATTTCTGTGGAGGGGGAAGCAGAAGCATTTGTTGACCCATATCTTTTGGAGCTTGTTTTTGAGAATATTTTTAAGAATTCAAAAGAAGCCGGTGCTGATAGAATTGAAGTGAAAATCGCTGAAAAAAAAGCGTCTGTTCTGGTGGAGATAAAAGATAACGGTATAGGTATAAAAAAGGAGGAGGAAGAAAAAATCTTTCTTCCTTTTTTCAGCGGAAAGGAAAATGGAAAAGGCCTTGGGCTTTTTTTTGTTAAGAAAGCCCTGCTATCAATGGGAGGCAATATAAAAGCAGTATCAGAACAGGGAGGTGCAAAATTTTTGGTAAACCTGAAAAAGTAGTTATCTGCCTTTGTGGAGGCATTGCAACCGGTAAGACAACGGTCCTGAATGAGTGGCGAAAAATGGGCGCTAGGATTATCCGTGCGGATGAGGTTGGACACCAGGTGCTGGAAGAGGATGATGTAAAAGAAGTTCTTGTGAAGAAATTCGGAACAGGAATTTTAACTGATGGAAAGATCGACAGAAAAAAACTTGGCAGGTTGGTATTCGGGGATAGGGAGGCTCTGAGTTTTCTCAATAAACTTACCCATCCGAGGATAAATAGAAAAATAAAGGAGATGATAGAAAAAATTGACGGACCTGTTGTTATAGAAGCGGCGATAGTTTTTGAAATGGGTCTTTGCAAGCTTTGCGATTATATCGTGGCTACTTATTGCCCCAGAGAAGAACAGATGCTTAGATTGCTGGAGAAGGGCTTCACAAGAGAAGAGGCAGAAGCAAGGCTTAGCTCTCAGATGCCTCCTGAATACTATGCGGGAAAATCCCATGTGATTATATTCACCACAGAAAGTCCTGAAAAAACTCTGAAAGATGCCAGACAAATTTACAGGATGTTAACAAGAAAAGGGGGGAGAGTTGGGTTCCCAAAGAAGCAAAGTTGAAATAAAGGGCTTTGAAGCAAAGTATTATGATATTTTAATGGGATTGCTAACCTTTGGCCAGTATAACAAATGGATAAGAAGGGCTGTTAGGGGTACTGGAGTAGGGAGAGGTTTTAACGTTATTGAATTCGGTAGCGGAACAGGGGTAGCGGCATGTGAGTTTTCAAAGATAATTGGTGAAAGCGGGAGATACATAGGGTTCGACATTGGCGAAGAGATGATGGCTAAAGCAATAAAAAAATGCAGGAAAAGAAAAAATGTGGAATTTGCAAAGGAAAGAATAGAACATCCGATTAGAGTTCCCTTTAAAGCAGATATTGTTTTTATGTCCTTCGTTATGCATGGACTTGAAAATCAGGATAAGGAAAAAGTTATAAAAAATGCTTATCACAATTTAAAAGAAGGGGGGATTTTCGCAGTTTTTGATTATTCTCAGATTAAATACCAGGATGCCTCATGGTTTGCAAAGCTGCTTATTTGGAAGCTGGAGTGTCCTCTTGCAGGTGAATTTGCTGAGATGAATTTTCCTGGATTCGTTAAAAACTATGGTTTTGAATATTCGAAAGTGAAAAAATACTTCAGGGGATTGTTTTCCCTTTACCTTTTCAGGAAATAATAAATTTTCTTCCCCGAGAAAAGCACAACATTTGCTGTGAAACCTCTCTTTGGAAAAGAAAATTTATTATGGTAAAGTGAAATTGATGAGGGTTCTAATTACAGGTGCTGCTGGCTTTATAGGTTCACATCTTGTGGAAAAATACCTTAAGGAGGGGTGGGAAGTTATAGGTCTTGACAATTTCCTGACAGGAAAGGTTGATAACATAGAAGAGTTTTTTGCTCATCCAAATTTCACCTTTATAAAATACGATGTTACCAATTTTTTATATGTTAAGGGTTCCCTTGATCTAATTCTCCATTTTGCCTGTCCTGCATCTCCCCTTCATTATATGAAGCATAAAATACATACCATGAAGGTTGATTCAATCGGGACTCTGCATGCTCTTGGCCTTGCAAAGGAGAAAAAAGCCCGATTTGTTCTCGCCTCAAGTTCTGAGGTTTATGGAGATCCTGAGATTACACCCCAGCATGAAGGTTATCGGGGAAATGTATCTCCCGTGGGTCCTCGATCTGTATACGATGAGGCAAAAAGATTTTCAGAAGCTCTTTCTATGGCTTATTACAGAGAACATGGGGTGGACGTCAGAATAGCGAGAATTTTCAACACCTATGGAACGAAAATGGCTTTTGATGACGGAAGGGTGATACCGAATTTTCTCAAACAGGCTATTCTTGGGGAGCCGATAACCGTTTTCGGAGATGGTTCTCAAACTCGTTCTTTTTGCTATATAAAGGATATGGTTGAAGCTATTTACAAACTTTCTATAAAAGAAGGAATAGCTGGGGAAGTAGTAAACCTGGGAAATCCAGATGAGCTTACTATATTAAAGCTGGCAGAGATTATAAAAGATCTCACAGGTTCCTCTTCTGTCATAAAATTCCTTCCACTTCCTGAAGACGATCCGAAGCGTCGAAGGCCCGATATTTCCAAGGCAAAAAGATTGCTGAACTGGGAGCCAAAATATAATTTAAAAGAAGGACTTGAGGAGGTAATTCCATGGTTCAAAAAAAGGATATTGAAAAAAGAATAGAGGATTTGCAGGGAGAGATACTGAATTTTCTGAGAGATATAGTGGAACATGAAAGTCCTACATCGGATAGGGAAGCAGTTAATTCCCTTGGTGAAAAGCTTAAGGAAAAGTTTATAAAGTACCTTCCTGAGGCCAAAACTTACGGAGACGAATATAGTGTATTTCTTCTGAGAAAAGGAAAGGGAAATTCAATTTTTATTTCCCATATAGATACTGTTCATCCAATAGGAACCATAAAAATTAATCCTTTCAGGAAAGAGAACGGAAAAGTTTTTGGTCCTGGAGCTCTGGATATGAAAGCAGGGGTGGTAGCCCTTTATTTCGCTATAAAAATTGTATCTGAACACGGTCTCCTTCCGGATTTTGCTTTTCTTATGAATACCGAAGAAGAAGAAGGTTCCTCACACACCCGTGATTATATGAAGAGAATTTCCCGAGATTACAAGTATTGCTTCAGCCTTGAGCCTTCCGGTCCTGATGGGAAACTTAAAACATCAAGGAAGGGTGTAATATCTCTAAAGATAAGCGTAAAGGGAAGAATGGCGCACGCTGGGCTTGCTCCTGAAAAAGGGGTCAATGCAATTGATGAATTGATAGACCAGCTTTCTGAGCTTCGGGAATGGATTTCCATCAGAGAAGGAAGTTTTAACATAGGAGTGATCCGTGGAGGGGAAAAGCCAAACGTGGTTCCCGGGGATGCATTTGCGCTTGTAGATATAAGGTTCGAGAAGGAAGGTTTTTCAGAGATGCTCAATGAATACATGAATAATATTTCTCCTGTAAGAAAGGGAGCCATTGTCACAATGAATTTTGAATCCTTTGTTCCTCCCCTTATACCATCACTTCAGCAGAGAAAACTCTACACAAGACTCAAAAACCTTCTTTCAGGAATTGGAGTAGAAATAGAAGAGACCCATTCTGCCGGGGGAAGCGATGCTTCGTGGTTTTCCAGATGGGGACTTGCAGCCATAGATGGGCTTGGACCTTCGGGCGAGGGGGCTCATTCTGAAAATGAGTTTCTGTATTTTGAGTCGTTAAAGCAGAGAATCCTTATATTGACATATATCCTTATGCATTTGAAGGAATTAACTCCCTGAACAGGTTTATGTAGGCCTTTTCCATTTCTTCAACCGAGAAAATTTTTGCTCTTTTCCTTCCCTCTTCTCCCATTTTTTTGCGAATCTCCGGATTGTTTAAAAGGTAGACGACCTTTTCTGCAAATAGTTCAGGGGATGAGGGTGGAACCAGGAATCCTGTTATACCGTCCAGAATTGCCTCTTTGTTCCCATCAATAGCAGAGGCCACAACAGGTTTTCCTGCTGCCATCGCCTCAGGAATAACTCTTGGAAGTCCCTCCCACAGGGATGTGAGGACAAAAACGTCAAATGTGGACATTATCTCTTCCACATCCTCCCTCCAGCCGGTAAATACCATTTTTTCCTTTATTCCCAATCTATAGGCAAACTCTTCTGCCTTCTTTTTTAAAACTCCTTCTCCAACCATTATGAACTGGGCTTGAATCCTATTCAGGACCTCTGCTGCCATTTTAACAAAGTCAAGGGGTGCCTTCTGGGGTTTAAAGCAGGCAACGGTTCCAACTACAGGGAGCTCAGGGTCTGCTCCGATCTCTCTAAGTTTTTCCTCTTTTTTTACTTTGACATTTGAGAACCTCTCAAGGGCAATTCCAGAATAGACAATACGGTAATTTTTTTTATTTATTATTTTCCATTTCTGGCCTTTTTTTAAGGTTTCTTTCCCCACGGGAAGGAAATATGTTGTTATCATAGAGGTTATTCTTTCTGCAGTGAGAAGGAGTTTTCTTTTTAAAGGACTTTGCAAAGGTGTTATTCCGAATCCGTGTATTGTGTGCACCCTTACAGGAATTCCTGCAAGCCATGCCGCCCATCTGCCTATAATGCCTGCCTTTGAACTATGAGTGAAGACTGCAATAGGTTTTTCTTTTTTCAGTATTTTGAAAATACGGTATAGGGCAATTGCATCTTTTAGGGGATTAATAGGCCTTATCATCTGTTTTACATTTATGTGAACTGTGGAAGGCAAATTGTCTGCTTCACTATCAAGATAATCTCTCACTCCTGATATAAGCAGGTTTTCATAGCCTTCTTTTGCGAGGGCTCTGCAAATTTGGAGCGCATGGATCTGTGCTCCTCCAAATTCGAGCTGGGTTATTATTGTGGCAATTTTTCCCCTCACGATGTTAATATTCTATCATCATGGATTTGAGAGAGCAGATAACAAAAAGAAGTATTAAAAAAAGAAAGAAGTTTATCCTTGCTGAGGAAAAAATCGATGGGGACAAAACTCTGGAACTTGGATGTTCTGCTGCCGGACTTTCAAGGATGCTTCGAAGAGGATACTGGGTGGGTTATGACCTTGATGAGGATGTTGTAAGGGAATACTCACAATATTTGAAAGTACCTGCTGTTGTGGGAAGAGAAAAACTTCCCTTCAAAGATGAAAGTTTTTCAAGCGTTCTAATGTTTGATTTCCTGGAGCATGTGGATGAAGACAGTCTTCTTCTTAGAGAGACGAAAAGAGTACTCAAAAGAGGAGGAAGGGTAATAATCACCACCCCCAGAGCAGGCAGGCTTTTTATCATAAAATTCAGAAATTTCATAGGGCTTAGAAAGGAAGCCTATGGGCATAAGAGGGAAGGTTATACGCCTGATGAACTTATAACCATGGTGAAAAAGGAGGGATTTAAAATAAAGGAAATCTCTCTTTACTCTGGTTTTTTTGTGGAATTTCTTGAGGCCATTCAGAACGCAATTTATTTCAGGATAAGCAGAAATAAGAAAGATCGTCGTTCTGGTAATATAAGCCCTGTCCAGGAAGAAGAATTTAAAAAATTGAAAAAGCTACTATTATTTCAAAAAATTGCCTTTCCATTCTTTTTACTTGCAGATTTTATTGACAGGATTTTCAAAACGAAAAGACATGTAATATTTCTCACAGGTGAGAAGGAATGAAACTATATTTGATTAATACATATCACAGGGAAAAAGAAAAAAAGATAAAGGGATATGTAAGCTTTCTCGAAGAACTTGGCGTTTCCCCTCAGGTTCTGGATGAGGATGAACTTTACAGGGTGGATGGACCTGTGATTATTAGTGGGTCACATAAAATGGTTGGAAATGGTGAGGTCTCAGACAGGTTAAGAGAGTTTATAGAGGAATGCAGATATCCACTTCTGGGGATATGTTACGGGCACCAGGCTATGATACGTGTTTTGGGTGGAGAGGTTCAAAGGTGTAAAAAATATCATAAAGGCAGAGAGAAGATTTTTAGGCTAAAACACCATCCTCTTCTTGAAACCCTTGGGGCTGAGTTTTTTGTGGAAGAGTCCCATTATGAGTGTGTGCGAAAGGTCCCGGATGAATTTGAAGTTCTGGCTATTAGCAAAGATGAAGAAGATGGTGAAATAATAGAAGTTGTCTCCCACAGGAAAAGTTATTTATATGGGACACAGTTTCACCCTGAAAGAAGCGGTGAAAACGGTAAGATTTTGATGCAAAATTTCCTTAAACTTGCAGGATTTAGTTGAAAAGTTGACCTTTTCCTTTCCTGAGATCGTAAAAACCTGTAAAAATTAATTAAATTCAGGGCTCTTCTTTTCAGTTTTAGAATATTTTTGTTTGGTAAAAATTTTTTCGGCTTTAGTAACACACTGAAGATAAATCTGAGGTTTTTGCAACATTTCTAAGGGAAATTCGTTTAATTAAGAGAAAGGAGGTGTCTTATGAAAAGGCTTTACAGAAGCAGAAAGGATAGAAAAATCGGCGGTATTTGTGGAGGGCTTGGAGAATATTTCAACATTGACCCAAATCTGGTGAGACTGGCGATGGTGTTTTTGGCTCTAATAACAGCAGTGGTGCCTTTTATCCTCGCCTATGTAATAGCATGGATAATTATTCCTCTTGAGCCTGCTGAAGAAGTGAAAAAATCAGAGGGCTAAAAAAGAGTTTGCTGTTTAATTGGTTCTTTAAAAAGATATGATGAAAACAAAACTGTTGAGGTAGGTTCTCTATCCGCAGGGATTACTGCGCTTACCCATTCGTTTCCCACCTCCTTTATATATCCCAGGAAAAGGTCTTTATTCGCTTTCCTGAAACTGAGTAACGCTCCCTTTTCAGGGGTTATTCCCAGTTTTACAGGGAAAAGGGAGGCCCTCGGAATTACGGTTTCCCTGGTTTTTTTGAAGAATTCCTGAAACTTTCTTATTCTATGAATTGCTCTTTCTTTTGGACCCCTCCTTTTCACATTAGGGTCTCTTTCCATTTTCACAACTTTGGTGCTGATAGATGCTATAAATTCTTCCCAGGAATGGTCGCTTGAAGGGAATGCTACCACAAGGTCAGGTTGAAGGATTTCAATTTTTGCTTTCTTTATTTCCAGACCATGGGGAAATTCAACATACCCTGTGGTATCCACCACTATTCTCCCCTGTTTGTTCATTCTCGAGACTCCTGAAAGGAACCTGAAAGGATGAGCTCTGGGAGAAGAAAACCCATAGAAGAAAAATTGTTTACCTTCTCTGTTCATTGAAGTTATGGTGGTGGGAAGCCCCAGAGTTGACTGCCCAACATCGGTGTCAATTGCGGTGAATCTGTAGCCTCTTTTTTTCCATAGTTCTATTATTTTTCTGAAAAGAAAGCTTTTCCCGCTGTCTACAGGACCAATAATTAATATTCTCCTGTGAAGGAGGAAAACCTCTTCCATATGAACATTTTAAGCTCTGGATAAAAAAAACAGAAATCCTTATAATTAACAGGATGGAAGTAGAAGGCTTAAAAGGTAAGGCAGCAGAACTTGCCAGGAGTTTGATAGAAGAAAAATTACCTGCCCATGTAGCCTTTATAATGGACGGTAACGGAAGATGGGCTCAAAAAAGAGGACTTCCCAGGGTTAAAGGACACGAACGGGGGGCTAAAACCCTGAGAAGAGTGGTTAAAGTGTCAGCCCGTCTGGGAATAAAATACGTAACCGCATTTTCCTTTAGCAAGGAGAACTGGAATAGACCCAGGGAAGAGGTTGATTTTCTTTTAAACCTTCTTAGAAGATACCTTAAAAATGAAGTGGGGACCCTTAAAAAGCACAGAATAAAGCTAAAAATTGCCGGTGATAAAGAGGAACTACCGGAGGATATTCAGGAAAAAATAGAAAAGGCAGAGAAGGAAACCTCTTCAGGAGATAGGCTTGAACTCATTCTGGCGCTTAATTATGGGGGAAGAGCAGAAATTTTGAAGGCTGCGAAGGGAATGGCAGAGGAGGACGAGTTTTCAATGGAGGCTTTCAGGAGGCACCTTTACCTTCCATATGTGCCGGACCCTGACCTCCTTATAAGAACAAGTGGAGAGATGAGAATCAGCAATTTTCTACTCTGGCAGATAGCATATACTGAACTTTATTTTACACCAGTGCTCTGGCCAGATTTCTCGGATGAAGAGTATATAAAAGCCCTTTTAGATTATCAAAGAAGAGAAAGGAGGTTCGGTAGAATATGAAAGAATTTTTGATCAGGACTTTATCTGCACTGGGTTTGATAGCTCTAGTTGTGGGAATTACTCTTTTACCTGATGCAGGTTTTTTTATAATAGCTTCCATTTTTCTATCCCTGGCAGCCTGGGAAATGGGAGGTCTGATTGCAGGAAGAAATGGTTTTAGATTCCTTGCTCTGGTGAATTTCCTTATTTTAATGTTTTCCCTTAAATTTCACATATTTTTATATGGATTTCTGGTGGTAATTATCCTGACAGGTCTTTACTCTCTTTTTACCACCGGGAAAGAAGATGTTGAAGGATTTTTTCGTGATGTATCTTCTGCCCTTATCCCTCCTTTTATTCTCGCTCCCACACTTTTTCACATTTATCTTATATGGTCAAAGGATAAGTATCAGCTTTATCTGATAATATTCATAATTTCAATAGCAGATACGGCTGCATATCTCTTTGGAACGAAATTTGGAAAACATAAGATATTCCCTGTAGCCTCGCCAAAGAAAAGCTGGGAAGGTTTTGTGGCTGCTCTTATATTTGGTGCGGTTGCTGCCATTTCAGGGATATTGAGAGGGTTTTCTTGTTCCCATATGTTGATAGTCGGTTTTATAACCTCTCTTTTTGCCCAGCTTTCTGATCCCTTTGAAAGTCTTTTTAAGAGAGCTGCAGGTGTGAAGGACTCCTCAAATTTAATCCCCGGTCATGGAGGAGTTCTTGACCGTATAGATAGCTATATATATGCGGCTCCTGTATTTTATTATCTTTTTCTGTTGATAGGAAAATGAAGATATCAGTTTTGGGAAGCACAGGTGTTGTTGGAACGCTAACTCTAGAAATAGCGGAAAGAAATGGCATAGAAGTTATAGGCCTTGCTGCCGGAAGAAATATAGAAAGTCTGAGAAAACAGATAGAGAAATTTAGACCTTCCTATATAGCTGTTGAAAAGGAAGAAGATGCCAGAATTCTCGGAAAAGATGTCCTATGGGGCGAAGAGGGCCTCATTGCGCTTGCCACATTAAGTGAAGCAGATGTTGTTGTAATAGCGGTCTCTGGGACCGCCGGGATCCTTCCTACATACGAAGCCGTAAGAGCCGGTAAAAGAGTAGCACTTGCCAATAAAGAATCCCTTGTAAGCGGTGGCAGAATAATAATAAATGAACTCAAACATTCAGACAGTGTCATAATACCTGTTGATAGTGAGCACAACAGTCTTTTTCAGCTTCTTCAGTATCCTGAAAAACCTGAAAAGGTTATAATTACCGCTTCTGGTGGCCCTTTTTTCAGGGAGAAACCCGAGAATGTGACAATTAAAGACGTGCTTTCTCACCCGGTGTGGAACATGGGTAAAAAGATAACAGTTGATTCTGCCACTCTCATGAACAAGGCATTTGAGATGGTGGAAGCGAAATGGCTTTTTGACCTTTCCCCTGAGCAGATCGGAGTTTTGATACATCCTCAGTCCATAGTTCACTCTATTATCAAAATGAGGGATGGGAGTCTGCTTGCCCATATGAGCCTTCCTGATATGAGAATTCCAATCCAATATGCTTTGTTTTACCCTGAGAGAAAAGATTCTCCAGCAGGTAGCCTGGACCTTTCAGAGTTGGAGACACTTGAATTTTACAGAGCAGATCCTGAAAAATATCCTGCTATAGGTTTGGGGTATCGTATGCTGAAGTCTTTACCCAGTTTGTCTGCAGTGATAAATGGTGCCAATGACCAGGCTGTTGAATATTTCCTCCAGGGGAAAATTAAGTTCTGTTCAATTTTAGATGTTATAATAAAAGTTTCAAAAAGGCATCAACCTTTTACGCCTTCCTCCATAGAGGATGTGCTTGGTCTTGTGAAGGAAGGAAAGGAAAGGGTTAAAAAGATAATAGGGGAGTTGTGATGACTATACTTGGGAACATTTTTTGGTTTCTTGTGCTTTTTACAATCATAGTAATTGTCCATGAATTCGGCCATTTTGCTACAGCAAAGTTCCTGAAAATAGGTGTGGAAACCTTTTCGATTGGGTTTGGTCCGAGACTTATAGGTTTTAAGAAAAGGGAAACGGACTATCGTATAAGTTTGGTTCCCCTGGGTGGATATGTGAAATTGATGGGAGAGGAAGAGCCCACAGGAGATCCAAGGGATTTCCTTTCAAGACCAAAGTGGCAGAAACTTCTGGTCCTTATTATGGGCCCTGTTATGAACGTTATACTTGCTGTGGCAGTTATGACAGGAGTTTATATGGGTGGACTTCAGGAACCGGCTTTCTATTCCCAGCCTGTTAAGGTAGGGTGGGTTGAACCCGGTTCTCCTGCAGATAAGGCAGGGATTAAGAAGGGTGACCTCATTATAGAGCTTGCTGGAAAGAAAAATCCCACATGGCGTGATCTGAGAATAATTGTTTCCACCAATGCCGGCCAGAAGGTGAAGGTAGGAATTAAGAGGGGAAATAAAGTTCTGGAGACGTCCCTTATCCCTGAGAGAGTAGGAAGATATAGCCTTGGCTATTCAGGAATCTATGTTCCCACTGAAGCGGTTGTGGGGATAATTCTTCCAGGAAGTCCCGCAGAAAGAGCGGGATTAAAAGAGGGGGACAGAATCTTGGAGGTAGATGGAAAAAAAGTGGAGGATTTTTATTCTCTCAGGGACCTTATAAATGCAACACAGGGAAGGGAAACTATCATCAAAATAAAAAGGAATGGAAGGGTGCTGGAGCTTAAAATAAAACCCAAGAAAATGCAGGGTAGATGGATGCTCGGCTTTACACCTTTCCAGCCTTCGGTTAAGAAGAAGTTTAATTTCTTTAAAGCTTTATCCTATAGTGCGAAAGAAAACCTCTACTATACAACTTTAACCTTTGAAGTGCTGGGAAAACTAATAGCAGGTAAGCTTTCCCCTAAAACCCTGTCTGGTCCCATTGACATAGCGCAGTTTTCCTACGCAACTGCCAGTGCGGGTTTAATTCCTTTTCTTAGCTTTCTTGCTTTCGTTTCACTGCAGCTTGCAATAATTAACCTTGTTCCAATTCCAGGTCTTGACGGGGGTCAGATCTTGATTCTTCTGATTGAAGCAATTATCGGGAGGGAATTAAGCGAACGAGCCAAGGACTGGATTCTTAAAATAGGATTTTCATTAATAATACTGCTTTCAATTTTTGTCCTTTTCAACGACATTTTGAAGAGATTATGAGGAAAACCCTTCAGATAAAGGTGGGGGAAGTAACTATAGGAGGCGGAGCCCCTGTTCGCGTCCAGTCAATGACAAAAACTGATACAGAAGAGTGGAAGTCGACACTTGATCAGATAAAGGAGCTCGCAGATGCAGGATGTGAGATTATTAGAATTGCAGTCCCAAGAAAATCTGTTCTTCCTTCCTTTGAAAAAATAGTAAAAAATTCTCCCATCCCTGTTATTGCTGATATCCACTATGACTGGAGACTGGCTGTTGAAGCCGCTGAAAGGGGTGCCCATGGGTTGAGGATAAATCCGGGGAACATAGGAGAAGCCTGGAAGGTGGAAAAGATAATTGATGCAGCCAGGAAAGCAGAAATTCCCATAAGGATAGGAGTAAACTCAGGTTCCCTTCCAGCTCACATTTTGAAAAATTATGGGAGTGCTACCTCAGATGGGATGGTGGAAGCAGCACTTGAGTATGTTAAATTTTTTGAATCTCTGGAGTTCAGGAATATAAAACTCTCTCTTAAAGCTTCTGATGTTAAGAGAACAGTTGAAGCTTACAGAAAAATTTCCAAGCTTGTCCCGTATCCCCTTCATGTAGGTATTACTGAGGCTGGGACACTTCTTACAGGAACGGTTAAAAGTTCTGTTGGGATTGGGATTCTTCTTTCTGAAGGCATAGGAGATACTATAAGGGTTTCGCTTGCAGCCCCACCTATTTATGAAGTTAAAGTGGGTTGGGAAATATTGAAATCCCTTGGTTTGAGAAAAAAGGGGGTTGAGCTGATAGCCTGCCCTACCTGTGGGAGGCTTGAGGTGGACCTCTTGCCCATAGTAGATGAAATTGAAAAGAGACTTGAGGTGCTAGAGGTTCCAATGAAAATAGCTATTATGGGATGCGTGGTAAATGGGCCTGGAGAGGCAAGAGAAGCAGATATAGGTCTTGCCTGTGGGAGAGGAGTGGGTGTTATTTTCGAAAAGGGAAAGATTGTGGAGAGGGTAGAGGAAACTGAGATGGTTGAGAGATTTCTTGGCAGGGTTTACAAACTTGCTGAGAAAATGAAGAAAAATGAAAGGAATTCTTGACAGACTTTATGAAACTTCTCCAGTTTATCTGTTTAATAGGGAGAGCAGGATAGTAATCTTCAGTGATATTCATAAAGGAGATGGCGGGGATAGCGATGATTTTAGAGAAAATGCTGATATTTATCACTCCGCTCTTGAGCATTACTATGAAAATGGATTTATCCTTATTCTTTTGGGAGATATAGAGGAGCTTTGGGAAGATGACCTTGATGATGTGATGTTGAGGTATCCCGGCATTTTTGAAATATACGAGAGATTTTACACAGAGCGGAGACTTATAAAGATAATAGGGAATCACGACATATTCCTGGATGATGAAGGGTATGTCTCGAAAATGATGAAGAGAATAAAGAAAAGACGTGCTGAAATTTCGAAAAACTTTCCATATTCACCTGTGCTTGAAAGTTTAAGGCTCGTTTGCAGTGAAGGAGAGTTTTTCCTTTTTCATGGTCACCAGCTTGACGTGGTAAGCAATACCCTCTGGAAAATAAGCAGGTTTGCTGTAAGGTATTTCTGGAAATCAGTGCAGCTGATTTTAAGGGTTTCTTCTTCGAGCCCTTCAAAGGTTTACAGGAAAAGGAATGCCCTTGAAGAAAAATATTATTCCTGGGCGGCTTCGAGAGAAAAAATCGTGATCTGTGGACATACCCATAGGGCAATGTTTGCTTCGAGAGCAGGGAAAGAAGAAGGAGGGCAAAAAGATGTTTCAAGCGGTATTCAAAAACCAATATATTTCAACACAGGGTGCGGGATTTACCCTGACCATAAAATAACCTGTATAGAACTGGATAGCGGTAAAATGTCATTGGTAGCACTAACCACAGAGGAAAAAGAGCTTAAAAAAGTTATCCTCGACAGTGCTTCAGTTCCCGATATTTTGAATTGGGAAGCGAGTAGTCCATATTCTGTTTGACAGGAGAACATAAAAATATTATCGTAATTTAAAAATAAAGGAGGATAGAGATGAAGAGAGCTGTTCTGTTTTTTGTAATTGCAGTTTTTCTTTTTAGTGCCGGGTTTGATATATCCGAACACGGAACAAGAGCGACTGCAATGGGATCTGCTTTTATAGCAAGAGCTTCTGACCCATCAGCCATTTTTTACAATCCTGCAGGGATAGCTTTTCTTGGAAAGAAATGGTTCTATGTTGGGGGAACACTTATCGCCCCTAAGGGTTCCTTTGAAGGAGCAAATCCTTTCCCTGGAGAGGGAGTAAAGGAAGAGCTTGAGCCTCAGTATTTTCCTGTGCCAAATGTTTATATTGTTTATCCTGCCACCGATAAATTAACAATGGGTCTGGGAGTTTATTCACCTTTTGGTCTTGGAACGAAATGGAAAGACCCTGAAAATTTCACAGGAAGATATATTTCCACCGATAGTTCCATAACTATGTTCACCATAAACCCTGTGGTAGCTTATAAATTTAGCGATAAAATTGCCTTTGGAGCTGGTTTTGAGTATTCGTTTTCTAAACTCCATGTCGTTCAATATATTCCTGTTTATAATCCATTTACATATTCTATAACCGATGTGGGCACAGCAAGCCTTGATTCAGACTGGAAGGGAAGCATCTCTTTTAATGCCGGAATTCTTGTAAAACCCAGTGATAAGTTCAGTATTGGTATAAGCTACAGGAACAGTCAAAAGGTAAGTTACACTGGGATAGCAGATTTTTCTCAGATTTTCACAGGGAATCAGATATTTGATTATATGGTCAATCAACTCCTTCCCTTCGGAGAAGATGTAAAAGTGAACGCTTCCATAAAATATCCATCCTATCTTGGAGGAGGAATTGCTTTTTATCCCAGTGAGAAACTTTCTATTGAGCTCGACGTGGGATACACCTTCTGGAGTATGTACGACAGACTTCCCATAAGTTTCCCAGATTATCCAATGTTGAATCCTTCAGATGAAGAGACTAAAGAATACTATCATAACAATGTTACTGTGAGATTTGGAGTTGAATACATGATAACAGAAGGAACATATCTCAGGGCAGGATATGTTTATGATCAGGAGGCTGCGGATGCTGAATCTGTTACACCCCAGCTTCCTGACACCACAAGGCATCTTGTATCTGTCGGATTGGGTAAGTCTCTGAATGAGAATCTATATATTGACCTATCAGCGATATACCTATTAGGAGAGGATAGAAGTACAGAAGGAAAGAGCAAATACGGATACGAAGGCACATTTAAAACAAATGCTTTCCTCTTTGGGGTAAACTTCGGGTATAAATTTTAAAGGGGGTTAAGATGAAAAGGTTATTTTCCATTTTATTTATATTTTCATTGCTTGGGTTTTTGATTTCAGGCGATTATCAAGACTCTTTTGAGAGATATTATGCCCTTGGAGATAGTCTTACTGCCGGATTTCAGAATGGAGGGCTTGTAGATTATTATCAGCAGGTGAGTTTCCCCGCACTTAT
>Ga0190334_1000073_pt1 | contig 48398 bp, 43 predicted proteins | sample 48720478_MG_FD_161270 | JGI IMG/M metagenome (GOLD analysis project Ga0190334, IMG submission 161270) | Hydrothermal vent sediment bacterial communities from Southern Trench, Guaymas Basin, Mexico - 4872-04-7-8_MG | ecosystem: Environmental > Aquatic > Marine > Hydrothermal vents > Sediment ... | reverse complement strand
AGAGGCTAGTAAAAAAATTTTCCCTTTTACTTTGAATAACACCAAATTCAGATTATCTCCCGAAAATGCTTTTACTAACGGGGATAAGCTTTACTTATCCTTTTATCTCTATGATATTGAAGAAAATTATACAGTTAAAATATTAATTAAAGACAAAAATGGCAAAATATTTAAGAAAAAGGATAAAAAACTTGTAAAGCCGGCAAAAATAGTCCCTGTCAACGAAGAATTCAACCTTTCAAATTTACCTGCCACATTTTATATAGTTGAAGTTAGTTTATTTAAACAAAATAAACTTCTTGAAAAAAAACAAGATAATTTTTACATTTCTCCTCTTCTTAATTTAAAAAAATCATGGGTTTTGTCAATTCCTATTCTTAACAAGAAATCAGAGCTTTTAAAAATATTAGGAGAACAATATCAAAACAAAGGCGATATAAAAAAAGCTGAAGAATACTTGCAAAAAGCTTTTGAAATCAATAAAAATAATCCTGATATAGCTGTCGAGTACGGAAAACTTCTTTTAAAATTAGGTAAAAACAATGAAATACTAAAAATCACAGAAGGATTTCTAAACACATCTTATAGAAAATCATTCCTGCTTCTTGCCGCATTTGCTTACCACAATTTAAAACAATATGAAAAAGCTGTTTCTTTCTACGAAGAATTTTTAAACAAAATAGGGAAAACACCTCAAATACTAAATCTAACAGCAGAATGTTATATTTATCTAAACAAACCCGATAAAGCAAAGAAATATTACAAAGAGTCTTTATCCTTAAACCCGGAGCAAAAAAAGATAAAAGAAATCCTTACAATCTTAAATGGAAGGGGAAAATGAAAATAAAGCATATTTTCTTTTTTTTTATAATTAGCTTTTTTTTAATAAATTGTAACACTCAATTAAAAAGAGCAGAAAAGGAACTTCCTCCAAAGTATAAGAAGTTCCTTTCAGAAGTAAGATACATAATAACCCAAAAAGAAAAAAAAGCATTTTTATCAACTCCTAATACTGAAAAAGATAAATTTATAAATAATTTCTGGAAAAGAAGAGACCCGGTGCCAGAAACAGAGGAAAATGAATATAAAGAAGAGTATTATAAAAGGATAAAAGAAGCGAATAAAATGTTTACCGAAGAAGGAAGACAGGGGTGGCTGACAGATCGCGGAAGAGTTTACATTCTTTTGGGACCACCTTCAGAAAGACATGTATATCCCACAGGATATTCATTTTATGATTCTCCTTCTGAGGTGTGGTATTATAATTTTTTTCCTGTAGTGTTTGTAGATGAATACAGAATAGGAAATTACAAATTAACCCCACTTGGAGCTCAATATGTTGTTGAACTTTTAGATTCTTCAAGATATTTAAATCAACATCAGAAGATTCAGTCTCCTTATTTTAGTTTTACATCAAAAATACTAAAATCCAAACAGGGGAAATATTATTTAAGATTAATTTTACCCTATAAAAAAATGTTATTTGAAAAGAAGGAGGATACTTTAAAGGCTAATATTGTGGTAAAAATATTAACATTAGAAGGTCCTGAAAAACGAAAATGGACATTTTCAAAAGATTATCTCATCTTATTAAATAAAGATAAGATCAACACTTTAATAAATCACAAAATAGACATAGAAACTCCTTTTAAAAAAGGCTCCTATAAAATTAAGATTTCTGTAATTTCAAAGAAAGATAAAATAAAATCTTCAAGAGTAATATATTTTAAAATTAAATAAAGAGGTGAAAAAAATGAAAAAAAAGATTAATTTATTAATTTTTTCTGTTATTGTTTTAACTTTATTAATAAGTTCCTCTTTATTTTCTCAAGCTGGAAGGGGAAAAGGCCGAATATATGGAATCGTAAAGGATAAGGAAGGAAAACCTATCGAAGGAGCCAAAATAACAGCTACATATCTCAAATCCACAATAGTGAAAAGGATAGTAACATCTGATAAAAAAGGAAAGTGGTCTGTAATAGGTATGGGGTCCGGAAATTGGAGTTTCTTAATAGAAGCTAAAGGGTATAAACCTGTTGAAGTAGTAAGAAATATAAAACAATTATCTTTAAATAAGCCTATTCTCGTTAATCTTGAAAAATCAGAAGCTGCAAAGATAGAGAAAGGGAACAAAGAGTTTGTAGCAAAAATTCAGGAAGCTGATTCGCTTTTAAAAGAAAAAAAATATGAAGAGGCTCTTAAAATTTACCTTGAACTGTATAAAAATAATCCTCAGATTGATACCTTACTTTATAATATTGGAAATTGCTATAAATTTTCAGGAGACTACGATAATGCTCTAAAATATTTTAATGAACTTTTACAAAAAGAAGAGAAAAAGGAAAAAAAGAATGAAAAAGTTTATATAGAAACATTAATTGCAATAGGAGATACCTATCTAAAACAAAATAAGTTTGAAGATGCAAAAGTTTATTTTGAAAAAGCTTTCAGAATGAAACCAAAGGATGAAATTTTAGCTTATGATCTCGCTGAAATTTATTTTAATAATATAAAAATGAAAGAAGCCATAAGCTACTATAAAAAAGCTCTTGAAATAAAACCCGAATGGCATGAATTATATATAAAGATAGGATATGCCTATATAAATCTTGGAAACTACAAAATGGCTAAAGAGTATTTAAATAAATATTTGAAGTTAGAACCAAACTCTCAACAAGCGGCCACAATTAAACAGGTTTTGAAAAGCTTGGAGAATGTAAAATAATTAACAAAAATTAAAATTTTTAACATTTAGTACTATAAAGACAGAAAAGAATAAAATTTTATTCGGTGATGATAAGATAAGTTTATTTAAGTCTATAAAAATTTATTTTAGCCTGTAAAAAGGGTCAATTTTAATTAACAAAAAGCAACAAAAAATAATTTGCAAGAAATAAGAAATAGATTTATACTTTTTTCCGAACAATTATATATATCTTTTCTTAAAGTGAAAAAATATTAACTTTGCAATTAAAGAAAGATTTGATTCATCCCCTTTTTTTCTTTACATCCTCCCTAACTTTATTTAACACCTTTTTTCTTATCCCCCCTTTTTCTTTTTAAACAAAAAAAGCCTGACTGTTGCGATTGCAACAGTCAGGCCTGTTTATTTTTTCAGCTAATTCTCCGCTGCTTCTCCTCTTAGAACACAAACTTTACATTGACTCTTGCTGACCATGGACCAAAGAAGGCATACTCTTTACCATATCTTGGATCAACTGTGTGGTTGAAATTATTAATATCAAATGTGCCATTTCTCATATGTTCTAATAGATAATCATCACCATAATAAAGTGAGGTATGACTATATGTACTATAGATTCTTGTTGCAGTCTTTGTATTGAAAATATTGGAAGCATTAACTCCGAACACTATCTTCTTGCTGTCTCCCAGTTTCAAATCATATTCGAGATATGCGTTTGCATAAGCGAGGAAAGGAGTTCTTCCCATATCACCTCTATTATAAGGATAGAATTCTGCCCACACATTCCATATTGTTGTTACAGGAGTACCGCTCATAGCAAAAGCTGAAATACCTGCTGTCAAACCAAATGGGAATTTATAAGCACCATATACTTTAATCTGATGAGTTCTGTCTGTTGGAAGAGGACCATCAATAGGATTCAAATCTTTATCATAAGCAAGCCACCAGAGGTCAAAATATCTTTCAACATTGGGGTCAACTCTTCCATCTTCATCAGAACTTGCAAGACCTGAATAATTTCCTTCCAGTCTGCTCCAGGTATAGGAAACTCCTCCCCACCAATTGTTGGAGAATCTCTTTTCCAAACTAATATTCAAAGCATAATATTCTCTTTTTGCTTTCGGTGTTCCGGGGTATTTATCTGAGAATCTTCCACCTTCTGATACTCTTCTTGACCATCCGTATCCAGGATTAGTTGTAAAATACATTTCTCCCAGTTCTGTCATAACACCAACATCTTCAATAGCATATCTGAGATGCTTTTGAACAAATCTTACCTTTAATGCAAGATTTTCGATAATCTTTTTCTCAAAACCAAGAGTAATTTCTCTCTGGCTCATAGGTTTGAGATCTGGATCTGTATTATCAAAGGATGGAATTCTCCAGTCTATTGTTCCTATATAGGTACCGGGAAAATTCCCGTTAACACCTATCTGATCCCATCTATAATCATCAAGTGTATAGTATGCTGTCTTCCACTTGAATCCACCGTAAGATCCTTCCGCCATGTCAAGCTTCATAACATCATAAAAGAGACCATAACTTCCGTAAATTTTAAAGCTTGAATCCCCGTAGATATCATAGACAAAACCGATTCTCGGTGCAATTTTGTCCTTGAAACCAAATTGTACAGGAGGATTTTGATATTCCGGAAGATCACTAAATGAAGGAATATCTTCCTTTTCTGCTCTTACACCATAATTTAAAGTAAGTTTATTTCCAATTGTCCAACTATCCTGCAAATAGACTGCCCATCTTATGCTATGAGGATTTGCAAAAGTCCCGTATGGTCCAGCTTCTCCTCCGCCTCTTACACCATAAACTCCGTATTTTCCTTTGTATTCCTGTCCTTGCCATTTTAAGGAGTAGTCCCATCCTAAAAGTACATAGGGATATGCGTATGTGTTATCAACATCAACCTCAATTCTCACAAACTGAACACCTGCTTTAACAGAGTGTTCTCCAGCAAGAGAGAAATAATAGTTAAAATCAAAGTTAAAGTTTGCTCTGTTATTTATATTTTTCTTTGTTTCAAAACCATCATAGTAACCATAATTTGTCCATCCCATAGGTTTTATATATTCCGCTGGAATATCATCGAAAATTGCATTCGTAGTATCTGGATAACCTGCTGCAACTCCTGCTGGAGCCCAAAAAGCCCATCTGGGACCTGAAGGTTTTACTAATTGATTAGTCTGGTTTCTGTAAAAATAACCACCTCTCATATTAATAATTGCATTGTTGCTTAGAACTATATCCATATTTGCCGCTGCTGTCCACCTTGGGTAAGTAAACCCATATTCCCCCCATTCTTTGGCTGAGTTACCTGAACCATCTCTCGGAGGAAGATCACCTTTATACTTGTAAAGGTTGTTTGTAAAACTTGCGGAAAATCTTATTTTATCAGTAAGCTGTGAAGAGAGTTTTCCGCTGAAATTCCACCATCTCTGGCTTCTTTTATAATCTCCCTCTTTTACATTTCCCGAGAGCCATTCAACATGTCTTGTTGTATCATAAAAAACAGGAAGGAAAGATCCGAAAAACCATACCTTATCTTTAATGATATAACCACCCAAGTCAAAACCTACTTCAAACCTGTTCCATTTGTCTTTTCCGTACATATCCTCATAATTTACATATTCTGCTTTTGTGGGATCAAAAGGGTTTCTTCTTAAGGTATCTCGTTCCTTTCCGTAAAGAATGCTTCCGTTCCAATATCCAATTAAATCACCGTGAAATTCATTACCTCCCGATCTTGTTATAACATTGATAACACCACCCATTGCACCACCGTACTCAGCCTGATATCCACTTGTCTTAACCTGCACTTCTTCAACAAATTCGGTAGCAGCACCAATACCCTGGAGACCACCGTAAAGGGTTGTAATATCCATACCATCGATATAGAACTGGTTTTCTGAACCTGAAGCTCCGTCAACAGAAATTCCTCCGAGTGCACTTTCATAGTTAACAGAAGGCATTAAAGTAACCAAGCTCGAGAAATCTCTGCCTTTCGGTAAAGTGTCAATAACTTCTTTTGTAAGAGTAGCTGATGAACTCGGACTTTTAACATCAATCAAGGGGACATCTGCAGTAACTTCAATGCTTTCTTGAAGTTGTCCAAGTTCCATTGTAACATCAACTTTCAATGTTTCTTCAACATGAAGCACAATATTCTTTCTTACAACTTTCTTAAACCCTTCCATTTCAAAAGTCAGCGTGTAAGTACCAGGGGTAAGACCTAACAACCTGTAAGTTCCATTCTCATCTGTTATTGTACTTGTTTGACCAACCATTCTTGGACTCTTAGCAATAACTGTTACGCCTGGAAGTGGTTTTCCGTCTGTGTCAACAACCGTTCCAACAATCTTTGATGCAACATGCTGTGCCATCAAAGAATAAGAAAAAATCAACAAAAAGGCTGCCACAAAAACAATTAATTTTGACGCCTTAAATTTAGGCATATAAACCTCCTTATAAAAATATTAGTCTAATTTTCAAGCAAATTTTATGCCAAAAAAAGATGCTCCTAATTACTTACTTTGCAGCAAGCCACTCCGAAAAAAATCCAAAAATTTGGATTTTTTAGTTCAAAAAATTGAATTTTTCCAAAAAATTCACAAAAACAGATATTTTTTTATTATCTCCAACCTTATCCTTGACCCTTTCATCTTTTTTATTTATAATTATTTAATTAATGAGGAGGAAGCTATGGGAATTAAGATTTTTGTAGGGGATGACAGTATCTCCACAAAAAAAGTAATTGAGATTGCTTCGGAGGGGAAAGATTGGAATTTAATGTTCTTTAGTGAGGGGGATGCACTTTTTGATGCTCTTGAAAAAGAAAAGCCAGAGCTACTTTTTATCTCACACAACTTACCGGGTAAAAGTCTCTCCTTTATTTTAAAATGGCTGGAAGACAATCAAAAGACCACAAAAGTAATCATTATGAAAGGAGCTTTTGATGAGTCAATTGATCTCGGAACAGGTAAGGAATATGAAACTCTTGCCAAGCCTTTTTCTTCTGATCAATTCACAGAGTTAGTAGCAAAATTAACAAAAAAAGAAGATGAAGGGTCTCTATCACTTCCCGAGGAAGAGGAAGAAGAACTATCTGTTCCAAAACTTCCGGAGGAAGAAGGTGAATCAGAGGGAGAAGAAGATGATGAATTAAAAGTTGAGATGGAAACTAAAGAAAGTGTGGGGGAAGAGTTTAGAACTGAAGGGATAGGAGTTTATCCTGTAAACAATGAAGAAGATGAAGTCCAACCAAATGATGAAAAAACCAAAGAAAGTTCCACATTAGTAACATCTCCGGAAAATAATTTCGAAGAAGAGGAAGAAAAGGAAGAAGTAGAGAATCCTTTTTTAGATGATTCTTTTTCTGAAGAAGATCTAAATTTCACAGAAGAGGTTGAAAAAGAAGATTTCGAAAGCATAAAAGAAAATTTTGGAGATGATGAAGCAGATTTTTCTTCCCTTAATAAAGAAATCGATGAAGAGGAGGATGAAGAAGAAAAGCTTAAGTTTGAAGAAGAAGAGATAAAAAAAATGGAAGAGGAAGAAGCCGAAGAAGAATCCAATAAAGAGGAACTCTTTTCAGAAGAGATTACCTCTGCTCCAACACTAAAGCTTGATGAAGAGAAAAAAGAGGAAGAAAAAAAGGATCTTGAACAAACAGTAATGTTTTCTGAGGAAGAAATTCAAAAAGCAGAAGCAGAAGAGAATAAGGAATTTCATAAATTTGAAGAGGACACAAACGAAAAAATAGAAGAGGAAGAAGAAATTAGGGAAGAAGTGAAAGAGGAGATTAAAGAAGAAGAGGTCACTGAAGCAGAAGAGAAAAAAGAAGAAATCTCCGAAGAAATGACAGAGGAACCCGAAGAGAGGGAAAAAGAAATGGCTGTTGATGAAAAGAAAGAGGAAGAAAAAGAAGAGAAAACAGTTCCCTCCCCAAATGAAATGGATACTCAAGAACTTGAAGAAGAAAAAATTCCGATTAATGAAGAATTAATAAAAAAGATTACAGCTCAAAAAGTAGAAGAAATTTTGTGGGAAATACTTCCCCCAATAGCAGAAAAAATCATCAAAGAAGAGCTTGAAAAACTAAAAAAAGAATTAACCGAATTAGAAGAAGAATAAAAATTTAATTACATAAGAGGAGTCTTCACTATGGAATTGGAGTTTGAGAAGGAGTATATTCCGCAAAATATCGAAAAAAAGTGGATCAAATTCTGGATTGAAAAAAGGATTTTTCAAGGAGATGAAAAATTCAAAGAAAAAAAATTCTCATTAGTACTTCCTCCCCCAAATGTAACAGGGACTTTACACATGGGACATGCCCTCGCTTTTACCATTCCTGACATAATAGTAAAAAGAAAGAAAATGCAGGGATATAATACTATGTGGCTTCCTGGAACAGATCATGCGGGAATTGCCACTCAAATAGTAGTTGAAAGAATGCTTGCAAAAGAGGGAATAAAAAAAGAGGATCTGGGGAGAGAAAAATTTTTGCAAAAAGTATGGGAATGGAAAGAAAAAAGTGAAAAAAGGATAAAAGAACAATTAACTACTTTAGGTCTTTCTCTTGACTGGTCACGATACAGATTCACTCTTGATGAAGGGCTTTCAAAAGCGGTAAAAAGGGTTTTTATAGAGCTTTATAATAAGGAATTAATATACAAAGGCAATTATATGGTGAATTGGTGTCCGCGCTGTGGAACTGCAATATCAGATCTTGAGGTTATTTATGAGGAGGAAAGAGGCAAACTCTATTATTTAAAATACCCTATAAAAGATAAAAAAAATGAATTTATCATTGTGGCAACAACAAGACCAGAAACAATGCTTGGAGATACTGCAGTTGCCGTACATCCGGAAGACGAAAGATACAAAGATTTAATCGGAAAAACCTTGATTTTACCTCTTCAAAACAGGGAGATACCAATAATAGCCGACAAGGTCGTTGAAAGGGAATTTGGGACAGGAGCTGTTAAAGTTACCCCTGCGCATGATCCTAATGATTTTAAGATAGGAAAAAGACATAATCTTGATTTTGTAAAAGTTATTAATGAAAAAGGAATTATGACAAAAAAAGCAGGGGAAAAGTTTAAAGGTTTAACAAGGGAAGAGGCAAGAAAGAAAGTAATTGAAGCACTTGAAAAAGAGGGGCTTGTGTTAAAGATAGAAGAGTATACCCACTCGGTAGGACATTGTCAGAGATGTGGAACTGTTGTGGAGCCAATGATTTCAAACCAATGGTTTGTTAAAATAAAGCCTCTTGCGGAGCCTGCAATAAAAGCTGTTGAAACTGGCAAAATAAAGTTTATTCCTAAAAATTGGGAAAAGACTTATTTTGAATGGATGTATAACATAAGAGATTGGTGTATTTCAAGGCAGCTTTGGTGGGGACATCAAATTCCCGTTTATTATTGTCAGGATTGCGGAGAGACAATTGTAAGTGAAGAAAATCCGAAAAAGTGTCTTAAATGCGGAAGCAATAATTTAAAACAGGAAGAAGATGTTCTTGATACATGGTTTTCCTCAGCCCTCTGGCCTTTTTCAACATTGGGTTGGCCTGAGGAAACGGATGATTTGAAAACCTTTTACCCAACAGATCTTATGGCAACAGGATTTGACATAATCTTTTTCTGGGTAGCAAGAATGATAATGATGGGCTTGGAGTTCGGAAAAGATATTCCTTTTAAAGAAGTATTAATTAATGGACTTATAAGAGATGAGCATGGCCAAAAAATGAGTAAAACAAAGGGGAATGTAATAGATCCACTTGATATGATAAATAAATATGGAGCTGATGCTTTAAGATTTACGCTTGCGATAAATGCAGTCCCCGGCATGGATATTTCAATATCTGAAAGCAGAATGAAGGGTTATAAAGCATTCGCAAATAAGCTCTGGAATGCTGCAAGATTTGTTTATATGAATACAAAAGAGCTTGAAAATAAGAATTTCAAGACACTTAATAAAGAAAATCTATCATTAGCTGACAGGTGGATTTTATCCACACTTCAAAGTGTAAAAAAGGAGATTAACATATCTCTTGATGAATATAAAATATTCAAAGCAGCTGATACAATTTATCATTTTGTATGGCATCAATACTGCGACTGGTATATAGAAGCATCAAAAAAAGAAATAAGAGAAGGAAATAAAGATACCTTACTTGTTCTGCTTTACACTTTAAAAGAAATAATTCAACTTCTGTTTCCATTTATGCCATTTATCTCAGAGGAGCTCTGGGAGAGATTCGAATTTTCAAGTAAAAGCATAGCTCTTTCAAACTATCCTAGACCTGAATATAAATGGAAAAACAGTGAAGCTGAAAATTTAATGAGTGAACTTATTGAATTTGTATCAGGAGTAAGAAAAGTTAGAGCAGAAGCAGGAATAAATCCATCTGCCTATATTAACCTTTTAATTCTTCCTTCAAATGATAATACAAAAGAAAACATAGAAAAAAATGCAAAAGTTATTAAGCTTTTAACAAGAACAAAAGGATTTGAAATAATTGAAGGACACCCACAAGGAAGATATCTTAAAGGAGTATCATTAAACTGGGAATTTTTCATACCTGTGGAGGGATTAATAGAGGTAGAAAAGGAAATAAAGAGAATAGAAAAGGAAAAAACAGGTGTCGAAAATGAACTAAAATCAACGGAAGCAAGATTGAGAAACGAGAATTTTCTGAAAAAGGCACCCAAAGAAATAGTGGAGAGAACAAAAAGAAGAAAAGAGGAGTTAAAAGAAAAGCTTAAAAAACTTGAAAATACATTAAACATATTTAAAAATCTTTGAAAGTAAAAAAGAATGCGCTAAGCTTTTTGCTGCCTTTTTTTTTAATTTTTGTCCTCTTTTTCCTTTACATAAAGACTTTATCATTAAACTTTAATTTTGACGGAGTAGTTTATGCACTTTTCTTAAGAAATTCAATCATAACAAAATCACCTTTCTCCTTCCTCCATTATCAGCACTTAGTGTACCAACCACTTTCATACTTTTTCTATAAAACTCTTAAAACAAATCTTGATCCTCTGATATTTTTAGAATTCGAATCACTTTTCTTTTCAATTCTCTCTCTTATTCTCTTCTATTTAACAATAAAAAAAATAACAAAAGATTTCATTTTTTCCTCAATCTCCATTTTATTTTTAGGCTTCTCACACATATTTTGGTATTACAGTGTTGAAGCTGAAGTTCATTCATTATCATTCTTATTAGTAGCCTTATCCCTTTACATAATCTCTATAAAAGAGTGTAATTCAATAAGCTCACTTTTTGCGGGGTTACCTATACTTTCCCATGTGTTAAATACTTTCTATTTAATATCATACGGATTGCTAAAAATCATAAAAAAAGAAAAAGAGCTTTTAAAACAGTTTTTAATTTTAATTTCTATTCCCTCTCTCTCTTATCTTCTTCTACTCTTTTATCTGAAATCAAAAGGAAATTTAGCCTCATTTTTCAGCAAACGGTCCGCTGCCTCTTTAAGCCTTCCATCTTTAAAAGCTCTTTTCCAAAATATGGAATCCTTTGGTAAATTTTTCTCATTAGGCTTAATTTCCTATCTTTTTGCCATTCTTTTTTGGGTCTTTATTTTATATATTCTTATAAAAAAAAGAAAAGATAAATTTGATTTTATCCTTCTTTATTGGGTTTTATTTGCTTTTCTATTTCACCTTTTTTGGGAGCCATTTAACCCTGAACTAAAAGCACCTCTTTTAATTTTGTTTTTACTTGTTTTCCTAAAAGAGGTTTACAAAATAAAGAGGTGGAAAAATTTTATACTCTCCATATCAATAATTCTGCTCTTTTCCCTTAATTTTGGCTTTTTCAAATCAAATGCAGATGATAATAAAAATATCAATTATAAAATAGCAATAAGTATAAAAAAGTGTACACCGAAAAATTCTATCATTATCATAGGAGGAACTAAAAAAGGGTATGTTTTTGGGAAAGCTTATATTCCATACTTTTCTTTAAGAGAAGCGATTTCCCTGGATACCTATGGTAAAAAAATCAATAAAATAGATGTTAAAGCGATTTTTGAAAAAATCAGAATTTTTCAAGAAAAAAAGAAAGTCTTTATCCTAAATGATTACTTGGATAGTAAAGTTTCAAAAGAACTTTTTTCAAGCAGAAATAGCTATAAACTCTTTAAAGGAAAACTTTCTTCTCATCTCAAATTTATTTGCAATCTTGGACAGTACAAACTATACTATATAAAATCAAACTAACTTGATTTTATTCTTTCTTCGTAAAACTTTTTGAGGTTTCCTATTAATGTGGGCTTTATTGGTTTTCTCATAGTCGCTGGCTTTGGTGTTTTTCCTTCAAGACTTTTTATTATATTCTCAATAATAGGCCCACATGTTCTTCCCTGACAATTTCCCATTCCAGCTCTTGTAAAGGTTTTTATAAAATTCATATCAGAAGGACCAACTTCAATAGCTTCTTTAATCTTCTTCATACTAATATTTTCACATCTGCAAATCACAGTATTATCTTCAATGTTTTTATAGAATTCTAAAGGAACCGAGAAAACAGTATTAAAGTATTTTGAATACTTTATCGCTTTCTTTCTCTTTTTAACGAGTTTTTGAATCTTACTTTTGCCACTATTATCCAAAAGATTTAAGGAATCCAAAAGAACAAGAGCCGAAAGTTCACCCTCAATCTGAGATTTCTCAGCCCCTCCGACTCCTGTAATTTCCCCGGATGCATAAATATTTTCATTTGAAGTTATTAATTTATCATCTGTCTCAACAACCCATCCACCCAAAGCTTCGTTATAGACAATATTAATTCCTGCGGATCTTGCAATCTCAAGATTGGGAACAAAGCCAAAACCAATTGCAAGAAGCTCTGTTTCTATACTTTTAACACTCTTTTCAATTACTCTCCCATCCTGCCCCATCTTCCCTACAAAGACTCTTTCAACAGAATCATCTCCTTCTGCTTTTAAAACTCCCCATCCATACTTAATCGGAACATTATTACTTAAAATCTCCTCAAGATAAACAAAAGCTTCAACAAGCTTTGCAGGGAAATTCAAAAGCCCTTTTGAAAACACAATTTGATCTTTGAATTTTTTAAGTTCATAAATACCTTTAACCTTCCCCCCTGCTTTTAAGATTTCATAAGCTACCGCATAAAGGAAAGGACCTGTACCAGCAAGAACAATTTCTTCTGCCGGTAAAACCCCATTACTTTTCAAAAAGACCTGAACAGCCCCTAAAGAAAAGACACCGGGAAGATCCCATCCCAGAAATGGGAAATACTTTTCCCGTACTCCGGTTGAGATAATGAGTTTTTTATAATAAATCAGGTCACTCCTTCCTTCTTTATCAAAAAGGATTTTATCTCCTTCATAGACACCAATCACAGTTGAGTTTTTAATAATTTCTACATTTGAATTTTTAAGTCCTTCAATCAGTTTTAAACCCTCTTTTTTTACAGCTGTTTTGAACTTTAGAAGCCTATCTTTAAAGTTTTCAGGCAATGTTCTTAAATACTGTCCCCCTAAAGACGGATTTTCATCTATTATAGCTATTTTCAAATCATATTTAGCAAGCACAGAAGCTGCTTTTAAACCTGCAACTCCGGCCCCTACTATTACAACATCATATTGCTTACTCATCATCAAACTCTACCTCCATTCCTTCTTCAACAAGAGTCATACAGGAACGAATATTAGGAACCCCGTTGACCGTAACAAGGCATTCAAAACACACTCCCATTCCACAAAACGGAGAATTATATCTACCTTTAAGTGCTTTCCCTCCGAATCTTTTATAACCGGCAGCCCATAAAGCGGCAGCAAGTGTTTCTCCTCTATAAGCTGATATTTTTTTACCATTAACTATAATTTCCACCTGCTCTTTTCTTTCTATCCCTTTAATCCTCTTCACTTTACACCCTTAAAATATTAGTAATAAGTATATCATTCTGTTCCTTTGATATCAAGAAATTTTCAATTATTTATTTTTTCAGGAGACCAGACAAACTATAAATCGAAAATGGTTTTATTAAAATGTTGACATCATATTTTGTTTCTAATTTTTCAGCAAACTCTTTATCCGCCGCACTTGAAAGAAAAATAATCTTTTTTATATGTTTCTTTATAAAGGATACGAATCTTGTAATTTCTTTCTCTCTTTCTTTATTTAAACTCAAATCCAAGAAAAGATAATCTGCTTTTTCTTTTTTAGCTGTATCTCTTGCTTCCAAAATATTATTTAAATAAAATGTGTTGATTCCTAAAAATTCAAGCAATTGCTGTACCAATTCAGGGAAGATATCCCCATCTGAGAGGATAATAGCCTTTCCTTGAAACTTACCTTTTAATTCTAAAGGTAAAGCTGCTTTTTCTTCTTTACTTTTTTCCTCTGTCTTAGCTTTATATTGCGGTAAGTAAACTGAAAAGGTAGTTCCTTCTCCTTTTCTGGAAGAAACTTTTATAAAGCCTCCGTGAGAATTTATTATTCTTTTGGTTATATAAAGCCCAATACCACTTCCTTTTGTCTCATCTTTTTCCTTAGTTGAAAAGAATGGCTCAAAAATTTTATTAAGATGCTTTTTTTCTATCCCCTCGCCATTATCCTTGACTTTAATAACCACATATCTCTTTCTCTCCACATTCCATTTTTTCGCATCCCCGGATCCTATCATCTGAGAGTTAACTTCAACCTGAATTTTTCCATCTTCTTTATTTCTCAAAGCATCCCTCGCATTTGTTAGAAGATTTAAAAACACTTGCATTAATTGATTTGAAATAGCTTTTACAAAGTATTCTCCCTTGCTTTCCCACTCCAACTGAACATTTTTTGGTAAAGAAGGATCCACAATTATCATAACTTCTTCTAAAATCTTAACTATACTTTGAACTTCCGGTTTATCCTCTCCTTCCCGCGAGAAGCTCAATGTTTGAAAAACCATTTTATGTGCTTTTTCCAAAATCTTTTTTATTCTAACCAGATACTCATCCCTTTTTCCCTCTACACTTGTTAACTCCAAAAGTTCAAGATATCCGGACATTCCAGATAAAATATTATTCATATCATGGGAAATTCCACCAATAAGATCCCCCAAAAGTTCTTTTTTTTGCGTTTGCTCTGCTCTTCTCCTAAAAAGCACCTTTTCACTTACATCAGTAAAAAGGTTAACGATAAAGCTCTTCCGCGGAAGAAGCTCCACAATTCTTTGCTCTACATAAAAATAATTTTCTCCGAATACCTTGATTTTTTTATCTTCTTCAACAATATCCATCTTTTTTCTCTTTATCACACACGAAAAGCAAGGTTTATTTCTTCCAAATACAACTTCATAACACTTTCTTCCTTCCACCTCACTTCCAAATTTTTTCACAAACCCCTTGTTTTTATACACAATTTCAAAAGTAGCGGGATCCACAAGGTACACAGGATCTTCAAGATCATTGTAAATAGCTAAAATCGTAGAAAACCTCTCTTTTAAAATATCTCTATAATATTTAATTTTAAAATAAAGCTCAATAAATTTAAAAGCTTCTCTTATAGCATCCATTTCCTTAATAGAAAAAGTTATCTTTTTAGCATAATTTACAAATATTATAAATTTTTCAACTTGTGCACCTGTAAACACAGGGAATGCCATTAGCATCTTTATGTCTCGATGCTTCATGAAATTTGCAATTCTTGGCTCTGCAGAATCATTTTTAAAAAAAACCACTCGATTCTCCAATAATGTTTTCTTTAAAATAGGAATTTTTCTAAAATCAACTTCTTCGCCAATAGAAAAGAAATAACTAGTACTTATTTTTTCTTCCTCTATTCTAACTTCATCTTCCATTACAAAATTTTCATTGCTTGATTTTCTAAAAAAACATATGCGTTCAAATCCTAATATCTTAGCTATGTTTGTAATAGTATCTCTAAAACTTCTTTTACCTCCCAATAAATAACTACTTTCAGCTCCTATTGCTCTCAATACTTTAACAAAGCGAAGTTCTTCATGAAGAGCTAACTCTCTCGTTATGTCCTCTATAACAAACAAAAATTTTTTCTCTCCAAAAAAGTCCCTACTTATTAAATAATTTACCTTTACAATTATCTTCCTCAAAATTCTTCTTTTAAGATAAGTTGTAAAACTTCCCACAGATTCTTTTTCTTTATCGATAATCCTTGAACTTCCTTCTTCGAAAAACTCAAAAATATCTTTCCCCATTAATTCTTCTTTTTTTATCCCTAAAAACATCGCTATTTTTTCATTTGAAAAATTTACAATTCCTTTACTATCTGTAAGGATTAAAGCTCTATCCTCAATCTCCATTAAATCTTCAATAAGCTTGGCTGTTTCTACCTTTTGGGTTTCATCCAACCCAGCAAAAAGCACTCCCTTTTTTTTCTCTGCCTCAAAAGGTATTAAAAGAATTTCAAATAATCTTTTTTCCCCATTTTTACCTTCAAGAGGGAATTTTTCCAAATTAAAGCTTTTAGAATAATTGAAAACATTCTTTATGTTCGAAAGAAGAGGCTCTAAGCCGGAAGTCTTTACAGACAATAATTCACTAATTTTATCTCCGAAAAACTCCTTTGCAGGCTTGTTAAAAGAGATTATTCTTTTACCATTTTCCAAAAAAATCAGAAGTAAAGGAAATTTATCAGATACTTTTTTCCATGTCTCAAGAGAAACTTTCCATTTTTTCTCTTTATAAAGCACTTTTTTATAAAGCTCGGACAACTTTTGGAAAATATCTTCAAATTCTTTTAAAACAAATTTCTTATTCGGAAGTTTTGGTGTTTTATTTTCAATTATTTTGTTTATATTTGAAACTACGGCTTTAAGCCCTTCAGAAAGATTTGAAGAAAAAGTGTTAAATTTAAAAAAATTATAAAAAAAGAGAAGAACAATAAAACTAATAACAGTAAGAACAAAAGGCACAAAGAGGATATTAAACAAAAAAGAACTTATTGATATTTTATAGACTACTATTTTCCCTCTTTGCGAATCTTTAAGATAGTAAAGAATCTTATTTTTAACCAAAAGAATCCCTGCCCCATCTTTCTTTATCTTTTTTAACTCAAAGATCTGTTTTTTATATGGATTGTTTAAAGGTTTTCCATTAATATCAAACAATTCAAATTTTCTCATACCTTTAGTGCCCTTTAAAACCAGATGATAATAGGCTATCTTAAGTTCTACTTTTTTTATCCTCTTTGAAAAACAATAAAAAGAAATAAAGGAAAAAAATAAAAATTCAAGAGTCACAAAACCAATAACAAATTTCGCAATTACATGTTTAACACTCTTAATCCTCATAATCCAGCCCTGTTTAAAAATTCTAATATTAAAAAAAAATAAAGTCAAGGCTTAACCAATTAAGAGAAAATAGAACATTAAAAACAGTGTAAAATAAAAATGGAGCTAGCTATTAAACTAACTCCATCTAAAACTTATATAATTCTCCTATTAATTACCAGTATCTATTTCCCTTTCGTCCGTATCTTCGCCCCTTACCATTCTCACTGGAAATTATTGTTTCATACTCCTCCTGTGAAATATATTGAGGTACATAGGAAAGAGCATACTTTTCAAGCTGAGACACAAATGCTCTCATATGATTTTCAGAACCCTTTCGTAAACTTTCAAAAACAAAGACAATATCCCTGTTATCCGATTTAACAATTGCTTCATCCAAATCATAAATATCAAGATCTTCAATTGTTGCTCCAACTTTAAAGGCCTCTGTTATAGATTTCTTTCCCTTTGCCACAAGAGAATCATAAAACTCTTTTAACTTTGAATTAGAAAAAACTCCTCTCTCATTTTCTACAATCGGATCTTTCAATCCGTATTTATCAATCAAACTCTTTACCGCCTCCATATGTGTTTGTTCAGAGTCAGATATATTGGAAAAAACCTGAGAACTCCATATTTCATAGAGAGCAAGGTAAACATCTCTTGCAAGTTTTCCTTCTTCTCTCATTTTCATCAGAAGATAATCCTTCTCAGCTTAAAAAAGTTCCTCATAAGGTATTTGAGATACCATATCCTGAATAATATGACTATTTATGTTTCCACTGTTTCCTCTTTTTCCCCAAGCACTAAAAGCTAAGGTTGTAAACATTAAAGCTACCATCCCTAAAGTTATTAAATTTTTTTTCATCTTTTCCTCCTAAAAAATTAATACTCTTCTTCAACAAAAAATTCGCCAACTTAAAAAAACCTTTAAACTAAAGCTATTTTAAAATTTTAGAACAATGCTTTCGCAATTTTTTGCGAAAAAAATATTTTTATAGGAAATATTTTGAAACATCTTTTAAAGCCAAGATCTTTAATTTTTTTCTACTATGAATAAGCTTCTTGAATATTCTAACATATTTTAATATAATTACTTCATGAAAATGAATACTCCTAATAAATTGACAACTTTAAGATTTTTAATAGCACCTCTTTTTTTTATAAGTTTTGTTTATGGAGGGAAATGGGGAAAACTTATAGCTTTAATCCTTTGTGGTATTATAGAGCTATCAGATTTTTTTGATGGTTTAATGGCAAGAAGATATAAACAAATAACAGATTTTGGAAAAATCTTTGATCCTTTTGCAGACAGTCTTGCAAGGTTTACATATTTTATCACTTTCCTGACCGCCGGCTTAATGCCGGGATGGATGGTTTTAATTATTTTTTACAGAGATTCCACCGTCAGTGTAATTAGACTGGTAGCTTCATTAAGAGGGGAAGTTGTAGCAGCAAGGATTAGCGGAAAAATCAAAGCAGAGGCTCAAGCATTTGGTGTTTTGGGAGTGCTTTTTTTAACAAATATCAAGAATTTATTTAATGTAACGTACAAATTTAATTTAAACACCTTAATATATTACATCTTTCTATTTATCACACTTGTAACTCTTTATTCCGCTATTGATTATTTAATTGGAAATTTTCACCACATAAAAAAGATAAAAAAATAGGATAGAAATATGGAAACTAATTTAAAATGTATCCCCTGCTTTATTGATGATATTATAGGCGCTTTGGATTTAATTGAAGACTCTATTGAAGTTAAGCAAAAGCTAACAAACCAGGTCGTGAGTTTTATTGCTCAAGGGTTAGATTATACAAAAACACCTTCATATTATATTACAAGATGTCACAGAATAATAAAAAAATACTATAAAAAAGATAATCTTTTTAAAGAAATTAGAGACAAATGCAATCAAGTTGGACTTGAGCTGAGTAAAAAAGTGGAAAAAGAATTGTCAGACAAAAAGGATTTAGAAAAATTTAAAGAACTTATAAAATGGGCTATAACAGGTAATGAACTGGATTTCAGGACTGTTGGCACAGGATATAATCTAACTTTGGATGATTTTTATAAAATTCTTTATACAACATTTAAAAAACCGCTTGACATTGATGAATCCGAGAAGATTTTCAACACAGTTAATAATTCCCAGAGAATTCTCTATGTTCTTGATAATGTTGGAGAAATAGCTTTTGATAAATTATTAATTAAATATTTTCTTGAGAAGAATAAAAAGGTAAGTGTTGTTTACAGAGGAGGAACAATTACAAGTGATATAATATTTGAAGATCTGGAATTCGTCGGAATTACAGAGTTACCGGTAAAAACTGTTTTAGCTGGGCCTGATACTCTCGGTATTTCTTTTGAAGAAATGAGTGATGAGTTAAAAGAAGAAGTAAAAAAGGCGGATTTAATCATATCAAAAGGTCAGGCAAATTATTATGAATTTTCAAAACATTTTAATGAAATAGAGGGAACAATTGTTAATCTTTTCAGAACAAAATGTGATCTTGTTTCAACTAAATTCGGATTAAGAGGAAAATTAAGCCTTGCTGTAATTTTAAGGGAGGATTTCATATGATTAAAGTTGAACTTATTGGTTTTACCCCTGATGCTGAAAAAATAATTGAAGAAGCAGGAAGAACTGCTTATCTTTCTTTTGATAAAAAGAGTGATTACCCCATTTTTAGGATTGCCCGTGAAAATGAAGAAAAATTGGTTTACTCGGAAAAATACCCAAAGCTTAGAAATTCAAAAGAAGGAGATTTAATTGAATTTGAAGGTAAAAAATGGAAAGTTAAAAAGAGGTGGGAAAATACAGCGGCAAAATTCATTGAAATGCTAATCCGCTCGGGACATCATTCTGTTTTGGAGCATTCATTTGCAACATTTAAAGTAAAAGGAGGCTCCAGAGCTTTCACCCATCAACTTGTAAGGCATCGTCTGGCAGCATTTACACAGCAATCACAAAGATATGTAAATGAAGAAAATTTTAATTTTGTAATTCCCCTTTCGATAGAAAAAAACCAGGAAGCTTTGAAAATATTCAAAGAGTTCATGGAATACGCAAAAGAGACATATTCAAAACTAAGATCTCTCAAAATAAAAAAAGAAGATTCGAGATTTGTACTCCCTAATGCAGTCGAAAGTGAAATTGTAATAAGTGCTAACTTAAGAGAATGGCGACACATTTTAGAGCTAAGGGGGCATCCAACAGCACAGTGGGAAATCAGAAATTTTGCAGTTGAGGTAGCAAAAATTTTAAAAGAACTCTTTCCCGCCGTTTTTTATGATTTTTCAATAGATGAAGAGAAAAAATTGGTTATAAAGCGTGAGAATTAATAGGATTCTTTTATTTTCCCTAAGTATCATACTACTCTTACTACCTGCTTACGGGAAACTTGAGAAAAGCTCAGCGGATAAAGTAAACCGCCTTTTAAACTCTATTCTTACAAAAAAAGTCAAGGCAAAAAAAATAATAATATCCGAAGACGAGGTAAATTCATATTTTTACTTTTACAGAGAAAAGATTTTCACTGATGATGTAAAATGGGTTAAAATAAAACTTAATAATAATAATTTAATAAAAATAAGGATTATTATGTTTTTCAACAGTAATGCCATAAAAGACAGTTATTTATCATTATTAAGAGATTCAATAATTGATATCAATTCTCAATTAAAATTAAAAAATATAAATAATGGGTGTTTTCAAATAAAATTATTATTTTTAAACATCAATGGGCTAACCCTTGATAATCAACTCGCTTTGAGTTTAATTTCAAAAATCCCCCCGGAATTTAAACAATACTTTGAAGGTTTTTGCCCGAACTATGAGATAAAAAAAATTATAGTAAGAGAGAAAAAAATTATGTTTTTATTTTAACTTTTCTTTATTCAATATAGTCCATAAACTTGACACTTATTCTTGTTGGCTTATAATATAAAAGCGGAGGTTAGAAATGGACAGAGAAAAGATTTTTGAAGAATTGAGTATCAGGAATGAGAAAAAAATTGTGCTTTTAATTATGGACGGAGTGGGGGGGCTTCCTCTAAATGGGAAAACCGCTCTTGAAGCTGCAAAAAAGCCCAATTTGGATGCTCTTGCAGAAAAATCTTCCTGCGGGAGAACAATACCTGTTCTAACAGGAATCACCCCCGGTAGTGGGCCTGCACATTTCTCCTTATTCGGTTATGACCCAATAAAATACAATGTCGGAAGAGGAATTCTTGAAGCTCTCGGAATTGATGTTGATGTTCATGAACATGAGGTAGTTGCAAGGGGTAATTTTTGTACCATTGACAGAGAGGGAATAGTAACAGACAGAAGAGCGGGAAGAATTCCAACTGAAAAAAATCAGGAAATAATAAAACTCTTATCAGAAAATATAAAAGAGATAGATGGAGTTAAAATATCCCTTTATTCCGGGAAAGAGCATAGATTTGTTATTAAATTAAAACACCCTGAGCTTTCTGACAAGATATCCGATGCAGATCCGCAAAAAGAGGGGCTTCCGATAAAATTCCCGGAACCACTCGAAAATAATGAAAATGCTGAATTTACTGCAAATATTGTAACAAAATTTATGAAAAAAGCCATAGTTGTTTTAAAGGACAGCCATCCTGCAAATGCTCTTCTTTTAAGAGGATTTTCAGAATATCCTATGATTCCACCAATGCAAAAGATATTTAAGCTTAATCCTGCGGCAATTGCGAATTATCCGATGTATAGAGGACTTGCAAAATTGGTGGGAATGAATGTTCTGGAAGTTGGGCCAGAGATAGACGATGAAATTATAACCTTGAAAAAAGAGTGGAATAACTATGACTTCTTTTACATTCACATAAAAAAAACCGATTCTTACGGAGAAGATGGCAATTTTGAAAATAAAGTGAAAATAATAGAAAAAGTTGATCAAATACTTCCTGAAATTTTATCTTTAAATCCTGATGCAATTGCAATTACAGGGGATCACTCAACGCCCTGCAAAATTAGTGGTCATTCTTGGCATCCAAATCCGTTTCTTCTATACTCTCCCTACATAATAAAAGATGAAGTTAAAGTTTTTACTGAAAAAGAGTGCGCAAAAGGGATTTACGGCACTTTTCCGGCAACAGACATTTTACCTCTTCTGCTTGCAAATACTTTGAAATTAAAAAAATACGGAGCATAAATGAAGAACAAAACATTATGGATTTTAATTTTAATCATTGGGATTATTGTTTTTTGGGGGATTTACAAAATTACAGGCGGATTATCTCTGAAAACTCCTTCCGAAGAGGAAATAAAAAAAGGAATTGAGCTTGCTGACCTTAAAACAGGATGGTTTATCTCCGAAAGAGCATTGAATAAAATCAAGATCTTACCATTTGTTGAAATTGCTGTTAAAAATTCATTGAAAGAGCCAATAGCAAAGGGAACACTAAACTTTGTAGTCACTTTCAAAGTCAAAGGAGATAAGATAGACTTTGATACAGGATGGAAAATTTATCCCTCTAAAAAAATTCCAATAGGAGAAACAGGAGAAAAAGTCAGAATTTCCTGCATTCACGGATATATAGGCTCAAGTGCAGAAGCATTTGAAAATAATAAAAGCGAATGGAAAATTCTTGAAGCCATTGTTTTTGTAAAATACAAAGGCTCAAAACTTATTGAATTAAAACATCTTGAAATAGCCCAAAAAATTTACTAATAAATTTTATTCATAAACCATAAGTTTAAGAGAAATTAAAGGATCTTTGATTTTTTGGTCTGTAATAAATTTAATTCTTTTTCTCTTATTAGAAATAAGATCAAAAAAATTGTCAGTGAAAAAGCCTTCATAATTACCAAAACTTAAAAACAGATTTTTTGCAAGCCTGTCTGATATAATTTCTATATTGTAACCATCTTTTATCTTCCAAATTTTAACCTTTACAATGGGACGCAAAAGATTAAGCTCTTTAGGTTTGACAAAATAATAATATCTTTCGGAAATGAGCTTCCCATTAGTACCAAAAAGAGTTATGTAAAGAAAAGTTGAACTTTTATTTCTTCCTTTCAAAAGTTTTTCTCTCTGAATTTTGAAATAAGTGTCATTTGAATTTGCCGGAATAAAAACATCAAATTTCTTTTCCCACAAAACTTTTCCATAAAAATCAAGAAGTTTAAGAGAAAGTTCCCCTTTTACATCATTTAATTTATCAGAAATAATCTGAACTTTGACAAAATTTCTTTCCTCAAAAGGAGAAACAATAATATCAGCGTAAAGTTTTTTTATTCTATACTGCAAAGCTTTCCATCTGCCTTTCCAATCAATTCCAGACCAGGAAATCACAGGCCAGCAATCATTTAGCTGCCAGTAAATGGAGCCCATACAAGAAGGCTTTGCTCTCCTTTGAGCTTCTATTGCCACTCCAATTCCGTATGCTTGTAAAAGTTGACTTACATAAACATAATCCTCCAATATCACAGGTTTTCCAAAATAATCATTCATATATTTATCTATTATTTCAAAACCTATAGGATGCTTTTCATGAGCTTTTAAAATCTTCGAATAAAGTCTTCTATCCTCCGGCAGAGTAAACTCTTTTATTGTCTTTGTATCAGGCAATCCCTGAAACCCGAACTCGGAAACAAATCTCCCTATTTTACTTTTTTTATTAAAAATCTCAAAAGGCTCTTTACCATGCCAAACTCCCCAGTAGTGAACATCACCTGAAGTATTTAACTCAGGCTCTCCCCAGTTGGTAAAAGGGGAAGTATGTATGTAATCTCTTTCTCCATCATATTTTTTTACAAGTTCAGGTAATAGTTCCTTAAAGAGTTTACTATAATCATTCTCTATTTTTCCCCTCTGCTCTTGATTGTACATTTTCTGCCATCCCCAATGATTCCATCCTTCGTAAACCTCATTGTTTCCACACCAGAGAACCAATGACGGATGATTTCTCAATCTCTTAATATTATAAATAGCTTCCTCTTTCACATTCTCTAAAAATTCCCTATCTGCCGGATACATAGCGCAGGCAAACATAAAATCCTGCCAGACCATAATTCCGTATTTATCACAGAGTTTATAAAATATATCATTCTCATAAAATCCTCCTCCCCAAACCCTAAGCATATTTATGTTGGACTTTATTACATTTTTAAAAAGAGCTTCATACCTTTTTTCTGATACAGAGGGAATAAACATATCCTGAGGAACATAGTTCGCTCCTTTTATAAAAACTGGAACCCCATTCACTTTGAAATAAAAACTTTCACCCAAATCATCCCTTTCCCTTACAAGCTTCACCTTTCTTACTCCAATATAATCATCCCACTCTGCCTTAACTCGTCCGTTAGTATAAACTTTTACATTAAAGTGATAAAGATGAGGCTTTCCCATTCCCTGAGGCCACCAGAGTTCAGGATTTTTTATTTCAAGCTCTATTGTTTTGATATTTTTCCCCTTTTCAAGTATCACTTTTTTTACAACTTTTATTTTCTCATTAACCTGAGATAATTCTATATTAGCTCTCCTTTTATGTGTAGAAATGAGCTCCATCACAAATTCTAATTTTGCGCTTTCTTTCGAGACCTGTTTTTGAATAACTTGGACCCCGTTTAGTTTAACACCACTCCAAGCCTCTATATAAACAGGTTTCCAAACTCCCATGGTAATATAAACAGGAGCCCAATCCCAGCCAAAATGATACGCAGGCTTTCTAACAAAAATGTAATCAGCTGTTGTTTTATGGTAAGGATACTTTTCTTTTTTTCTTTTAATTATTTTAAGAGGTGAATGGAAAACAATTTTCAGACGATTTTTACCTGGACAAAGTAAACTTTTTATATCCACTCTCCACTTTCTAAAAAAATTATTTGCTTTCAATATAAGTTTATCATTCAAAAACACATCCGCATAAGTATCCAATCCCTTAAAAATCAATTCAATATTTTCTCTCTCGAGTATTTTTTCATCCACCTCAAAATCTGTCCAATATTCCCAATCTTTATCTCCTATCCAAGAGTATCTACTCTCATTATCTCCAAAATATGGATCTTCTATAAGTCCATTTTTTAAAAGATCCGTCTGAACCGTTCCGGGGATGGTTGCCTTGTACTTTAAGTTTTTTCTAACTTCCCCAAATTTCCACACTTTATCTGTAAGATCAATTTTATAATAATCTTCACTGAGAAATTGACTAAAAGAATAAGTGGGTAAAGCAAAAATTAACAAAACAATTAAAATAAAATATTCACACCTTTTCATAATTAAACTTAATAAAATATTAAAAAAGTAAGATAGAGATGTCAAGAACTTATCTTTCTATTTAAAGGTTTCAAAATCCTTTCGGCTTTATCAAGTTTAGTGTTATAATATTGCACAAATTTACTGAGGAGGGTCATTATGGCATACAATTTAAAAGGTAGAAATTTCTTAACACTTAAGGATTTTACTCAAAAGGAAATAAAATTCCTTTTGGATCTCTCTATTAAACTTAAAAAAGATAAATACGCAGGCATCAGTTCAAAAAATCTTGAAGGGAAAAACATTGCTTTAATTTTTGAAAAACCTTCCACAAGAACGAGGGCCGCCTTTGTGGTTGCTGCCGTTGACGAGGGAGCACATCCCGAGTATCTTGGTAAAAATGATATCCAATTAGGAAAAAAGGAGACAGTAAAAGATACTGCAAGAGTTTTGGGAAGAATGTTTGACGGAATAGAATTCAGAGGATTCAAGCATGAAACAGTTGAGATTTTAGCTGAATACGCAGGAGTACCCGTATGGAACGGACTAACCGATAAATACCATCCTACTCAAGTTCTTGCAGATTTTATGACTGTTTTGGAGGAAAGAGGTTTTTTGAAAGGGATAAAATTTGCTTATGTTGGAGATGGGAGAAACAATATGGCAAATTCCCTTATGATTGGTGCCGCAAAAATGGGAATGGATTTTAGGATTGTTTCTCCAGTATCTCTTTTCCCTGAAAAAGAGCTTGTAAAAGAGAGCGAAGAGTTTGCCAAAGACAGCGGAGCTAAAATAACGATAACATCCAATGTCGAACAAGGAGTAATAGGAGCAGATGTTATTTATACGGATGTATGGGCATCAATGGGAGAAGAGGATAAAATCCCCGAAAGAATAGCTCTTTTAAAACCATACAAAGTAACTCAAAAATTAATAGAAATGACTGACAACGATGATGTGATATTTTTACACTGCCTTCCCTCTTTTCATAACAATGAAACAGAATTAGCTAAAAAGTTCCCTGAGATCTGTGAAGTTGAAGAAGCTGTTTTTGAAGGCAAACACTCAAGAGTATTTGACGAAGCGGAGAACAGAGTACATACCATAAAAGCAGTTATGGTTGCAACACTTGGAAAATAAAAACTCAATAATATTAGAAACGGAAGATCTCTTTTTTTCGTATGAAAAAGAGAGGTCTTTTACTTTGAAAAAGATAAATTTAAAATTCAAAAAATCAAAGGTTTACGGAATTATAGGCTCAAATGGTTCTGGAAAAAGTACTTTAATAAAATTAATTGCTTCAATATTAAAAGATTATAATGGAAAAATCAAACTTTATGGAGAGAACTTAAAAAATCTCACTCAAAAAGAAATTGCAAAAAACATAGCATATTTACCTCAGGAAATTCCTGAATTTTCAAAAATCACTGTTTTGTATCTTCTCCTTCTTTCAAGATATCCTCATCTAAAAATAATAAAAGGTTTCTCAAAAGAAGATTATGAAATAGTTAAAAGAGTCTTAAAACAATTTAAGATTATGGGGCTCTCTGAAAGAATTATAGGCTCTCTTAGTGGAGGAGAAAGAAGGAAAATTCTTTTAGCTTCACTTTTTGTTACGGAGCCGGAAATATTTGTTTTAGATGAGCCGGATTCATTTCTTGATCCTGCAAATAAAAAGGAAATTGAAAATATGCTCCGAGAGCTAAAAAAAGAGGGGAAAACAATAATTTTCACCTCTCATTCACTTGATTTTATCACAGAAATCTCGGATGAGATTATTGCCTTGAAAAACGGAAAAATTGTTTACTCGGGGAAAAATTTATTTGAGAAAAATATAAAAATTTTTTCGCAAATCTTCAATGTTTACTATAAATCTTTAAAAAAAGAGGGGAAATTCTTCTTTTATTATGAATAAAAAAAGGGGGACCGAAAGGTCCCCTTTTTATCTAAAATTATAGTTTATCCTGAACAAGCATATTTCTGAGTCTGGCTATGAAATCTGTTATTTTAATATCTTTCGGACATGCGTCCATACAATTTGCTGTATAATGACATCTCCAGACTCCATTTTTGTCATTTACAATAGCTAATCTTTCATCAGCTCCCTCATCTCTTGTGTCAGCACAGAATTTGTATGCTTTAAGAAGTGCTGCAGGACCTAAGTAATCTTCTCCCGCCCATGCTGAAGGACAAGCGGATACACAGGCGCCGCAGAGAATACAGTCAGCTGCTTCATTAATATAGTGGAAATCCTCAGGAGACTGTAATCTCTCTTTCTCAGGAGGAGGTGTATGTGCAATCTGATATGGCTTTACCCTGTGAAGTTTGTCAAAGAAATTATCCATGTCAACCACAAGATCTTTTATAACTTCATATCCCGGCAAAGGTTCAACTTTAATATGATTTGATTTTATATCTCTAATTATCTGCGTTTTACAGGCAAGATAAGTTTTTCCATTTATTTTCATTGCACAGGAGCCGCAAATAGCGCTTCTGCATGATCTTCTGTAGGTCAATGTCCCGTCAAGCTCCCATCTAATATAATTTAGAGCATCCAAAAGAGTCATGCCTTCGTAGACTTCAACCTCATAGGTTTGAAAATAAGGTTTTTCATCCTTTTCAGGATTGTATCTGAATATTTCCAATGTCTTCTTCATTTTTAGCCTCCTTAATATTTCCTTTCCGTCGGTTGATACTTTGTAATTACAACCGGCTTATAATCAAACTTTATAGTTCCATCTTCATTTCTCCAAGCAAGTGTGTGCTTCAACCAATTAGCATCATCTCTCTTTGGAAAATCAGTTCTGTAATGAGCACCTCTACTCTCTTTCCTGTTAATTGCGCCTGCAATTATTATTTGTGAAAATGTTAAAAGATTGTGAACTTCCAGTGCTTCCTGAAGATCAAGATTGAAAAGCAAACCTTTATCATCTATTTTCACATTCTTCATAAAATCTTCTTCAAGACTCCTTACTATTGAAGCTGCTTCCTTAAGGTCTTTCTCATTTCTAAAAATCCAGACTTTATTGTACATTGTTTCCTGAAGTTCTTTTTTATAATGATAATGGTGTATTTTACCATCATTCTCAAGAAGCCTTTTGACTTTCTCCTCTGCTTTCTTTATTGCTTCTTCATCCACCGGTAAAAAGTCAGCTTCTCTTGCATACTCTGTCATATTGTTTCCGGCAATTCTTCCGAAAGTAGAAGCCTCTTGCATTGAGTTAGTCCCTAATCGATTAGCTCCATGGACAGACACACATGCAGCCTCTCCTGCTGCATAAAAGCCGGGCATAACAGTATTTTGCGGATCAATAACAACTTCACCTTTTTTATTTGTCGGAATTCCACCCATTGAATAGTGAGCTGTTGGTTGAATAGGAATAGGATCTTTAATAGGATCAACACCAACAAAAGAAATTGCAAGATCTCTTATCTGAGGTAATCTTTCCATTATTTTTTCAGCTCCCAAATGAGTTAAATCAAGATGCACATAATCCTTTCCATCAATTCCTCTGCCTTCTAAAATCTCTGTCCAGATTGATCTTGCAACTAAATCTCTCGGACCTAATTCCATTTTTTGGGGTGCATACTTTTTCATAAATCTTTCGCCCTCACCATTCAAAAGATGACCGCCTTCTCCTCTTGCACCCTCTGTAACCAATATCCCTTGTCTATAGTATCCAGTTGGATGAAATTGGACAAACTCAAGATCTTCAACCGGAAGTCCTGCTTCAAGAACAGTTGCAAGGCCATCTCCTGTGTTTGAAAGGGCATTTGAGGTTACCTTATAAGCCCTTCCGTAGCCTCCAGTTGCAAAAAGAACTGCTTTGGTCTGAAAGATATGAAATCCTCCGTTCCTGAGATCCCAGGCAACAACTCCGGAAGCCTGCCCATCTGTTATCATTAAGCTTAAAACCAAAAATTCATTGAAAAAGCTTACTTCATGCTTTACGCATTGTTCATAAAGGGTATGTAAAAGGACATGTCCTGTTTTATCTGCTGAATAACATGCTCTTTTATAAGTATGTCCTCCGAAAGCTCTTTGGGCAATCTTTCCATTCGGAAGCCTTGAAAAAGGAACTCCCATATGCTCATATTCATAAATAGTTTTAATCGCTTCTTCAACAAAAAGCTCTATCGCATCCTGATCGCCCAAGAAATCACTACCTTTAACAGTATCCCACATATGTGCTTCAAGACTATCTTCAGGATCAACATTACCAATCGCAGCGGCAATTCCTCCCTGAGCACCACCCGAATGTGATCTTGTGGGATAAACTTTGGTAATTACAGCGGTTTTTAAATTCGAAGAAGCTGCTGCCAAAGCAGCTCTCTCTCCTGCAAGTCCAGCACCTACTATAATAACATCATATTTATGATAAGTTTTTTCTAATTCCATAATATCCTCCTATCCTCTAAAATTAACTATTGTTATCGTTCCAAGCGTAACCAATGCAAACCCGCCAAAAGAAAGAATGAAATAAATAAAAGCTCTCCAGAATGCATTGTGAATATAATCTTCAAGAAGATTCCAAAGTCCGTAAAGACCGTGATAAAGACCTGTGTAAAGAAAAAGAATGTCCAAAACTTTCCAACCGGGGGAAACAAGTCTTGCTGCAACCTTATCATAGGTTAAAACACCATCTCCGATAAAGTGCATTACTGCAAAATGCACCAAAAGAACAACAGCTAAATAAATTGCGGTAAGTCTGTGAAAAAACCAAGCAATTGCACCGGAATTTCCACTTCTTCTAAATGTTTTTCTCATTATTTACCTCCCAACACATGCAAATGATGTAAGAAAGGAATAGCTCCTAAAATTGTAAGGATTATAACTAAAAAGAAAGCAACCCAGAAGAGCTTTTTATGATATCTTGCTCCCCCAGCAAAATCAATTAAAAGAAGTCTGATCCCATTTAAAACATGATAAAGGATAACACCCCAAAGTCCGATTTCTAAAATTTTAAAAAGAGGGGTGTTTAAAAAAGCCATTACTTTGTTAAAACTTTCGGCACCTGCATTGAGGTGGCTTATAACCCAGATATGAAGCCCCAAATAAAAAATTAGCGCTAAGCCTGATAAACGGTGTAAAATCCAAGCTACATGTCCTACGGAAAGCTTGTAGGAGAAATCATAGCCACTTTTATATCTCATATTTACCTCCTGAAAAAGATACCTTATTTTACTACTATGAAAAAATTTTGCAATAGAAAAATAAAAATAAAATCAAAATATCCTCCCTTTTTTAAAACAATAATCAATGCCATACCATCAATCACAAGAAATAGAATTTGATGAAAGCTCTTTTTTCTGATAAAATTTGCCATTCCAATAAACAAAAAATTTAAAATGAAAGAAAAGAAGAGAATACTTTTTAAGGGATTTTTTTTTATTTCTATTTTATCTTTTGCATTTACCTTACTACCTTATAAATTTTATTCAAATTACACTCTTGAAGAAATAGTTAAAGTTGTAGAAAGATATAGCAATTATAAATTTAAGACAAAACCCATAGTAAAATTCTTAAATGAAAAAGAGTTTGAAAATAAGATAGAAAAAATTTTAAAAAGAGATTACCCCTCCGACAAGATTTTAAAAGAGTGCATCTTTCTTAATGCCTTCAAATTAATCGATAAGGACATAAATTTAATAGAATTAAAAAGAAAGATTTATTTTAAAAATGTTGCAGGTTTCTATGATGAAGGGGGAAAAAGCAACGAAATTTACATAAAAGGAGAAAAGAAAAAAAGCTTTGGTAAAATGGAAGCAATGCTTCTTTTTCACGAATTGTGGCACATCATCCAAAAAAATAGAGTGGATTTTGAAAAACTTTTGCCCGATACAATAGAATACGATGACAGAAGGCTTGCTATTCTTTCAATGCTCGAGGGTGATGCAATAAGATTTATGGAAAAGGCAAGCAATATAAAACTTGCAATAGATAATCCTGATATAAGTATAGAGGAAGCTCTTTCTTTAAGCGGGGATAAATTTTTGTTAAATGCTCCACGTATCGTCAGAGAAGAATTGATTTTTCCATACATTTATGGGACAAGGTTTATTAAATTTTTCGAAAAACCAGAAGAAAAAGCTCAAATATACAAAAATCCCCCAAAAAGTTCTTATGAAATAATTTTTCCATCTTCCTATCCATACAAGAGGGAAACTCTTGTATCTAAACAGACTGGTTTCTTCTCTGGTAAAGTTGGAATATTTTTTATGAACATTATAATTAACAAAAAAATTTCAAATTATTCATACCTTAAAGGGTGGGAAGATGATAATTATACGATCTATTACAACAGGAACACAAAAAGGTATTCATTATTATGGGAGATAAGATTCAAGAAATGGGGAGTAAGAACATTCCTTAACCATTTAAGAAAAAAATTTCCGGAAGCAAAGATTTCATTAATTGAAAATAAAATAATAAAATTTCAAAAGGAGGGTTATTATGGATGTAATTACTGCCACTCAGATTAAAAAAGGAGCAATTATAAGATATGATGGTAAACTTTACCGGGTAATGGATGTTCACCATCACACACAGGGAAGACAAGCGGGTTATATTTTAACGAAACTGAGAAACTTAAATGACGGAACCCAAAAAGAGGTAAAATTCAGCTCCTCTGATAGAATTGAAAGGGAGTTTGTTGACAAAGCGGAACTCGAATATCTTTATGAAGACGGAAATTTTTATGTTTTTATGAACACTGAAAGTTATGAGCAGTACCACATTGAAGAAACTTTCATAGAGGATATGAAGTATTATCTTGTTCCCAATGCAGTCTTTTACGGGCTTATGATTTCAGACAAAATTGTAGGAATTGAACCTCCAAAATCCTTAGAGCTTAAAGTAGTTGAAACAGAACCAAACTTAAAAGGGGCAACAGCTCAGACTTCAAATAAACCTGCCATACTTGAAACAGGTTTGAAAATTTCCGTTCCTTTCTTTATAGAAGTCGGAGATATTGTAAGAATCGATCCCTCTACTAACAAATATTTAGAAAGGGTTAAAAAATAGCTTTCTTGAAATATAGAGTAAAATTTAGTAATATTATGAACAAAATTTGAGGAGGATTCAGATGAAAGAGTACAAAAGCAATCAAATAAGGAATATTGCTGTTATCGGTCACGGAAATTCCGGTAAAACAAGCCTTGTTTCGGCATTTTTATTTAATGCCGGAGCTGCTAACAGATTAACAAAGGTAGAGCAGGGAAACACAATAACTGATTTTGATCAGGAAGAGATTGACAGAAAAATCTCAATATATACAGGTCCAGCTTATATTGATTGGAAGGGAATAAAAATAAATATATTAGATACTCCCGGATACGGGAATTTTCTCTGGGATTCCAAAGCCGCTTTGAGAGTTGTCGAAGGTGCTCTTGTTATGGTTGATGCTACGGCTGGAGTTGAAGTTCAGACAGAGAAAGTCTGGAGGTTTGCAGATGAATACGGAGTTTCAAGAATTTTGGTTGTTAATAAAATAGATAGGGAAAGAGCAAGCTTCGCTAATGCAGTGGAAAGTATTCACGAAGTTTTCGGAAGGGGAGCTGTTCCGATTCAATTGCCTATCGGAGAGGAAGCAAATTTTAAAGGAATAATCGATCTTCTTAAAATGAAAGCTTATATTTACAAAAATGATGAAAGCGGACAATTTGAGGAAACGGATATACCTGCAGAATTAAAAGATCAGGCAGAAGAAAAAAGGACTGAAATGGTTGAAATGGTAGCGGAGCAGGATGAAGCTATAATGGAAAAATATCTTGAAGAGGGTGATCTCAGCGAAGATGACCTTATAAAAGGACTTAAAGAGGGAGTTAAAAATAAAGAGCTTTTTCCTATCATTGTTACATGTGCAACCTCAAATATAGGAACCCATCAGGCGTTAGATGTTGTTGTCTCACTCATTCCTAATCCAGCAGAAATAGGGGAAATAAAAGCCACTTTAAATGGAGAAGAGGTAAGCGTGAACCCCTCGGAGAGCGAACCTTTTTCAGCTTTGGTTTTTAAAACAATATCAGACCCCTATGCAGGAAGAATTAACCTTATGAGAGTTTACTCAGGGACACTAACACCAGACACAACTATGAGAAACACCACAAAAGGAGTAGAGGAAAAAATAGCAAACCTTGTTTACCTTCAAGGGAAACAACAGAATCCAGTTGATAAAGTTTATGCGGGAGATATAGTTGCAACTCTCAAATTAAAAGAGACTCTTACATCCGACACTCTTGCTGACCCGTCAAAACCTGTCATGTTTGAACCCATTAAATTTCCTGAAGCATCTATTTCATTTGCTCTTGAACCTAAAACAAGACAGGATGAGGATAAACTTTCAAATGCTCTTGCAAGAATAGCAGAGGAAGATCCAACAGTAAAATTCAGAAGGGATATTCAGACAAAAGAATTGGTTATTTCAGGAAATGGACAGCTTCACATTGAAATCATAGTATCAAGATTGAAGAGAAAATTTAATGTTGATGTTGTATTAAAGCCTCCCAAAATTCCCTATCTTGAAACAATTAAAGGCAAAGCAGATGTTGAATCAAAGTATAAAAAACAGACAGGGGGAAGAGGGCAGTATGGTCATGTGAAAATAAAGCTTGAGCCTCTTCCAAGAGGAAAGGATTTTGAGTTTAAGGATGAAATTTTCGGAGGAGCAATTCCAAAGAACTACATTCCTTCTGTTGAAAAAGGTATTCAGGAAGCAAGACAAAAGGGAGTTGTCGCAGGTTATCCTACAGTTGATTTCAGAGTAATTCTTTATGATGGTTCCTATCATGAAGTTGACTCCTCAGATATGGCATTTAAAATAGCTGCTTCCATGGCATTTAAAAAAGGAGTTAAAGAGGCTAAACCAACATTGCTTGAGCCCATAATGAATGTTGAAATATCAGCACCCGAAGAGTATTTGGGTGATATTATGGGAAATCTTAACGGAAGAAGAGGGAAGCCTTTGGGAACAGAGCAGAGAGGAAAGATGAGCATAATAAAGGCTCAGGTTCCTTTAGCTGAGATGTTAGATTTTGAGCCTGCCTTGACTTCAATTACAGGAGGAAGAGGCTCTTATACAATGGAATTTTCTCACTATGAAGAGGTCCCTGCTCAGATACAGCAAAAAATTATCGAGCAGGCGAAAAAAGAGGGAAGAATAAAGGACGAAGAAGAATCCTGATTCTTTTAATATAAAATTTTAATACCTTGACAGAAAACATTTAATATATTAAGTTTAAAACAAGGAAAGGATATGTTAGTTGAAAAGACAGATTTAAAGGGTATTAATTTTTTAAAAAGAGGAAAGGTTAGAGATATTTATGATCTCGGAGATTCGCTTCTTCTGATTTCCACTGACAGAATTTCAGCCTTTGACTTTGTTTTACCTTCTCTTATTCCATGCAAAGGCAAAGTCTTGAATTTAATTTCAGTGTTCTGGTTTGAAAAATTTAAGGATGATATAGAAAATCATTTGATTTACTCAAAATTTGAAGACTTTCCCGAAGAATTAAAAAAGTATGAAGAGGTATTAAAAGATAGAGCTGTTATTGTCAGAAAACTAAAACCTATCCCTTTTGAAATAATAGTAAGAGGTTATATTTCAGGTTCGGGTTGGAAATCATACAAAGAGAGCAGACAGATTTCAGGGATAAAATTGCCGGAAGGTTTGAAAGAAAGCGAAAAATTTCCAGAGCCAATATTTACTCCCACAACAAAAGCGGAAGAGGGACACGATCTTCTTGTTACAAAAGATGAGATGGCAAACAAGCTGGGGAAAGAATTAACCGATTTATTAGAAGAAAAAGCAATTGAGATATATAAAAAGGCAGCCGAGTATGCCCTTGAAAAAGGAATAATTATCGCTGATACAAAGTTTGAGTTTGCTGAAGAAGATGGAAAACTCGTTTTAATAGATGAAGTTTTAACACCAGATTCATCAAGATTCTGGCCACTAAAAGAATATGAATCCGGCAGATCACAAAACAGTTTTGACAAACAGTTTGTTAGAAACTATTTGCTTTCATCTGATTGGGATGGAAAATCCACCCCACCACCACTGCCTGATGAAATTGTTGAAAAAACCTCCTTTCTTTACAGAGAGATTTACACTTTATTGACAGGTAAAACAATAGATTGCTAAAATGACCGCATTGGATTACATTCTCATCGGAATAATCTCACTATTTGCCCTTATTGGTCTGATTAATGGATTTATTTCAAGTGTAATCTCAATCCTGACACTTGTCGGAGGAGTTGTGTTAGCTTTTAAATATGGAGCTTGGCTTGCTACTATTCTCCCTTTTTCAAATACAATTGCTCAAATTGTAGCCTTTATTGGAATCATTATTATTTCAGTAATAGCAGGAAAATTATCTTCCTATATATTAAAAAAAATTATGTTCGGAAGCTTAAAATTATTGGATAGAATAATGGGAGCTGTTTTGGGATTAATTGAAGGTTTTGCTGTCTCTTTTTTTATTGTTTACATTCTTGTAGTTTTTGCATCCGGCAAAATCACCTTAAAAAAAGATGGATTTTCCTATTTTGTTTATGAGAACGGAAGAAAGATAGTGAATATTGTAAAAAGAGAAAAAATAAAAAAATACGATGGAAAACAACTTGAAAGGAAAGCTTAAAGAAATTGCTAATTTTGTAATCCAGAACCATCTCTCTCTGAAAGATATTATGGACGAGATGGAAAAGACAGTAATTGAAACAGCATTAAAAAAGACAAAATATAATAAAGTCAAAGCTTCAAAACTTTTAAATGTGCACAGGAACACATTAAGACTAAAAATAAAAAAATTGGGCATAAATGATGAGGAGATAATAGAAATAAAGTAAATTCCCTCATTTTTATATTGACTATTTTTTTAAAAAAGATATAATATAGGTTCTCAAAAAAATTGGAGGTTTGCCGTGCTAAAGTGCAACCAAAAATCGTTGTTTTTTATTGATGATTTGTAGAAATTTACTTAAAGGAGGTGTGCCATGCGGGAAGCATTGGGGAATCACATTTTAATTGAATTTTATGAGTGTGATTCTGATAGTTTAAGATCTGTTGAGTACATCGAAAGGGTTTTATTAAGGGCTGCCGATGAGTCAGGGGCTAAGGTGGTCACATCAAATTTTCATCAATTTCAACCATACGGGGTTTCAGGAGTAGTGGTAATTGAAGAATCCCATTATACCATTCATACTTGGCCTGAGCACAACTATGCTGCAGTAGATCTCTTCTACTGTGATCCTTCAGTAGATGTAGACAAGGCAATTGAAGTATTAACTGAAACCTTAAATTCCAAGCATTTTTCCACAATGGAGATTAAAAGAGGTACTTTTGTAAATCAAAGAGCCCTTTCCAATGCTGAAAAAGAAGTGGAAAAGGAGGCTGTTTAATTGTGAGCGACGAAGGCGACAATAGTGGTATTTGGTATAGAGAGGATTTTGGGAATAGCATAAGCTATCTTAACAAAATACAAAAAGTCTATTTTAGCGGGAATTCAAAGTTCCAGAAAATAGACATTGTGCAGCTTGGATTTTTAGGGAAAACTCTATACCTTGATTCAAAAATACAGTCAGCTCAAATCGATGAATATATTTACCATGAAGCATTGGTGCACCCAGCTCTCTTAATCCACCCTGAGCCTAACAAAGTTTTAATAATAGGCGGAGGAGAAGGAGCAACTTTAAGAGAAGTTTTAAAACATAAAAATGTAGAAAAGGCGGTGATGGTTGATATTGACGGAGAACTGGTGAATTTTTGCAAGGAGCATATGCCCGAATGGTCAGACGGAGCTTATGATGACCCAAGAGCAGAGTTAATAATAGGGGATGCAAAGGCTTACATAGAAAAAGAGGGAGAAAAATTTGATGTTATAATCTCAGATCTTACCGAACCTCTTGAAAAGGGGCCATCCGTATATTTATTTACAAAAGAATTTTATAATAAAATTTATAACAGGCTTAATAACAAAGGAGTTTTCATAGCACAATCGGGCTCTGCCTTTATGGGGATAGCTCAATTTATGGCAACAAATTATAAAACACTTCAGACAACTTTTGACGAAGTAATCCCATATCAGATCTTCCTTTTTTCATTCTCAATGATGTGGGGTTTTAATCTTGCTCTGAAAAACCTTATTTTTAATAATGAAATAAAACAATCAAAAAATAGGATTTTAAAAAGAAGTTTAAAACTAAAGCATCTTGATTCAGAGTTAATACAATCAATGACAATTCTTTCAAAAGAGTTAAGAGAGGAGCTGGAAAAAGGTAAAATTTCCACAGATTCTTCACCCTTTTTCTGGACACTTTAAGATGAAAGAGGAAAGCTGGTTCAAAGAGTTTCACGATAAAAGTTTTTATATTGCATTCAGAAGGGATAAACTTTTAAAAAAAATAAAGTCAGAATATCAGGAAATAGAAGTTTTTGAAAATGAGTTCTGGGGTAAAGTTCTTATTATAGACGGACTTGTAATGTTAACAGAAAAGGATGAGCTTTTTTACCATGAAGCAATTGCACATCCTCCTCTCTTTGTTCACAGAAAGCCTGAAAATATTTTAATCATTGGTGGAGGAGATGGAGGAACACTAAGAGAGGTACTAAAACACAATGTAAAAAGAGTTGATCTTGTTGAGATTGACAGAGAAGTCATTAATGTGGCAAAGGAGTTTTTCCCCTCTTCGGCAAATTCCTTTTCTGACAAAAGAGCAAATATAATCACAGAGGATGGAATTAATTTTTTAAAAGAAACGAAAAATATTTATGATGTAATAATTGTGGATTCATCAGAACCATTCGGGCCTTCGTCTGTCCTTTTTACAGAGGAGTTCTATTCTCTGATGAGAAACAAAACATCAGAAAATGGAGTGATTTCATCCCAGTTGGGAAGTTTTCTTTTTCATAAAAAATTCATAAAAGAGTTTTTCTCAAAGATAAAAAATTTGTTTGAATCATCTTCCCTTTATAAAGGAATTACACCTACCTATCCAGGTGGTATCTGGGTTTACGGGATTTTTTCAAAAGAAAATTCAGTAAAAAATGCAAAATGGAATAACAAACTTCCCTTATCATATTACAATGAGCTAATATATAAAGGTTCTCTTTTTGAGGAGGAAATATGAAAAAAGTACTTATTACAGCACCAACATCACCATTGGGAAAACTTTTTGTTAAATATTTCGGAGAAAAAGGCGATTTTCTCTTTCTTCATTACAGAGGAACCCATCACAGTAAAGTTGATTCTCTGCTTTCAAAATACAGAGGTGAGGGTTTTCACTTTGAATTTACAATGGATAATATAAATGATTGGCTTGAAGAAATAGAGCTTATAAAACCCGATATTCTTATCAATAATTTTGGACCCTTCATCTACAAGGACTGGCGAGAGCAAACTCCATGGGAATGGAGAAGAATATTAGAATTTAACCTTATTCTTACCTTTTTCTCAACACAAAGAGCTTTAAAACTCATGGAAAACCAGGGATACGGAAGAATAATAAACATAGGATTTCACAATCTTGAAAAAAAAGATTTTTACTTTCCTAATGTCCTACCCTATGCAATCTCAAAATTCGGCATTAAGATTTTAACAGAAACAATAGCAAAAGAAATTATAACAAAAGATGTAACAATAAATCTTATTGCTCCTGAGTTTGTGGAAGGTATAAAACCAACAAAGGAAAGCAAAGCTCTCTCGGAAAAAACTCTTTTTCCCGTGCTTGATGAAATAATCAAAAATTCGGAAAATAATGGAAAATTCTTTTTTTTAAAGGAATAGCGGAGCAATCCGCACCTAAAAAGGAGGAGATAAAATGAATCCAAAATATATATTTGGTCCCGTACCATCAAGGAGATTGGGAAATTCTCTGGGAATAAACCCAATCCCACTTAAAACATGCAATTATTCATGTGTTTACTGCCAGCTTGGGAAAACATCTGATCTGAAAAATGAGATAAAGGAATATTTCCCTCTTGAAGATATTGAGGCTGAGCTTTTGGAATTTTTCCAGAATGTGAGAAATTTACCGGATTACATTACTATTGTAGGTGAAGGCGAGCCTCTTCTATATTCAAAATTAGGGAAACTCATAAACTTTATAAAATCCAATTTTCTCTCTCCTGTTGCACTTATTACAAATGGCTCGCTTTTGTATCTTGATTCGGCAAGAAAGGCTGTTAAGGAGGTTGATGTCATATTACCGACTGTTGATACTGTTATCCCTGAGACATTCAAAAAAATAAACAGGCCCCACAAGGAAATTAAACTTGAAAATGTTCTTGAAGGATTACTCAAAGCAAGAAAAGAAATCAAAGGTGAATTTTGGGCTGAGGTTATGTTGGTTAAGGGACTAAATGATTCCGAGGAAGAAATCAAAGCTCTATCAGAATATTTCAAAGAGCTTAACCCCCACAGAATTTTTATTAATATACCGGTAAGACCTCCGGCTGATAGCTGGGTCAAAGCTCCTGATATTTCAGCTTTTCATCTTATCGAAAAGTATATCCCTGAAGCAGAGTTTATCAATTTTTCAGAATCCGGTATGATTGACCCTGCTGCCTATGATTCATTAAAGGAATTAATAGTATCTGTCTCGAGAAGGCATCCAATTAGTCTTGAACTGCTTAAAAAATCCGTGAATGAATCGGATAAAAAGATAGAAAAAGAAATCAAAGAGCTTGAAAAAGAGGGAAAGATAAAGCTTATAAAACACGGCACAAAGACATTTATAAGAGGGATTTCAGAGAGAACAAAACTTCTTAATAGATAAATAATCAGGGCATTTTGCCCCTTAAAAGATCAAATAGATACTCTGTTGGTATTCCCATAAAGGTTTTTCTCCAGACCCTGTCACAATTATTGCATGTTTCAAGATCCGCTATATTCTTGTTAACATGCTTTTTTCTGAGATTAACCAATCTTTCACCATTCCATATTTCCTTAAGACTCATATCTTTTATATTTTCAAGAGGATAATATTCAAAAAAATCCTGAGAGCAGGGCATTGCTCTTCCGTTCCAGAGCACAATTATACCGTGCCATAAAAAGGTGCAGGGGGTAAACTTAATCTTTTTACCCTTTAATTTCATATAACCTGCCCAATTATGAACTTTTTTTATAACAAGCTCAACATTAAAGCCTTCAAAATTCTTTAAAAATTTTTTTCTCTTTTCAAGATCAGAAATTTCAGAATTGGGAAAATCAATAAGCTCTATTGCAACAATTGGATATTTTGCTTTCATCTCCTTCTTTAAAATCAAAAGATTTCTTATATTCTCCACAACTTCATCAAATTTTGCTCCTACTCTTATTTTTTCATATGTTTTTGGAGTATATCCATCAAAAGAAAAAGATATTCTGTAAAGGCCTGCTTTTATTATCTCCTTTGAAATTCCCTTTGTAAGAACTGTTCCATTTGTATGAAGCTTTGTCCTCCACTTATATTGAGTTACATAGTTTAAAAATTTAACAAACTCTGGATGTAAAAGGCTTTCTCCTCTATGCAAAAGACTAACATCAAATATATATTCCTGTGCTTCATCAACCAATTTTTTAAAAACTTCAAAATCCATATACCCCTTTTTATCAGGGCTGAGATCCTTGTTGGGACACATAACGCATCTTAAATTACAATGAGATGTTAGTTCAATCCAGAGTCTTACAGGTAAATTTTTCAAAACTGTTTTTCTTCTAATATACTCAAAATAAAGGCCTAAAAGTCTTCTGTAATATTTAATATTTCCTTCCATGAGGGAATTTTATCATAATTTAATCTTTTAATAAATTAATCTTCTCTTCTTTTTGGTAAATTCAAGGGTTTTTTATATTTGCACAAACTTCCGAGCAGGGTATATTATTCTATCTCCGAATCTTTCCTTTATTCTAAAAACCGCTGAAGAAAAAGCCTCTTTTTTATTAATCTCCGGTTTAAACAGATAGTAAATAGGTGACTTTTTTACATCTCCAACAAAAACAGTAATAGCTCTCAATTTACCTTTCACCGGATTATAATTATTTAAAAAAAGAGCTTTAGCCTTTGCGTATATGTCAGAATAATTTGAAATCGGAGGAATCACTTTTACTTTAAACTCCTCCTCGTAAAAATTAAAATACCTGAGTTTTATCCCCACTGAGGATGCCTTTAATCCATTTTTTATCAGTGTTCTGGAAATTTCCTCTGAAAACTCTGATATGTGAACCAATATTTTATCCTTCTCAGAAATGTTCCTATCAAAAGTTCTCCCCCTTGAAATTGACTGGAACGGAAGCGAGTTAAGCCTTTTTCTTTCAAAAGGGATAACAAAAGAGCCAAAACCTGTTTTTATCTTTTCCCATAATAAAAAATCTTTTCTCTTAATATCGTCTCCTCTTTCAAACCCAATAAGGGAAAACTTTACCGAAAGAGCCTTTCCTATTCCCGGAATCTCTGAAATCAAAACGCCCATTAAAAAATCATCTTCACTTAATACTCTACATATTCCACCTGGCTTTGCAAGTTTTGTAGCAACCTTTGCTGACACTTTTTTATCCCCTATTCCAATAGTTGCAGAAATCTCAATTTTGTTTTCAATTTCTCTCTTTATCTTAGCAGCAAGTTCAATCTCTGAGTTTTCAAGATATCTTAATCTGGAAATATCAATAAAAGCCTCATCTATGGAATAATGCTCAACATCGGGTGAAAACTCCTCTAAAATCTTAAAAAATTCTCTGGAATAATCCTCATAAATTTTATAGTTAGCGGAAATAAAAGTGCAATCCGGACACAGTGAGAAAGCCTTTTTATAAGGCATCCCTGCCTTTACTCCATTCTTTCTTGCTTTGTAATTTGCAGAAGTTACAACACCTCTCTCTCCGGCCCCCATAACCACAAGTTTCTGGTTTCTGAGCCCAGGATTTTCAGCTTCCTCCACAGAGGCAAAGAAGGCATCAAGATCAATGTGTAAGACCCTATTCATATTTTCTTAAAACCCCAACTACTTTTCCTATAATTCTAAGCTCTTTTACTTTTATAGGCTGATACTCCTCATTTTCAGGAACAAGAAGAAAACCATCCTTTAAAATTTTAAGTTTTTTTAAGGTAATGGAATTATCTTCTAACAAAGCTATCACAGTATCTCCGGAAGAAGCATTTTCCGTTCTTTTTAATATTACTATATCTCCGTCATTTATATAAGCATCTTTCATACTTAAGCCTTTTACCTTAAAAGCAATAATTTCTTTATTGGATGGCTCCGCAAACCATGATGGAAGCTCTATTTCCTCTCCGAGATCGGAAAAAATCTCTGTCGGAGAGCCTGCTGGCACAAAACCCATAAGAGGAATCTTTATAAAATTTCCATTACTCTCCACAATAGAGTATTTCCCATTTTTATCAAAAACATATCCTTCACTTTCAAGTTTTTTTATATATTTCCAGACTGAATTTGTAGAGCTTAATCCTGTAAATTTGGCAATCTCTCTGAAGGAGGGAAAATAGTCGTTTCTCTCAATAAAGTTTTTTAACTTATCATAAAATTCCTTTTGCTTTTTTGTGAGCATTTGTTCACCTTTTGTTCTATAATATAAATAAATTAAAGACAAATGTCAAGAGATAAAAATCTTATTAAATAAAAATAAATAATAGTGGCGATTCGCCCCTTCGGGCGAATCGCTAAATTTTATTATATTTAAGCAGCTGTCTTAACAGCTTTTCTCTTTTTTCTGTGAAAAACAAAGATAAAAATACCAACAATTACAACAATGGACACAAGAAGGGCTATAAGATTGTGAGCTATCATTGAGATAATAATTATTGTTATACTGAGCACAAGAGCAAATACAAAGGTAACAATGTTCACCAATGTTCTTGTTATATTGCCTAAGAAAGGAAGAATATCAAGAAAAGCAAAGATGGGTCCGAAGAGTGCACTAAAACCTCCCCAAATTAAGAAAAATCCCACTAATCTTAAAAACCAAGTGAGCATAGTATGCTCTGTTTTCATTGTTGATACAGCCTCATCTCTTGTCCCTTTAAAAAGTCTGTATATCTTCTTTTTGCCTTTATAAAGATAAGGAACTATGTTTGAGCCTTCCACCTTTCCAAAAACAGTTGCAGGGGAAAATGTATTTGGTAAGGCAGTGTAAAACACTCTCACATCTCCTATCTTTGGCTTACTCAGTGTTCCTTCTCCATTAAAAATATAACCACCTTCCACATAAGCTTCCACACCATCAACAAGCATATCCTCTTCCACAGAAATGGCTTTGGGAGCCGGAAGTTTTAAAGCTTTTATATCTATGGTATAAGCACCTATTTTTGCAGAATCAGCATAAAAAGTAGCAGGCTCAATAGTTAACTGAGGATTTTCATGGCCTTCGGGATGTTTAAAAGCTGATGAATCCGGTGGCGAAGAGGTCCATTCTTTTACATATTTGTATGTTGTTATCTTTTCTGTCTTTCCTCCCACCTTTTTCTTTGTTTTTGTACTTGTATGCTCAACCCATGCATACATTTCCACATTCCTGTTCAAAACAGCATAAGGTCCCGGTTTAATAAAATCCGGATCCCCGACATCTCCCTCACTTTTGAAAACACCTGTGGCGGATACAAATTTACCATTGTAAGAAACATCAATTTTTTCCGCATTAATAGGGACACTCAACTTTTCCGCAACCTTTCCCACATTGACTCTTCCCTCATTTGTCCACAAAATGATAATCCCAATAATAAAAAGGATAATCCCTACAAAAACACCTTTAATACTTGAACTAATGTTTTGCCCGAGACCTATGGTCTCCTTTTCTGTAAATTCATCAGGCATCTTTCCCTCCTATTGTCTAATAATAATTCATATTAGCAAAAAAGAAATCTGTGTTCAAGGATAAAAAGTTTTTTTAAAGAGGGTTTATTTAACAAAAGAGTACAAAAGTTTGATTTCCTCCGGCCATCTTTTTTGCTCTATGGTCTCAAGTATCAAAGGCTTATTATCGGAAATAGGAGCTTTTATCAAACATTCAAAAGCCTTAAGCCCGATTTTTCCCATCCCAAGACTATGATGCCTATCCTTCCTACTTCCCAATTCCACCTTTGAATCATTCAGATGAAATGCTTTAAGATACTTTTCTCCAACAATTGACTTGAACTCTTTTATTGTTTTCCCAAAGGACTTACAATCTTTGATATCATATCCAGCACCGTGAAGATGAGCGGTGTCAAGACAAACTCCCACTCTATTCTTATCTTCTACATCATCAATTATTCCAGCCAAATGTTCAAATCTGTATCCTATATTACCCCCTTGCCCCGCAGTATTTTCTATAACTGCAATAACACCTTTCACCTTTTCCAGAGCAATATTTATTGATTCAGCAACAAGCTTTATACAATCATCTTCTGAGATTTTTCCCTTATGACTTCCTGGATGAAAATTAAGATATTTAAGGCCAAGAGCTTCAGCCCTTTTAAACTCATCAATAAAAGCTTCTCTTGATTTTCCAAGTGCATCCCTTTCGGGGGAGCAGAGATTTATAAGATAGGAAGAATGCGGTAAAATCTGCTCAGGAGTATAACCAAGCTTTTTACAATTTTCTTTGAATTTAATAATGCTTTCCTCTTTTAAAGGAGAAGCTTTCCATTGAAGTTGATTTTTTAAAAAGAGCCCGAAAGCCTTTGCTCCTATCTTTTGAGCATTTATCGGAGCATTCTCAACTCCACCTGAAATGCTTACATGGGCTCCTATCCATTTCATATTTTACCCCTGGGCTCAAGCCAATTGTGTTTTTTCAAAATCCAAAGCCCTTTATCCATTATCTTTGAAAATATTTTAACAGGTCTATTAAAAAGACCAATGAAGATTATCCCTTTTTCGGGGACAGATATAAAGAATGCTCTGAATCCCCCTTGAGAACCAGTATGATAAACTATCTTAACACCGTATTTATTATCTTTTGCATTCTTTTCCCTTATGAACCATGCATAGCCTATTTTGGGAGGCACTGAATCCCTCCAATTCTTTGGTCTGAAGACAGTTCTGGATCTCTCAATTGATTCTTTACTCAGAAAAACATGGTTGCGAATAGCAAGTTCATACTTGGCGAGATCTAAAACAGAACACCAGATGCCTCCATTTCCTGCCGCCGCAAATGTCGGAAACTCTCCATAATCATACTCTTTGAATTTTTTTCTGCCTTTTATATAAGTATATACATAGGCATGAGCAACTCCTTTGTCCGGAAAACTTCCGTCTGTTATCACACTATGAGTCATTCCAGCAGGTTTAAATATTTTTCTAACAACATAATCCTGCCACCTCTTATGAGTTATTTTCTCAATTATCAAAGCAAGTCCATTATAGGCAGGGTTTGAATATTCGAATTTTTCACCAGGCTCAAAAAGCAGAGATTTTACCTTTTTCAAAGGTTCAAAATTTTCTTTATCCTTTGCGATTAAATAAAACTCTCTATTATTTTCCACATCCCTTAAGTCCGGAAGTCCTGATGTATGAGATAAAAGATGTTCTATTCTTATTTTTTTCGCAATTTCTTTATTTTCAAAATCAGGAAAATACTCGTAAAGAGGATCTTTTACGGACAATAGTTTCTCCTCCTGAAGAATCAAGATAGCATTAGCCACAAAAGTTTTTGATATTGAGCCAGTGTTGAAAATCGTATCAGGGGTTATCCTCTCTTTTGTCTCAAGATCAGAGACGCCGTATCCTTTGAGAAATACAATTTTTGAATCCTTTTGAACAAGGACAATTCCTCCCGGTTCATTTTCTGAAAATTTACCTTTAAGTAATTTCTCAAATTCTTCTTTAACACTTCTTTCCTTAGCCCCACATAAAACTAAAATCATTATTAATATTGGAAACATTAACCAATAAAGTCTTTTCATAGAAAAACACCTCCGCGAAAATAAAAGATATTTTATAATATCATAATAAAAGAAACGACGTATAAAATAAGCTACAAAAAATTTTCACGATTTTAAAGGATATAACCTTTATATTCTTCTTACTCTTCTTGTCGCAATAAAACCATACAAAGCTGCCAGTATTGGCAATCGGGGGTATCATGCTTTAACCTCAAAAAATGCAACAAGGTTAATTTTATCCTATGGGCAATAACAATTTTAAGTTTTGAGATTATAGTGATAAATTGCCCACTATACCATGTAGAGAAAAAAACAATCATTTTTTCTTCACACTTAGATAAATCACTCTTTTAAAAAAATCAGTTTCTTTCTCTTCGGATGAATTGAAAAATCTATTATATTTCCATATTTAGCTTCGTAAATCTTATCCTCATTTATATCAATTTTATAAATAGTCTCACCAAATAAAACCAAGATTATGTTTTTATCGTAAAACCTTACTTTTTTCCCAATAACAGGATATCTCTTTATGATGTCAAGAGCTCTGTTAAAAACCACTATTCTTCTATTGCCTGTATCTATGATTGCTATTTTATCGTTTTTAATATCAAAATCCAGAGGGAACATAAAATAAAGCTCATCTTTCTTCTCAAGCTCCTCTATTCCCCTCTCTCCGTATGATTCATTCTCTTCAAAATTAGGGTTATAAATTTTTAAATTTGCATTCTCCTGATCCAGAACAAAAATTTCATTATTTTTTACTGTTATTCTCACAGGAAAATCAAGCCCCAAATCCTTTTTTTCACCATTTAAATAAATATTTCTGTTCTTAATAACATAAATATCTTCTCCTCTTATAAAAAAATCATAATCAAAATCAAGTTCGGAGAATTTTTCAAATTTATCGTTGTTTAAAATATAAAGAGAACCATCCGTAGCCCATGAAAAAACTTTGTCTTCACATGTTTTTAATAAAAGTTTTTTGCTCACTCCCTTATCCTATCTCTTAAAATATTATAAGCATCCTGATACTTTTCCCATTCTCCAACATCAATCCATGAGTTTTCTGATACCGGGTAGATTCCTATGTTTTTGTCTTCTTTTAAAAGAACTCTTACAAGATCCGTCATATCAAAATACTCGTTTTTCGGAATATATTGTAATGCTTCAGGAGAGAGAATGTAAACTCCTGTGTTTACTATAAAGTCAAACTTTGGTTTTTCTTCAAAATTCAAAAGCTTTCCATTCTCATTAACTCTACAAACACCATAAGGAATTGTAAAATTTTTTGTTGAACCTATTATAGTAAGTAAATTCCCAGCCTCTCTGTGGTATTCAAGAATTGAGCTATAATCAGCTTTTACAATCACATCGCAATTTGTAACGAAAAAGTCATTATTCACCTTCCCCTCAATAAATTTTAAGCCACCGGCAGTTCCCAAAGGTTTTTTCTCTTCCAAAAATTCATATTTTATGTTTTTCTTTGAATCTTTAAAGTAAAATTTAATAATGGAAGCTTTGTAATTTACGGATATAAAAAATTTGTTAATTCCCCAGGGTAAAAAATAATCAATTATATAATCAATCATCGGTTTATTCTCAATAGGTATAAGGGCTTTAGGCAGAATTTTCGTAAAAGGGTCAAGCCTTTTGCCCTCTCCACCTGCCATTATTACGACATCAGCATTTAAAGGAGTTTTTCCTTTTTCTATCTCGGTGATTCCAAAAACCTCATCCCTTAAAATTAAATCAATAAAGAAACCATTATCAAGAACCGGTAGGTGTTTAATTATAGGATTTTTAAGAAAGATATTTTTTACCTGCCTCATGCTGCGGGATTTGTCCACATATTTGAACTTCTTTGTCATAACTTTGTAAACAGGAGTATCTAAATCGATCCCTTTCAAAACCGCTCTTCTGAAGTCCCCATCAGTTAAAATCCCTTTCATCTTTCCTTGATAATCCACAATAATCACAACCCCCTTACCATTCAAATCCATTTTTTTTACGGCATCCCTTAAACTTGTATCTTTCAACACAACAAACTTTTTCATTTCCCTTGTCATAATAGATCCTCAAACTTTATAAGTTCACCGGATTTAACATCCCTTTTTAAAATCCGACCTATTATAATCTCATAAAATTCAGAGCCTATGCCATCTTTTAAAGGTCTTTTCATAATTATATCTTCGGGGGCTATTATCTTCCCCCTTTTGAGCTCTCTCTTGGCATAAACACCTCTTCTCGCCACTTTAACAATTTCCCTCTCTCTTTCGGGTATATCTCCCTTGAACCCATCACCCAGAGCTTTTTCAAGCT
>Ga0190334_1000071_pt1 | contig 48892 bp, 68 predicted proteins | sample 48720478_MG_FD_161270 | JGI IMG/M metagenome (GOLD analysis project Ga0190334, IMG submission 161270) | Hydrothermal vent sediment bacterial communities from Southern Trench, Guaymas Basin, Mexico - 4872-04-7-8_MG | ecosystem: Environmental > Aquatic > Marine > Hydrothermal vents > Sediment ... | reverse complement strand
ACGAGAGGTGGGCGGAAGCTTAGAGGAGCACCCCGAGTTACTAAAAGAGCTCACAGATGCTTACACAAAGAGCGCCGCTGCAGCGGGGGTACTCACCTCTGAATCCAGTAAGTTAAAGCTGCAACAGGAATTACTAAAGAAAGCTATAGAAGACGTGGCTAAAGCACCCCTTTTGAAACCAGAGACTCCAGAAGAGTTTAAAAAGCGACTCGCAGAGGTTGTTGCCATAGAAAAGGAACTTCGGGAGATCCGTGAGAAAGGATTCAGGGAGCTCCAAATTCAAGCAGCACTGGGTGTGGACACACTCGACGAGCAGATTAGGCGTGAGGTAGAACTCACTACGAAGATTCGAGAGAAGCTCGACGCCCTAAGAGAAGGCTCTGAGGTGTATGAGGAGACCTTCCGTCAGTATCGATCACATATCGAAAAAGTGGTTTCATTACAGACTCAGTTCATCAGCCAAGTCGTCAGATCATCAGAGGTACACCTTAGTGGACTAAGGAGTGCACGTGAGTTTGAGGTACAGCGACTTGAGTTACTAAGGAGAGGCACTGCAGAGTACGAGGCGGCTCATGCTAGAAGAAAGGCGTTAGACGCGGATTATGTAGGGAGCCTCGAACGAATAATCAGTGCTTACGAAAGACTCGCAACATCTGCTGTTGTAGCACCTCGCGCGAGACAAGCTGCGTTGGAGCAACTTCGCTCAGTGCATACTAGCATCATCCAACAGGTCCGCACCTTACAATTGGAGTATCTTAGAGCCCAGCAAAACGTGGAGAAAATGCGAGACGCGTTCGAAGTTATGCAGATGGAGTTCAGGCACGACATCGAAGACATGGTAAACACACACGCGTCAGCGGAAGACAGAAAGCGTATGGCTTCTGAGCGTGCAACAGAATATATGAGGAAGGCATGGGATCTCTACTACAAAGGCAATTACGAAGCCGCAGAGAGTCTCGCTCGAAAAGCCATACCTTTATATAAACAGATGGCCGAAGCGGCGGCTGAAGAAGCAAGAGAAACGTGGAAGGGTACAAAAATAGTTAAGGAGAAAGAAGACGAAGCACGTAGAGAGGGCGCCCGTAAGGTAAAAGAGGTTCATGATTTCATACTAATGCTCGCTGACAAACGCATCGAGAAGGAAAAAGAGGAAGCCGCAAATATAAAAGAGACGATGGAAAAGATGACCAAGCTGTTAGAAGACCATAAAGCCGCTTTTGAAGCATCAGAGGAGTGGGCGACCCGGTATTACACCAAGTTAGAAGAAAGAATATCCTCATTGATCAAGAAGCTGAAAGAACTACCCAGAGAAATACACGTGAAGATTATCGTTGAAGAAAGCCGTCATGTGGGTGGACTTATTGGTAAATATTTACGTCGCCAGTTTGGTGGTTTGGTTCCCGGATCAGGCAAAGGAGATATTGTGCCTGCATTGTTAGAACCAGGAGAGTATGTAATACCAACACGTGTAGTGGAAAGATTAGGGGTGTCCTTCTTTGAATCATTACGTAAGAACACCCCCTTAGCTCCTCCCCCAGTCGTTCGGATGCAAGAAGGAGGGCTTGTACCAGAACCTGCGGCTGAACGAGTAGTACGACTCGACTTTAGAGTAGGTTCTGAGACATATCCGCTTAGGGGGAGGCCAGATGTGGTCGACGGTTTAGTTAAAGCGTTGAAAAGGAAAGCGTTAGTAGGTGCAAACGCATGAGTTTAAAGTTTAAGTTAGCAGGAATTGAGTTACCTGACATGCTTTGGGTTGATGAAAAACTAGTTAGTGAAGTAACAGGATCTGTAGATAGGACTTTGGGGGGCACAGAAATCGTGTGGGAACATACTTTGATCGGCGGAAGGCCAATCACACTAACTACAAAATTAGGAGAATGGAGGCTGTCAACATTTACCGAAGATCAACTTGATGAGGTCCTCGAATTGGCACGGGTCCCCAACGCAACCTACAACTTAACTCATGATGGGAGTACTTACAAGGTCCGTTTTGCCCACGAAGACCCTCCATGTATTGAGATGAACCAAATTTACCCTAGTGGGCTGTACGACGTTGTACTAAAACTACGTGAAGTAAAGCAGCTTTAGGAGGTGAAATATGGCTGTAACAAGAGACGATTTGGCATTTGTGAAAAGCGCAACTGTTACGGACACAGACAACAACGGTGGGCGAAAAAGTTACATTGAGGTACCAAACCGTACTCGGTTTAATCTATTCCCTCGCGTAACACGTCCTGAGAGGATGAATGGTAAAACTAGATATCGTAAAGAGTTCCTATGGAACAAAAACGCAGCAAATGAAGTTGCATATGGTGTGTTAGCTTACATCTTATACCCCAGTCCAGCGGGTGACAGGTTTTATCTAGCTGAGGGGACACAGACAGACACTCAGGGGGATATTGATGACAGCTATAAATGGTATGGTGGAGGCGCACTACACTCGGACGTAACTGCTGGTGCAACTCAAATCTCGATTGAGTTTGAAAGTGATGACTACCATATTGCAAATGGGATGACTATCGCGATCAACAGTCACTTCTTGGTTGGCCAAACAATCATGTCTGGTGTGAGAGCGTTTGACGCGGTGAAATTTGATTCTGTGCAAGGTATGTGGGTAAAGGAATCTGCACCCGACGCAGACTCTGAAGACGTATACCCATATGGAACGTACTTAGGAAACAATAAAGTATTCAGCTACAATGACAACGGAGAACTAGAGTACCTCACTGTTGCAAATGACAAGTATACAGGCGAGGTTATTGGTACTGGAGATGGAAGCATAACTGACTTTACTGATACATTAGAGCACCCCCCCGTGGAACCGAACACAGTAACAGTCTACTACACTATTAGTGGTGCTACGTATTCAGGTAGTGACGATGGTGAAGGTAATATCAGCGGGATGAATATATCAAGTGGGTCTATAGATTACACAACCGGGGTTATTCACCTTGTTTTTACTGCACCACCCGACTCTGGAACACAAATAACGTGTGACTACACTAAACGAGCTTACTCTTGGAGTGGGTATGTTTGTACTATAGACTTAGCGGAACCTGTTGCGAATGATTACCTCGCTGCGAACACTTTCGTGGGTATATGCGTTCCTATTGGGGATATAGAACCAAGTCACTCCGACGTAGTGGTCAATTCAGCAAACGGAACTTTCAACCACACATTGATGACCGAAGATAACCAAGGCACGGTAGAGGATGACTGGACTATAACATTCACTAGCGCGACCGAGTTCACTTGCTCTGGTGCTAACGAAGGAAGTGTCGGTACTGGAAACATCACTTCAAGCTTTAGCCCAATAAATTCAAACACAGGTCAGCCTTACTTTACGATTCCTCCTTCCGCTTGGGGAGGTGCTTGGGTGTCGGGCGATACTATTACTTTTAAAACTCACCCCGCAGCCGCACCACTGTGGTGGAAGGAAGTAGTTCCGGCTGGGATTGGCCCATACAGTGATAACGGTGTGATGTTGGAAATCTATGTCGAATAAGGGAGTGCTCAAGTGCCCGTTGTACTTTTCGGCCAAACGACAGGCAAGGCCTTCGTTCAAACACGTAGTGGGATTCTAACAAATTCAGGAGGACAATACTTACAGTTATCCCTTCTGAGGGAAGCACATATCCCTTGGTATCTAATAACTAGTTCGGGAAGCGTGCTGAACCAGTTCCAAGCTCAACCACTAATATGGCTGATGCGTCAATGGGGATTAATCGAGTTCCCACCACCAAAGAACATAACTCGGTTTTTAAAGAACACAGTTACAAAACTCAACATACCTCTACGGAGTTATCCTGTAACTCAAATCATTGACGGTGCTGTGCAACAACTGAAAAACACAATCGTAAAATACAACACTCCATCACACATTTACCACATGAATCAGATTACTGATGGGATCGCGCAGCAGTTGAAGAGTCTGATCTCTAGTGACCCAACACAAAGGAGTCAATTCCTACGTAACGTTTTGACTACATTTACATTGACTGCTGAGCATTATCTGCGATCGTCAGTTGGTGGTGCTCCAAGTGATCTAGTAGGTTTCGGTGACGGAGTGAGTACGACGTTCACCGACACCCTAACTTATACACCGCACATATCTTCCGTTGTTATCCATTACACTATCAATAGTGTCTCATACGAGGGTGTTGCTGATGAAGACGGGAACATAACAGGTACCTACATAGCTAGTGGGGCCATTGATCCTAACGGTCATCTAACACTTACGTTCACAAACGCACCGGACATAGGTTCGTCAATCCTAGCTTCATATACCCGTAGGATGGTTGACTGGTCTTTAAAGGTTGATGGAGTTGATTTCAGTACGGTCGTGAGCGAAGTTCACGTTAGCCAAAGAGAGAGCGAAAAGATCAATCACATTGAGGTTACCGTGAAAGACCCCACTAAGTTCACAATGTGTGACCCTGCCCATAACTGGGGTGTGGAAAGGATCCAATTAACTGTTGGTGACACAACATATTCTTTCCTTCTCGAGTCACGTGAAGGTTCAGAAGTAGAGTTCACGATTTGGGGGAGAGCTAAAGCAGCACTCTTAACAGAACCGTTCGCGGAGAAGGTTGACAAAGAGTGGTCAGACCTAAACGCGTCATCTATAGCGGCAGAACTAGCTGGTAGTGTACCCCTAGATTGGGAAGCGGTGGACTACTATATTCCTTATGGTAGTTTTGAAGGTTACCCCCTAGATATAATAGGAAGGTTAGCTGAAACAGTAGGCGCTGTTGTTCGTACTAAACCGGACGGGAGTTTATTGGTCAGACCAAAATTCACTGTTCGCCCGAAAGACTTGTCAGAAGTAACGGAAACACGTCATTACGATCGGTACACTAACTTAGTTTCATTAGACTACAGTGAAGAACTCCCTACTTGTAACGCTGTGGTTGTAAAAGGTGAGCCCACAGGTCATGAAGTTTCTTTCACATTGGAGATGGATGACGGTGAACCATGCTACGAAGCTGGCGTTGATAGCGCTTATATTCGCGTGTACGCAAACCCAGTTGGGTTTCCGTACGAGGTCGTCTCAACAGGGACCGTGACAAAAGTACATGGTGCGAAAACGGAAGAGGTAGAGGAGACAATAACTATCACAAATGAGAGCGGTTCCCTTAAACATCCAGTTTACAAGGACTTCTCCTATACTTGGGTAGGTAAGTGTCGGGGAAGTGTGGTACGAACCGGGAAAACGCTTCATATTTCGGGCTGTAAGTGTGGTGTACTTCGTGTGAAATACACAACAAAGTATGATGTCTATAAAGTGTCGTGTGGAAAACTCGCGCCTGATGAAAAAGAACGCCCCGTCCTAGTATGTGTTGTTGTCCCTGAAGAAGCCGCTGCTGTCTCAGTGAAGGTAGTCATGGGTAAGGGTGATAAGGAGTGTGATCCTATAGACGATGATCTAATAGCAACGGACTCTGTTGCTGTAACTCGTGGGAAGTCATTCTTGGATGATAACTACTACCTTAAGAGAAAGTTCACCTTCCGGGTCCCGTATGAAGGTGCTGTCGATGGTGAAGTTGCTGACCTGGAAGACGATGTGCACAACTTGTACGGGCGCGGCTTGATACGGCAGGCTAATATTGTGATAAATCTTAGTGGAAGTACACGTAAAATTTGGCAAGATTTGGAGGTTGTTTGCTTTGAAAATCCGCCTTCTCGAGACTAGTGAAGAGCTTAAGACTGGCGTGGTTACAGGATTCCGTGAAGGCTTGTACATAGTAAAGGTTGGGGCTTCAACCATAAGAGCTACATCAAGTCACTCGTTCACAGTAGGTGATCGAGTTGTTGTGGGAAGAGCAGGAACACAATACGTTGTCATTGGGAAGAGAAAAGGAACCCCACGTGAACCAAAGGTAGTCAGAGCTGATGTTTAGGAGCTGAAAGATGGCAGAAGTCACAAAAGGTAGCATCACTGTAACGTTTAAGGCACTATGTGTTGCTGAACCAGGACATGGGATCACAGCCGAGTTAGATGCTGAGCGTAATGAAGGGAAGAACTGCTTCACATATGGAGAAAAAGTATATTTTAGAGTGTATACATACCCTCATGATATGCGGATCACACTGACGCCAAGTGACGGATCGATCAACGCGGAAGGAAGCAGTACAGAAACTATCGAAGATGAGATATTAACATTCGCTGACACAAAAGAAGCCTCAACACATCGATACATCCGTGCTCTCGTCTCATATGACTGGTTTGGGACGAGTTTGGGTCAGGTCACCTGTATTGGGGGTTCAACAATTGTGGCCGCTAAAGAGGGGTGTGCGGTACTACAATTGACATATAAAAGCTTTTATCGTGTCTATAGCATAACTGTACCCCCCAGAGACTATGAGACCTACTTGGTTCTCATCCTTATTAAGGAAGTAGAGGAGAAGTAATGCCTGCCAGAAGCCAAATCCAAGTTGGGATCTCAAAGACCTGCGCTGGGGTTGAAGTAAAGTCCTTCACGCTTGAGTTAGACTCGGAAAAAAACAGAGGTCAATCTACATTCCCGCCTGGGGAATTCGCTTATGTTCGGTGCTTTCCTGCGCTGCTCAAACCAGAGTTAAGAGTAAGTATGGGCACTGCGAGACTTGAAGCGGAAGGCTTACCATTATCACAGGAAGACGAGATCACCTTCGCACGGAGCAAAAGTGCTAATTTACGGTACCCTTATCACTCCAACTTTGAATGGGAGTGGGTAGGACGAGAAGGACCCCCACCAAAAGTAACTACCGAGGGTACGATCTTATTAAGCGAAGAGTTTTCAGGAATCCTTAAAGTTAAATATCAGACCTTATTCGATCGAATTGAAGTACATTGTACAGAAGAAGCGTCGGTGCTCTTAGAAGCTATAAAGGAAGATAGATACGGCCACATCACTTTAAGGTGGAAGCCAGAAACTCGCGAAGTGTACCTGACCGTGAGAGATGCTTGCACTCGTACAATAATCCCAAGTGTCTTTGTGTGGGTTGATGGTAAGTACATAGGAACAACGGACTTACAAGGAAGGATTTATTTGGGGAAGCTAAAGGTTGGGACACATTCGTTAAAAATGTCAAAGTATGGATACCAGGATAGTGACTCAGACACAATTGCGAATGACTCTTTTACTGTGTCATGACGGAACTAATTGCATATTTATGCCCACACCCTTGGAGACCACGTGGGTTGTGTAATCCCACGAACGTCAAAGCTTCTACGTCTTCTAGGACAGAAGGTGATAAAACCGAAGTTGAAACCTTCCTATGCCCTGAAGGTTTCGAGTGCAACCGAACCGAAGTGAAAGCATATTTACTTCCAAAAGATAGAAACGCAATTGACTGCCTACTCTGCGTTCCTACGTGTACTGACTCAGATGTTGAACCAACACCAGAAATCGCGAACGAAAGCTTTTGTATGAAGATGTTGGATTTACACAATGACGCTAGAGTGACACACCCAGATGAATGCCCCCCTGCCGAGTGTAGGCACTTGGAGTTAGATAAAGCCTTGTGTGAGATAGCGTTCTGGCACGCGCGCGACATGGTCGAAAATGACTACTTCCGTCACACTGATAGTTTTGGCAGGGATCATACTGCGAGACTAGAGTATTTCGGATATAAAAAAGTACCCACAAGCGAGAATATAGCCTGTAAGGAATATGTCAACACATTCAAAGGAACTTCCGCTGTTGCTATAGACTTGTTTGAGGGGTGGATGTCTAGCTCTGGACATCGTGGTAATATTATGAACCCGGCGTTTAACAGGGTAGGTTTCGGAATAGCGTATTGGATGTGGACAGATAACGTAGGAAATGTATATAAGAAGTATATAGCCGTCGCGATCTTCGCGAGTGATGATGGTCCATTCGAGAGCGCGGTTGTAGCTAAGCCGGAGCTACCATGTACAGGCGAATGTGTCGAAAAGATTCATTGGCATCAGGATTATAAATTGGTTAAAGTATGGTATGAAGACGAATGGATCGAGTACAAAGAACCCAAACCGGTAATTATCACTCAGATAAAGCTCCCTCAAATTTGTGCTCTCTACAAAATACGGTTTCAATTCGAGCTAGGACCGTGTTACGTTGAGTACTATCTAGACCAAGAAAAGAGCCCCATCCCAAGTGATAATAGGTTGGAGTTTGCGTGGAATAACAAAGAAGCGATAGGCAACTCATATATACAGGATAGGGTGTGGACAATACGTTGGAATTTCGCTGAAAGTCAGCATTGCTTCTATCCTGGGAGCTATATGATAGTTTATGGATGGCTAAAAGACTACGAGGACGAATGCAATCCTTTTATAATAGGATTTGGTTGGTTTGAGACCCACTGCTGGACGAGTGGTATAATACGAGGATGTGGCTTGCTGGACTCAGATGGTAACGTAATAGAAGGCGGTATAGGAGTGACAATGAAGGATCGCTGGGTTGGGGACTCGCGTTTGCATTGGTTAGTGGACTTCAAAGGGAGCTACTTCTGGTTAAGATGTAGTGACTCTTATAGGTATAACATAGGCGAACGTGGGGTTATCCTAAAGGGTGGTACTAGTAAGTCCTTAGACCAAAAAGGGAACCTTGTGTTAGAACCAGCGTGTCGTGGCCCAGTTCCGTGGGGCGCAGACTACCCATTCGTCTACAAAGCACCTGACGGAAGAATGTTTTTTGACCCAATAAGTGATAGCAACGTAGCGTACACTTTGGATCGTGGGTCAGATATATTACTTCCCGTAAGATTCTGGTGGTAAGATGTCAGAGTATAATATAACAAACGCAGACAGTATGGTTGGTAGGTTCCATAAATGGGCGAGGATCCTCAGCCTGTGTGAGCCCGGTGATAAAGCGAAAGTGGAAATCCTGGACGGTGGGCTTAACCCAACAGGTGAAATTTACGATAATGTTTTGTTTCATTATCATTGCACACCCACTACCTTAGAAATAGGTGGAACGTCCGAGCACGCCGCTTCAGCGTTTGACATTGGAGATATAGTTGTATTACGGTTCGACGAAGGCACTCCCAGGATAGTCTCTAGGAAGTTTGGTTTAGCTGAATGTTCCGAAATAAGTGGCTTTCTGGAAGTAAGACGTGGTGGACTACCAACACGCTGTGTAAAGCCCGTATTCCTTCTAGGCTATTACTATGGCAACCCACGGTTTTTACTGTACGACATTTACAACGAAAGCTTAGAGGATCGGGAGGCACAAATAGTCGCAGTGAGTCATCACGCAGCTGTAATGCATAAGGGTCTAATGTACGTTTTAGGTGGATCAACATCAAGTGGTGTAACGAGTACTTACTACGCATATAACCCCCAAACAGACATTTGGCGGATTTTGGGATTTATGCCAGGTGTACGGTTCAACCACTCAGCGGCTGTGTGGGGGAATAGTATATACGTTCTAGGTGGAACATGCCCTAACCCCAACCCACCACCAACTTACTTGGTCAACAACACATTCTGGCGATGCAGACTTGACAATATAGCGGTAGAGCATTTCACGCTTCACAACCCTATCTTCACAACTTATCTACAACACTCTCCCATTATTCCAAGAACTTTAACCGTCAAATACACTAGAAGTGACAGAACATACACGCTTTGGGACACTGGTGAGGGGTTAAGTGACACTCGAACTGATTCCTCAATTCAGACCTCTATAGACTTAGTTACCGCAGGGGGTTCAACGAAGCTCACTTCATATGGATGGTATTCCGATGAACGAGCAGGTGCTGGATGGGTTCGGAATTATGACAGGGAGTTTTACCTCAATTTATTCTACACCCCTAAACCGGTCGACATCGAAGTGAAATACGAGTACGCAACGTGGTCCAGCATGCCAAATGCACCTTTTTGTGTCACAGGTCACACAGCAGTAGTAATAGGGGACAAAATGTACGTGTACGGTGGTGAGCGGGAAGACACTCCTTGTGGTGAAGGTAACCCACCAGTACGTGACAACAAACTATATTCGTTTGATTTCCTCACTAACACATGGGCTCAACTACAAGACTGCCCGTTCCACCCAAACGGTTGTGTAGGCCATATAGGACTAACTGACGGTGAGAGAATGTACATCTTCGGGGGATACGATGGTTCCAGTTGCAGAGATGAACTTCTCATGTACGATGGAAGCTGGCACCTTATTAGCCACGGGCCTCGCGGTCTTTCAGACGCTGCTGGCGTAATTTACGGGAGTAAAATCTACATCTTCAGCGGAATCTATCAAGAAGGTGGTTCTTACTTAGTGAGTGACAAAATGTACGTCTACGACCTTGAGTCCGGTACTTGGTCTACTTATGACTTTACAGATATGTGCTATCACACAGCCGTTGTACGCGCCGCTTGACTATTCACTTCCCTAGAAATATGATGGTGTGTAGCTACGGAGAGGTTGGATATGGCTTTTACTTGGTCTAGCGAAGACGCAGTAGGTGGTACTGCCTGGCCATGGCCTGGGATGACCCGTCAAGAAGCTATTAGATGCGCAGCGTTAGAGAAGCTAAGAAGGCTTAGAGAAGCCGCGAAGAGGGAGCGTCGCGGCCTTTTCCCGGAAGAAGAGCCACGCTCTGAAGAAGAAGCTGAACGCTACTTTGGACCGTCGTACTTAGGTGATTGGAATGATTTACTACAGCAAGAGGATATACCTGCGTGGTTGGCGAGTTGGCTTTACTTGAATTATGGAGAGCACCCAGAGACATACTGGTATTCAGGTGGGTCCGCAGGTGATCCAAGGAGAGCGTGTCCCCACTGTAACAGCTCAACAGAGCCTGAACCGGAACCGGAACCTGATCCAGAACCACCTCCCCCACCTCCTCCTGAGCCTGAAGAGGAGCCACCAACAAACCTAAAAGGGTATAAACTACCTGGCTTCAGTTCAGGAGACCTTGTGCTCAATAAAGATCACTGCTTTGTGGCATGTGTCGCGAAGGGATACAACTCAAAATTGTGTGTGCTAAAGTCACCCGATCTCTACCACTGGTCCATACATCAAGCAGACGCACAGCCGTCACTAGTGCGCGCTGTAACTCTCTCCCAAAGTGACGTACGGGTATATGGTAACTACGGCTCTATACACGTAAAAGGATTTCGCTTCCATTCTGACACCAATTCGTTTGATGACCCCGGCTTTGCACACATGCGGTGCCTGACAAGTAACGATGAGTTAGAACAAGACGCTGCGGGCGAGGTCTTTTTTAGCTCCGAAGAAGGCTATGCACGGTCCGCGTCTCCAAGGGGTGGATACCATGAAATTCGTAGCGCTTCTGATGGTGTCTACTACAAACAGAAGGGAGCTTCAAGTGAAGAAAAGATCTTTGATATAAGTAACGCCCTTATATGTTGCGACTGTACACCTGCTGATGAATTGTATGTGGTCGCCTATGATCCAAGTACGAAAAAGATCCACCTTCGTGTGAAGACCATAAGTGGGTGGAGTGACGCATCAACATATACACTCTCTCAAGATGTTAACGCTATCGACGTTGCAACCAATTTGAAAGGTGAAGTGTATTTACTGACACAAATCGAACGAGATGAAGACGCTCTAATAAAAATCTATCAAGTTGAACTGTGAGGTGAGACGAAGTGTACACCGAGATAGTTCCAAGTGACGACTTAGCTTGGGGAGGCTACTTTATCGTCAATTCATCCGCTGGACCCGGGGGGTCAATCAACCCCAGTGGGTCATTTTCTGTCCCAGCAGGATCTGAAGTTACATTCACTCTAACACCAGATCCTGGCTACGCAGTTAAAAGCCTCCAAGTCAACGGTGTAGTAGTAAGCAGAAAACAAACCTATACACTGACCGTTTACCAAGATTCAGAAGTCGTCGCAACATTTGCTCCCCTCCCAGTGATTTCAGCCTCCGCGGGTGATCACGGCACTATCATTCCTAAAGGAGACATAATTGTACCTCTTTATTCAGACGCGATGTTCTGGATCATCCCCGAGCCTAACTACAGAATCCAAGAAGTCACAGTTGATGGAGAGACTATAGGTGCAGTGGGTTTTTATGTTTTTGAAGGTGTGACAACAGATCACACAATCCATGCTGAATTTACTGTTGGTGCTGGTACACACACCATAACCGCAACTGCTGGCACACATGGTTACATTGTACCAAGCGGGGTTATAGAAGTAACAGACGGTCAATCAATCAGCTTCGATATATGGCCTGATGGTGGGTACCACATAGATTATGTTTTAGTTGACGGAGTGTCCGTTGGGGCATGCTCAACATATACATTCACAAACGTAACATCGGATCATACCATTCACGTCGAGTTCGCTGAAGAGGGTACATACACTATAACCGCAACTGCTGGCACACACGGTGTTATCATACCTTCAGGTGTTGTAACCGTTAAGGCGAACTCAAACATTAGCTTCTCCATCGCCCCCGATGAGGACTACTGTATCAGTAACATAGTAGTTGATGGGGTAAGTGTGGGGGCTGCACAAGCGTATAACTTCGTAAACATAACATCAGACCACACAATCCATGCCGAGTTTGCTCTGTGCGTACCTGGTGAAACAGTCATAGAAGACCTCCGGGTCTATCCTGGTAACCTTGTGAGGTGGGCAACAGGACAACTATGGTGTGTTGCTGTTCATGAGCAGGATGATAGGACCCCAAAACTAATTTTAGCTACATCAACAGACAATGGGCATAGTTGGACTCACGTTCCATTATCTGCAGCTATAGAAGGAGAACAGTTCAGGCCTGACATAGCCATTGACTCACAAGGAACCCTCCATCTTGTTTGGGAGAACAGGGGAAGTGGTGCTAATCCAGAATACTCCAACATCCAATACATCTCAAGGACCCTAAGTGGTGAGTGGTCAACGCTCGAATGGTTGTCGAGTGAGCTGTTTGATCAAGACCACCCACATATCGCGGTTGACGCAAATGACGCTGTTCATGTTATATGGACAGGGAAAACCACAGATTACCCCGATAAGAAAGTAATTCAACATCGGGTGCTAGTTGGAGGAACATGGAGTACAACTGAGGTTATTTACCACGACGATACTTATGACGGACTCACCCCAGATCTCGCAATTTCTGGCTTAACTGTTTTAGCCACATGGGTTGCTGGTATAGATAACCAACGGGTGTTGTATGCACGTAAGTACACCGATAGTTGGGGTGAAGCTACTCAGATTACTGGCAAAGGGTACGCTTATGACCCTGACGTAATGTATGACGCAGATGGTACAACAGTAAGCATTGTATGTATTGATAGCGAAACTTCGACCTACCACGTCTATGAATCGTTGAATCTTAACCCACTCGTCCGCGTAGACGCACCCGTAGCGGACGAATATACAAATGCTTGGCCGTCTCTTTCAATAGGTATAAGTTATGGCTGCCATATTTTCTGGGCAGGTAAAGGTTGGGGTGCTCATCCAGATAGCTACAACATAATTCATGGGATTGATGGAGTTACTGCCCCTATCACAAATGATATGTATTCGAGTTATGGGCCAAACCCTTTGTGTAAAGACGCCCCGGTTGTTAATTCAGCCCGAGTTGACCGCCCCTTACAAGGGTTCGCGCTCGTGTGGGTTTACGACCAAACTGAGCTAAGGTATTACCAAAGTCCAGATTTGAGGTGGGAACACCCTGTAGGATACTACGAGATAATTGCAACTTCTGAAGGTGGTGGTGACGTAATCCCGCCTGGTGCTAGTTATGTTGCAGAAGGGGGCTCACTAACCTACTCCATTGTACCCCACCCACACCACAAGATCGATGATGTACAAGTTGACAACACATCTATTGGGATAACTACGCACTACACTTTCGCAGGCGTTACACAAGATCATACAATTCACACCAAATTTAGCCCCATTTACCACACAATCCTTGCAACCGCAGGTGAGCACGGGTCCATAAACCCAATGACCGTACTCCTAACAGGCATGGTTATAGGCTCCTACGGCACTGGTAACGATCAATTCAAGTATCCACGTGACATTGCTTGTGATGACACTTATATTTACGTTGCTGACGAATCCAATCACCGTATAGTTAAAAGACTTAAATCAGACCTAAGCTATGTATCACAAATAGGTACTCAAGGGTCTGGTAATGATCAGTTTAATGCTCCACGCGGAATAGCTTGTGATGACACTTATATTTACATTACTGATACCTACAATCAACGTGTGGTTAAAAGACTTAAATCAGACCTAAGCTATGTATCACAAGTAGGTTCCTACGGCTCTGGCAATGATCAATTTGCTGACCCAGAAGGGATAGCTTGTGATGACACTTATATTTACATTACTGATACCTACAATCACCGTGTGGTTAAAAGACTGAAATCTGATTTAAGTTTCGTAGCCGCAATCGGGTCTTCGGGTTCAGGGGACGACCAATTCTACGAACCGCGCGGAATAGCTTGTGACGACACTTATATCTACATCACCGATTACGGCAATTGTCGTGTGGTTAAAAGACTTAAATCAGACCTAAGCTATGTATCACAAGTAGGTTCCTACGGCTCTGGTAATGATCAATTTGGTAACCCAAAGGGAATAGCTTGTGATGACACTTATATTTACATTACTGACACTGGAAACAATCGGGTGGTCATAAGGAAAAAATCCGACTTAAGTTATGTATCACAAATTACCTCTTACGATGATGACAAACAGTTTGATAGCCCACAAGGCGTGGCTTGTGACGACCTCTACCTTTACATTGACGACACTAATAACTGCTGTGTGGTTAAAGAGCCAAAGTCGGACGAACCAATCTCAGAAGTAAAAGTAATAGACGGGGCGTGCATTTCGTTTGACATCATACCTGATGAAGGATATCAGATCGACTACCTCTTGGTTGATGGAGAGACTATCGCGCCTACGCCTACTTACATGTTTACAAACGTAACATCTGATCATACTATTCACGCCGAGTTCACTGAAGGTGGACCGTACATAATTACTGCAACTGCTGGCACACACGGTGTTATTATTCCTAGCGGGACTGTTACAGTCGCGGCCAACGCGAGTACGTCCTTCCAAATGGTCCCAGAATTCGGCTACTGTGTGAGTCAAGTACTCGTAGATGGAAACGATGTTGAACCCACACTAAACTACGCATTCCACAACGTTCTTGCAAATCATACAATTCATGTTAACTTTGACAAAGGTACGCTCCCGATCCCCATAGTGATTGACAAAGACGCAGCTTTCGGTCGGTTCTACTCGGCGCGTTCTTCATCAGGCGTCCTGTGGGTGACCTACACCAAACGAGTAGACAACGTCAACCAGATTTTCGTGGCACAATCTTACGATCGTGGAGCTACTTGGTCAGTAGAAGCCATAACTGACTCATCATACGATCAAACAGACCCTGTTATGGTAATCGACTCCAACGACATTGTATATGTTGTTTGGCGAGGTAAAGGTTGGGGGAACAACCCTGACAAATTCAACTTAGTTTGTCGAAGGAACGTACGAGGTGTTTGGGAAGACGCCGTATCTATAACAGACATACCACACAATCAATGGGATCCCAATATTTCACTCGATGGTGACGATAGAGTGTTTGTGGTTTGGAGTGGCAAGGGATATGGCACACATTCAACCACCTCAAACATCTACATGATAACATATAGTGAGGGCTCCTGGAGTGACGTTGAGTTAGTCACTGACGTGAGTCATTTTCAAGACAACCCACAAATAACAGTGGATCCTAATGGAAATGTATACGTGATGTGGTCTGGGTACGGTTGGGGAGCATACCCCAACGACCTTAACGTGAAGCTACGAATTAAAAATAAGGACACTGGTTGGGGTAGTGTCTTAAACGTTACAGATGATGAAGGTTATTGGTTCGGTAGTAGTGTGGCGTCAGACCTTACTGGTACTGTCCATCTGGCGTGGTACGGAGGTTCCAGTGACTTTAACATCTATTACCGTACGTACTCAAAAACATCTGGGCTGAGCTCTGTGGAGACTATTACTAGTAAAGAGCCGGGTGCACCACAAGTTGACCCTACATTAGGTGTAGACGCAGATAATAAGGTCTACCTCTTCTGGACAGGTCTGGGTTGGCCTGCGTGTGATTTTGTGTACAACTTACGGAGCAAGGTGAAGTTGGGGGGCACATGGTCTGATTTCCTGACCACAGATCTAATGAGTAATCAGCGTAAGCCGCATCTTTTGTCAAACGTGTTCCCTGTTGTAAGAAACGCTAAGACAAACTTCCCAAAGACAGGATTATTCATAACTTGGTATGGTAGCTTAAATGGATATAATGGGGCTACATGGGATGAACCTGAACTCGAATTAGATCACCTCCACATTCAAGACGCTAGTACAAGGAAACCTAAGCCCGTGACAGGAATCACAGAAATTGACGAAGAATATGTCCAAACAGTCGCCCTTCAATTTTATCCTCTTCGCTACCTGCTTAAGGGTGCGAACTTATCTACGGGTCAAAAATCTGAGTTTATAACAACAACACGTATGAATTACGGCCTAATCACTCTAGCATTTTCGGATGCTGGCGCGTCGGCAAGCATTCGCTTAGTGCGTCGTGACCAAAGCGGGGTTGAGTCCTATTCAGACTTGATTACCATAAGCGCTCTTAATATTACGTCTGGTGGTAAGTACAAGGGAGTAGAAAGAGTAGAAAAGCTTTATGGTGCACACTCAATCGCGGTTTATGTAGAGTCAATAACGTCTGGCACTGTAGATGTTTGGTTAGCTGCTGCGTAGGAGGAAGTACATGAAATTAAAGCTAAAAGAAAGTATTACTGTAGAGAAAGGCGCGGTATACCAGCCTGGGAACCTGTTGTTTTCACAAGCATACAGTGTTTATGAATGCAGGGGTTTCTCAAATGTTGAAATAGGTGGCACTGGGTGGCCTTCACCTAACTTCGTGTACCACATTGCTTGGGATGGGAGGAACCTTTTGGTCGTTTTTAGCTCCACAAGGTACGTCCACAAATGTCATGGCCTGACAAATACAATTACTGACTCAATCTATCTCAGTAGTCCTGTTTGCGATTTAGCTTGGTGTGGGAATAATCTGTGTGTCGCACACCGAGATATTAATGAAATCCGGGTGTATAGAGGTTTCTCTAACACACCAATCAAACAAATCTACCTTCCTGACGCGCGTAGTTGTGCATGTGATCCGGGCCGCTTATATAGCGCGCAGTGCGTGGACGAGTACTGTGAAAATAGTAGGTACAATAAGCATTATGGGTTTACAGGCACAATAGCTGACAGCTTCACTATACGTTGTGCTGGCGACATCACTTGGGATGGAGAGAATTTAATTATAGTCTGTGGCGGCGCTCAAGAGATTCGTCAACAAGATGGTTTTTCCGATCGAACGAAGTATGTAAGAGGCCCCGTCGGAGGTGTTGGCGGCTATATTCATGGAGTCGCCTGGAAGTACTTTATGGGTGCACCCCGTGCGAGATTTATCTCTAGACTATTCCCCGTGCAAGATGGCGTCAGGTGTAGTTATCCTAGATCTGGATACTGTGTAATAATTAGTCTTGACTAGGAGGTAAATTAAATGAAGTTTTTATTGGTCAAAATCAGAAGAACACAAATACCAGGTGGGAGGCATTACGATTATCCTACGGAATACAACGCCCATAAAGTGTGGTTTGGTCCTGTTTACGAAAGCACACTGCCCGAAAACGAGAAGAAGATACTGGCGCGTGGAGGCAAAGACGAATACTGCCTTATTGGGGTGAAAGACGAGGACGCTCCTAGCTTCCTGAAGAGTGGCGATATCACTGAAGTCACAGAAGAAGAAGCAAGAAAAATCGGAAACAAATGGACGAAACAGTTTGTTACCGTAGTGGACGCTAGAAAGGTTATGATGATAACCGCAAAAGCAGCGCTTGGGAAAACCCTAACGAAAGCAGAAAAAAACGCACTAGACCCAGACAAGCCTGAGATAGGGATCAACAAAACGAAATCCTTTGATGAGGTGCTCGATGAGTTCCTGGCTTCAGCTAAGTAAGATGAACAGAAAGGCTATCAAACCACCCCTAAAACTACCTCCACCTCGTGTTGTCAGACCTAAGGTTAAGGAAGTGAAACGTTCGAAGGGAGGAACACCTCAAACACCTTTGGGAGGTATTATTTACAAAACACCGCAAGAAAGGAGCGGTCTCTAGTCTCACTGTGGCATAAATAAATGTTGGCACCACGGAGTTTGAAGTCTTCGGGTGTCCAAAGTGAGACACCTCTTCCATACCACTCCAAGAGGGATAGTATGATCACCAAGCGGCGCGCTTTCGCTCGGATCACCTCGAGCACAGTGGTGCCGGTTTGCTTATCATACTCCCAACTATGATGGAAGATCACGTCGTACTTTGACTTCAAAACTTGTCTCAAAATGTCGCCGCCATAAATAGTGTTATAGAGGCGTGCGTAATCGATTGAATAGGGTGTAACACAATCAAGGTGTATGTTAGGGAAGTAGGTACGGATACAGTACCCAATAAGTGCATTTTCGTTGTGTACCTCCAAAACGGATTTAGGAGGATTCTTCGTTAAAAGCGTAATCAAGGTAGTCAGAACTTGTGGGTTAATCATCTCCGACTACACTCTAAACTCTCCTTTATTAGCCGCTTTGGCAACGTTAAATCCAAACTATCTCTCATGTGATGGCAGAAACCAATCTCAAACAGCTTTTCCACAACAAGTTTATGACGTTTCGCGACTAATTCTTTAGTCACCTTCTCCCCTGACTTCAGTTTCATTCTTCTGCCTTTCTTTAACATAGACCACCACGCATGGCAGATTTTATGATCATTGAGTAACTGCTTCTTCTGCGAAGCAGACAGCTTCTTTAGCTCTAAAAGGGTTTTCAGCGGCATCCCTTACATAATACCTACTAGTTCACTCGGCGTCAAGTAACTCTCTGCAGCTTGAAATAGTTTCAGCAAAACGTTATGGAGCAATTAAAGGGGGTGAAAATGAAGAAAATAATTGCTTGTAGTGACCTTCACATCCCCTACACAAGCCGCCACTTTATCACGTTCGCAAACTACGCGTGCGAAGCAGATATTGTTGTGTTTAACGGTGACATCCTCGACTTGGTAAGATGTAATGTAAAGGAGATAAAGAACAGTAAAACGGGAAGAGAGCTACTAGACGCTTTGAAGAAAGTGATCCTAAAGACAAAGACGGTCTTCGTCGAGGGTAACCACGACCCAGAACTAGGAAAATCGCTAACTGAACTATTAGGGTTCGAGGTTGAATCAGTGCCTTCCTACCGTTTAGGCAGAATGGGTTTCATACACGGTCACCAACTCGATCCAGCATGCAAACACTGGAACTGGAAACTCCTGACCAAAGTTGCGCCTTTCTTCTTCCGTCCACCTAGTGGGTGGAAGAAACGGAACCGGGAAAAGTGGAAGAAGAAAATAGGACTCATCTACACAAGCGCGTTCACCTTTCTGGAAGAGAATCCGTGGTGTACCCTACTGGTAATCGGACATACTCATTACCCCAGTCTCCACGAATTAGAAACGGGACAGCGTCTGGCAGACTGTGGGGATATGATGGACTCTATAAGTGGGTTAGTAATAGAAAGTGGAAAGGCTAAAATAATAACATTGTAAGCAAAAATAGGGGGTGTGTAAGATGAAAAGAAGATTAGTAGTCCTCTTTCTGCTATGTTCAATTGTATGGGGATGTGCAGGAGGAAGCTTAAAAAAGTGGGGTAAGAGTTACGATAAATTTATGAAGCAAGCAGATGCGCTGGCTGAAGTATTATGCAAGCACAGTGAGTTCTCAAGCTGCTACTGGAAGGCAGTTCTCGGTAACGACATAAACAAACTACCCGCCGAGGCATTAACCATCTTAAACGAAATAGAACAAATCACAAAGGGTAGAAGCGCTGAAGACTTGACAGAGTGTGAGAAAGGAAGACTCCTTGGACTTTGGAAACGGTTCGCTTATTTAGTAGGTAAGGACGTCATAAAACGAGTCGTCCCGTTTATGATTAAATTCGCAGGTATGATATAATGGTTAGATTTTTAGCCTACCAAGGGACTGATTGGATCGCGAGGGTCATCAAATACCAAACTCAATCAGTCTACTCCCATATAGCATACCTCTGGAATGACAGGTATGTGATAGAGTGCTGGCCCGAGCACTGGTACCAGCTGCTGAACGTAAGATGGAACAAACGTCCCCTTTTCAAAGGGTACAAAAAGGGGGACAAGTACGAGATTTGGGGCTTAGAAGTCAGCGAAGCACACAAGACGTTCATCCACAACTTCTTCTTAGGGCTAGTAAAGACGAGAGCCAAGTTCGACTACGTTGCTGGCTTCGGGCTATTCACCAAGTGGAGAAAGGAAAAGAAGGGTCAGTATTTTTGTTCTGAGGGGTGTATAGCCCCGTTGGTTAAGGTCTTTGAGTGGGATCACATAGCTCCTTGGAAGGTGACACCCGAAGCATTCGTTCAGATAATTCAAGCAGCGGGAGGAATACTAATAAAATCAGGAAGGGTGTAATGGGAAATTTACAAGGACGTTGGGAGGTTTACATTGCTGGGATGCACATCTTGACGAAGGAAATAAAAGGAAAAGAAGGAAAAAATTACTTCCCGTGGGGAAGCGAAGCGGTTTTGTTGGATTTTGAGGTTAAAGGAATGGAGTTACACTATAAGTATTTACCTATCAAGGACATTTTGGAAGAGGAAAGCGAACACGCCCTTAAGGGAACGATGTACATTAAAGATAAAAAGTGGTTCGACTTTATCATGCTCAGAACGAGTTAGGAGGGTACAATGGAAAGTAACCTTGTAGCACAAAACCAAAACTGGCGTGTTCGTCAGTGTTTACACCCTGATGGGGAAGAGTACGCCATCACCAAAAGATCGGGGAGATACACTCTCTACCTACACGGGACAGAGGAGAAACTGGCCTTCTATAATAAGCTTCGCTCACTCCTTGAATCCTACAAGGAAGGGGAGGAAGATCTATGGATGATATGTTTCGGTAGTCCACATTTGACCCCAGAGTTCTGTGTAGCACTAACTATTGAAGATGTTAGATTTCTCCTCAATGCAATACCAACCACGGAAACTATATACCCAACAAGGAGGACACAATGATAGACGAAAAAACATTAAAACAGCTTTACAAGAAGTTAAGAGGCAAACGTGGTTTTGTTGGTTTTTCAAGGGTGGAGCAGCCAGTCTTAGCCAAAGGTGTGGAAACAGGTGAGACAGGTATCAGGGTGTACGTTAGGAAGAAACTGCCCGAGAACTTACTTAGGGAGCAGGACATCATCCCATCTGAATTTAAAGGAAAGAAGGTTGATGTGGTTGAAGTAGGTGATGTCATGGCTTTAGACGTTGACAAGACAAAGGAGTTTAGACCAGTCGAAATCGGTGTATCTGTGGGACACATAAACATCACTGCCTGTAGTTTGGGCTTCTACCCTATTTACAAAGACGGTGTAGTCCTTGTAGGAGGTAACGCCCACTGCTATACTCCTGATGCGAGTTTAAGCCCGGAACAGATAAGGGAGAAGCGGATAGTCCAACCCGGAAGGTATCACGACAAAAACTCAGGCATAGTGGGTGAATATTTTTGGCATGAGAGGGTCGTCCCAGTAGATGAAGGGTGCCCGATTGGTAAAGCTGTTGCGAGTGTCCTCAACTTCTTAGCCAAATTAGTTGGGAGCGGAACAAGACTCACCCTAGAAAGAGATAACGTAAACCACATCGACTTCGCCGTGTACGTTCCCACTGTCGAACACATTAACAAGATAGCTGATGATAGTATTGATGAGTCGGCGCCTATGGTAGGCTTCCTCTTCGCGGGGAGCGATCAAGTGGGAGTAATATGCAAAGCTAGATACATTGTTGAAAAAGGCTTCACTTTCAATGTCCCTGTAGTTGAAGTGCATAACGGAGATAAAGTAAAGGGTACTAGCTTTTGGTGTAATTACGAAACAACCGTAACCGATGAGTCGGCTTTCATCCAAGTTAGCTACGGTAACTTCACTGCCTTATTTGACGACGTTATTCTCGTAAAGAATGAGGGTGTGATAAGAGGCGGATGGAGCGGGAGTGGGTGGCGGAAAGTGACTTAAAGCAAAAAGCAGAACTACGAGGTTTTATAACCATAGCTAAAGTTTGGGTTTTGGAACATAGGACCAGATGTAACGAGACGGAAGATCCCGACGAGTGTAAGAGGATTATGAAAAGACTCCTGGAGTTATTTAAGAAACTCGAAAACCTACTTAGGTTGATATAAGCCCTTACGTACTTTGTTTCTCTATCTCCAGAACTCTACGCGCAACAGATTCAGCTGTTTCATCAGGCTTACCCTCAATCACCTGAACCTCTTCATAAGGTAACGAAAAACGCTTCAACACCTCAGCCACAGCATTAGTCACCTCAGCGTCTTCTCGTTTACTCCGCACGAAAAAGGTGTAAAGACTCACGTCATAAAAGCTCAGCAATGACATTGTGTTTAGTGGTGATCCTACACAAAGCCTGTAAGCGCAGTTGTCCACTATACTTCTGTCAGCCACTATCACTTTGTCCCTGTAAACCAAATAGCTAGCAACAGTAACAAAGTCCAACGCTGTCTCAAAATAGTCATAAGCCTCAGCGTCGCGTTGGATCGTTTCCTTCCAAGCGTCTCTGATGCCCATTTGTTTCAGTAGGCAATCAGCAAACTCACCTACAAAGGCGAATCTGTATGAACGCAAGAGCCTCTTAAGCCGAGTAAAAATCGTCGTTTTACCGACGTCGTGGCTCCCTGATAAAGCGTAAACTCTAATCATGATTCACACCCTTTAAAAGAAGCTTTTTTAATTTCAAAAAGCACTCTCTTATTTGCCCCGCTTTAAACGAAGCGATATAGTCATACTTAGTCTCGCCAGCATAAGGAAGGTCTCCCGCCCAGCCTGTCCAATTTCTCTTCCCGTTAACGATGATGTCATCTGAGTTTCTGTGCTCGTATACACAGTAAGTCATATTGTCAGTACCGTCCAAGTTTCCAAAAGTTAGTCCCATTTCTCTACCGTTCTGGAAGCAGTTGACACAAATCTTGTAGTCCTTTAAATCCTTATCTTTTTTGATTAAATTGAGAATTTTGAATGACACGTTAAGTCCCTCATTAAGCAGTACCATAGTGACCTCCCCTTACTTTATTTGCTGCGCCGCTCTGCTGCTTTTCCACTTCTCTAGGATCACCTTGAAGCCGTCACAAATCTCCCTGTAGGTACCTTGTCTTAAGTAACAGTCGCTCTCTCTTAAAGCAAGCTCTTTATACTGAGTAGCTATGTGCTCAACAACAGCAGGTGTTAGACTAACTACAATCTTATCTTTAAAGTAGCACCCCTCTACTTCAGGGCGTAACTCCACCTTCACGAATTCAATCTTCGCCATTTCATACCTCCTAGTATACCCACATCACAGGATGTGGTAAACTAATATCCATGTCAACATGAATGAAGTTCTTACTCACTCCAATTCTAATCGCTCCCCACCGTAATAAGACTCTGAGCAGCCGATACCGATACTCCGAACCATATGCTCTAATATCTGCTGCCATGCCTCTCAAGTGTGCACTATTTGGTGCGCCCCCCACTTCCTTATTGTGACGAGCACACCTAAACCCTGAGTCAATCACAATAGGAGACCCTAAATCCGACCTTACTTGATCGAGCCACTTCACGAAATCTTCCTTCATCTCACACGCACCACAACACGGGCAAGCAAACTCTTTAGGACTAAAGTGATCGACCTCCTCCCACCAACTCACTCCCATCTTCCTCCTTTACTTAAGTATCTCTCACCTTTCTCCTTATATCCTCAAATTTACAGCCACCCGTTACTCCTGTTTCAATATCTACAAACCATATAGGATACATATAGCTTTCGTCTCTCACTTCCAGAATCCTTACTATCCTTCCGTCCTTAAGTTCAACTACATCATCTACACGTAGTTTATTCATCTTCCTTCACCTCCTTTCTCTCCACTTTCCCTCACTACGATCGTAAAAATAACCACTTCTATGGAGGTACTCTCCTAAGTTACAAGACGATACCCTACAAACCTTACTGAACTCCAGCATCGAACCAAATGACGCTAACACTTTCTTTATCCCTCCATAACGTTTAAACGCCTCTTCTGCCAGCCCATAGGGTGCGTTGTTGTACACCCTGGGCTTAGTCTTAATTCCTATTCTTTTTAAGCCTTCTAAAACGACGTTATATCTGAATCCCCAATAGGAACCCATTCCCATTGTTCCCTTCTCATTATACTGTTTACTCAGTTCGCGTTTCACTACCTCTACATCACACCCATAGTGCATAAACACATTCCAAAGAAACGAGTTCTTACGGCAGCCAGATATGGTAGCCGCAATCGCGCTTTTAAACCTTACAGCAAGATCAGGGCTAAGCTTATCGGCCACCTTAAATAACTCTTTACCATCTGCGTCTGAAATGACTAAGTTGAGCCGCTTCTCGCGTTGACTACTCATCGCAAGTTGGTTTTGAGTAATCTCCAAAGTCTCGGGGCATCAGCACTTGCCATGTGTCATCATAGCCCAACAACGTTTCGGGGCGTCTTATGTCCGCTAACCTAACGTTTGGAGCACGGGGATCCAGCCCATACAGCTCACACAATTTGCGTGCTGATATGAAATGAACTTCTCCATCGTTTGGGCTTACTACATAACCACCAATCACTAAAAACTTCACTTGCTTACTCAAAGAGCTTCCTCCCAACTATCAACAGAACAATTAGAGCTAAAACGCAACTACAATCCGCCGAATAGCCAAGTAGACCTCTACCGGGTATCTGTGTGAGTCCTAAAAGGAAGCAATACCCAATTATGAACGCACCAGGTAGAAGTGCCCACCCCCTCCAACCTTGCCTGTACGCTAGTATCGTTAACACAATCTCTAAAATTAACATCACTTTAACCTCCCTTAATCTCGGGCAGTTGAAATACCTTATCTGAAATAAAAAGCCCGTGACCGAACACTATCCACATATAATCTTTTTTGTAAAACCGTGCTCTAACCAGCAACGAGCTATACTCAGCTTCGGCTTCCGCAACTCGGCGTAAATAATCACTCAACTTTGAGGACTGCTGTAAGTTCGTCAAACTCCCACCGACCAAATCTCCTGGCTGCTCTGGGTAAACAGCGGCTCTAATATCGTCAATTCTTTGTTGAAGCACTTTTATTTCATGCAACTGCCCTACTAGTTGGGGATAAGTCGTTATACCTTTGGGTACAAGTGCTGCCAAAAGTATGACAGACAAAAGAGCACTTACAAGACCAGAAAACACAAGGTGGTCCTTCCCTCGTTTCCCAAAATATATAACTGAAATTAGACCAACTAAAAGTAGAAGTATCCAAATCATTTCAGCCTCCTCTCACAACCTCTTACTCTACCGTGCGGGGTTTTCTCTGTAAGTCCATCGGCAGCTTATAAGAACGAGGAGGAAACTCGTCATCCTCGTAGACCACCCTCCCTGATAGACTGTGCGTGTGCTGTCTTAGTTTTTGTAACCTTAACACTTCTTCTACCATAGAAGATAAGTGACTTCTCAAAACCTCGACTTTCTCGTCAAGAGTCATCTCATCCCAATACTTTGGCCTAGCTTCACCAATACAATTCTCCATCTCTTACCTCCTTCTACATTATTCCCCATATAGGGTAAATAAAGCTTCATCTTTCCTCCCATAACTTCCTCATAACAACTCCAGCATCTAAATTACCCCACCTGATTAAGTCAACATACCCTGCAAGGTCTGCGAAACACTCCAGACACAAAGTTTTCGTGGGATTCCAGCCACACTTCTTACAGACTCGGTTCCACAACTCATCACTAACTTTCCACACTACATTCTGCACTCTCCCACACCTTTTACATGTCTGAGGAGTAGCCAAAATCACACCTCCTATAAACCACACCCACCAAAAGGTGGGCGGCTTTCTTCTAACACAAAGCAATCTCCTCTATCAACCACCTTACTCAACAACACTTTAGTCTCGCAATCAGGTAAAGTTCCCCACCAACACCCACTAAGTGACGCACAGAGCCCTTGTACTTTACCACACTTTACACATATTCTAAACTCTTTCACTAAGCGAGGACAGTTCTCCCCTAAAAAATTATTGGTGGTAACACGGTAAACATATTTCCACTTATGCCAGCAAAACTTAAACACCTCCTATACCCCCAAACTACCACATACACTCTTTCGCGATTGAAACCAGACGGAGAAAGACCTCATCCTTCACCTTCTCCTTCGGATCCAATGCCTCATAAGGAACAAGGTCTGGATGCACCTTGTTCTCCGGATCATACTTTTTTCCAAATATCCAGCCCATTTCCTCGTACCTCCGCACCCAGGAGTCGTGAGCCTCCTTAAAGTCTCCAAACGACTTCCTCCCAGAACACAAATCGTCGATTAACTCAACAAACTGTTTTCTGAAGTCAGGATCCCGATCATCCCAAGACTTTGGGATCACTGGGCACCCTAACATCATTGCGTGTAGCCTTGCTGCCTCGTAGCAAAATCTTGCTCTCCTTTCCTTTAAATCCATCTCACACCCTCCTAAACAACTTCATCCTCTTCACTTTCTCCGAGAAGAGACTTGGCAGTTTCCAGACTCCACTTTGCTTGGAGGCTGTCAGAAAAAACAAAACGGCCCGTCTTCCCACTTATCTCTCTCACTAACAAGTTTATTTCCCCAAAAGTCATATAATCCCGAACCAGTAAATAAAGAAAGCACTGAAGCTTTCTCAAGTAAGGGTCTACTTGTTTCCTCTTCTCAGCTTTCATTACTCTCCCCCAACCACGCTCTTAATATACTTATCAAACCGGGCAAAAGTTTCTTCTGTGACAAGCTTCTCCGAAAGCAGGTATTCGAAAACCTCCTTTATCTCAACTATCTTAAAAATCTTAAGGTCATGTTGCATAAGTATGTTGAGATCCTCTTTAGCTAACTCTTGTCTATCCACTGCGATAAAAATGCCAACAGGTAGGACTTTTCTCAAAGCAGAAAGTCTTTGCCAATTATCAACCTTAGTCTTTCCTGTGGTGATAACATCATCTACAATCAGCACTCGGTCCGCATCGTGTAAATCACCCACAATAAGTTTTTCCGCAGTGTCTCCATAATCCTTGCTCTCCTTCCTGTCATAACCCCACCGTCTACTGACCTCATAACGCTCCCACAACTTTTCAGCAACTAGTGAAGCCAGAGGAATACCCTTATAAGCCGGGCCGTGAATATAATCAAAACTGTCTCCTAAATTATCCCAAATGGCCTGTGCGTATATTGTTCCTACTTTAGAACATCCCTCTCCGTCCTTCATTGCCAACCCCATATTTATAAAATAAGGAGATATGCGACCACTTTTTAACCTAAACTCCCCAAACTTGATAGCACCTGTCTTAAATAGGTGGTGGATGAATTCCTCCTTATAGGCTGTCAGCATTCTATACCTCCAATATTTCTTTATAAAGCTCTTCCGCTGCTTTTTTAGGATCTGAAGCGCCATAAATAGCCCTTCCCGTAATCTCGTAATCGGCCCCTGCTCTTATTGCATCCCCAACCTTAGCACCCTGAACTTTTATGCCGGGAGACATGATATAAATGTTCTCCCTTAGTACGGGAGCAACAGAAGCTATAATTTCCGGCTTTGTAGCGGGTAAAACTACACCATCTACGCCCAAAGTATTGACTGTTTCCACTAACTGCTTTGCTATTGGATTAATATATTGAGAAGCACCAGGATGGGTCATGCTCATAACTACTATTACATCGCCCCTATTTAACTCTAGGATGCTTTCTATAACATCTCTACCTACAAAACCGTGAACAATAACAGCATCAGCTCCTGCTTCATAGGCAATTTGAGCTATGCGGCTTGAAATGTAAGGAATATCAGCAATTTTTCCGTCGTAAACTACCGGAATCCGGGAAACCTTTTTAATCTCAGAAATGACTTTATACCCCCTTTGCATCTCTAGGGGGCGTCCTATTTTAAAGACAAAGTTACCTTCAAGGTCACAGAGTTGCCTAGCAAGCTCAACGGCCGAATCCACGTCTGTGACGTCCAACGCGATAACAATGCCTCTCTTCTTTTCTATGATAGACATAAGAACCTCCTTTCAAATACGTCTACGACTATACTCCTTTTTTAATTTCTGATAAGCCTGTCTCCTTGAATCCGCTACCACCTGACCTTCCACTCTCTGATAAGTCCGGAATCGGGGGTTATACTGCTCACCATAGATTTGCTTCCTCAACCACTTAGCCTTCTTTGCGTTCATCAAGGCCACCTCCAACCAATTCTAAACTGCTTCCCGGCTCGGGGATAGTTAAACCTCTTTCAAGACTAACTTCTATCCACGCACGTTTCGCTTCCTGGAGTCTCTCAAGTGCCTCTTCTTTAGTCCTGCCCTCAGCGCCACAGCCAGGTAGATCAGGAATTTCCGCACCAAAGTACTCCTCACCATTATACTCAGTGAATTTTTCAATCACGGCAGGATACCGCAGACCAAGGTAATAGTAGAGTTTAAAAAGTCTAACAAGCTTATCTATCTTCCTCAGCTCCTCCCGCGTAGCACCGTAGCAACCCCCTGAGGAAGACACAATCTTTGCTATCTCTTCTTTAATCTCCTCCACAATCAGCCCTTAAATGAATTGAGGTAATGGGCTCTCAAACATTTGTGGTTCTCTCAATAAGGCACATAATGTGTTAACAAACTGCTTTGCCATACACTCCATAGTATACTTCTGGTGCACTAAGTGATGCCCATTGCAGGACACTTCCTTCACCAACTCTTCATCGCTCAAGGATTTAAAGACGACCTCTTCCAAGTTTTCTAAAGAAGCGGGTATAAAGTGCTCATATGGCTTGTAACCTAACTCCAATAAGTCATCAAAACAGGGTGTTACTAAGGCCGATTTACAAGCAGGTACTTCAAAGTATTTAGCTACAAGGTAATCAAACTTACCTCCATCAGTTACTACAAGCTTGGCCCGGTTCAACAACCGTGCGTAATCAGCACCCATAACAACTTCACTGGGTTCAAAGTGTCTGTAGCCGGGGTGTTTAAGGTAGTAAAATCCAGGGAAACCTTGAAAGGACCTTAACGCCTGCGACCTAAAAGGGTAGTACTGAGGACTAACCCAACCCGTAAGCAAGATGTCTATTGACTTTGGAAGCTGATAGTCTTTAAACAGTGACGCGGCTCCGATAGGGACCCACGCACTCTTAGTAATCATAAGCTGCTTGAAGTGCTTCAATAAAGCATTTTTGTACTTAAAGACAATCAGGTCTATCTTATTTTTCCTAACAAATTCAACTCTTTCAGGGATGTAAGAGTGTAGATCCCAGTAGTGTACTACTTTTGGTAAACTCACCCTATCAATACCAGTAACGGGTGGTGTAACGGGAGGTGCTTCACCTAACATCACAACATCAAAGTCTTTACCTTGTTCCTTATACGTCTCAATCAGGTGGGGTAAGTGGCAAGGCTGATGATAAAAGGTCACATCAACAAGCTTAGACAGCTCACGCTTAAACTCAATGTGTGAAACCCCAATCCAGTTCGTGTAATCTTTACAAATATACAGAATGCGCGTAAGCTACCCCTCCTATTTGCCTCAAATTACACCACCTTCGTCCATCAGGGAGTAATTACAGAATGCACGTAGGGTCGCTTTGATTCAAGATATCGAGTTAGTTTTACAAACAAGGAATCAGGGTGCGCGTCTGAAACACGAAACTGCGTCCTTCTAAGCATCTCTCCCCATAGGTGGACGCTATAAACGCTTTCCTGAAGTAACTCCTCAACCGTAATTGAAGTGGGTTCAAAGAGTTTTTTAAACTCCCTCCAACCTACAAAATAGTGTCGCTTGGAAACATAATCCACCTTGTCAAACATATACACAAGTTCACTATACCAACGTGGCCCAACAAGGTTGAACGTATCAGGTCTGTACCTCTCTAAAAAATGTTCATACATATAATCGAACACGGGTTGATGAGGTGAAGACGCATATACAATGCCATTACTTAAGTGTAACCCGTCTTCAGACGCAATATAGGTAGACACATCCTTAACTAGCTCCGAAAACGGACGTATAGCAAAGACGTCGGTGTCACAATAGAACCCACCATACTTCGCCAACACTACAATCCTAAAATAATCAGCTCGGTTCACCTCTACAAAGCGTCCCTTGAGTGAATGGTAAACTCTTAACTCACTACGACTAAGGAGGTCCTCCAAGCTCGCTACAGTGACTGGCACACGATCCAATTTAGGACCGTCAAGGCAAAGTACAACATCTAGCCCCCCGAGGAAGTGGAGAGACTCTAAACAATCGAAAAAGTAGTCGGGGACATTGCCCCCAGTCCAAAAAGTAAAACAAGGTAGACACTGCATATCAACCTCCTCTGGGAAAAACCACCATAAGCCTTTCCCCGGAATATGAACACGAAGCTGATCGTTAAACTCTTCTGTAACAATACCAATACGACCGCTAAGACCCAAATCATTCGCAGGAAAAAACGAGCGGATCCGCACTAACTTCACATTCCATCTTATAAGAGAGTCCTGCGCTTCTTGCAAGGTTCGTCAGTTAGGATCCCCACGCACCAACCTTGACGGTTGAACAAACCCTAATTAAGATGGACACGTGCTTAAAGCAGAAATAAGTCCCACCAGGTTCAACGGAAGACGTCACGTTTACGACGCGTTCATCTTCGACGTGAGAAAGCCAATCCGAACCACGGATGTGTATAAATACCTTCAGAGGAGAGGTATTAAAGATGTTATCGTTGAGCCCAAATACGATGGGCTCTATGTACAAGTCGCGAAAGATGGGAGTGAAGTCCGTGTTTGGTCTGATTTAGGTAACAACCTAACAGCAAATATCAGCAGTAAGATCGTCGAGAAAGTGAAACAGCTTCCTTGTAAAACCCTAGTAGCTGAAGGGGAACTAGAACTCTTTATCAACGGGAAGCATGAAGCTAGAGGCCTAATAACTGGGCTTATACATCGAAGAAAGAGAAACCTCCCCCCAGGGGTGCACGAAGTTGTCACCCTGTTCGACTGCTTATACTTAAATGAGGTAGACATATCAACAAAAAACACCCAAGAAAGGTTAAACTCGCTTAAGACCCTCAAGCTACCGCAGCTCCTCACCCCCTCTAGGGTACCGTTGAACATGGTTCCATACTGGCGTGTAAAAAATCCAACATCACTTCAAGCGGTCGCCAAAAAGATTTGCAGATTGCGTCACTTTGAAGGAGTCATCATCAAACCCACAAATCAAACCGCGCGTAACCTGAGATTCATAAAATTCAAGAAGTACATCGAATTCGCTTTGTCGGTTCTTAAACGAATTCCCACAAGAACCAGAGGGGTTTACAACTACGACTTAGGAGCACTTACACATGAAGGAAAGCTAATAAAAGTCGCCAGAAGCTACAACACACGACTCCGACTCACCCCTGGTGATCATGCAGCAGTAGCATGCTTCAACGTGAGCGCTTACATGAAGGACGGGAAAATCAAAAGAGTGCATCTATATGCGCCCAAAATACAAACCAAAACCACTGCCCCCGTCAATTCAGTCGACACCATCATCAAGACAGCTAAAGCCTTTGGTGTACTGGAGATGCACAGGAAGTTATGAATTCTTCTTAATCACTGCCAGGTATGTTTTTTTCCCTTTTTCACTCCCGCTATAGATTATCTCCGTGTTTTTATAGATAGCTAGAATTTCCTCAGGTGCCCAGTAACAAACATGTGACTCGAAATCGTCCGGCTTACACCCCTTCATAGCTCCATACCACTCAGCGGGAGTAGATACTAAAACCGCTTTGTTCGCTTTGCCGTAAAGCCGCGCAAGCACCTTCTTTCCAACGTCCTTTTCCATATGCTCAATGACGTCTGAGAAGATGATCACATCGTAGTTCGGAAGGGTATGCAGCGGAAACTCCCTCACATCCCCAATGTAAATGTTGTCATAAATGTACTTATGAACCACACTTATGTACGGCTCGTAAGCCTCGAGACAGTCGATCCGGATTTTCCATTCAGACTTCTTTATTCTCCAAAACCACACTTCCAAATATTCCCTGGCTAAGAACCCATACTTCCCAAAACCAGGACCGACATCAAGTATGGATTGCGGTTTCATCTCCATCAGTTTTTCAATGAAGTGTACTATTGCGTACGGATTACTTGTTGGCAAGGCACACCTCCCATATATTTCCCTTTACCTTCGCTAGGAACCCGCGCTTATCGCTAAGATATGGCGCAAATACGACGCGATTACGTGCCGGACATTATCAGACAAGGAGTAACCCATTATATAATCAATACAACACTTAACCTCACGCAGACTCAAACCACCATGAAGCCAGACAACCTGACCCCTTAGCTGCTGGGGTAGTGATGATGTCTGAGGCAGGGGTGAATAGATCAAGGTCCATTGTGGATCACCAGCAGTAAGTTCCTCCTTACCATCAAAATAGACGTCCCAACCCCTATAGCTCGTAATAAACTGAGTCATCCTTCTACACCCCAACTGTCTCGTGCTTGTTCGTAAGCCTCGCTGTTAACACACCCCCCTGCTTAAAAATCCATTTCTCCCTCAACCGCAACTGAACAAGCATCCTAGCTCGAGCGTTAGGTTCTGTATCTCCCACTACTACCTCAAACTCCCCACAACAACAAAACCTACCATCGGGTAACCTCCACATGAGCGTCATTGAGGGAAGCCATCTTTCTATCTCACTACCAGAAGGGGCTTTGACAAGAGGTTTTGTTTCCCTCGCATACAGAGAACTCATCCTATAAACTTCTCCATCTTCCATAGCTATAATTTGACTCGAGCTTAAATAGGAGAGGATCCAACGCTGTTTAGGGTTACTTTGCAGGCATACATCATCAGGTAACTCTTCCCAATACCAACCCCCACCTTCTTGAGGATAACCTAACTTCTTTAGCTTCAAACACAAATCAAAAGAAGGAACTTCATCCTCGGGATTAAAAATAGGTTTCTTCATCTTACGTTGCTTCTATTAATGCATCTTCCTCTAACTTTCTTGTCCGCGAAATAAACACAACGAATATTACACCAATGCCTGCAACGTCTACCACAGTCATTTCCCCAAGCCTTGACACACTCTAGAAAGCATTGTTTATATGTGCTTCTCCACAACTCACTCTTTGGCGCGTCAGGACTAAAGGAGAAGAGAAGAAAGACAATTAGCGTTACGTTCTTAAGTACCACCTTCATTTCCAAACCTCACCAGTGTAACTACGCGCGGTTCCCTTCGGTAAACACCTCAACTACAACTTTCATCATCCGATCAACAGACTGACCGACAACCTGCGCGATGACTCTAATAGCCGAAATAATCCGACCATTCTTCCCAATCAGTAAACCCGCCGACTTCCGATCTACTGCCCGTAGTGTGATCAAGAGAGTCTGGTTTCCTCCACTGTGTTCTACTTTAACCTTATTAGGACCTACAATGGCGTACGCAACCTCTCTCACTACATTTACTACTCTCTCCGTAAGCTATCCCCCCTTATAAAGATTTTATCAGTGAACCATAACCAGTTCCTGATTTAGGGCAGGCTTACACACTGCCCAGTCCAAGAAGGAACTTTTGCCTTCCCGGACTAAATACGTAATGTTCTTGGAGGCATTATAATCAGCATGGACTTGATAACCACAAGCTCTGCAATGATACACAGAACCATTCCGGTTAGATTGGCAGACGCTCCCACATTTACTACATCTCTGCGAAGTATACTTCGGGTCAACAAACTGAACATTAATTCCCTCTTCCAGCGCTTTGTACTGAATGAACCTTTGAAGCCTGAAGAAAGCCCAAAGTGAGATTCTGTGTCTGTGAGATTTCCCACGCTTCTTAGTGCGTTCTCTGATTCCTTTGAGATTTTCCATAGCAATCACACTAGCACCAACTCGTTTTGCCTCCTCTATAATACGTCGCGATATATTGTGCAAGACCCAGCGCGAGAAACTGTTTTCTCGCTTACTCATTCTTTTAAGCAAGAGATGAGCGGAGCGAGTGCCTTTGCGCTGGATCTTGGATCTTCTCTCGGCGTATTGCCTTCTTTTGTCGTTCAAAATCCCCGCTTTAAAGAACCTACCAGTAGAGGTAACAGCAATATTATTGATGCCTAAGTCGACACCCATGATGGTGCCTGTTTCTTTGATGGGCACAGATTTAACTACAGATATATTAAGGAAGAAATCCTTACCATTAAAGGTGAGTGTACCGGTTCTGAATTCGTAATCAGGGTCGTCAAGGATTTTCTTTTGGTAGTCTCCAAGTACATACTTAGCTTTTACTCTGCCACCTAAAGCAGAGAAAGTACACTCTCTGTTTTTGACAGTAACAGTGTTTTTATCGAACCGAATTGCGGAGAAAGATCCAAAGACTGGCTTGGAAGCTTTCCTCTTCCTACTCCAGTTGACAACACAAAGCCTAACAGCGTCACAAGCTTTGTTACGAGCAGAGATTATAAGTCCAGCAACAAGGTCTGTTTTTTCTCGGAGTGGGTAATAAGTAAGCTTATGAAGCTCAAGCCTGTCTGTAATTTTCTTTTTAGGCTCCCAAGCCTTATCTACACAGAAACTGGCAGCAAAGTTGTACTGTTTGAAAGTTTCAAGAACATCTTGTCTCCTTTCCCGAAGGATATTCAGCTTCACTCTACAAGTTTTAATTACTTCTCCCATCTTTGTTGTAAGTTATTTCCCGTAGGGGAACATTAAACCCTTGCTTTTGTAAAATTGTCAAGGCTGCGCGGCGGTGGTGGCACGCAAGACACTGACCGCAACTGCGCCAACCCTCACTTGTCCTAATCGGAGTGTAACAGCTAATTGTGTCTCCAATGTTGATCCCCAGTTCTAGTGCCAATTTAAACACATCCACCTTCGTCTTAACCTTGTCCATTAAAGGCGCGCCAATTCGAATCGATCCACTATTGGGTTGTGGCCGGGTGGTTCTGTGAAGAGTAATCGTTAATAAGTCTGAAAGATCACTTAAGACTCTAGGATGACAATCAGGGTAATCACAAGAAGAAGGATCGTCTGTTCGAGAAGCGTCGTGTGGTGCGAAACCTACTACAATCAAGGACGCACCAACAGAAGCAGCGTAATTCGCCGCTAAGACTAGGTATATAATGTTCCTTCCCCACAAAAACTCCCACTGCTGCCCACTCATGGTTACATAGCTTAAAGATGTCTCTTGTGCTTCTCGGATCAAAGAGGTAACATCCGCGTCAACTACTTTGAAATTAATACCGTGGCGTTCAGCGAACCTACGAGCATACTCTGTCTCAAACTCTTTACGAACACGTCGGAAGTTCAACCCATAAACCTCATACCCGCTCTTTTTTACCAACATGCTCGCGGTTGCTGAATCAACCCCGCCACTCAATAAGGCAACACATTTCATTACCATCTACCTCCTAAAGATCTACATTCAAAACCCTTATTAGCAACACCCACGGCTTACTACCTCTAGCATCAACAACTTCTTGAACCCGTTAGGTAGCCCCATCGTTTCTACCAACCAGCTTACAAGATCTTCAACCCGATCAAATTCGGGGCACACGATTGACTCCGTCAAGATCGCGTGGTACTTCTCCGCGTTTGAACGCCATTTAGGAAACAACGCTTTAAAGCGTTCCCAAAAGATGCAGTGATGAGGCTCAACCCAAATGAATCGACCCCTACCATATGGAATGTAAATCCGACGAACCCTTCCATCACACATATCATGTAGTACTTTTGTCAACAACCACATCTTATTCTCCAAAGGCGTCTAATTTTTCAAAACATAAGATTCAAACGCTCCTGACGCGAACTTATCAGCGATGTCATGAGCGATGGCGTTGGCACGATCTGGGTTATGTAAGACCACAGCACCAACATCTTCACGACCCCCACCCCCATACATCGTCATAATCTCACCTATATTATACCTTTTACGCAGCTCCTTCCAAGGATTCCGACCCACACTTAAGTAGATGTTGTCCTGATATGCGCGTACAAACACTGAGTAATCAATATCGGGGTGTAAAACAAAAATCGCGTAGCGTGACGAGAAGAAACAACCAAGAAAGGACGCAATCCCAATGTTTCCTATGACCTCAGCGTTAAGGCTCAAGTGGTTCAAAGCCTTCAACTGACGGGAAGCGTATTTCGCGTGAAGATAGACTATCTCACTGTCTTTGACTACAGTACTAATGGGTTGAGTAGCTAACATAAGTAGCACTTTACGCCGTAATGCATCCCCACCAGATGCGATAGCGGCGGCGATCTTAAGCACCTCTGGCTTGTCCATCTTCAACGCTTGTTCAGGGCTGTCATAGCTGGCACTGTCAACCATATCCGCACAACGTATGACCTCAGGGTGTAAGTCAGCTAGAGGTGATATCATCCCCGCACAAGAAGGTGCTGATGCGTCAAAAACACAAAAGCCGTTTGGCGCACTCTTAGCGCGTAGTAACTGCTCGTCTGTAATACCTGTATTGTGGTGGTCCGCGTAGATGAAGAACGGAGCTGAAAGCAATCCTTCTGTGAACTTAAAGTCAACCACGGTAACTAAGTCACTATTGAACCTCATCTGTGCCCATTCGTCAGCGCGATTGTAATCAATAGAATAAAGCTCGATCGTGTCGCTCGGTACTAGTGACGTTAAGAGCTTATACATAATCGCGCCCGACACTACTCCATCAAAATCCCCATGAAAATAAATGCTCGCCTTCAAAACTTACCTCCCCGATTCAAAGACCTCAACAAATATAATCCAACAATAACCCTTTCCTCAGGTATACCAAACCTATATGCTGTATTGACAGTACGTTTTGTGAGTTGTTCAAAGGAAGCAGCGTTTAGGTTGAACTCAGTTTTCGCGTTCAAAAGCCATAACAGACTCACAACCGTAAGCTCCCATCCAAATCTACCATTATCAATTGGTCCATCAAGATCTTGGAGCATTCGTTTCACCAAAGCAGACCTTAACCGCTGTAACCCTATGTGGTACAACCAAACCCCCCACCAGTACGACTGCCTTATAATACTCACCATTGTACCACAAGTCAATACAAAGGTTCATTACTTACACATTGACTCTAAAAAGGTCATCAATTCCTTTGACTTCACCAACTGGTGAGGGCTTAGCCGCTTGTGGAAATCAGTCACAGCCCGCTCTTGAACGACTCGAAAGCACCAAGAAGTGTCAACCGACCTCACGTTCGGGAAAGCACCATAAACACGAAGTTCATTGGGGTGACCCAAACCTAAGATGTGAACAGGAATTTCAGCTCCTACTTCCATCAAATAAGTCAGCGCTCTATGTCGTCCCGCTACCACGAACGCGGGCATAGGCTGCTTTGGACGAGCCTCCTTTGGTGTCAAAGCGAGTGACGCCGCTTTACCCAAGCCGATCACATCACACCACGGCGCGTCTACAAATACCTTCAGACATTCCATATACTCTTTAGGGCTGTTCCCTTGAGGAACGCACATGATCTTCGTAGTGGGAAACTCCGATCTTATAAGGGCAGCGAATTTAGCAGATTCCTCACAAGTCCTCTCAGCGTCATACAAATAATCGGGTGCGACGACCTCATGTGGACGTAACGCTTCCACTTTCGCTTTATCAATCTGAGGCGTTCCTGTCTCAACAACTCCATTATCTAAGACAATATATGCCCCACTCTCGCGTTGCCTCTCGTAAAACTCTAAATACTCCCCTTCCAGTAAGTGGGCCAATACAAGGTGCTGATTTAAGTGGCTCACTAAGTCTAGATGAGGAATTGGTGCGTTGATCATTAACTTCACTGTCTACCTCCCATATTACTCTAATCGAACCCCCAAATCCTCCGGGGGCAGAACTTGATACCCAAACCCTGGTATTACCTTAAAGTGACGCAAAAGCCTTTTTGCTGTTGACTCTGAAATATTAAATTTCTGCGCCAACTTTTGAGTCGCCTCCCTCGCGCTGCTCGACGTGCACAAACATTCCAAAACCTGTCGCTTAACTTCGTCCTTACCTAATTTAAGGTAAGCCTTACCTAACCAACTGTGACTAAAATTACTCCCTGGGAGCTTAATTCCATACTTGAACAACAGTGCCCTTACAGGCTTAACATCAAAACCCAACTTAGCAGCGATTTTTATTTGCGTCCTGTATTTCTCCGCCAGTCGAGCAAGAAAGCGACGTTTACTCTCCTCAGTTATACACCCTATACTATCCAGAAAACGCTCGACCATTATACCGGAGCGTCTCACTTCCAGCCACTTCAGTTTCGCTAACACGCTCCTGACTCTCTCTTCCCTAGTAACACCCCCCACAACATACCGCACCAACTTCCTAACAGCTTTACCATACACAGTTTCTTCCCCCTTAAAAGGAGGAACGTAAAACTGGTACACGTCTCTTTGGGATTCACGCAATAAATACTTCAAGGCTCGGACCATGGGGGCTGGTGCGTACATAAGGTTATCAGAAAACCACCTATCACAAACAAACGACGACTCTGAAAGCCATAGCAAAACGTAGTTAGCCATGCAGTAGCAAGTTTTCAAATCTTCAGAAAGACCATCAACCTCACCTACATCCACAACAACAGTCGAAATCCCCAGCGCCTTAGCTACATCCTTTGCTAAAGTAGTCTTACCGACACCCCTATCACCTGTAAACGCGATTTTCAGAATTCTAGACATTTATTCATCCCGAGTTAATAGTTGTCGCATTATAAGATCCAAAAAAATGATGAGCACCGTCATCGCTGCGAAACTGTAAATCAGGGTTCTGCACGAGAGTCCAACATACACAAGCAAAGCATGAATGCCTTCCGCGACAACGCAAATCCCTGTTAAGATCCACGCTAAAACCAGCAAACCCACCACCACATCAATAACAATATTATCCTTCATTTTGTACCTCCATCAAACGCGAAAGTACTCTATCAAAATCACACATGAAAAAACCATCTGTATACATAAATGGCTGTACCCGAAAAGGCAAATCTTTCACGGCCGTTAAGAAGTAAGTAGCCACACCTTCCTTCTGTACCACGAGGCTCACTGGCTGAGCGATGCCCAACGCGTCTCGTACTGCTTTTTGTAAATCTCCATAAAGACCTACCTTCATTAATCTCACTATAGAAAAGTCAACACATACACAGTACAGCCAACCTCGCAGAGCACAACTAAAATGTCTAACCTGTCCAAGCAACCGCGCATGCAGTGTTGCTTCAATCTCGGAACATAAAAACGGGTGAAACTTATTAAGCACCTTCTTCTCGAGGTACCTCTGGCGCCTCTCCGCTTTCGTCTGAGGGAACGTCGCCAACATACTTACCTCCCTCTTTCCTCATTTGTCTGATCTGCGCTACTGCTGGGGCAAGATCGCCATAAAACGCGGACACAACAGATTTCTCAATCGCCTCAGAGATCTCGGGAGGTGCGGCGCCTTGAAACTTCTGACCCCCAAACTCACACCAACCTCCTCCTAACTTTTTCACAAAACCCCATTGTGACGCAAGGCTCAGAATAGCTCTTGAATCATCAAAACCCGAGTCGAAATAGTAATCCACAGATGACCGCAGATATGGTCGACGTAACTTATTCTTTACACAAAACACTTCAAGACGTATCCCTATTACCTCATCCTCTTTATCCTTGATCAACTGAGTCCTCTTCAATAGAATCTGAACTGCACTGTGGAAATCGAACGTATGACCGCCAATCTTAGTGTATCCTACAGACCCAAACGACCCTATCTTCTCCTTCATTTGATTTGTTGCGACAAATAAGGCGTTTAGTCTAGCTATATGAGTTGTTAGCTGCCTAAACATGCGAGACAGTGTCCGTGCGTGGAGACCTAACGACTTCCCTGATAAGTCACTATCAACCTCCTCAAGCACGGGGGTTGCCGCGACTGAGTCCAATGCAAGCACCACTGGGGACACGCCCTTCAACTCATTACACAAGAAAAGAAACTGCTCACCGACTAACTGTAAGTTATCAGGATTGAGTAATAGTAAATCTCTAGGAATTACCCCAAACAGGCGGGCCCAATCTTCTGTATACGAAAACTCAGAATCACACAAAGCCGCGAAACCATTGAACTGATGACAAGCTCCGATAATCGCAGCAATAACTGCTGACTTCCCGACAGACTCGAATCCATAAATCTCAACAACCCTACCAAGTGGAAAGCCTGGCATACCCAAAACAAAGTCGATCGGTAGTACACATGAAGGTAAATATCCACGCGCCTCCTGCTTAACGCCCTCCAATGCGCCTAACGACCCGAATCGTCGTTCCATCTTCTTTACGACTGTGTCTAAACTACTCATTACTTCTGCCCCATCAACCTATTTAATGCGTCCTTCACCTTCTGAGGATCAAACCCCGTCTGTGGTGTTTGAGGCTGTGTTGGTTGTTGTGGTACTGGTGTTGATGACGGTTGAGGCTGTGTTGGCTGTTGTGGTACTGGTGTTGGTGTTGGTTGTTGTGGTACTGGTGTTGACGGCGCTTGAGGCTGTGTTGGTTGCTGAGGTACTGGTGTTGGCGTTGGCTGTTGTGGTGCTGATGCTGGTTGTGAACCAAGTGGTGCAACGGCCACGTCTATACTCTCATCTTGTAGCAAGCTGATAATGTACTCGGGTGTCGCCTTAGTATAAATCTTATCTAAATCATGCATTTTAGTCAACAATTGAGGATCAACCTCGGTTTGCTGCGGATCGGGGATAATCTGATACTTTGTCGATTTAACCCCCGAACCTTCACGCACTACAGTTACGTTCCTTCCTGTTTTTGAGTCCGTTAGGTCACCCCACTGCGGGTCAATACAGAACTGCGCGAATTGGTTCCATATTATCGGGGGCATTGCCCAAACATGTACACCACTATCTTTGTCCTCTAAGTCAACCATATTAACGAGGAACCTGTTTATCGTGTTGATTTTCCCTTCGAGTGAGGGAGCTAAAACAGGATCTTGAAGCATCGAGCAAACAATACAGTTCCCTGGTGTACATAACACACTTCGTGATCCAACCCAATGCAACCTAACAGGCTTGTAAAACAAATGGGTGTCGGGCTTCCATGGGGGAAGAATCCTAATGTAATTCCGCCCCACTTTTGGCTTCCAGAAGGAACCAACTGTAGATGAATACTGACCTAAATCCTTCTTGAGTTGTTCGATGTCTAACATACCCATACCTCCTAATAAAATAATTCTTCGCCCCCCTCCCATCTATCAGAGACCTTAATATCAACAGGGATAACGAGGGACGTATTCGGAATTGGACGTTCCATAACGTCCTTTATTATCTCTCCAACCTCTTCAACACAATCCTCAGGCGACTTAACTCCTATTGCGTCGTGCAGCTGTAAAATCACAACCGCACCGGATCCTTTTGACTTCAACAACTCAACCAACATCGAGAGAGATTGATTAGTATGATCCGCGATAGTACTTTGTGGCACGAAACTAAGTGCCTGTCTCTCCCATTCTGACAGGAATGGGCCTGGAGGGAAAATCCTAGTCCTACCGTACAAGTTACGTAATACTCTTTTCGATCTAGCTTCTTCCACTACATAATCCATGAAAGACTTAATCTCGGGGAACTCCGTAAAAAATTGGTTCATGATCGCCTCAGCCTCTTTGAGTGGAATCCGAAACTGATCAGCGACGCTGTGCGCCTGGCGGCCGTACATCAACCCATATACAACAAATTTAGCCATCTTCCTCTCAATGTCATCTTTATGAATCTTCTTTTTAAATATGCGCTCCGCAACGACTGTGTGAATATCACGCCCGGTGCTAAACGCTTCCATCATTGTCGCACACTGTGCAACATATGCCATTACTCGTGCTTCAGCCTGTGAATAGTCCGCCTCAATAAACTTATATCCTGGCGGGACATTAAAAATAGATCGTAGTGCCGATTTCGGTATGGTCTGAATTGGTGGTGATGTGCAAGAGAGACGCCCACTTACAGTACCAGTTACGTGATAATCGGGGTGGACTTTCCCATCTTTTGCCACAAACCTCCAAATTCCACCTCTCCCTCCCGCCAAGTATGTAGACAGTACCTTCTGACGCTTCCGTAACTTAATTAGTGAGTCAACTACGGATAAAGCCCTCGTGTCTTGTTTCTGCTTGGCCCATGCAAGTAACTTTTGTAGCGCTTCGGCACATGTTGACGCCTTTTCTCCTTTTGTTTTTACAAGCACAGGAAGGCCCAAATCCGAATAAAGAACATTGCTCAGCTGCGTCGAAGAGCGTGGATTGAACTTCTTACCAACACTTCTGTACAGATCCTCCTCAAGGCTTATTACTTCATCTGCAACTTGTTTAGTCAACTCCTGAACTCGATCCCCATCTACACTCATACCTTCAATTTCGACATGTGTTAACGCTATTTGAGTAGGAAGCGCTACATTCCAATATAAATAGGAGTACTCTTTCTCAATGCTCGGAATCATTTTCAGCGCGATTAGACGTGTTACAATTGAGTCATGGGCGGTATATTCATATAGAATCGAGGAAGGAATTTCCGAGTAAGACTTAACTTTATTAGCCTTCTTGTACAACTCTAAGGGCAGATCGTACTTAGGGTAATCTAAGTAGATCGATACTAGTGTAACTAAGTCACAAGGTATATTCTCGTTTAATACGTGCTGACCTAACATAGTGTCAAAATATATGTTATTGACAGTGAACCCACACTGATATAAAAACTCGAGATCGAACTTGATGTTTTGACCCACTTTTCTACATCTCGAGTTCAGTATTCTTTCAACAAATGGCCTCACTACCGGATCATCGAAAGGAATAACAACACCTACATAGTCCTTAAAGGAGATACTCAGACATAAAACTCTATCACTAAAAGGGTCCACCCCTGTAGTTTCAACATCAAAAGCAAGCAACTCATCCTCAGGTAGCTCTTCCACCATGCGTGTGACTTCTTCCAGATCCCATAAAGTGTTCACCACAAAATAAGTCGACCGACTTTCTTGGTAATTTCCTGTCAAAACCCTATAGAGTTTTTGAACGTCACACATATATAAAAATTCCCTCTCCCGCTGACGCAGGATACTCGCTGGGTGTACAAGAGGGAAAATGACACACCCGTCAGTCGTGCGGAGAACATAACCACGAACCGCCATTATGGAAGTCAAAGGCTCCTTTCGAGCCAACTGAAGTAGCTCGCACCCCTTAAGGTTAAGGATCGATGTCACATACTCCAAAGCAAGCCCACCTAAAGGAATAATTAAACTAGGGTTGACTTTCTTAATCTCTTTCCGTAATCGTGGGATACAAAAGTTATCTCGGATCGACTTAACTGGGTTTTTGGCTGAACATAGACACGCGTTTGTGATATACAAATACATCTCACGTTTACGTAAGAAGTCCTCAAAGTCGTGCGCGTCCGGTACTAACCACCCCAAGTATTTAAATAAGAATTCACCACTTGCACCACAGAAGGGGATCCTGCGTAACAGCTCCTCGGATCCGGGACTTTCTCCCACGACCATAATCACCGCGCGTGGATCTCCATGTGGTGGGACAATTTTGACCTTAGGCTTTATTGGGCATAATCCACACATTGCATCTCCATATACATCCATTCTTATCCTCCACCTCTCAGTATTCTATTACTTATGTGTTCTTCATACACGTGTGGAGGACTTAGGAAGAACCCGGCTCAACCTTAATCCAAAACGCTTGCTTCGTGTGGTACTTATTGCACTCTTTCATAAAAATTGGGGTTAAGTATTCAATATCAACTCTGATATCCCCTGCTACTATCTCTTCCATCCAATCATGCACCCCAATTATATCATCGGGCTTCAGGAAACGCGCATAAATATTGAACTCATTGATCTTATTACCATTATCACAGTAAACAAAGACCCTATCAGGCGATTCGATTAGCTTACGTATCTCATCTATAGTTTTAGGCTCAAAAATATCAGCCTTTCGAAAATCAACTCCAAACTTCTGAAAAAGAACCTTACCTCTACCAATCTCTAAATAGGCTGACGACTTATCATAAGTAATAAACTCGCTGTCGTATGCTTCAGCCAGAAAATGCATAAAAAGGCTCGCACCACCCCACCCCGTCCCCAACTCTATGACTCTCCTTGGTGCGTAAGTCTTAAATATCAACTCAAAAAGATACAAAGCCGACCAACTCTGATAGATCTTGATCCCACAAAAAGAAGATGGTATCTCAAAACACACTACTTACGTCTCCCCCCTAAGTTACGTCCTCTTCCTCTACCAAATCCAGGACCACCTTTAGAACAGGGACCTGTATTTCTCCCAGCTCTGCGTCCACCTTGCATACCAACTCCACGCCCACGGCCATCATGTGGACGCAACTGTCCTCTTGGATTCCTCTCTGACATTTCTTCCTCCTTCTTTTTTATTTGCCTGTACTTCCTGCGCCGCCTCCTCTGTCGTAAAGATAATCTGGTAACTTAGTAACATTCAAGGTCCCCCCATAAAAGAGAGGAACAAAAAGGACCTGCAACACCCTCTCCCCGCTCGAAATATGTATGACATCAGAGTAACAGTTGGTAGCAAATGGAGTCCAGGGAAGAAGATAACCAGGATCAAAGATTGACATCGCAACTAAGCCCTTTCTTCTCCACGAAGACCGAGGCACTACTAGACCACAGACTCCTTGTGGGACTACGATTCTACACGCACAATCGAGCTTAACGGTTTCACCAGGCTGGATGATGTAAGTTTTATCTTCTTCACTAGAGTAATCAGTCGGATCAGGATGATTAGCGGGAAGAACTCTGAAGACACGTAGGTCGAAGCCAGCGTCGTGAACATTTCCTTTTCTGGGGTAAAAACCCCCAACCAGTTCCTGAAAGTAAATTTCTTGCATCTCATACCTCCTGAAGGAACCACCAAGCATTGACCCGATCCGAACAATCGAACGCAACCGCTTGGTGGACATGAATACTTTCTTGGTGTTCGACCTTCACCCAAAACCCATCACTAACAGGGTTCTTCAAAAGTCGATCGCTTATAGCTCTAACCATATCCTCTACGAACTTCGGGTTCTCATAAGCCTCAACCGTTACATGCTTCTCATCTGGTCTCTTCAAAAGCTCGAACACAGGAGCGCTAGCACACTCCTCTACCAAATTGACAATATGCTCAAACAATACAGTACCTTTGGGGTTGATTAAAGCAACGGACGCAAAAGACCTTTGGTTGTGAGCACCTTTTCCGTTTGCTATCTCCTTTGAACACGGACAACAAGAAGTGTAAGGCACTTTTACAATCATAAGCAGTGAAGTACTTGAAGACTCACAAATGCCTACAACGGAAGCAGTAATAGGTAGAAACTGCTTTATCATGCTTTGTGGAGACGTTTTCTCAACGAAGTAATCAAGCGTCACCTTCACAAATCCGTCTGTACTACCTAACCTCTCCTTCAGAAAATCCAAAGACTTTACTACGTTATCCGCAAGTAGACATTGTTTCTCAAAGCACTTATAGACGACCTCAACAGTACGTGACATATTAATCCCACGCACTTCCGAGGTTAACGAACAGTATACCGATAACGTAGCGGGGGTCCGGACGTACCCCAAGGAAGGGTAAAATACGTAAACAGGGTGCTTCACCCCTTCAACTCCAACCCACGGGACCCGGCGTTTTACCTGACTCGAAGTATTCTGAACATCAGGTAACGTCATACTTCACCTCCTTTTTCCAAAATCTCACCTAAAGTAAAAAAGTCGCCCGTACTAACACGAACACACATCACCCTCAACAAATCCATTGTCTTAAAGTCGCTTGGTGACCCTTCAATCATAAACCCGGCGTACGAATTAGGCACTCCTAACTTGTATAACTTAACCGCATCAGACAAACCATCAAAGTGTGAATCACTATCCCAAAGAACAACCACGCTTTTCACCCCCATAACTCTCAACATCTGAGGCAACTCTCTATATACACTCTTACCAAAAGTACACACCGCAAAACCCTTCAGAGGCAGATAGTCAAAATAACCCTCAACAAGAACAGCTACTGGAGAAACCAACTCATCTAAACCAATAGGGAAGTCGCACTTACGAAAACCAGGTGAAGACAAATACTTCGTAGGGCAGTCAAACATTCTAACTTGATAGGATATACGACCGTCAAACTGAAGCGGTATAACTAACCCGTAGCCCGTAGATGCGAATGTTAAATATACCTGCTGAAAATAGGAAACCGCGTTTTTGCGCTGCAGAAATCTAAAAACCTGTGGGTACTTTAGTTCGATCTCGCTAATAGTGTACTTCACAAATCTTCGCGGATCAGTTAAGGCAACTCTATCAACATCAACACAATGTTTGTATAGCGTCAGGGGCACGTCCCTCAATTGGGCAGTCCTACCTTTTGCCCCACACCGAAAACAGTGGTAAACTCCCTTCGACCAATTAACGTACAAATGACCCTTCGTATCCGGGGGCTTCCCTATCAATATACAAAAAGGGCAGTTATATCTAGTTTCACTCATCTTTCCGAAAAGGGATAACACCTTGTAAGTCCTTATAGGGGTTAGACAAGGCGCCTTCTACGTACCTACGCGATCGCGGTGGAACAAAGAACCTGGAATAAGGGTAGTCAATCTCCACCTTGAGCCCATAAAATGGTGGGCACCGCCGTGAGTAAACCAGAGACACATCCAGGATCGTGCTCGATCTATTACTAGCTGCGTCCCCTTTTGTAACATCTGAAAGTACCACAACATGATCCAGCCCATACAAAAACGCGTAACTCTGTCCTATGTCCGAACCCTTCAGTCTAGCCCCAACTGTTTCCTGAGCCCTGATCCCCTCTCGGGATGCGCGGGCAACAGTCCAAACAGCAACCTGGTTCTCCTTAGCAAACGAGTGAAGCCACTCAATTATATCAGCGCCCACTGAGAACAGGTGAGATTGGTCTCTTACACGTTCTGAGTGTACTAGGTTCAAGTAGTCTAAGAGAACGACATCTGGTTTAGAGCCCAAAGTCGAACATGCTTGATCGAACTTTGACTCAAGAAGTGTTGGAGTCGCTGCGTAAGAGGACACATCAACCTGCAGCAGAACCGCTGGTGGTTGTAAGAACGACGAGACGATCGGTTCGATCTCTTGATACCTCATCCCGTAGTCGCTAACACAAATCGATCTCATCCCAAATTGATTAGCAAAGGTTAAATCGTATCTGATCCCTATCTCCATTGCAGACATCTCAAGAGTAAAATGAAGCACGCGCGCTTGAGCGTTAACAACTGCGTAGGAACCCATCCAAATCAGGAAGAACGTCTTCCCTATCTTGGGCGGAGCACAAATAGCTCCTACTTCTCCAGGTAAAAGAAAAGTAAACTGTCCAAGTGCAAGAGGAGAAGGAACACCCGCTTTAGTGTAAGCACGCTTCCAAGCTTTCATGCGCTCCTGCAAAGCGCTTGTATGATTAACTATTGGTGCGGACTGACGGTCGATATAAGAGATACCTTTGGCTATATCTGATATCTTATCAACATCACCACGTTTTAGTAATGAGTCAGCTTGTCGGATAAGTCTTGTCACTCTTTTTCTCTTCAGCCATTGAACCACTTTGTCAGCAAGATAGGGCTGGTCCCCAGGGCTGTAAGATTGTTCCATCCAGCGCTCAAAAAACTGAACTACATAACTAGACTCCACCGATGTTAGTCTACCCCGCAGGTTAGACTTCAACTCGTCTACAAGAAAGTCAGGTCGTGGTAGTGTTTTGTACCTCGTTTCGTACCTCGCAACCAAATCAAACAGTAACTGAATAATCGCGAGGTCAAAATCCTCTTTTTTTGTCTTCGCTAGTAAGTCCCAATCTAAATACGTAACAAAGTACAGTAACACTCCTATGTCATCCATCGGCTCTTTTCCTCCAAATGGCTGTCAGCCCATTGAAGGAACTCCTTAATCGTCTTCTTCCGTGCGATTGCTCTCAAAATCAGGTCCACAGAACTACACGGGTAGTTACTCAACACATAGTCAAAGTAAATACTAGCCATACTAGGATACGGTGCTAATCTAAGGAAGCTAGTATACGCTCTGAGTAGTGTCTTTGCCCGTTGTGGAGTTAGATAAATCCTGAAACCCGGATATTCCTTACGCATCGCAAACACAAACGCTAACACAAACTGATCAAACGACACAAACCTCACCTAAACCTGTTGAAACGTAAATATCATATCTACTCTTACCTTGAGACTTCAACACTGAGGGATGTTGATCCCATATATCACAAAACAACAACCTTTTCCCCTCTTGATACCGTATACCCCGACCCAACCGCTGCAGGACGCTAATACAAGAACGGACTGGTGCGCTGTTTATAATAACCTGTATGTGTTTGTTATCAATCCCTTCCTCAAGCAGCTTTGAAGTGAAGATTACTCCTTGGGTTAACCTACTGACCTGCTCCCTTACCTTGGTAGGAGTTCGATAATCAACCACGAACGATCCAGGTATTCTCTTACTCATTAGATCAGCATGTTCAACCCGGCCCAAGAAAACCACTATAACGCCTCGCGAACTAAGATCTGTTATCAACATCTCCAACAGCTCGTTGCGCTGTGGATCGGTCATGATGCGTTTCTTATAAATCCAACCTATGTCTCTTTCCTTAGACCCAGGTATCGTGTATCTCCCCACATACTTGATCATACAAAAATCAACAGGACAAACCAGCTTAATCTTCATCCCCTCTTGGTAAGATGCGGCGTTAACCACGTTGTTCATGAAAACAAGTTTGATCACTTTATCCAATCGATCCGACCGCCCT
>Ga0190334_1000070_pt1 | contig 49063 bp, 33 predicted proteins | sample 48720478_MG_FD_161270 | JGI IMG/M metagenome (GOLD analysis project Ga0190334, IMG submission 161270) | Hydrothermal vent sediment bacterial communities from Southern Trench, Guaymas Basin, Mexico - 4872-04-7-8_MG | ecosystem: Environmental > Aquatic > Marine > Hydrothermal vents > Sediment ... | reverse complement strand
AATATGAAAAATCCTTTTTTAAGGGAAGTCAGAGAAGTTGGATTATACAAAAGGTTTAAAAAAATAGAAGATTTACCTTTGACTTTGGAAGTTGAGGATTTTTCATTCGAAGGGCCTTTAATTAGAAGAAAGGTGGTTGAGGAGATAGGATTGCCGAAAAAGGATATTTTTATATCCGGTGATGATACTGATTATGCATTAAGAATATTAAAAAAATATGGGAAAAAACATCTTTTGATAACCCGTGCAATAATTGAAAGAATAGGTCCTTCAAAAAACAGTGAAATAATTCCTCTCTGGAAAGAATACTATCTAAAAAGAAACTATTATTATACACATTACACATACGGGGAGAATATTTTTGTTAAGATTAAACCCTTTTTTCTTTTCGTATTTTCTATAATAAAGAATTCTTTAAAACTGAAGATGAGTAAAGAAAAATTTAAAGTCAATCTTTACGCTTTTTGGGATTCTTTTAAAAGGGAGATGCCTTTACGGTATAAGCCATAGGATTTATTTTCTTTGGAAAGTCATAAAATATATTAAGGGATTTAATAGGCAAAAAAAAATGGGGGAAGATTTAACTTCCCCCATTTTTTAAATTAGAAAATTATTTGGAGACTGTGTCGGAAGTTTCTACATTCTTTGAGAAGTCATAAGGTATTGAAGCATGGGTTACATTTGTAACAGTTATTGTAAATGTCCCTGACCATGCTTTCACTCTTGGAGAGGTAAAGGTAACCTTTCCATCGCTTCCTGTTACTCCTGAGTCAGTGCTGTTTACAGCTCCTGACCATGTTACATAAACTGTTGCATTAGAAACAGGATTACCATCTGAATCCATAATAGTTATCTCAGCATTTCCATAAAGATTTCTTCCTCTTGATGATGTCCACATATCTATATTATAGACATACATATAAGAAGCCCCGGGTTCTTCCTCTTCCTGAGTCGTAAAAGTGTAATCTCCTGATTCAGAAGTATTTCCTGCTTCATCAGTGGAAACTACTTTATAATGGATGACTGTACCTGCAGGAAGTCCAGTTAAATCAATACTGTGCGATGTAACATAGCTTGAATCTGAAGCCGTATTGCCATAAGAAGTAGTTGTCCCATAATAAACAACACTATCAGCATTTTCATTTGTTGTCCAAACTATTGTTGCACTGTTTGTTGTGATATTTGTTGCATTTACACCGGAAATGGTAGGTGGTGTTGTATCTTCATCACCTCCACCGCCGGAACCACCTATAGCTTCAAGAACCGCTGCATAAGCATCGACAAGACCATAACCAAAATATTGATCCCATCCGGTATCTCCCAAATCCTCTGCAGTGGATTCTAAAATTTGTCTTATCTGAACATTTGTCAAAGATGGATTCGCTGCTTTTACCAATGCGGCAACTCCTGCCACATGGGGGGATGCCATTGAAGTTCCGGCATAAAAATAATAACCATCACCACTGCTTCCAAATGTATTTTGCAAAATCATATCATCATATCCATCACCATTATTATCTCCTGAGTCTCCTCCAGGAGCTGCTATATCAATTGTTGAGCCATAATTTGAATAAGAAGCTCTTGTGTCTATTGATGTGGTTGCTGCAACAGAAATTGCATTTTCATAAGCTGCGGGGTAAGAAGGTTCCGAAGTGTTTTCATTTCCAGCTGCGCAAACAACTACTACGCCATGCTCCCATGCATAGTTGACAGCATCTTCAAGCACCTGAAGATCAGTGGAGCCTCCAAGGCTCATATTGATAATATCTGCTCCATGATCAACTGCGTAGTAAATACCATCAGCAATATCATCATAGCTACCGCTTCCTCTTCTGTCAAGAACTTTAACGGGCATTATGGTTGCTTTGTATGCGATACCTGTAACTCCCACTCCATTGTTTGTGGATTGAGCAATTGTACCGCATACATGGGAACCATGACCTTCATCGTCGGTGGGGTCATTATCATCATTTACAAAATCATAACCTGTTGTAAAATTTGTATTAGACAAATCTTCAAGACTCTGTTTAACACCCGTATCAATTATTGCTACTACAACACCCTCACCCTGAGAAAGTTCCCAGGCTTTTTCCATTCCAATTCTTGTCATATGCCATTGATAACTATAATAGGGGTCATTGGGGACAAAATTAAAAGCATAGGCATAAGCATTTTGCTCGGCATAAATTATACCTTTTTCCTTTTTCAATGAATTTAGTATTGCCGTGGGATTTCCATGTTTGAAAACTACAAAAGCTCCTTTTTTCTTGCTGTTTCTTTTTTTCAATAAGCCATACTTGTTTAAGATTTCTGTTTTTTGAGCCTCTGTAGCATCAGGCGCAAATTTAATGATAATTTCGTCCGAAACTTTGGCAGGCTTTCCTTTGATAGTATTCGGACCTCCTACCAAAATCAAGGAAACTGCAAAGAGGAAAATCACAAAAAGTGAAAATCTTTTATGCATATACACCTCCGTTAAAAATTAGTAAAAAATATTAAAAAAACAATATTTGAAAAACAATCAGATTATAGTTTGATTTTAGGTTTGATTTTAATTTTTTATCTACAACTTTAGTTGTAGTTGAACAGTGAAACTTTTTTGTTTATAATTGTTTTTAAATGAGCTTGAGAAAAAGGGTATTAAAATATTTTGTTATAACAAATTTAATATTAATTTTTATCTTTCTCTTCATATTTAGAGTCTTCATACTCTCTTCCTTAAAAAAACAGGAAAAGCTGTATGAGGAAAAGCTAATAAGAAGGACTGAAAAAGTTATAAATGATTATCTTGAAAATTATTACATAATGTCTTACAACTGGGGAGAGTGGGATTCTATGCATGATTTTGTGGAAAATCCGAATTATGAATTTATAAAAAACAATTTTCCTGAAGAAACATTTGGATGGGATTTTTTGGACCTTGTTGTAATAAAAGACCTTTCAGGAAAAACAATTTATTCATCTTTTATGGAACCCGAAAGCAGAAAATTTAAAGATTATAAAAAGCTTGGGATTGATAAACATACAAAAAGGATAATAAAAGAGTTAATTAAAAATTTCCCGAAAGAAGAAAATAAAGTATATTTTTTTAAGACAGATTATGGCGTACTTCTTTCGGTTTTTCAGCCTATTACTACGAATAAGGCAACTAAACCCAATGGGATATTAATTCTCGGAGGTGTTTTAGGCAAGCATTTTGAAGAACAGCTAAAATCTTTTTTATTGGAAAATCTTAATGTATGGTATTGGGGAAGTAAAGTTTTCAAAAAAATTGTTAGTGAATTGCAAAATACAAGGTTGTTATCTTCGAATATTAGAGAGAGAAAAAACAATTTATATTATTTAATTCATGATATTGAGAGAAAACCTGTTGTTATTATTAAGATATCTTATGATACTAAGATTTTTAAGGTCCTAAGTGCTCCTTTGATGTATTCAATTGTTGGAATTATAGTATGGTGGATTTTATTGGGAATTTTCCTTTACTTTGTTATAGATAAATTCATAACAGGGAGAGTCTTGAGCATTGCCTCCTATATGACTAACATCAAGGAAACAAAAGATCTTAATTTAAAGATAAAAGAGGATAATTTTAGAGATGAAATTAGTTGTCTGATAAAAAATATTAACAGTGCAATCGAAGAACTCAGAAGAGAAAAAGAGGAAAAAGAAAAGGCTGAGAAACAGATGATAAACAGTGAAAAACTTGCTGTTATAGGAAGAATGGCGTCAGTTTTATCCCACGAATTAAACAGCCCTCTTTTGGCTTTAAGTAATAGCATAGAAGTTTTAAAAAATTCATGTAAGATAGAAGAGAGCGAAGAGCTTAAAGCTATTATTGAAATTTCAGAAAGAGAAATTAAGTATATAAGAGAACTTATTGAGGGTCTGCTTGCAGTTCATAAGAAGAAACTTAAAAAATTCAAGTTTTTTAGTATAAATGAGTTAATTCAGGAAAGCACGAGTTTATTAAAAATAATGAAAAAAATTTCAAATGTTAAAATAAATATTTCCTTTAAAGAAGATTGTAAGGTTTATGGCTCTCCTTCTGAATTAAAACAGGTGATTTTAAATTTTCTCATAAATAGTATAGAAGCAATGAAAGGGGAGGGGCAGATCTTGATAAAAGGATGGAAAGAGAACAAATACTGTATATTAAGTATAAAAGATAGTGGACCGGGTTTGGAAGAAAGTATTAGAGATAAACTTTTTGAACCTTTTGTTTTTTCCGATAAGAAGGATGGAATAGGTTTAGGACTTTATGTAAGTTATAAAATTGTTGGAAGACACAATGGTGAGATAGTTTATCTTAATGAAGATGATGGAGCTCACTTTTTAATTAAATTGCCTATGTTTAAATACAGAGGAGGAAAGGTGAATTGAAGAAGAAAAGATTGCTTATTGTTGATGATGACCCCTCTATTATTTTAAGTATGAAAATATGGCTTGAAGGCAAGGGATTTGAGGTTTTTACTGCGAGAAACTCAAAGGAAGCTCTTCGTTTATTAGAAAAAAAAGATTTTTTAGTTGCTTTGGTTGATTATCGATTGACAGAATCCACGGGAATCGAACTTTCGGAAAAAATGCTTATGCTTGATCCGGAACTCAAGATAATTATTCTTACAGGTTTTCCCTCCTATGATATTGCTGTAAAGGCAATGAAAGAGGGAGTTTTTAACTATATATCAAAATCTGAATCAAATGAAGAAATTTTGGAATCTATTAATAAAGCAATAATGGAGCAAGAGAAAAAATTAAAAAGCGAAGTTGAGAAAAAGAGGATTAAATATGTTCTTCTTTGCCATCATTCTTTAATAAAAGAAAGACTTAGAAATATGGAAGATGATGAATTTGACTTTAAAATGGTAAGAAATTTCCCGTTGTATGAAGGCTTTTTGGAAGAGTCTGTTGACTTAAAATTTGATGTGATATTGCTCTGCCATTCCTGTAACGTTAAGGATTTTAAGGATTATTATAAAATAATTCCTGAGTTTAGAAAAAATTTTGAAGATTCTAAAATTATAGTTTTTAATGGGCAGTTTAATGATGAAGAGAAAATTAGATTGGTAAGAATGGGAGTGAAAGGGATTTTTGGAAAAGATGTTTCTTCTGAGGAGCTAAAAAAAGGAATTAAAAAAATTTATGAGGGCGATTTATGGGTTAGTAGAAAGATTATTGGTAAAGCTTTGGAAAGTAATGAGTTTATTAACTTTCTTGATTTAAAAGATGAAAAAGATAGTGGGTGTAGGCTCACAGAGAGAGAGAAGGAAGTTTTAAAATTAATTTTAAAGGGATTAAAGAATAAAGAAATTGGAGAAAAACTATTTATTTCAGAGCAAACAGTTAAAACCCATATAAATAATATTTTCAAAAAGTTGGGGGTGAAGAATAGGGCACAACTAATTGTAAAGCTATTAAAAGATTGAGTAAAAAGAGAATCAAAACAAAATATTGCTTTTTGTTATTATAAGCATTACCGAGCACTCTCATACATTTTGCCAATTTTAGGTTTAACTCATAAGAGTTGATTGATTTTTTTCCTTCTATAGATTGTCTCCTTTTCTCCTTCCCTTTCATTCTCACACAATTATCTTAAAAAGTGCATTCTATGCTTTCATAGAAAAGGACTTAATTTCTATTTTTTTATTTTACTATTGAATTTTTTATTGTTAAATTATATTTAATTGTAATAAAATTTAATAAAAATTTAAATAAAAAAATATAAAAAAAATATTAAAAGTATCAGATGATAATTTAATAAATTAAAATTTAAAATTTAAAAAATAATTTTACATACCATTATAACGAATAAATATATAATTAAAGGGATTTCGGATGATAACTTTTAAATATAAAAAATGTTATAAAGCCAAAAATTTTTAATTTTAAATTTAATCTTGACAAAATAATTTTATATTGTATAATGATAAATTATGATAAAAATTTATCAAAGTTGGAGATTAATATATGACTTTTTCTTTTAAAAAAAGAAAAGTTATAATCATCATTATTTTTCTAATATTTATGTTATCAATGGCGAAGGCACAGGATAATGATTTTTCAAAAGAATGGTATATTGCATCTTCGGAAAATATCAATTTAAGCGGTGAACATATTACCTCTGATATTTATTCTGTTAATAATAAATTTTGGTATAAAACAGATTTGCCTTCAACCGTTCTTTCATCTTTAATAAAGAATGGTGTTTATAAGAATATTTATTTTAATCGCAATTTGGAAGAAATAGATAAAAATATTTTTTTATCTCCATGGTGGTATAGAAAAGAGTTTAAGATAGTTAAATCAGGCGATAAATTTTACAAAATAATTTTTAATGGTATTAATTATAAAGCTGATATTTTTTTAAATGGCCATAAAATTGCCCGAAAGGAAAAAATATATGGTGCTTTTAATAGATTTAAACTTGATATTACACCTTTTGTTAAAAATGGTAAAAATATAATAGCTTTGAAAATTTATCCTCCGAAAAAAGGAGATTATTCCATTGGGTTTGTGGACTGGAATCCAAAACCTCCTGATAGTAATATGGGAATCTGGAGGACTGTTGAGCTTAAGGAAACCGGAGCCGTGACTCTGAAAAATATTTTTGCTAAACCATCGCTTGATTTGGAGAAAGGTACCGCGGAAGTTTTGATTATAGGCTCAATAGTTAATAATACGAGTCAAAAAATAAAAACTAAAATTTCCGTATATGTGAAAGAGGCGGATTTGGGAGTTTTAAAAGAGATAGAGCTTTCTCCCAAAGAAGAAAGAAATAGTGTTATAGCAAGATTATTTTTCAAATCTCCCAAACTCTGGTGGCCGAACAATTTGGGAGAGCCGTATCTTTATCATGCGGAAATAGATACTTATATAGGGGGAAAGCTTTCAGATAAAACTGAAATAAGATTTGGAATAAGAAAAGTAGAGGATTATTATACAAAAGATGGATTCAGAGGGTTTAAGATAAATGGAAAAAAGATTTTGATTAAGGGGGGAGGCTGGGTTGATGATTTAACTCTTACTTATGATAAAAAGTATGTGGAAGCTCAAATTAAATATATTAAAGACATGAACCTGAATACAATCAGGCTTGAAGGATTCTGGGGGAACAGTCAGTATCTTTATGATCTTGCGGATGAAAATGGTCTTTTAATATTGGTAGGCTTTAGCTGTCATTGGGAATGGGAAGATTATTTGGGTGTTCCTGTAGATGAGAAATTTAATGGTCCGAAAGATGAGATGGGGATGAAACTTTTGACTGATTATTTAAAAAACCAAATAATATGGCTTAGAAATCATCCTTCGATATTTTGCTGGGCTGTTGGAAGTGATAAGATTCCCCATCCGGAGCTTGAAAAAAAGTATGTTGAAATAATAGATAAGTATGATGGAACAAGACCGTATATCGCCGCAGCAAAAGAATTTACTAGCAAAGTTAGTGGTCCTACGGGGATTAAAATGAGAGGACCCTATGCTTTTACAGTTCCCTCTTACTGGTATGAAGATAAAGAGAACGGAGGAGCCTTGGGTTTTAATTCAGAAACAGGTCCCGGAGCGCAAATTCCTGTTTTGGAAAGTTTGAAGAAGATGATTCCGGGAGATAGGCTCTGGCCTATAAATGATGAGTGGGATTATCATTGTGCGCGAAATGAATTTAAGAATATATCAAGGTTTGTCAAAGGACTTAAGGAAAGATACGGAAAGCCGAAAAATCTTAAAGAGTTTGTGTCAAAAGCACAGATGTTGAATTATGAACTTATAAGACCAATGTTTGAGGCTTTTTCAGTTAATAGATACAAAGCTACAGGCATTATTCAGTGGATGTTAAACTCAGCCTGGCCTGCGATGTACTGGCAACTTTATGATTGGTACCTTGTTCCGACTGCTGCATATTACGGAACAAAAGAAGCCGCAAAACCTTTGCATATTATTTACAGGTACTACTATGATGATATTTATGTAGTAAATGAGAGGTTTAGAAAAGAAGATAACCTTATTGCTAAAGTAAAAGTGTTTAACCAGGATTCAAAATTAATATTTGCAAAAATGATACCTTTTTCAATTAATGAGAATAATTCCTTATCACTGAATACAGGGCTTAAAGATTATATTAAAAAGAGTAAAGGTTCTTTTGTATCCCTAAAATTGTATAAAGATGGCAAAGAAGTGGATTCTAACTTTTACTGGCTGTCCAAAAATATGGATGTTCTTGATTTTAAAAAAACCGATTGGTTTATTACACCTGTAAAGAAATATGCTGATTTTAGATGGATAAATAAGATTCCAGTGGCAAAAATAAAGGTTCAATTAAATTCTTCGTCTGATAATAGCCGCAAAATAATTATAAAAAATTTAGCCGATAAAATTGCTTTTTTTATTGAAGTAAAGGTTTTTAACAAGAATGATGATATTGCAATCCCTGTTACTCTTAGTGATAATTATATCTCTTTGTTGCCAGGGGAGAGAAAAAGTATCAGTTTTATAGCGCCAAAAGGGTATAAGGTTATTTTAAAAGGCTGGAATACGAATAAGAAAATAATAAATATTGATGACAAAAAGGAGTTAAGATGAAGAGAAATTATGTTGTGGTAGTCTTAATAATGCTAACATTTTTTGTAATTTCTTTTTTAACTAACATCTTGGGTGCTTTAAATCCAAGTGTGTCAAAGAGTTTTTCATTAAGTGAAACATTGGCAGGCCTTTTACCCTTTGCTTTTTTTATAGCTTATGGAATAATGTCTATTCCCGCAGGTTTTATGGTAGAAAGATACGGTGGGAAAAAAGTTATGTTAGCTGCATTTCTTCTTGCTTTCATTGCTTCTTTTATTTTTGCAGCTTTACCGAGTTTTAATGTATTTCTTATTTCACTTTTTTCAATAGGGACTGGAATGGCAATGCTTCAAGTTGTAATAAATCCTCTTTTGAGAGTGGCAGGAGGAGAAGAGCATTATGCTTTTAACTCTGTTCTTGCCCAGCTTATTTTTGGGGCAGCTTCATTTGTTGCGCCTCTTGTTTATTCTGCAATTGTTACAGGGGTTGCTAAAAATCCAAAAGGTGTAATAAAGCTTATTTCGAAGCTTGTTCCTCAGAACTTATCTTGGGTAGGGATATATTGGATTTTTGCAACAATAACAATTATTATGATTTTGCTTATTTTTATCATAAAATTTCCGAAAGTTGAACTTACGGAAGAGGAAAAAGTAGGTACAAAGGAGACTTACTTTGAGTTGTTTAAAAATAAAATAGTTATTCTTTACTTTTTTGGTATTTTTGCTTATGTTGGAACTGAGCAGGGGATATCATACTGGATGTCAAAATTTTTGAAAATTTATCACGGATATGATTATAAAACAGTTGGAGCAGGCGCTGTGGCTAATTTTTGGGGGCTTATGACAATAGGAGGTATATTAGGATTGATTTTATTGAAACTTTTGGATAGCAGAATTGTCCTTAAAGCTTTCACCTTTTTTGCGATTATGACTTTTGCCTTGGCTCTTTTCGGTCCCGCAAAGGTTTCTCTTTACTCTTTTCAGGTGAGCGGATTTTTCCTCTCTGTTATGTATCCTATTATAATTTCACTTGCTCTGAATTCCGTTGAAAAACATCACGGTTCCTTTGCAGGGATATTGATTACCGGTATTATGGGAGGAGCAATTATTCAGGTTTTGGTTGGATTTGTCAGCGATTTAACATCACTTAAAATAGGAATGTCTCTTGTGTTCATCACACTATTGTATATTTTTAGTATAGGATTTTGGGCAAATCCTTTGATTAACAATGCACTGATTAAGATTAAAAAAGAGGTGAAAAATGAAATATGATAAAAATTCCATTTTTATAGGAGTTGATCTCGGTGGCTCAAATATACGCGTTTGTAAGTTTAATAATTTAGATTTTATTAGTATGTCTTCTTCTCCAATATCTTCAAATGCGCCGGAGGAGGTTGTTTTAAATGAAATCTATTCCATTATAGACCCGATGTTTGATAAAAGTGTCAAGGCAATAGGACTTGCTGTTCCAAGTGTTGTCGATATTGAAAAGGGGATTATTTACAATACTGAAAATATACCATCTTGGAAAGAAGTCCATCTCAAAGAGCTTTTTGAAGAGAGATACGGTGTTGAGGTTTTCGTTAATAATGATGCAAATGCCTTTGTTTTGGGGGAGGCATATTTTGGAAAGGGAAAAAATTATAATAATATAGTAGGTTTAACAATAGGAACGGGTTTGGGTTGTGGGATTGTAATAGATAGAAAACTTTATATGGGTTCAAACTGTGGGGCAGGGGAGATAGGAATGATGAAATATAAGGAGCATACTCTTGAGTATTACAGCAGCGGACAGTTTTTTGAAGGAGAATTTGGGATAGATGGGGCAACACTCTATGAAAGAGCAAAAAAGGGAGATAAGAAGGCTTTAAGTGCTTTTGAGGTGTTTGGAAAAGAGTTTGGTGGGGTTATTATGATGGTTTTATATACTTATGACCCTGATATAATTATTTTAGGAGGAGCTGTAAGCAAATCTTTTGATTTTTTTAAAAAATCAATGTGGAAGAAATTAGAAGAATTTGCTTATCCTCATATACTAAAAAAAGTAAAAATAGAAGTTTCCGAAAAAGAAAATATTGCTCTTCTTGGAGCAGTAAGTCTTTGTTTTGAAACAATAAATTTAAGGAGGTAATAGTGGGTAAATTTACAAAAAGAATTTTTGTTATTACAATTTTAATTCTACTATCAAGTGGTTTTGCCTTTTCTCAAGCTGTCCACTATGGAAAAATTGCGGGAAAGGTTATTGATTCTGAAGGAAAAGCATTGCCAGGAGTAACAGTAACAGTTTTAAGTGACGCTCTTATCAAAGGGAAATTGTCAACGATCACTAATGATGAAGGTAAGTATTACTTTTCCTCTCTTCCTATCGGAGTTTACACAGTAAAAGCGAACCTTGAAGGTTTTGAAACAAAGGTTCAGAAAGGAGTGGAAATTTTAGCAGGTAAATCTTATGTGATTAATTTTACTCTTAAGATGGGAAAAATCTCTGAAGTTATTGAAGTCACTGCAAAGGCACCAATTCTTGATGTGAGAACAGCTACAACTGACCAGACTGTTGATAGTGATATGTTAAAAAGTCTCCCTACTACAAGGGATGCCTTTTATGATCTTGCAACAAGCACTCCAGGTATGTTTGATGTAGGAAGTGAATCATCATGGCTACCGAGTCCTACAGCTTACGGTGGTGCGACAAATGAGAATGTGTTTCTTGTTAATGGAGTTAATACTACTAACCCAAGAGGCGGTTCTTGGGGATCACTTGTTAATGTTAATTACAGTGCTGTTAAAGAAGTGAGAATAATTGCCCTTGGTTCAAAAGCTGAATATGGAAATTTTTCAGGGGTTGCAATTGATGTTGTTACAAAATCAGGTAGCAATAGTTTTCATGGTAATTTGGGAATTTTCTCAAATGTCGGCAGTATAAAGAGCAACCAACCAGCCCCAGATGAAGACTTAGGTAAGGATTGGATTTACATTAATAAAGGGGATAATGTTTTTAATGAGCCAACTAAAGATCTTGAATACAGTTTTACTCTTGGGGGACCCATCATAAAAAATGCACTCTGGTTCTACTCAGGTTTTGACTATATTGATTCACGACACAAAGTGCCTTTCTTTACTCCAGAGAAGGGTTATAAAGGTAGGTACTATGATATTAAGTTAACGGGTCAGGCAGGTTATAATATAAGATCATGGTTGAGCTACCACTTTGAAAATAATGATAATACTAATGAAAGCTGGGGTACTCTTGGTTGGGATCCTGAAGTAGTTTACAACCCAAATTTTAAAACACACTCAGTATCTGCAGAATTTCAGTGGAATATAACAGGAACAACAACTTTTACAACAAAGTATTTGGGTTTCTGGAATGTTGAAAAATCATATCTTCCAGACAATGCTCCGAATCACCCGGCTTATATAAACTGGTGGAAATGGGTAGCAAAAGATATGGGTATTAATGGAGCTTTTCCATGGGTCGAATCATATAGAAATAACAGACAAACGGTTCAGGCGGATGTTGCAAGTTATACTGATAAGTTTCTGGGTGAACATGATATAAAATTCGGAGTTCAGTATACTAAGGCAAGAGGTAATGCATTTAATGGTTATTTTCATGGATATGGACTCAATGCTTATCCTTATGCATGGGATCAAAGTGCTGATTATATGCAGGATTACTTTGGCGGATTTCCTATGTATGTGAATAAGGTAACACAGAATCCTTATTTAACCGTGAGATCCGCAGATTCTCTTGGTGTTTTCTTTGATGATATGTGGACAATTGGAGATAGATTAACCATTAATATTGGTGTCAGATATGACAAGATGACAAGTAAATTTGAAGAGGGAAAAGTTTACCAGCAGGCCTCAGAGCCAAACAAAGTTTACGATGCCCCTGTTTTAAGAACAAGAGAGGGCTCTGATAATATTTTTGATTTTAAAACATTCTCCCCTCGAATTGGTTTTGCTTATATGATTACCAAAGATGCCAAAACAGTTTTAAGAGCGAGCTATGGTAGATATTATACACCCATAAGTGTTGAAAACTTAGGAGAAGGTGGGCCTGATATGGATGATGTGACCACAGAGTATATGTATTATACTCTTCCAATGGAGCAGGTTGATTTAAACGGAGATGGTTATATCGATAGTGATGAGGTTATAGCAGCAACAAGACTTCTGAGAGGCGCAACTCCTGATTGGACTGATGAATATGTTAGCAATCCATCTTATCTCTTAAATGTTTCAAAAGATTTAAAGAATCAGTACACGGATCAATTCACGGTTACCTTGGAGAGAGAACTATTTACAGATTTTAAATTCTCTGTTTCTTATATTTATAAGAAGACTAAAAATATGATAGTTAGATGGCCTATAGACAAGCATACGGGTAAAGAGTGGAATACTATAACTGTTCCCTATGTAACAGAGGATGGTGTGCATATGAATCTTTTGGTTGTTCCTTTCTCGGATTTTAACGGAGATGGAGAGATAAATGGTGATGATGTTGCATACTTTTTCAATGCAGGAAATTATGAATGGAGAAACCTTCCGACATTCAATGGTGTAGATCCTCATAGGACTTATCAAGGACTTCAATTTGTTTTAAGAAAAAGATATTCAAACAGATGGCAGATGATGATGTCATTTCTCTATTCTTCAAGTGATGGTGTTGCAGGAAGAAACAAACGTCAGGACCAGGATCTTAATATGGAAGGTCCTAATTTCTTAAATGATGCCTGGATAAGAGATTACAATCAGCTTGTAAATAATATGACAGGACCTTTGCCATTTGTACCTAAATATGAATTCAAATTTAATGCTTCTTATACGATTCCCAAGATCGAGGTTGATGTTGGAATAAGGTTCAGATACAATTCGGGGAGACCTGTTTGGAGGATTACAGATGTTGATTTAGATCAATTGAGTGATTACACAGTTCTTCATTCATGGGATATGTGGAATGATGAATTTGCAGACAATAGTATAATGTTCTGTGCTGATGATGTTCAGATTCTTTCAATGGATTCAGAAAATCCTGAGTACCTTCCTCCTAATAAGATTTTTGATTTACACATTTCAAAATCATTCAAACTTGGCCCGGGCTCTTTGGATATGGGAGTAGATATTCTCAACATATTTAATGATGGAAACATTACTAATGTTCTGGTTAAAGGAGATAGTTTCGGAAGAGTTACTGGAATAACATATCCTCCGAGGATGATTAGATTTAACCTTTCGTATGAGTTTTAAGCTGTAAAATTGGATAAAAATAGCGGGGCTTATGCCCCGCTATTTTTTTTTATATTTTTTAATTTAGTTTATAATATCTTTATGAAAAAAAAGGTTATAATAATTTTTATTATTGTTTTATCTTTTGTTTTTATTTATGAATTTTTATCTTACAAAAAAAACCCTCAGGAAATTTTTAAAAGTTTACTTAAAAAAGAAAAAATAGAAAATCCCAATATTATTATTTTCACTCTTGATACATTAAGAGCAGATCATCTTCATGCTTATGGCTATGATTATTCTTTAAATGATACGCCTACCTTAGATAAGATGGCCCAGGAAGGGATAATATTTGAGGAATGTATTACAACAGTCCCTTTAACACTTCCTTCTCATAGTTCTATAATGACAGGAATGCTGCCAACATATCATGGAATAAGAATAAATGGAAATAATGCCTTGTCAGAAAAGCAAATAACAGTGGCGGAAAAATTGAAGAAAAAAGGATATCTAACAGCTGCTTTTATAGGTGCCTTTGTTCTTGATGGAAGATGGGGATTGAAACAGGGGTTTGATTATTATGATGATTTTTTTGATCTTGAAAAATATAAAACTCTTGATTTGGGAAGAGTTCAAAGGCCAGCAAATGAAGTTATAGATTCTGCTTTAAAGTGGCTTGATAATAATAAAAATAAAAGATTTTTCACATGGATACATCTTTATGATCCTCACACCCCTTATGCTCCGCCTGAGCCATATTTTTCAGAATACAGAGACAGAGGAAGAAAGGGACTTTATGATGGCGAAATATCATTTATGGACAGCCAGATAGAAAGGGTGATTAATTGGCTTGAACTCAATCATTTAAGAAAAAAAACTATTATGATATTTGTCGGCGATCACGGGGAATCATTGGGGGATCATAAAGAAGATACCCATGGCTATTTTATTTATGATTCAACTTTAAGGGTTCCTTTAATTATAGTAACTCCATTTAAAAAACTTAAAAATATTAGGGTAAAACCTCAGGTAAGAACAATAGATATTTTCCCTACTGTTTTAGATATTTTAGGCTTAAATGGTAAAAGTGAAGTACACGGCAAATCTCTAATACCACTGTTTTTCAAACCTGAGAAAGGTAAAGATAGGCTTGCTTATAGTGAATCCTTATCTCCGAGATTGCAGTATAATTGGGGAGCACTTTATAGTTTAAGAAGTTCAAAGTTTAAGTACATTGAAGCTCCAAGACCAGAATTTTACAATTTGATGAAAGACCCCAAAGAGTTAACCAATATTTTTAGAAAACATTTGAAAATCATGGAAGAATACAGAAAAAAACTATACGAAATTAAAAACACCAGCGGAGAAAATGCTCCTGAGCCTGAAAATGTGAATATGGATGAAAAGTCAATGGAAAAATTAGCTACATTAGGCTATTTGGGTGTCGCTGTTGCCGGTAAAACATCTTTAAAGGAGAATAGAGAACTTCCTGATCCAAAGGATAGAATTGAACTTTTTAACATGATTTCCTTAGCCTCTGAACATATATCAGAAGGAAAGTATGATAAGGCTCTTGAGTTGTTAGAAAATGTTGTAAAGAAAGATCCTAACAACCCACAGATAAGATTGCTTTTAGCATCTTCATATTTAAAGCAAAAAAAGTTTGAAAAAGCTAAAGCTCAGCTTGATTCAATATTAAAGAAAAATCCGGATAATTTAAAAGCACTTATTACATTGGCAAATCTTTTCTATGCTCAAAAAAAGGCTGAAGAGACAAGAGCTGTTTGCTCCAAAATCCTTTCCATTGAAAAAAACTATACACAGGCATTAAGTTTAATGGGAAAAGCATACATTTTGGATGATAATCTTGAGAAGGCTTATGAATACTTAAAAAAAGCGGTTGATGTTCAGCCAAAGATTAATGCTACAAGACTTGAGCTTGCAAAATGTCTTATTAGTATGAAAAGGTATGATGAAGCTATTAAGGAGATAAATACTGTTATTGAGCATCACGGTGATTTCCCAGAGGCTCATTATCATCTTGCTCTTATTTATGAAGATTTGGGGGAGTATTCAAAGGCCGAAGAGGAATATTTAAAAGAGATTAAAAATCATCCGAATTACATACCTGCGAGATTCAATTATGCAAGATTAATTTTTAATTATGATTTGGAAGAGTACATAAAACAGATGAAAAAGATTATCAAAATTAATCCTAAAGCTGCAAGAGCTTATCTTTTTATGGCGAGGGGGCTTTTAAAAGAGGGTGAAACTTTGGAAAAAATTAAACCTTTAGTTGACAAAGGTCTGAATTTGACGGAAGATCCGGAACTAAAAGCTTTAGGGTATTATCTTTTTGCAGATATTTATTCAAAGGAAGGTAATAATTTAAAGCTAAGAGAAGTCTTAAAAAAAGCTAAATATTATGAATCAAAAATAAAGAAAAAGGAGATGTGAGATGAGAAGAGAATTCAGAAAATTAATTATTTTGATTTTAATGTTATCTATAATGCCTTTGTTTGGCGGACAGTTTAGAGAATATTATGTTATAGGTAAAGTCATTGACATTAATAAGAATCCGATAAAAGGAGTTGAAATTTTAATAACAAATAGGGAAGATAATTCAAGATTCAAGTTTAAGACTAACAAAAAGGGTGAATTTAAAATAGCGGGAATTTCTCATGGTATGTATGATGTAATATTTAAAAAGGATGGATACAAAACTCAGAAAACAGAATGGAATCTTAATACTCCTCAACCGCGTATGAAAAAGGTTAATATCGGTACTATAACTCTTATTTCAACTGAAAAGTTTAAAGAAGTAATGCTTAATAGAGCTTTAAAAGAAAAATACAATAATGCTAAAAAGCTTATCTCTGAGAAAAAGTATTCAGAGGCAAAGTCTTTACTCGAAGAGATTTTAAAAAGCAAACCTGATGAAATTAACACGAATTATCTTATGGGGGTTTGCCTTGATAAAATGGGGGATGAAAAGGGCGCAAAAAAGTACTTTGAAAAAGTTGCTGAAAAAGATGAAAACTTTGCCCCTGTTTTGTTTAAACTTGCAGTGATTTATCAAAAAGAGGGTGAGCTTGAGAAAGCGGAGGAATTTTACAAAAAAACAGTAAAAGCTGATGATAAAAACTATGTTGCATTTTACAATTTAGGAATAATAATGTTTCAAAAGGATGATATTGAGAATTCTTTAAAGTATTTTAGGGAAGTTGAAAAAATAAAACCTGATGATGGTCCTACTATTGAATATATTGGACTTTGTTATATGAAAAAAGGAGATAACAAGAATGCGGTTTCATATCTTAAAAAGGCAAAAAAACTTTTGAAAAATAATCCTGAAAAAGTAAAGACAATAGAGGATATTCTGAAAAGATTGGAGAAATAAAAGTGGTAAAAAAAATTTTTTTATTAGCATTTGTAATTATTTCACTATTTTTAATAGGATGCAGAGTTGGTGTTAAAAAGATAGAGTATGAAAAAATAACAAATATTAAGTATGCGGGTGTCAGGGCATCAATATACGGAGTAAAACCATTTCCAGCTCCGGAAAAATGGAAAGATATGATTTTTGAAATGAAAAGCTATTTTCCTTCTTCAAAACCTGTTGTAATTTGGATTGTGGGTATTGTAAAAGATAAGGTTAATTGCAGATTGCATTTTCCATCTGATGGAAAAACCTATAAGAATATTATTTTTGATAAAGAGGATTTAAGTGAAAAGTATCTTGATTACTTTGATAAGAATGGAATAGATGTTTTCTTACAGGTTGAACCTGCTGATGCTGATGTTGGAACATTAATGAGGCTTGTTTTAAACAGATACGGTCATAATGAATGTGTGGTTGGTTTTGGTATTGATGTTGAATGGTATAGAGAGAATTCCCACAGAGGATGGGGGCAGAAGGTTGATGATGAAACCGCTAAGAAGTGGGAAGAAATGCTAAAAAAGTATAATCCGAATTATAAGCTTTTCATAAAACACTGGGATTTGAGGTGGATGCCGGAAAATTATCGCGGGGATATTATCTTTGTTGATGATAGCCAGCAATTTAAAAAATTTGAGCAAATGAAAAAAGAGTTTGCAGAGTGGGGAAAAAACTTTTATCCCAATGAAGTCTGGTTTCAAATAGGTTATCCGGCTGATAAAAAGTGGTGGAATAAATTTAGAAATCCTCCGAAACTTATGGGATACAATATTGCCTCTGAAATAAAGCAAAATGTTGGTATCCTTTGGGTTGATTTTAGCTTAAAGGATTTATTTTATTAATTTAAATATTTCTTTTTTATTCGGCTCTTTTTCAAAAAATTCCCACTTCCAGAAGATTATCCCGGAAGAAGGTTTTTTCATAGCTGATAGAAAAGCCCTTTTAAACTCTTCATGGCTTATATTTTTACTTAAATATTCATTGGAAACCTGAATACTTGGTACAATCGGTTTATTTGTAAACCTTTTGATATCTTTAACTACGGAACTTACCCATTGAGGCTTTCTTTTTAACATATACCAGTAGCACATGGGAGACACATAGTTTACATATTTTGAGAGTTTTGAAATATCCTGTCCTGCTATAACTCTTATTGCATTGTTATAATCCTTTTCTCTCCAGGGAATAATGTGAATATTAAACATAATATCAGGTTTTAACTTTTTTGCAAGATTTGTTATCTCTTTTACCATTGATGCAATTACTTCTGTTTTCCACTCAACCCATTCATTTTTGTGATGTTTTAAGATCCATTTCGCTTTTTCTTTTGTGGTGATAAGATTTTCAGGAAGCCTGATACCTTTGGTTTTCTCAAATTTATTTATACTTTTATCACAAAAACAGGTATTTTTAAGTGGATCAATTTTCTCTCCGGGCCCTATCTTTTCCCAGTAAACAAAGTATCTAATAAAATCTATGCTTATTCCATCAGGGTTGTATTTTTTTATAATATTTTTAAGTTCTTTTAATTTTAATTTTCTATATTCTTCATTTGAAGGGCAGGCAAAATTAACCCATTCATCTTTTGCAATGTTCCCATAGCCATCGATAGCATAAAATTTTTTATTTTCAAATTCTTTTCCAGGACTGCAAAAGACAGGAAAAACCGTGAATGTCTTAATACCATACTTTTTGGCTTTAATGTAAAACTCTTTATTTTTTGCCAACTCTTCTCCCACTAAGACAATATTAATTCCCAATGATTTAAACTCTTGGAAAAGTAGGTCTAAATCTCCTTTATGTTCATATATCTTAACTCCTATGATTTCTCTACCTATTAAAAAGTTGAATAATATTAAAAATAAAAAAAGTAAAATAAAAAATTTCTTCATTTAACCCCTCCAAAACTATTTTCTTTTAATGTATTTCTTTATGATAGGTTGATTGTTATTAATTTCAAGGGATTTTTTAAAAAATTCCATAGCCTTTCTTCTATTACCCTTTTTTAAATAAGATAATCCTAACATGTTTAAAATTCTGTAATCTTTATCATAGATAGAACAAGCTTTTTCAAGAAATTCTATTGCTTCGTCCGTTCTATTTTTTAGGTAAAGGATTTTACCTTTTAATGTGTAGAAATCATAAGTGAATTTTTTACTGTTTTTTAATATTTCGGATATTATCTCAGCCTTATCTAATTTTTTTATGCTAATTAAAAAATTAACATAATTAATCACCTCTTCAAAAAATTCCGGTTTTTCTTTCAATCCTTTATCATAAAAGTATTCAGCTTTTTTTACATTATTAAGATTTGCGTAGATAGCAGCAATTTTATAATAAAAAATGGCTTTGTCAGTAAGTCTTACTCCGTCCATAATTTCAATCGGATGATTTACATTATTTAGAGGAGAAACCGAAAAGCTTATCACTTTCGTATCAAGAGGGATATTTTTTGAAGAATAAAGTATTGATGAAACTGTGTAGACAGCAGGGAAAAGTTCTTTTGAAATATCGATTATATATTCATTTCTCCTATATTTGCCTATGTCAAAAGAATAATTTTTCTCGTATTCCGGATAACCATCCCTTGATTTTACTCTTATATCAATTTTACCCTGAAAGTCCTGAATTTCGGAGAGTGAAAGCCATAAGAATATTTTATCTTTTAGAGAATAAATATTTGCAGAATCAATGCTAAGAATTTTATTGCCTGTGTAAAAAGGGCGTATTACCGGTTGCTCTGATTTTGAAATTCTGTAAGTAATAATTGGTTTGAAAATTTTCGGTATATCTTTTTTATAATTAATGGTTAAATGCTTTTCAAGGTAAGAGAATTCATTGTTTGTGGAATTTTGGAGTAATACAATAAGATTAAATTCCCCAGATGTAATAGGGAAAAGCTCATCAAAGGCAATTCCCATAGGTCTTACTTTATAAGTAAAATCGTCTTTGTCAAATGATAAAGAAAATTTTTTTTCTTTTGAAAAGATATTTTTATCTCCTTTTTTGAGAATAATGTTTAAGGTTATCCCTGTATAGTATTTTTCATATTCACTATTGTAGGAAAAAGATAGTTTTTTGGGTTTTATGGAGAAATGAAAAAAGAGTAAGCCAGTAAAGGGATCTTTAAATACAGAGTAAAAAAGAGAATTTTTTATGTAATTATAGTTTGTACTAACTTTTACATAGCCTTTGAATTTTAGAAAATTATTAGCATATGTTGAGTCAACTATTTTCTCAGGAGATTCTAATATTTTTGATAAAATCACACTATTGTTTACCTGGGGGTACATTATGTGTTGTCTTCCGGGAATGACGGAAAATGCTGGACCTGCAAGCTGCGGAGCGAGTTTTCTTATCTTCTTGTATATTTTTCTGTACTCATATCTACTAAAAGATGTTTCAATGTTTTGAATAAGGGATGAGGGCCCATCGGCTGCAGGATCATAAAGCTCATACTCTCCAAAGCCATTTCTTCTGAAAAACAGAAGATTAATGTTTTTTGGAATTCCCGGAATGTTTAGTCCATAGTAATCCCATTCTATTATAGGATAAAGTCCGTTTATATTTGTGAATTCTTCTATTCTTTGAGGAGGACCGAGAATAATGTAAACTCTTCCCATATCTGTTTGCCAGCCCTCTTTTGGTGTTCCTCTGCCAAAATGTTTGTTTGCGTATTCAAACCTTTTTATTATTTCATTTTTATATTCATTTTCTTCTGTCCCGGGAGTAGGATCTCTTTGCTTCCAGAATAGTTTTATAAATGCATCTTTGTCTTTTTTAGAGCTTAGTGATAGGAAAATCTTCTTTTCCGTAGGTGTTATTATATAATGAACCAATTTTAGCCATTGATCATAGTCTTGATCATAATTTTTAGCTTTTAAGGTGAAATTTACTGAAACTAATATTAAGAAAAGAGAGAAAATTTTCTTAAAATTAAACTTCATAGCTTCAAAATACTAACATAGGGGGATATTGATGTCAATTTTGTTTATTAAGCTATTTATTTATGATATATATAAAAAATGAAGAAAGGGGAAAGACTTTTATTTATTATTTTTTTAGCTTTAATAGTTTTTGCAGTTTACTTCAAAGCGGTAAATTCAGCCGGACTTATTTTTGATGATAAAAGCTATATTGAAAAAGCTCCGGTATTTAATTCAAATGTATCAGTTAAGGAAGTTTTGAAGACAGGTTTTGACGGAGGACAATTTATTAATCACAGGGATAGTATGTATTACAGGCCTTTTGTGACTCTGAGTTTTTATATTGAGAAAAAATTGATAGGGTTTAATCCCAAAACACTTCATCTGACAAATGTTATTATCTATCTGTTGGGGGTTATTATTGTTTATCTGTTTTTGTTAAGACAGAATCTCGGACAATACTCGGCAGAGCTTATTACCTTGCTATTTGCCCTTTCTCCTATAAATGTTGACAATGTTGTTTGGGTGGTTTCAAGATATGATTTGTTTTTACTTTTGTTCGGATTTTTGAGCCTGTATTTTCTTGATATAGGAATTGAAAGCAAAAAGAGACTTTACTATTTTCTCTCATCTTTATTTTTTGTTTTGGGAATGTTCTCAAAGGAGACTTTTTTAATTTGGTTTTTATTTTTACCGGTTTATGAATTTATAAAGAAGAGAAAAATTACTTTTGTATAACATTTTTTTAATTTATTTATTGTAGTGATGTTTTTTGTGATAAAGAATCTTATTTTAAAGTTTGGGACATTGTCAGTAATGTCTGGTGGGAAATTTTTGGAATATTTTAAAATAGGTGTCTATACTCTTGGTACATATTTCAGAATTTTGATTTTCCCAGTTTTTATCCCAAAGTTTTATTTTATAGATAATCCGAATTTCCTTCATTCCCTTTTTTCTCTCTTGTTTGTTTCTTTTATTATATTTATTGCTGTTTATTCTTTTAAACAAAAGGAGTTTCTTATACCACTCGTGCTCTTTGTCGTTTCGTTTACTCCTTATCTTTACCTCGTTTTTACAAACCTCTGGCCATTTAAAATATCAACTCGTTATATGATGATACCGTATTTAGCTTTTTTGTGGATTGTTTTCTTGCTTATTGAAAAATTTGAATGGAAGTTAAAATCAGTTGTAATAATAATTTTGAGTTTTTTATTTGTTTTTTCGGATTTGCAGGGTATATCTTCTTATAGGAGCGAGCTTGAATACTGGGAAAATGCCTATATGTATCATCCTAATAGAAGTTATGTAATATACTCTCTTGCAAATAGTTATTATGATAGAAAAGATCTTTTGACTTCTGAGTTTTATTTGAAAAAAGCACTAAAATACCGTATGAAAAAGATAACAGCTTATTACGTTGCCCTTCTTTTTTCGTATATAGAGCTTGAAAAGGCTGAGTATGAAAATTTTAAGAAATGGCTAAGAAATATCAGGAGTTTGGAATTGATAGTCCCCCTTCCAAAGCATGAGAAAATAAAAAAAATGTTTCTTATGAGTGATTATTATTCTTATGTGGGAGATTTTGAAAAAATGGAAAATATACTTTTGATGATTAAGAAAAAAGCGCCTCACAGAATTTTGGTTTATCAGAAACTGATTACTCTTTATTGCGGAACAGGTAAATGGGAAAGCGTAAGAGTTGTGAAAAATGAAATGAGGAGGGAATTTAATTTTAGCAGAGAAGAAGAAATCTGTCCTCCAAAGAAAGTTTTTTTAAAGCTTTCTCTGAGGGATAAGGCTCTGTTCTTTGCACTTAATAAAAATTACAAAAATGCTTTTTTGACAATAAAAGGAGTGAAAGAGAAAAAGAATAGTGATTACTTTCTTCTAATGGAATCGTGTTTAAGGCTTAATAGAGAAAAAGAGCTGAAAACAGTTATACAAGATTTTTTGACAAAAAGTAAAAAAACATATGTACAAAGCAGGAAACTTGGATTTTTCTTTTTAAAGAGAATGTACAGGGTTAAAGATGCTCTCTTTTATTTTAAAAAATCATTAAAGTTAAACCCTAATCAAACAAAACTAAAGGAACTTGTACATTATCTTGAAAAATTAAATCTTGATTAATTTTTTAAAGTGATGTATCTATAAAAAACAGTGATAATTGATTTATTTTATGATATATTTTAGTCGTGAAGTTAAACAAAGAAAAAATATATTTTATAATTTTTCTTTCTTTTATCATAATTATAGTTTATATGAAAGCGATAATATCTGCCGAGCTGGTTTTTGATGATAAGAACTATATAAAAAAAGCTCCTATATTTAATAGAAAAGCTTCTGTGATTGATGTTTTGAAAACCGGTTTTGATGGCGGACATTTTGACCACCATGATAGTTTATATTACCGGCCCTTTGTCACATTAACATTTTACCTTGAAAAGAGAATAATTGGTTTTAATGCGAAAACCCTTCACCTAACAAATGTTATTATTTATATATTAGGCATTATTATTGTTTATCTGTTTTTACTAAGGCAAAATCTCAAACCCTACTCTGCGGAGTTTATTACATTACTTTTTGCCATATCACCGATAAATGTTGATAATGTTGTCTGGATTGTATCAAGGTATGATCTGTTTTTGCTTTTGTTCGGATTTTTGAGTTTGTATTTACTTGATTTGGGAATTGATAAAAGAAGAAAAATCTATTATATTCTTTCGATTTTATTTTTTGCGATGGGGATGTTTTCAAAAGAAACTTTTTTGATATGGTTTCTCTATCTTCCTGTTTATGAGTTTTTTAAAAGAAAAACAATTAGTTTTTATTATCATATTATTAATTTCTTAATTATAGTAAGCTTTTTTATTATAAAGAATGGTTTATTATATTTTGGAACTTTAAGTTTAAATTTAAAATATAGTTTTTTGGGATACTTAAAATTAATAATTTTTTCTCTTGGGGCATACTTTAAATTTATGATTTTCCCTTTTATACTTCCAAAGTTCTATTTTGTTGTTAAGTTTAATTTATTGTATATTTTTTTAGCTTTTTTATTTATTGTTTTTTTTATATTAGTATCATTTTTATCATTGAAACAAAAAAAACTACTTTTTCCACTTGTACTTTTTATCATCTCTTTTTCGCCTTATATATATCTTATTTTCACTGAATTAGCTCCTCTCATAATTTTTCCAAGATATATGTTAATACCATATTTTGCATTTTTATGGCTTGTGTTTCTCTTATTTTTTGAAAAGCTTAAAAATAAGATAAAGATAGGTGTTTTAGGAGGGCTTTTTTTCTTATTTGTTTTTTTTGATATACAAAGCATTTATGTTTATAAAAGTGAATTAGACTACTGGAAGTATTCTTACAATTTTAATAAAAAAAGTAGTTATGTAGCTTATTCACTTGCCGCAAGTTATTATGAAAATAAAAATCCTATTTTTGCTGAATTTTATTTAAAGAAAGCCTTAAAATATTCAATGAGAAAGAGCACTGCTTATTATATTAGCTTACTCTTTTCTTCTATTGAAATAAAAAAAGCAAATTATCAAAATGCTTTTCAATGGATTACCAAACTTAATAAACTTGAAAAAATGTTTTATATCCCATTATACCTCAAAATAGAAAAACTTTTTAAAATAGAAAGCTTATACTTATACGAAGGGGTGCCTTACAAAGCAGAAAAAGTTCTATTAACAATAAAGAAAATGAAACCTTATAATTTGTTAGTTTATCAAAAACTTTTTAATTTTTATTGTAGTTATAAAAAATGGAATAGTGCATTAATGATTGAAAGAGAAGTTAAAAATAAATTCATGAAAAATGTATGTTGTTTTAATACTTTAAAAATAAAAAGAATGGTTGAAGAAATGACTGATACTCAGAAAGTTATTTTTTATATGAGCAAACAAAATTACAGAAGTGCGGCTAAGTTACTTGAATCTCTTGAAGGTAAAACAGAAAGGGATTATTTTCTTCTTTTGGAAGCTTATCTGAGAGTAAAGGAAACAAATAAAGCGAGCGAGCTAATTGCCAATTTTTTGAAAGATAGAAAAGATTATTTGGCAAGAAAAAAACTTGGTTTCTTTTTTTTAAAGAGTATGTACAGAGTAAAAGATGCACTGTATTATTTTAAAGAATCCTTAAAATTAAAGCCCGACCAACCTCAATTAAAGACTCTTCTTAATTATCTTGAGAAATTGAATCTTGATTAATGAAAAAATCTCTGTACTTTGAAAGAAGTTTGATTTTCTCTTTTATTTGCTTTTGAATCCGTTTTTCTGGTGTTTTAATATTCAATTTTTTTAAAAATAAAATGCTAAAGTCTGGTCTTATAATCTCTTTTTTAAAAAAATTAGAGCAAATAAATAATTCTTTTGGATTTGATGTTTTATTGTAGAGAATTTTGACTAATTCTACTGCTTTTTTTTCATCTCCAATTTTGAATAATAATTCTATTTCCTTTAATTCGTATTCAAAGGGTGAAATCTTATTTTTAATAATGTAGAGATTTTCAAGAGCTTTTTCATAGTTTAAATATTTTTCAAAAAAGGCAATCTTTTCCAATTCATTGAATTTATCAAATATCTTTTTGAGTAGATAGGTATTTTTCCCTGAGAAATAACCGAATTTTTCCCTGATTTTTTTCTCAATTTTATTAGCTTTTTCCCATTCTAATTGAGATATCTCTATTTCCCAAAGAATTGCATCTAAGTCATAAAGATCACCAAATTTATTTTGATAATCATAAAGAAGTGATTCCGCTTTTTCATAATTGCCAACTCTTCTTAAAATATCAACAAGGTGGATTAAAATCCAGCTCTTTTCAATTCTATTTCCGATTTTTTTATTTGCCATTTTTAGGTAAAGTAGGGCTTTGTCATACATTGCAGCTCTCTTGTAGATGTCAGATTTGCAAAAGTTAAATAGAATAAAGTTTAACCTCATTAATTTTTGTTCTTCCATTTTCCTTAGAGTATCAATTGCTTTCGGATAATCTCCTTTTTTTATTTTTATTCTGCAAAGGTGAATCTTTTGATAGGCGGAGTAGGGTACTTTTTTTATCATGTATGAGAAATATCTTTCCTGAGATAAAAAGAGTGAGTTGTTAAGGATTATCTGAATCGTAAATACTATGAAAATTATTGTTATAATGGTGGTTTTTAAGTTGGTTTTTAATTTATTTATATATATTGCCTCCAAGATTGCAATTCCGGGAACAGCAGCTGAAAGATACCTTGTGACTGCCGGAAGAAAATATCTTAAAACCATTGTAGCAAAAAAAGAAACGAAAAAAAGTGAAAAAACAAGGGAGAAAAGCTCAGTTTTATTTTTCTCCTTTAGATATTTATAAAACAGTAGTAAGCTCAAAAGGATTAGAATAATTCCGATGAAAAATTGACTCTTTATATTTGAGAGATTGTATGGCTCCATGAGCTTGTCAAAGTAAAGAGGGAAAAGGAGATTTTTCAAATAAAAGCCGAAAGAGGCAATGATTTTGTAGATACTTGCCGATAAAGGTTTAATTTTGTAGAAAAGAAATGAGTTTTTAATGACAGAGCTTCTGATTGCATAAATGAGAACTAATGAGGGAGTGAAAGAGATAAAAAACTTATAATTTTTTGATTTTAAAACAATTATATCCAGAAGAATGATAATCGGGAAAAAAAGTATGAAAGTTTCTTTTGTAAAAAGTCCGATGAGGAAAACCATGTGAGAAATAATAAGAGCTATTTTACCTTTCTCTTTAAGATATTTTCCCGAAAAATAGAGAAAAGCGAATCCCCACATAAGGTACATTATCTCATTTCTTCCCACTATCCATGCTATATTTTCCGAATGAATCGGATGGAAAGCCATTAGAATTGTTGAAATTGCAGATGTATTATAATCAAGCTTTAATATGTCTTTTACAAACAAAAAAAAGAAGAAAGAGAAAAAGAAAAGCAAAAGTATATTTGTTATTCTAAATCCTTCGTAATTAGTACCATATATTTTAAAATCAAGATAGAATGATAAAAGGACTATGGGCCTATAGTAATCATAATCTCTTATCTCTCCGGAGTATGTCCAATAGCCTGTTTTGAAAAAATTCAGAATATTTGTTTCTTGTCTTATTCTGATATTATTTTTTATGAAAATTTCATCATCCATAATAAAATCAGCTTTAAGACCATTAAAGTATAAAGCAAAAAGAGAAACAAGAAGTAAAAACAGAAAAAAGAGCTCTTTTCTTTTCATGATTGTCTATATTTTAACACACTAAATTTTTATTGAGAAATTGTCCTTTTTCTTTAAGACTTGTCATTTTTTTATAATGAGAGTTTATATGAAAATACGAAATTTTTAAAACAAGTGAAAAAAATTATCAGAAAGAGATTTATTTAAAAAGTTTTTTAAGTGGTTTATGTGCAATGATTAAGGAACTATGTTTAAATTTATTCTATTTATTGCTAATTTATTTTGGCATTCAGGTGTTTTTTTGCTTGACAACAGATTTATCTTGAATTATTATTTTTACTAAATAAGAGAGGTGGTCAATGTCTGAAAAAATGAGGGCAATTTGGAAAAGGAGAACGGGGAGAGGAATAGAGGTTGGAGAAGCCAAAATCCCCACTATAAAGGATAATGAAGTTTTAATTAAGGTTAAAAAAAGGGCTATTTGCGGTACTGATCTTCATATCTATCAGTGGAATGAGTGGTCTCAAAACAGAATCAAACCTCCTGTGATTATAGGTCATGAATTTTACGGGGAAATTGTTGAAATTGGTAAAAATGTAAAAGAGTTTAAAGTTGGAGAGCTTGTAACAGCTGAAATGCATGTTGTTTGCAATCATTGCTATCTTTGCAGAACGGGAAAGGCTCACCTTTGCGAAAATGTTGTTATCTTGGGAGTTGATGCAAATGGAGCTTTTGCTGATTATGTTGCGGTACCTGCTTTAAATCTCTGGCGAGTGAAAAAAGATATCCCAGAAGAGTATTTTGCCATTTACGATCCTTTCGGAAATGCGGTACACACTGTTTTTGAAGGAGATATGCCCACAAAAACAGTGTTAATTACCGGAGCAGGGCCTATAGGTGGAATGGCAGCGGGTATTGCCAAAGCAGCGGGAGCATCACTCGTTATAGTTTCTGAACCAAATGAATACAGAAGAGACCTTGCTAAAAAGATGGGGGCTGATGTTGTTGTAAATCCATTTGAGGAAAATCTTGTTGAAATTGTAATGGAGCTTACGGATGGCGAAGGTGTTGACAATGTGCTTGAAATGTCAGGTGTAGCTCCTGCACTTTTGGAAGGATTTAAAGCTATAAAAAAGGGTGGTATTTTGGTCCTTCTTGGAATTTTTAACAAAGATGTTACTGTTGATTTTAATGAACTTATAATTTTCAAAGGGATTACCATTAAAGGTGTTAACGGAAGAAAGATGTATGATACATGGTATAGAATGGACGGACTTTTAAGATCAGGGAAAATAGATCTTTCTCCAATCATAACCCACAGATTTCCTATGGAAGAGATAGAAAAAGGGCTATTGTTAATGGAAGAGGGTAAGGCAGGAAAAGTAATTTTAACTTAATAAAGGAGGTTAATTATGCCACTTAACAGATTTAAAAAAGTATTGGAAGGAGAATTAAATGAGCTTAGGGAAAAAGGTATTACTAAAGGAAAGGAATTAATCATAACAAAAGTTAAAAAACCTGAGGGTGATAGAGGACCCAGATATTATTTAAAAGGATTTGGGGAAAAGGAATTCATAAGGATGAACTCAAATTCCTATTTGGGAATGGCGCTTAGAGAGGATATAATTGAAGCCGAAGAAAAAGCTGCAAGAGAATTTGGAGTGGGGCCCGGTGCAGTAAGATTCATAAATGGAACTTACAAAGCCCACAGAGATCTTGAAAAAAAGCTTGCCAATTTTCACGGAAGAGAAGATGCGATTATATTCAGTGCTGCCTACGCTACAATGATAGGCACTCTAACAGCTCTTATTTCAAAGGATACCATAGTTATAAGTGATGAGCTAAATCATAATTGTATTATTAATGCCATAAGACTCTCAAGACCTACCGATAAAGCTATTTACAAACATTTGGATATGAAAGAGATGGAGGAGCAAATAAAATCCGCAATTGGAAGAGCCAAGAGAATAGTGCTCGTTACGGATGGAATCTTCAGTATGCGGGGAGATTATGCTCCTTTAAATGAAATTATGGATATTGTTAAAAAATATGATGATAAGTTTGAAGAGAACATAGTTGTTATTGCCGATGATTCCCATGGTGTCGGAGCATTCGGAAAAACAGGCAGAGGAACTGAAGAATACACCGGCGGAAGAGTTGATGTTTTGATTGGTACATTAGGTAAGGCTTTCGGAGTTAACGGAGGATATGTTGTTTCGGATGAAACAATTACAACATATCTCAGGGAAAGGGCGATTACCTATGTTTACTCGAACCCGATTACTGTTGCAGAGGCTGCCACTGCTTTGAAGGTTATAGAATTTCTTGATAGTGAAAACGGAAGAAAGAGACTTGAATATCTGAGAGATCTCACAAAAAGGTTTGAATCAGGACTTAAAAGTATGGGATATGAAATAATAGAGAGTGAGCATCCTATTGTACCTTTGATGGTAAGGGATACAAAAAGGACATCGGGTATTGTAAAATTCCTTCTTGAAAACGGAGTGCTTGCAACAGGGCTTAACTATCCTGTTGTCCCTAAGGGAGATGAGGAGATAAGATTTCAGATTAATGCTGATCATACTCCATCCGATATTGATTATGTACTTGATATCCTGAAAAGGTACAAAGAGCAAAACGGTTAAATATATTAAAGAACATACAAAAAAACAAAGGAGTTAAAATGAGAAAGGGATTATTCTATCTTACTGTTTTTATCCTTTTATCCTCTCTTCTACTTTCAAACAATCTGCCTTTAATGCCTTATCCGCAGGATATAAAAGTTGACAATGGCAAATTCTATCTTAAAGACACATTTAAAATCTCCCTAAAAGGCCCTTACAGTGAGAGAGTGGAGTTTGGTAAAAAAAATCTTTTGAATTTGATTTCCGAAAGAAGCGGAAGATATATTTATGAAGATAAAAACGGTGAAATATCACTTAATATAATTTATAAAAAAAGGATAAAACTTTCTCCGAAAATGGATGAATCATACGAGCTTTCTGTATCAGAGAGCGGAATTAATCTCAAAGCTAACACAGATATTGGTATTTTAAGGGGATTTTCAACACTTTACCAACTACTTTCTTATGATGAGAAAGGGTTTTACTTTAATTATGTTAATATTAAAGACTTTCCGAGATTTTACTGGAGAGGGCTTTTAATAGACACATCAAGGCACTTTATGCCTGTGAAGGTTATATTAAGAGTTCTTGATACAATGGCACTTGTTAAAATGAATGTTTTGCATTTTCATTTAAGTGATGATCAAGGATTCAGACTTGAGTGCAGGACCTTCCCAAAGCTTCACCTTAAAGCTTCAGACGGTAATTATTATACACAGCAGGAGATGAGAAAAATAATAAGATATGCAAATCTAAGGGGTATAAGGATTATGCCTGAGTTTGATATTCCAGGGCACACTTATAGCTGGATAGTAGCCTATCCCGAACTTGCCTCTTTGCCTGAAGATTATAAGATGAGAAGGGATTACGGGATTTTTAATCCTGTTCTGGACCCTTCAAACAAAAAGGTTTACAAATTCTTAAAAAAATTCTTTAAAGAGATGAGTAAGCTTTTTCCGGATGAATACATTCATATTGGGGGAGATGAAGTAAATGGAGTTCAATGGAAAAAGAGCAAAAGAATTCGGAAATTTATGAAAAAGCATAAAATAAAGACGCTTGAAGAGCTTCAGGTTTATTTTAACAGGAAGATTCTCAAAGTATTAAAGAAGTATCACAAAAAGATGATAGGTTGGGATGAGATTTATGGTCCCGGCCTCCCAAAGGATGTTGTAATTCATTCGTGGAGAGGTAAAAAAGCCTTATTCAAAGGTGCAAAAGAGGGATATTTTACTATTCTTTCAAATGGCTATTACATAGATTTACTTCAGCCAACCTCTTATCATTATACAAATGACCCAATTCCCGAAGATTCTGGTTTGTCAGATGAGGAGAAAGCAAAAATTTTGGGCGGAGAAGCAACAATGTGGGCTGAACTTGTAAACAAAAGAATTGTTGATTCAAGAATATGGCCGAGGGCAGCAGCTATTGCCGAAAGATTATGGTCCTCGCAAAAATTAAAAGATTTAAAATTTATGTACGAAAGATTGTGGAAAGTTTCTCCGATGCTTGAAAGGGTAGGTTCCTGCCACATTAAAAATCAAAATGCTTTAATGAGGAATTTGGTTGATTCGGAGGAGGTAAATTTGATAAGGGAGTTTTTAGGTATGGTTGAACCCATAATGGTTTACAAAAGGCATTGGTACACAAAGTATACTATTTTCTATCCTTTAACAAGAACAGTGGATGCTGCGGTACCTGACCCGAAGGAGGCTGTGGAATTTAAGTTTTTAGTTAAAGATTTCATTAAAAGCGGGGATCAAAATCTTTTAGGAAGAATTATTGAAAAATTAAACCAATACATTAATATTTCCGAAAAAATTAAAAAATCAGCTAAGAAAAAACCTGCTCTTAAAGAGATAATACCTTTGGCTGATAATATTATAAATCTTTCAAAGATGGTACTTTTATCCCTTGAATATGAAAAAGAGGGGAAAGAGTTTACTCCTGACCTTGACATGAAAAGGGATACTCTTTTTACAAAGGCAAAGGATGTTGTCGCAGAGATGAGAATAGCCATATATCCTGCCCTTAAAAATCTTGCCTTTTACAATGAAAAAGACAAAGAGCTTGGAGTATTGGAAACCAATATGGGTAAAATGATAATAAAGTTTTATGAAAAAGAGGCTCCATTACATGTTGCTCAGTTTAAAGAGCTTATAAAATCGGATTTTTATAATGGGAAAACTTTTTACAGAGTTGTAAAAGGGCATGTGATTCAAGCCGGAGACAAAGAGGGAACAAATTACAAAACAGTAAAGGCTGAATTTAACAAACATCCTCATCTTGTGGGGACTGTCGGAATGGCAAGGGATAAAGATCCTGACAGTGGCTCCACAGAGTTTTACATCTGCCTTGTGCCAAGACCCCACCTTGATGGTAAATACACTGTATTCGGACAGCTTGTTGAAGGATATGATGTTCTTGAAAAAATAGGCAATGTTGAGGCTAAAAAACAATTTTTGGGAGAAGACAAAAAAATTGCATTTCATACTCCTATAAAACCCGTTGTAATAAAGAAGACATACTTGATAAAAGGGAACTTTGGACATTTTTTTGAAAGATATGAGTAAATTATGAAGTTTAGAGCACTGTTTTTTGCGGTAGTTATCATTTCTTTATCCTTTATAATAAATTGCTCATTTGTCGGTAGCAAGAAACCAATTGGTGAAAAAGTAAATCTTGAGCCTTTGGAATGGGATGGGTTGTGGGTGGAAAGAAAGCATACTGAAAATTTTTATTTTATTAAAGTTATGGAAAATAGTGTTATTAAACTACTTGTTGTCTCTACTGAGAATAATAAACTTGAATCAAAAAGCATAAAGATTTTTCTTACTCAGTATAAGAATTATTACTTAGCAAACATTCAGAAAAAATATTTTGAAGATGATAGTGATGATAATAATAGTAAAGTATTTTTATGGTTTTTGATAAAGAAAGGAAAAAATAGTATTAATATTTTTCAGCCGAATGATGACTTTTTCAAACATGCAATTAAGAAGGGAATTTTAAAAGGAGAAATTAAAAGAGATTTGGTGCTTTTAAAATCAAACCCCTCAAAAATCTTGGATATTATAAGCAAAGGTAAAATTTTTGAAAGCTTTAATAAAGAGGAAATTTTGAAATTGAAAAGGATTTTAGATTTTAACTCTAATTGAGGAAATCGTAAATAGATAAGTGAAGATTTTTTTTGGCAGAGTTAAAAAATATTTCAGCATCCGCAGGCCCCTGTACCTTTTCGCTTAAAAACTCACTCCCTGTTGTGATTACTATTGCCCGCTTTTCAAGATATTCGAGAATATCCTTTGTAAGGAATGGAGAGAGATTATTTATTAGGTTTTTATTAAGGTCACTGCTTGCGGTTAAAGTTAGTTTGTCTTTAGCTCGTGTTACCGCAACATAGAACAGTCTTTTTTCCTCTTCAATAGCCTCTTTATCCGCAAATGCATAGGAAGATGGTAGAATACCATCAACAAGGCCCTTTATTATCACATGCTTCCATTCAAGACCTTTTGCAGAATGAATTGTTGAAAGAATGACCTTATCATCCTTGATTTCCTTATCTCCCTCTTCACTTCCGATGAGAGGCTGCTCATTTATTGTTATGTCCGCAAGAAAATCTGATAAGCTTCCATATTTTCTTGCTATTGATGATAAAACCTCAATATCTTTTTCCCTTTTAGGGTAATCATCATACTTGAATTTCATATGATTATAATATCTTTTTTCGAAAAAGAATGTTATAAGATTATCGGGAGACTTGTCCTTGAGTTTTTCAGCTTCTGAAAAAAGTTCTCCGAGTGCTTTAAGTGAGAGGTCAGCTCTCTTTTCCTTCCACCCTTTTTTAAAGTATATGGCAATTTCAGAAATTGAGTTCATTTTCACAATATTTAAAGTTATTAAAGATGAAATTTTTTCTCCTATACCTATTTCAAGCTCAAGAAGCCTATTCCAAGAGATTCCATCCTTGATATTATGCATTACTCTGAGGTAAGAGAGAATATCCTTTATGTGGGCAAGTTGGTAGTACTTTAAACCGCCGTAAATCTCGTACGGTATTTTTCTTCTATCAAGCTCCATTTGAAGGCCGAATGAAAGATAACTTGCTCTAAATAAAACTGCTATTTGAGAGAGCTTTTCACCCTCATTCCATAATTCTAAAATGTGATCTGCTATATAGGTGTCCTCTTCATCATAATTTCTGAAAAAGAGAAGCTCGGGGATATCACCGCTTCTTTTTTCCGCTGAAACAAGGGTTTTTTCAAATTTTTCCCCTAATGTTTTCATTATTTTATTGGAAAGGTTTAAAATCTCCTGAGTTGAGCGGTAATTATACTCCAATTTTACAACTTTTGTATTTTTGAATATTTTTGGAAAATTCATTATATTCTCATGATTAGCTCCTCTAAATCTATAGATACTCTGCGCATCATCACCAACCACCATTATTTTTTCATGCTCTTCTGCAAGAAGTTTTATTATTTCAGCTTGAGCAAGGTTTGTGTCCTGATACTCATCCACCATAATGTATCTGTATCTTTCAGATAAAAGCTTTTTTACTTTCTCCTCTTTCTTGAGTAAAAAAATAAGAAATTCAAGGAGATCATCATAATCAAGTAGATTATGCTCGCTTTTATAAACAAGGTATTCTCTTCTTATGGAATTAATTTCATCTTTAAGATGTAAAAATTGAGGATAATCCTCCCTGAGTTTTTGCTCTATTGGGATTCTTCGGTTTGTTGCATTGGATATTATCTCCTGTATTGTTTTTTTCTTGGGAAACCTTTCCTTTTTATCTTTGAGTTTTAATTTCTCAATTATTATTCCTATTACTGTTTCCTGATCCGGTTGATCTATAATTGTGAAAGATGAATTCAAACCAATTAAGCTTCCGTATCTTTTCAAAACCCTGTTCGCAAAAGAGTGAAAAGTTCCCCCTTCAACCTTTTTTATTGAGCTATTATGGGATGATGCCCTTGATAGCATCTCTCGGGCTGCTTTTCTTGTAAAGGTTAAAAGTAAAATGTTTTCAGGTGAATATCCCTTTTCAAGCAAATAAATTGTCTTAAATTCTATCACACGAGTCTTACCGGAGCCTGCCCCTGCGATAACCAATAGAGGATTTTCTATATCAAGAACAGCCTCAAGCTGTTGAGGGTTAAGATATTCTCTTAAGTTTCCTATAAAGCTCATCGTATCTTATAATATCAGAAATAGGTATGTTTTTGAATTTAGGCATTTATTATTTTTTTATCTTTTGGAGAATTAGATTTTTTAATTTATAATAATATTTTAAATTGGAATCTAAATTTTTAGCCTTTTCAAGATAATGTAAAGAATTGATATAATCTCCGGCATAATAATAAACCAATGATAATCTGAAAAGAAGATCAGCATTTTCAGAGATTTTTTTTGCTTTTAAAATGTATTCAATTGCTTTTTTCCAATCTCTTTTCTTTTCATAATATTTTGAGAGGAGTAGAAAAGCATAGTATTTTGATTTATTATGCTTAGTATTTTTGTAGATTTGGGATGCAATTTTTCGAGCTTCTTCTCTTTTATTTAAAATCAATAATAAATTGGCTTTAAAAAGGGAAGCATCCTCTTTTAGATATAAGCGTTTGTTAGTGTTATTTAATTTGATAGCTTCTTCTGTTAAGATTAAGGCATCTTTGAATTTGCCTTTTCTCGCTTTTATGTAAGCCAATCTAAGTTTTAAACTACCTTCATTCGGGTAAGCTTTGGTTAATGTTTTTAGATAAATTTTGTTTGATTTGAAAGGCTTTTGAAACTTTAAATATTGATAAGAGTAAAAAAATATTAATACGAGAGTTATTGTATAAACAATTGCTTTGTTTTTGAATTTTAAAGATTTTGTGAAAAGTTCTCCCATTAAAATTGAAGCAAAAACACTTGAACCGTAAGCAAACCTCATTGAAATTGAAGGGTAGGAAGGTAAAATATTGGGATTAATCACAGGAAGAAGAAAGAACAGGGCAGGGATGGGGTAAAAACTGAATTTAAGCGTATTTTTGTATTTATAGATAAAGAGAATTAATATAAAAAACAATATAGCTAAAAGATAATACTCAAATTTTGTACTATCAAATTCTTTCATCGAAATATAAAATGTTTTAAAGACAGGAAAAAACATTATTTTAAAGTAAATTCCAAGTGCTTTTATTGTATCGGGAATATCTTTAAGTGAGAGTCTTTTAAGAACACTATTAGCATGGGAAAATTTGAAGTGAAAAAATATGTAAATTGCTTCAATTAAAAAAAAATGAATGGAATATTTGAAGATTTGGATTTTTTCTATTCTTTTAATAATCAAGTAAAAGAGCAGAATAAACGGCACTATTGCTGCAACTTCCTTTGAAAGCAGAGAAAGAGTAAAAGATAAAAGAGATAAGGTAAAAAAAGTATGTCTTCTTGCTTTGAAAAATTTTATTAAAAACAGAGTTGTTAAAAGAATAAAGAGAGTTGCTATGAGGTCTGTCCTTCCTGATATCCAGAATATACTTTCCACATGAGCAGGTAAAATTGAAAATATAAATGAGGAAGAGAAAGAAAAAATCAGATTATTGGTTAAAATATCCAGAATTAGAAAAAGCAAAATGACATTGAAAGTATGTATTAGAATATTTGTGAAATGATAGCCGCCCGGATTCAATTTCCATATTTTGTAATCAAGGTAATATGAAAAAAGTATCACCGGCCTCCAGTAGTGAAGATAAGGATGCTCAGTAGTAGTAAAAAATTGCCTTGTTGCGGATTTTAAAAAACTGTCAAAATTTCTTATCCTTTCATTATTCACTATTAGGGGGTAATCGTCCGAAAGAAATTTATATTTTAGTGCCTTAAAATTAAAAGTAAAATTGAGTGTGATTAAAAATAAAATAATTAGTAACTTTTTATTTTTCAAAAAAAAGGTGTGTTTTAGCTTTTTTTATCAATCAAGAACCTGTCTTACAACATCAATAATAGTTCCGTCAACCCACTTTATTGCTGCAATTATTTTTTCTCCCAATTTAGGTTTTTTAGGTTTTCCTCCGCAAATTTTTTCAGCTTCCTTTTTAAGCTCCTCGATACTTCTTATCGGAAGATTTGTCCCTTTTACTGCATTTATAAGATCCTTTCTTCTCGGATTAATTGCTATTCCTCTTTCGGTAACAATCACATCTATAAGTTCACCTGGGCCTACGAGAGTTGTTACCTCATCAACTATAACAGGTATTCTGTCCCTGAAAAGAGGGATTGGCAAAATGACTGTTTTTCCATAAAGGCAATTCTGCCAGCCACCTATTCCGTGTAAAAGTCTTCCGTCAGAGTGGGTTACGACATTGGCATTAAAATTCACATCAACTTCTGTTGCTCCCAAAACAACAACATCAACCATTGAAGCAAAGTTTCCCTTTCCATGGAAATTGTAGCTTGTAAAGGGACTGGTATCCTGATGATTCGGGTTTTCTCTCATTGATCTTACACCTTCAAGGTCAAAAGTTTGACCATCAAGAATGTAGTCAGTAAGTCCTTCTTCCAATAATTGTGTTAAATATCTTGTTGAGCCTCCTCTTACAAATCTTGCCTTTACATTATTCTTTTTCATTATATTCCTTAAAAACACCGCAAATGCAAGGGAAGTTCCTCCTGCCCCTGCTTGAAATGAAAATCCGTCTTTAACAATGCCTGCTTCAAGGGCAAATTGTGCTGCCATCTCAGCAATCAAAAGCCTATCAGGGCTTCTTGTAAGCTGAGTAGTCCCTGAAACTATTTTTGAAGGATCTCCTATTGATTCCACCTCAACCACATAGTCAACATAATTACCCTGAATCTGCCAAGGAATGCAGGGAAATGGCACTAAATTGTCTGTTACGACAATGACATAATCTGCATACTGAGAATCCGCAAGTGCAAAGCCCAAAAGCCCGCAGGCGGCAGAACCGTAAAGTCCGTTCGCATTACCGAAAGGATCAGCACATGGAGCTGAAATAACAGCTATATCAATGTGAACCTCTCCATCCTGTACAGCCTGATACCTTCCACCGTGTGACCTCAAAATTGCAGTGCCTTTCATCTTTCCTCTTGAAGCAAAATCTCCCAATGGGCCATTCATACTTCCTTCTATGTGATGTATGACACCACTTTCAAGATGTTTTATTATTGGAGCGTGAATGGGAAATGATGCACTCGGAAACCATCTGAGATTCTTAACACCCAACTCAGCTGCCGCATCAAAAACCATATTTGCAACATAATCACCATTTCTAAGATGGTGATGTGTGGAAATGGTCATTCCATCTTTTATCCCGACCTTTTTAAGGGCTTCCTTTATACTTTCTAATCTTTTATCCCCATCCCAAGGATAATCAATACAGGATCTTATAGGTGGAGCTGCTTTTTTTCCTGTTGGTTTATGTTTATTAACCCCTTTGAAAGGAATGTGTTTTTCTCCGTTAATTTCAACCAAAACTTCTCTTCCTGCCGCGTTTATTTCTGTTTTGTAATTATACTTCATTGCTCATCCCTCCAATTTTCATTTATTAATCCCTCTTTTAAAGCAAGATTTATTGTTCTCAAAGCTCTTTTTACAACGGGCGGGTCAATCATTTTACTTCCCAATGATACAACACTTAAACCCTTTCTTTCGGCTTCTTCAAAAGCAAGAACTATTTTTTTAGCTTTTTCAATCTCTTTTTCAGTTGGAGCAAAGGCTTCATGAATTACCCTTATTTGTCTCGGATGGATACATCCTTTTCCGTCAAAACCGAGTGATTTTGCCTCAATTACACTTTCTCTGAGGCCTTCCATATCATTCACATCGGAAAATACTGTGTCAATCGCTTGAATACCGGCGGCTTTTGCTGCACTTACAAGCATAGACCTTGCAAAAAAGCTCTCTCTCCCTTCATTGGTTCTTTGTGTTCCAATATCCGCAGTATAATCTTCAAGCCCGATTGCAAGTGCAACAATTCTTTTTGATGATTTTGCTATAGAATATGCATTTATAACTCCGGCTGCACTTTCTATTATAGGCATATAGTACGGATCAAATGTATCAGGGTATTCTTTTAAAAGTTCATCAACTTTTCTATCTATTTCTTTTATTTGTTCCGGGGATTCCACTTTTGGAATCAAAATCAAATCAACCTTTTGAGGGATAATTTCTTCAAGATCTTCATATCCTAATGGGAGCTGATTTATTCTCACCATCCTTTCAGCACCTTTAAAATCAATGGCTCTTAAAGCATTTCTTACCAAAATTCTTGCTGCATCTTTTGCTGAAGGTGCAACAGAATCTTCAAGGTCAAGAATTAAACCGTCAGGCTTGTGTATTGCTGCATTAAGAAAAAATTTCGGTTGATCTCCAGGAAGATAGAGTCTTGATCTTCTGAATCTATCCCTTTCACTTTTTTTAAACTCGTATTTCCAGTCAGGAAGATACTTTTTCCCCTTATCAAGCTCCAATCTTTTAACCGCAGCTTCTATCCTTGCCATAATTACAAAGGGTAGAGCGCCTGTATCCACTATCTCTATCTCTATATCTTCAATCCCAAAGAATTTCATCATATCAAAAACTAACTCTTTTATAGAATCACCATAAAGAACCTGTACTTTACTTTCAAGAGAGAGGTTTATTCCTTTGATTCCATCACCAATCTTTAAAGAAACCCAGCAATCTGATCTTATTTTATCTCCTTTGTTACCTGCTTCGGAAGTTTTTACACTCATTCTACCTCCTTTAATATCTTAATTTGATGGAAAAATTATAACATTTTACGAATTATTTTTGAACCTTATAAATGGGAAATAAAAAAAGGTGTCTTCTAATTTATTTTTGGAATTTCAAAGCCTCTATCTTTTATGAGTTTTTCACTTATATGCCATAGTTTTTTTCTTATACTTCCATCGTATAAAATTCTTGCAGGTTCTGACACTCTTCTGTTTGAAAAATACTTGCCTGTTATTTCCGAGACCTCGGGAGAAGATGCAAGATAAACGGAAGTTTTAGCTCCTTCGGTAACCGAGGCTCCTCCGAATCCCCAGCCTTCTCTTAATAATTTTGTATTTATAACACCGGGATGAAGGCAGTTTACGGTAATATCTGAATCCTTTAATTTTTCCGCAAGCTCAAATGTAAAAAGTATATTTGCCAATTTTGAAAGTGAATAAGCTTCATAACCATTGTATCCTCTTTCGCCCTGAAGGTTTTTAAAATCAATGGAAGCTGAATGTGCCATTGAGCTTACATTAACAATCCTTGAAGGCGCTGATTTTTTCAAAAGAGGTATGAGTAATAGAGTAAGGTAAAAGGGAGCCAGATGATTAACCGCAAAAGTAAGCTCGTATCCGTCTTCAGAAAAAATCTTTTGATTGGAGAAAATACCGGCATTATTTATAAGAACATCCAATTTTTCTTCATTTTCCAAAATTTTAACTGCTATCTCTTTTATTTCCTTCAATGATGAAAAATCCACTCTGTATGCTCTTACATTTCCGTATTTTGAAAGCTCTTTAACTGTTTTCTCTATTTTTTCCTGAGATTTTCCGTGAATAATAACTTTAGCTCCTAATTTTGAAAGTTCAACCGCAGTTTGTTTGCCTATTCCATCAGTTGAGCCTGTAATAAGAACTGTCTTTTCACTTATCTCCCAATCACTCATTTGCCACCTCTTTTAAAGCAATTTTATTTAAGTTTGCCAAGGTGTTTTGCAAACCATGTTGAGAATTTTTTAAAAGTGGCTTTATCTTTTACAGCTCCTCCGAGACCATGTTTACCTTCGGGATCCAAAAACAAATCAACAAGGCTTTCTTTACCAGCTTCAAGAAAAGCTCTGTACATATTTACAGTGTCCTGATAGAGAACATTGGGATCAACCATTCCGTGTACCATTAAAATCGGATGTTTTAGGTTTTTGGCAAGCGGGATAAGAGAGTATTTTCTCATAGTGAGCTTTCCTCTTACGGATTTTCCTATTGTAGCTCCTGTGTACCAAGAGTTGTAGTTTTCCCACTGGGTTGGTGGTGCCGCTGATATTCCGCAGGCAAATGTATCGGGGCTTGTGAGCATAGTGTAAAGAGTTTGAAATCCTCCGAAGCTCCAACCGTGAAGCCCGAGCTTGTTTATATCAACTCCGAAACCTGTTTTTATGTGTTTTACAAGATCTTCAAGATCCTCGGTCTGAGGTTTTCCCGGATGTTGCCAGTTTGCCTCATTGAATTTTTTCCCGTATCCTGATTGACCTCTCGGATCAATATCTATTGCCACATAGCCGTATTTCAAAGCCATAAACATTTGAAAAAAGTATGATAATCTGCTGAAATTATCAACCTCAATTGTATGTCTTCTACCCAAGGGTCCTCCGTAAAGATAGATAATAGCCGGTCTTTTGTCAGTGGGTTTCCAGCCTATTGGTTTGAAAATCATTCCGTGAATAGTATCGCCGTACCTATTTTTATATGTGAAAAGTTCAGGTTTAAGTATATTTATTTTTGCAAGCTCAGGACTATGACTCTTTGTTAAGACTTTTTTATTTCTGTTTTTAGTGTTTATAAGATAAAGTTCTGGAGGATTGTTCCAATTGCCGTAGACCGATGCTAACCATTTTCCATCTTTTCTTACGGCTGTTTCTCTGTGAGCTCCGTTTAAAAGCCCTATGTTTTTCATCTGTCCGGTTTTTATATTTACTCTGTAAACACTGTACATTGCAGGGTTCTGTTTGTCCGAAATTATGTAAAGATGTTTTCCGTCTTTTGAAAAATCTATCACAGGAAAGCTTTCGAATTTCCCTTTTATAAGCTCTCTTTTTTGTTTTGTTTTCAAATCAAAAATAAATGGTTGTCTGAATCCCTCTTTATTGAATAAAATAGCTACAAGGTGTTTGCTGTCAGGGGTGAATCTGATGTTGTTATAATAATTGGATTTGTATCCTATTGATTCTTTCATCTTGAAAAATTCAACGGGCTTTTTGTTTCTAATATTTCCGAGCCATATTTTAAGATCTCCTTTTTCCCTTTCCCATGTCATAAAAGCAAAATATTCTCCGTCTTTACTCCATCTTATTTCACTAAATTCATACCAGATGTCTCCACCGGCAATTTTAAAAATAGGCTCAGGCTGCTTTCCATAATTTGTTTTGTTTATTCTTCTCAGATAAAATCTGTATTCAGGCTCATTTCTTTTCATCTCAGTGGTCTGTCTTTTTACTCTGAAAGATTTTGCAAATCTGTCCTTATAACTCATTATTTCAACATCCCTGTATGCAGGTTTACCCTTTTGTCTTGATGCAACAATTATCATCCATCTGTCGTTGGGAGATATGTAAGTGTTTTCTATTTTGAAACCTTTTTCATCATCCTTCCCTTTTTCAAGTTTGTGGTTTATCTGTAAAATATATGATGAGCCAAACATAACTTTATAAACACCATTACCTTTCCTATAAAAGTAGCCTTTACCATCTGATGTGTATCTTATAAGATGCTCTTTTTCATCTGTCATCGTAAGTCTTTTTATTGTGTTTGATTTTGGGAAATACCTGTAAAGATCTCCTCTGTATTCAAAAATAAGCTCCTCCGCTTTTTTTGACCATACATAATTGGAAACTCCGGGATAAAGGTCAGATCTTTTAACTTTCTCTTTTTTCTTCTTTTCCTTGAGTTTATCCCTCAGTTCCCAGAGCTCAAGCTCTTTTTTCTGTTTTTTAATCTTTTCCTTATCCTTTTTATTTCCACTTTTTTCAGATTCCTTTTCCTTTTTTTCAAGCTCTTTTTTTAGTTCCTCAATCTCCTTTTTCTCAAATTTTGAAAGATCAACTTTCTTTCCTTCCAAAAAGGCTTTTTGAAGATAGTACTTTTCCTGAAGAATTTGCTCTTCTCTTCTCTTTTGTTTTGCTTTTTCTATGAACTTTTTATAATCCTCCGGAGTTTCAAATTTTTTCATAATTTCAAGAGAAGTTGCTCTTTTTAGCTTTTTTGTTTTTAAATCATATATGTATAAATCATAACCGAATTCATCATAAGGATTCCATAAAAAGGAAAGATATCTTCCTTTTTCCGAAAATTTTATCAGCCTTGCTCTTTTGCCAAGTGGTGATCTCACCTTGTAAAAATCCTCAATGCCGAGATTTTTCAAATCAATTTTTTGAGCAATTATAAGTGTTGAGAGAAAAAAGATAATTAATGTGAAAATCAGAAAATTTCTCTTTTTCATAAAATTCCTCCGAAAATTATTTTATTATAAATATACGATTTATTTTTTTTAATGTTAGAGTTAACATCACTTTTTAAAAACAGAATGAATTGCATCAATTGCTCTGCTGACATCATTATCATCAATATCATTGTGAGTTACAAATCTTACCAATTTATCATTAAATGGTAGGGCTAAAACCTTTTTCTCCTTAAGTTTTTCCAAAAACTCAAAAGAGCTTATTGTTTTAAGATGTATCATAACAAAGTTTGTCTTAACCCTTTTAAGATCAACCCAAATATCATCTATATCCGAAATGCCCTCCGCAAGTCTTTTTGCTCTTTTGTGATCTTCTTCAAGTCTTTTTGTCATAATCTTAATTGAAACAATTCCAGCAGCAGCGATAATCCCTGCCTGTCTCATTCCTCCCCCGAGATACTTTCTTATTATCCTTGCCTCTTTTATAAAATCTTTGGTTCCGACCAATACTGAGCCTACAGGTGCTGCAAGTCCTTTGGAAAGACAGAACATTGCGGAATCAAAATGCTTTGTTATTTCCTTTACATCAACTCCGAGTGCTGTTGCAGCATTAAAAACCCTTGCTCCGTCAAGGTGAAAGTGCAAATTGTGTTTTTTTGCTATATCAGAGACTTTTTCTATATAATCGGTTGGGATTGGAACACCTCCCCAATAATTATGTGTATTTTCAAGCGCTATTGCCTTTGTTTCAGGAATGTGATCTCTAAGGCTTTTGTGAATATTTTCTTCTATTTTTTCAATCGGTATTATTCCGTGGCCAGAAGGAAGTGGTCTCGGAAGAGAGCCTGCTATTCTTGAGACATTGCCGGCTTCATAATTGTAAATGTGCGAATGCTCTTCCAATATAATCTCTTTTCCTTCTCCTGCTGCCAATTTTACTGCTATTGTGTTTCCCATTGTACCCGATGGTACGAAAAGGGCTGCCTCTTTACCCAATGTCTCAGCAGCAAGCTCTTCAAGCTCCTTTACAGTCGGATCATCTCCTAACACATCATCTCCAACTTCAGCTTCATACATTGCCTTTCTCATCTCTTCCGTAGGTCTTGTAACAGTATCACTCCTGAAATCCGAATATCCCTTGTATGACATATCCTCCTCCTTTGAAAATTGATTTAAAATTATAAGATATAATATAAAAATGTTCAAATTGTATGTTGACGGGATGAAACATTTAAATTATAATTTTTTACTGAAAATAAGGAGGAGGCAAATGAAAAAAATATTTGCTATTTTAATGATTGTTTTTGTTGCTTTTTTCTTTTATTCCTGCGGAAGCAAGGAAAGTAGCGGTGAAAAAGAAAGTGTAAAAAAAGAGGAAAAGATGGAATCCAAACATGTGGAAAAGGGAGAGCATGAAGAGAAAGGAGAAAAAGAGGAGAAAAAAGAATCGAAAGAAAATCCCTTTGTAGCAATGCAAAAGTTTGCTGAAAATGTAAAAAAAGCCTCTGAAAAGCAGCACGGAGGGAAAATTGTTGTTTTAAATGAAGAGGATTACCTTAAAATATTACCGGAAGTTTCAGGGTGGAAACTTGCGGAAAAACCTTATTATTCGAAGGATAAGATGGGAGCTATTGAAACTTCCGAAGTTAAAGCAACTTACATGAATGGGGATAAAAGAGTTTATGTAAATATTAAGGATACAGGTAGCATGTCTTCTTTGATTGCTCCCATAAAAATGGCTTTAAGTATGATGATAGAGCATGAGGATAGCAATGGCTATGAAAAACCATTTGAATACAAAGGCGAAAGAGGAGTTGAAAAGTATTATAAAAATTCTAAAAAAGGGAAAATAACCTTTTTAGTAAAATCAAGGTACATTATTGATATTGAATCCAATGAAAATGTGGATATGAAAACTCTTAAAAAATTTCTTGAAAATATAAAATTGGATAAGTTAAAATAAATTAAAGACCATTCTCGCTTATTAAGTAAGTTAATATAGCCATAGCAGCGGAGCCAAGCTCAAATTCACGGGGATGAATGGCTGAGAATCTATCATTGGCTGAATGATGATAACCAAAGTATCTCTGGACATCAGGAACATAACCAAACTGAGCTTTTGTTCCCTTAATTTTAGAGACATCAGCTCCGCTTCCTCCCGGCTTTATCCAGTCAATTAAGGCAATTTTTAAATAGGGAAGCCAGCTTATTACTTTTTGTTTTATCAATTCGTCTTTTGTATTTAGTGTAAAGCCACGGGGGACAGCTCCCCCTCTGTCACTTTCAATAGCTGCTATATGAATTTCTTTTGATTTTTTCGCATACTTCCCGTAGGTATATGCACCACTGTTTTTTGAACCGAATTCTTCATTCATATAAAAAATCACTCTTATGGTTCTTTTTGGCCTTATATTTAGTTTTTTGAAAAGATGGAGTACTTCCAGCGATTGAACACACCCTGAGCCATCATCAACAGCCCCATCTCCCAAATCCCAGCTATCAAAATGTCCTCCTAAAACAATAACTTCCTCCGGTTTTTCTCTTCCCTTTATTTCCGCTATTAAATTATACGATTTTGCAAGAGGAAGGTTTTTGCAATTCAACTTTAATCTGACTTTAAGTTTCGGAAATTTTTTTAAAGTTTTGCTCAAAAAATCAGCATCTTTTAAGCCTATCGCAACAGCAGGAATTTTTTTTATCCCTTTTTTGTAAGAAACGAGACCTGTATGAGGATTATTATCATACTTTGTTGTAACCGATCTTACTATAACAGCAATAGCTCCGTATTTTGCAGCTTCAGAAGCTCCTGCTGTTCTCTGATTAACAGCTCTTCCATAAGCTCTAAAAGTGTCAACAAGCTCTTTTTCCATAGGTCTGTTGAAAAAAACTATTTTCCCTTTGACTTCATCATTAAGCTTTTTTAATTTCGTAAAATTTTTGACTTCAATGATTTCACCGGAAAGCCATTTTTTATTCGTGCCAACACTTGTTCCAAGAGCACAGATATGAAGTGTTTTGGTTTTACCATCAGGCAATATCACTTCAGCTTTTTCAATGTCTCCTCTTTTCCAGTGATCTACTAATGTTGGCTGAAGCCAGACTTTGGAAAATCCCATTTTTTCTATTTCTGATTTTACCCAGAAAAGAGCTTTTAATGAATTTTCAGAACCACTTAACCTTGGTCCCAAAGCGGAAAGCTCTTTAAGAAAATTGTATCCCCACTCTGATGTAAGTGCCTCTTGTACAAAGGCTTTTGAGATTTTAAGGCTTTTCTTATTAACTGTTTGTGAAATTAAGAAGGGTATTAAAACCAGGAAAAATGATAAAGCGAGGATGACCATTTTTTTCACAGTTTACCTCCATTAAAATAAATAAATATCATTTTATTCCAAACTTATCTTTAAATCAATGTTCCCAAAACTCGAATAAGCAAAAATTGTTAGTTTGAAAGTTTGTTTACAAAAAAGAAAGTTTTTTATAAAATAGATTAGCGAGAGGTGAGTTGTGAGAGAAATAATATATAAGCCAATTGGTATTATACGATCTCCTTATAAAGAACCAAAGGGAATTCCTATTCAACCTACCGCAGCAAAAGGAATTGAAGGAAGAGTCGAGGTATATATGGATTTTTCCGAAGGTTTAAAGGATCTTGAAGGCTTTTCACACATAATCTTATTGTATCATTTTCACTTAATTGTTAATTCTAAGTTAATTGTCAAACCATATATGGACGATGATTATCATGGGGTTTTTGCAACAAGAGCTCCCTCAAGGCCAAATCCTATAGGTCTTTCTATTGTCAGATTGATGAAGATAGACGATAATATTCTTTACATAAAAGATGTGGATATAGTTAATGGAACTCCATTAATTGATATAAAACCACTTGTCCCTGAATTTGATTTGAGAAATGTTGAAAAGATAGGATGGCTTAACAGAAATGTTAATAAACTTCCGGATTCAAAGGATGATGGAAGATTTTTAAAAAAATAGATTAATATTATAATAGACAAATCTAATTAAAAGGTCTGATGAATGAAAAAAGGAGTTAAAAGAGAAATTTTATACATAGTATCCGGCTTAATGTGGAGTGGGGTAGGTGTTATGTTAAATACTCTTTCAATCAACTGGTTTAATCATAGCAAAGGAAATTTAAGATACTTTGTGCTTATTGGAGGTATTATCAGTGGAATTATAATAGCTGCTTTAGGTTTTGGTATTTTAGCAAAAAAGAACATAAATAGAATTTATGAACTTGCTGATTATACCTGTATTTTTAATTTTCAAGAGCTTAAAAGCTATTTTCTTATTATTTTTATGATAGCTCTCGGTATATTTATGAGAAAAAGTGGATTTTTTTCAAAAGAAATCTTGATTTTTGTATATTCTGCAATAGGAACAGGCTTGCTTTTGGCAAGTTTTTTGTATTATCAAGAATTTTTTATTCATTTTAGAAAGATTGAAATTTAAAATAAAGAAGAAGGCAAAGGGGAGGCTTATTCCTCCCCTTTGCTTTTTGATTTTTCAGACTCTTAATCTTTTTTTAATTTTTTCAAAGGTTTTTTCCCCGATACCCCTTACCTTCATCAAATCTTCAATCCTTTTGAATTTTCCATTCATTTTTCTGAACTTAATGATTCTTTCAGCAATTTTCTTTCCTATTCTGGGGAGTGTAACAAGCTCATTTACACCAGCAGTGTTAATGTTCACAATCTTAGTTTGAACATTCATTTGAACAGATCTCTTTCCCTTTTTGGCAGCAGCTGCTTTTCCTGCTGTAAAACCGAAGGAAGAAACAAAAAATAATACAATGATTAAAAGTGCAAAAACTTTTCTTAAGTTTTTCATCCCTTACCTCCTTAGGATAAATTGATACCAATTTAATTCAAAAAGTGTGCCAGCTTTTTTTTCAATAGATTTTTATAATTGGCTCCTTAATTATCATAGTATTTAAAAGGATTTTGAATACTATTGGTTTACTTTTGTAAACTAAACTTTACAAAAAAGAATTGGGAAAATAGAGTGTCCTAAATGGTTGTAAAATTTAATTTACAATAAAAGTAAAGGCAGCGTAAAAAAAACTTTACATCCGGATCAAAGCAAAGGTAAAAAACACAGGGGTAGATTAATATATTAAGGTTTCAGAAAATATCTCTGTTTTGGAATGAATTTTGTTTATTGTTTTTATCAATTTGGGAGGTAAGGATGAAAAGGGGATTTTCTTATCTGGAAGTTTTAATAAGTCTTTTTATTATTGGCGTTATTATAATTTCTTCCTCATCCTTGATTATTGCTATTCTAAAAATTTCCCGATATTCAACTATTTATAAGAAAGAATTTTATATTTTAAATAATTTGTGGGAAAAGGGAGAAGTTGTAAAAGAGTTGAAAAAATACTTTACTCTCAAAGTGGAAAACCATGAAGATTCTATCTTTTACAAACTTAAAGATAAAACAAGCGGAAGGGTTTTTTACATTTATAAATCAAAAATTATAAATTTATAGGGGAGGTAAGAATGAGTAAGGGAGTAAGCCTTCTTGAGGCTATGTTGAGTCTTTTTTTAGGAAGTTTTATTTTGATTGCAGGGAACAATTTTTTAATTAATGTTAGAAAAACCGGAGAAAGGGCAAGAGTGGTCTCCGAAAGAGCTGCTGAAAAGAGTCTATCTCTTTTTCAGATGACTTCTATTTTAAAAAGAGCGGGTGAAGGTATTGAACCTGAGCTTGGTGTTGAACTGAAAGACAATGAAATGATAGTGAGAAGAGCTTTGTCATCCGTTGAGTTAATTCAAAATTGCAATAAGGGAGAGAGATTAATCAAAGCTTTTTGCTCTGATTGCAAAGTCGGGAAAAAAGTTTCCTTAAACGGGGTTCTTTATGAAATTAGAGAAAAAGGGAATGATTACATTATTCTTGATCGTGGAGTTGAAAGA
>Ga0190334_1000069_pt1 | contig 49238 bp, 58 predicted proteins | sample 48720478_MG_FD_161270 | JGI IMG/M metagenome (GOLD analysis project Ga0190334, IMG submission 161270) | Hydrothermal vent sediment bacterial communities from Southern Trench, Guaymas Basin, Mexico - 4872-04-7-8_MG | ecosystem: Environmental > Aquatic > Marine > Hydrothermal vents > Sediment ... | reverse complement strand
TTCCATTAGCATCTAATCTAGTAAAATAAATCTCATAATTTCCATCACGGTTATCTCGCCAAACTATTCCATACTCATTTCCATTCCAAACAATTTGAGGATTATACGAACCAGCACCATTAAAAGTTACTCTAATATCATCACCAATCTTGTTTCCATTAGCATCTAATCTGGTAAAATAAATTTCATAATTTCCATCACGGTTATCTAGCCAAACTATTCCATACTCATTTCCATTCCAAACAATTTGAGGATTATACGAACCAGCACTATTAAAAGTTACTCTAATATCATCACCAATCTTGTTTCCATTAGCATCTAATCTGGTAAAATAAATCTCATCATTTCCATCACGGTTATCTCGCCAAACTATTCCATATCCATTTCCATTCCAAACAATTTGAGGATTCCCTGATACAGCATCGTTAAAAGTCACTCTAATATCATATGCGAGTTTTGAACAAGAAGAAGATGATGTGAGTCCATAAACGGAAACAATTTGTGCTAGAACACAAGTAAAAAAAATAACTATTAAAAGCTTCTTTAAGTTTTTAATCATAGTTAAATAAAATTTTTCCTCTTTTTAAAATTTTCCATTTTTAAAATTTTAATAAAATTGCATATTTAAAACGCTTTAGTTAGCTCTGCGTCTCTTCAAACTTCGGTAAGCCAATAGATAAGAACTCACAAACAACCCAGCAAGATTCTCTCCAAAAGCAAGGTTGCTGAACATCAGAAAGCAGAATTCCAAACATTATAAACTTTCTTTTATTATCTTGCTATTTATACCAAAAAGGTATTTGTAGAAGGATTTTTGTGAAATTTTTGTTATAGAAACAAATATGAAATAGATTGCATTTCTGAGAAAAAGAAAATCGAAATAAAAGTAGGAAAGCCACATAGAAGATATCCAAAAAGTGTAACAATCTTAGAAAAACCAATATTCCAGAGTTCTTGATTAAAGCATACTTAGAAAGAAATCAAAAAATTTAAAAATAGATTACTTTTCTCAAAAAAACATGGCAGAAAAATCCAAGCTAGTAAGATTACTTGACACAGATGTGCCAGGGGATTTAGCATTGCATAGAGCACTTAAAAAAGTTCATGGTATAAGTTTTGCTATGGCTAATGCTGTCTGTGCTGCTGCAGATGTTGACAAATTTAAAAAGGTAAATGAATTAACTGCTGAAGAACTTAAAAAGATAGAGACTATTGCAAGAAATCCTGCTGGCAAGATTCCTTCATGGTTGCTTAATAGACGTGCTGATCCTGAAACAGGTGAAGATAAACATATTATCACCTCGCAACTTAAATTAAGAAAAGAATTTGATATTAAAAACTTGATGAAAATAAAATGCTATAGGGGCATGAGACATTCATGGGGTTTGCCAGTTAGAGGCCAGAGAACAAGAGCACACTTCAGAAAAGGTAAGGTAATTGGCGTTACGAAGAAAGCTAAAAGAGGTAAGAAGTAAAAATGGGCGATCCTAGAAGATTAAAAAAGAAATATAAGACACCAAAACATCCATGGCAAAAAGACAGAATAGAAAAAGAAAAAAAGCTGTTAAACTATTATGGTTTAAAAAACAAAAAAGAAATCTGGAAAGCTATGTCTAGATTAAAAAGAATTACAAGACAAGCAAAAACAATTATCGGTTTACCATCAGAAAAGAAAGAAGCAGAAGCTAAAAAGCTTTTAGAAAAACTTGACAAATACAATTTAATTGACAAAAATTCCAAGATAGAAGATGTTCTTAATTTAACAGTTGAAAACATTCTTGATAGGCGCTTACAAACCCAAATTTATAAACAAGGTCTTGCAAGAACAATTAAACAAGCAAGGCAAATTATTGTTCATGGGCACATATTTGTTTCAGGGCAAAAAGTTGACATGCCTTCATATATGGTTAAAAAAGATGATATCATAGAATTTGATCCAAAATCAAGCCTAAGCAATCCAGAACATCCTGAAAGGCTAGGAAAAGATATAAAAGCCGTTAAAGAAGAAATTAAAAACATTGCAGAAACAGGAAGCCCTGCTCCTCAACAAGAATCTGCTGCTGAAATAACTCCAGCGGAAAAAGAATAAAATGCCACAACCAAAAAAGCTAAGATGGGGAATAGCACATATTTACTCCAGCTACAATAATACAATAATTCATATCACAGACGTCACAGGCACAGAAACAATTTCTAAAGCTTCAGGAGGAATGGTTGTTAAAGCTCATCGTTTAGAAAGCTCTCCAACAGCAGCTATGGCAGCAGCCAAACTTGCTGCAGAAGAAGCACTTGCAAAGGGAATAAATGCTGTCCACATTAAGGTAAGAGCTCCTGGTGGGCACAATGGACCAATGACAACAGGCCCAGGGGCAAATGCTGCTATTCGCACACTTTCAAGAATGGGATTGAAAATAGGCATTATAGAAGACGTTACCCCAATTCCGCATGATGGCTGCAGAAAAGCTTGGGGTAAAAGAGGAAGAAGGGTATAAAAAAATTTAAATAGCATTTGCTAAGCAAAAAAAACAATGGAAATAAAGCTGATTTCATCAACCCAGGAAAAGCTTGTATTTCTTTTGAAAGGAGTAAATTATACTATTGCTAACACGCTCCGCAGAATTATGTTAGTAGAGGTTCCTACAATAGCCATTGACGAAGTTGAATTTCACAAAAACAGTTCTGCTTTGTATGACGAAATTATTGCTCATAGACTAGGCCTAGTTCCACTAAAAACAGACCTTAAGGCTTACAAATTCAAAGAAAGCTGTACATGCAAAGGTGAAGGCTGCGTAAAATGTCAAGTAACCTTCACACTTACAAAAAAAGGTCCTTGTACAGTGTATGCTTCCGATTTAAAAAGTTCTGATCCAAAAATAGTTCCCGCCTATCCAGAAATGCCAATAGTTAAGCTCCTCGAAGGCCAGGAACTTGAATTAGAAGCCACAGCAAGACTCGGCACAGGAAGAGAACACATCAAGTTTTCTCCAGGATTAGCATTTTATAGAGCTTATCCAATAATAAAAATATCTCAAGATTGTAATGGTTGCAAAAAATGTGTTGAAAAATGTCCAAAGAAAGTTCTTGAAATAAAAGACAAAAAAGTAAAAGTTGTTAATCTTGAAGCTTGTGACCTTTGTGAAGCTTGCGTAGAAGCTTGTCCAAAAAAAGCAATTACAGTAAAAGCTAACGAAAACGATTTTATATTTACAATAGAATCTTTTGGCCAACTAACCCCAAAAGAAATCTTGCTTGAGGCATTTAATGTGCTTGACAAAAAACTTGATGATTTTTCAAAAGCCATTAAAAAGATCTAAAATTAAAAAAATTTAAAAATGGTTTTTCATTCCACTCTGGCAAAGCGGGGGTGCCGGAGTGGTCAAACGGGCCAGGCTAAGGACCTGGTGGCTTAGTGCCTGCGCAGGTTCGAATCCTGCCCCCCGCATTGAAAAAATGATAAACCCAACAACACTAGAAAGGATGATAGAAAAAGCACCGGATTTAAGTGAAATAAAAAAAGTAGAGATTCCTGTAAAAGAATATGCAGATCAATATAAATCCAAAGGTTATCTTATTTTTTCACTAAAAACAAAAAACCAAGAAAAGAGAAATGAAAATTACTTTATAGCATCTTTTATTGCTGGGCATCTTTACCAAAGAAATCCAATAATTCTCGAAAATAACAACCATATTGTAATATTGAAGGAAAGGTTCTTGAATGGAATAAAAAAGCTTGCTGATGAAGAATTAAAAAATAATGCCCATGCTATGAAATACCCATGTGTACCTCTTGAAAAGTTAGTAAAGATTTTAAAAAAGGAATTAAGTGTTTCTTCCAAAGACAAGCCTGTAATTGCATATGCCTTATATTACTTGGCAGAACAAAACGAATTAATGATACGTGAAGAAAGTCGAAAATATTTTGTCTATAAAAATGAAAAGGAAAAAGCATAAGCGCATTAAAACATATCCAAGATTAGCAAAACTAATCGAAACACTTAAAGAGCTTGCTCTTAAAGAGAACGCCCCAATTTGGAAAAGGATTGCTAAAGAACTAAACAAATCAACACGACAAAGAAGAGTAGTCAACCTGATGAAAATCAATAAATATGTTAATGAAAACGAAACCGCTGTTGTTCCAGGAAAGGTGTTAAGCATGGGCGAGCTAACAAAAAAACTTACTATAGCAGCGTTTCAATTTTCAGAAAAGGCAAAAGAAAAAATTATTAAGTCTGGTGGAAAAGCTTTAACCATAGAAGAACTTATCAAACAAAATCCAAAAGGAAGTAACACAAGAATAATAGGTTAAAATGCTAGTCATAGATGCCACAAATCTTATCCTTGGAAGGCTTGCAAGTTTTGCAGCCAAAAAAGCATTGGAAGGAGAAGAGATTGTTATTGTTAATAGCGAGAAAGCTGTTATTTCTGGAAAAAAAGATTCTATTTTTGAATTCTACAAACAAAGACGTGCCAGAGGAAATCCTTTAAAAGGCCCTTATTATCCAAGAATGCCTGATCGCATACTTAGGCGTGCTATACGAGGCATGCTACCATGGCACAAGCCTAGAGGCAGAGAAGCATTTAAGAGAGTTATGTGCTACATAGGCATACCAGAAAAATATAAAAATCAAGAATTTATTAGCATAAAAGAAGCCGACTATTCCAAGCTGAAAAAAACAGGTTTCATAACTCTAGGCAAGCTTGCTGAAATGTTAGGAGCAAAAGTAAGATGGTAAAAAAAGAAAAACTCGTCATCAATACATCAGGAAAAAGAAAATGCGCACTCGCAAAAGCAGTGCTCAAAGAAGGCAAAGGCATAGTTAGAATAAATTCTAAACTTCTCAACACTTTACAACCAGAATTTTTAAAGCTGCGGATTATGGAGCCTTTGCTTATTGCAGGTGATGTTGCAAAGAAAGTTGATATTAGCATTAATGTAAAAAGTGGTGGTTGGCAAGGTCAAGCAGAAGCAGCAAGACTTGCTATAGCAAGAGCTCTTGCAAGATATGATAAAAAACTAAAAGAAAAATTCCTTGCTTATGATAGAAGCCTACTCGTTGCAGACACTAGAAGAAAAGAACCTTACAAGCCTAATGACAGTAAAGCAAGAGCAAAGAGGCAAAAGAGTTATCGTTAAATTTTGCCTATAGAATTGCAAGATGATAGATCACTACGAATTTGGAAAATTTGTTGTTGACGGCAAGACCTATGAAACAGATATTAAAATTATAAATGGCCAAGTCAAAACATGGAAAAACCATTCTATGAGCTTGGAAGATATTCAAGAGCTAATAGATGCAAAACCAAAAATGATTGTTATTGGTACAGGATCTGCTGGCATGGTTAATGTAAGCCAAGAAATCAAAGATGCTATTGAAAAAGCTGGCATTGAACTTTACATAGAAAAAACAAAAGAAGCTTGTCATCTATATAACAAACTTTCACAACAATATGGCAAAGAAAACGTAGCAGCAATCTTACACAGCACTTGTTAAGCAAAACATTTAAAAATAATTAAAAATTGAAAACTAAAAATGATAATCCCAATACGATGCTTCAGCTGCGGAAAGCCAATAGCACATCTTTACGAAAAATACTTAGAGCTTATTAAAAAAGAAAGTCCAAAAAAAGCTTTAGAAGATCTTGGCATAGAAAGATATTGCTGCAGAGCTATGTTTTTAACACATGTTGAACTTATTGACACAGTAGCAAAATTCAAGAAAGCTTAAAGATGAGCTTTAAAAACAAGCTGTATGCTATTGGACTTGCAGGGTTTTTAACATTTTCAAGTTCTTGTTTTATTGTTAAAGAGTTTGCTGATTTATTTGTTAAGCAGTTTAAAAGAAGCGAAGGCTGTAAGCAATTATTTGGAGAAGAAGCTTGCAAAACCGAAAATTCTGGTGGTGCACCTTACTTTTGCGTTGAATGGTACTTCACTACTGATAATGGCCAGAAACATTATTTCTCAAGCTATACAGCATGCAAACAACATTTTGAAATTCTAAAACAAGGGCATACCCGACCTCCAAACATTATTGTTTATGAAGAAAATGGCATAGATAAAACAGCCATCATTCCAGGTAATCCACTGCTTCCACTGGAAGAGAAATGCGAATGTTTTGATTGGGAATTAATTGGTCCACAAGATCCAAGATATCGGTATTATGAAGAACAAAACTTGATGTGGAAATCTAATTATTAATTGTTTTGATCTTCTTCTGCTTTAAAGGGAATCTCATATATTTGCCACAATTATAACAATAATAAATCACTCTATGCCTATAGGTACGAACTCTGCAATTAACTCCAGGCACAAGAAAAGAATAACAATGCTTGCAAAACCTTCTCTTTAGTTCTCTTGGTATTCTTAGATTAACTTTCATTGCAATTCGTCTTGCTATCTGCACATATCGGTTTGCTCTTTCTGGATTTTCTGGAAATACTTTTTCAGCCTCTTTAAAAAGATGTTTTATTCTTTCTAAAGCGATTTTTTGTAATTCTTTTTTTCTCATAGAAATTCTAGCAAAAGAAACTATAAAAATTTTAGGAAAAGCAGAGGGCTAACCGTGCTTCCCGCCCGAAGGCAGTACAACACGGAACGGAGGCATGCTTAACTTCCGGGTTCGAAATGAGACCGGGTGTTGCCATGCCCCTATGGCCCTCCTGCTAAATTCCTTGCAGATGTATTTTTAAATTTTACGCTTAAAATTCAAAAGGCTTATATAGGAAATAACACTTAAAATTCCATGAAAAAGCTAATAGTAATGCTCACATTAATAGCAGCACTTATGATCTCTGGATGCGTACAAAAGCCTTACTGTGGAGATGGTATTTGTGATCCTGCTCAAGAAGGTTGCGATTGTATAGATTGTATTAACACACCATTATGCCAGCAACAACAAGAAACACCTACACAAGAAAAACAAGAAACTAAGCAAGAATATGTTTGCGGTAATGGAAAATGTGAGCCTGGAGAATGGTGCAACACAGAAACTCTTGTTACTCCTTGTCCAGAAGATTGCCCAAGATGCCCAAGCCATATCTTTGTTGAACCTTTCAGATGTATGCCTTCTGACAAATGCCAAAAAATAAGCAATACATTCTATGTAAAAGACGGTGCTAAAATTTATGCAAAACTTTACAACCTTGGAGAAATTTCCACAACAACAATAGAAGCCCACTACAGATGCTATGATGCGAAAACAAAAGAAAGAGCATTCATTGACACAATTGTTAAACCATACAAAGGTGCAAAAATAGTAGAACTTGGCTTTGATAACAATGATGACGAAATAAAACTTTATGCTAAAGGCGTTAAAGGCGATGACACAGCTTACACTTGGAAATTCGAATTGCCAGAACTTGAAGAAGAATACGAAATTAATTGTAAAGTGGAATTCAGAACCAAAAGCCCAATAGATAAGCCAGAATTAGAATTTAATGTTAAGTTTTTAAAGAGCTAAAGAAGTTTTAGTTTTGATGTTATTTTATCTATTTTTTCATCTTTATCAGGACCTATTGCTAAACAAGTTACTGTTGGTTTCTTGAAAAAAGTTAAACCCGCATCTCGAATTAGAGCTGTTTTTAATTTTAATTTTTCTGCTTTTTTTTGATAGTAAAGCAATTCTTTCAAGCTATTAACCTTTAGAATTATTTTCTTGCCACCTTCCTTAAGCCAAGCACTCCTTTTTTTGGCATGCGTTTTCAAAGCAGCTTCTAATGAAGCATGCGCAACCTGAGCAGCAAGTTTGCCTTTAGGCATCCTTAAATCTTGTCTAATAAGAATAGCTTGTTTCATCTTAAAATTTAAGAACAAGGTTGGTAACAGAGCCTAACTAATCTTAATGATCAGTTAGGTTGCTCTACCAACCAAACTGGAATCCGAAGCCGAGTAAGATCCGAAGACCCCACTCGATTCTCCTTCCAGTTCAGATTAAACTAAGAATAGCTTTTTATAAACTTTTCGGTTTTGATTTTTTTCCTTATAGTAATTACAATATCGCTTAACAGGACATCTCTCACATAAAGGTTTTAATGGTCTACAGATTTGCTGGCCAAATAATACAAAAATCCTATTGTAATCAAGCCAATATTTCCTAGGCACAATCCTTTCAAGTTCTTTTTGAGTTTGTTCTGGTGTTTTTGTTTTAACAAGCCCTATTCTGTTAGCTGTTCTATGAACATGTGTATCAACAGCAATAGTTGGCTTATTAAAAGCATAACTCAAAACAACGCTTGCGGTTTTATTTCCTACACCAGGCAACTTCAGAAGTTCTTCCTTTTTGCTTGGGATTTTAAAATTTTTCTTTGTAAGAATTTTAGCAATCTTCTTAAGGTTTCTTGCTTTTACCTTGTAAAAACCAACAGGATAGATTAGCTTCTCTAATTCTTTTTGGTTTATTCTAAGCAGGTCTCTTAAGCTTTTAATTTTTCTGAATAATCTTTCTGCTACTTTTGCTGTGATTTCGTCTCTTGTTCTTAAGCTTAGTATGCAGCTAACTAACACATAAAACGGATCTCTTTGTTTAAAGAATTTTCTTTCTCTAATGGCTTGCTTTACAAGTTTTATTATTTTCTCTATATTCATTTTATATGGAACTCTACAACATCGCCTTCAGCAAGAACGTGCTTTAAACCAACCTGCTGCCAAGGAAACTTAACACTCTTGCCATCCACTAAAGCAAATTTGAATTTCTTAATAAAATCTTTATGGATTTCTTTGCCAAGATCTTCAACAGTAGAGCCCTTTTTCAAAGCTATCGGCGGAAAATCTGGTTCTTTTTTGGATGGAGATTTTGTGTAAACATAAATCAAGCCAAGATTTCTCCAAATTTCTTGTTTAAAGCTTTCAATATCTTGGCCATTGTAAAATATTATTGGTTTTTGAATGAAATTCTTTTTTAATTCGTTCAAAACAAGATTTTTATCTGCTTCGCTGGCATAAGTTACAACTATAGCTTCGGAATCGCGAATAATGCTAAGAAACTCAGGACCTCTTTGAGTGCTATAGAAATCTTCTACTATAGCAGGAATTTCTATAACCTGGATTTTTATGCCCTTGTAATTCATAGTTCCTATTTCTGGTTCAGTTGTTGTAAAGGGATAATCTGCTATCAATGGCTTTGCATTTGTTAGTTTTGCTAACAACACAGATTTGCCAGAATTTGTTACTCCCACAATACACACCCTTGCAGCGCCTTCCTTTTTTATGCCGAGCTTTTTAAACTTCTTTGCCTTTTTCTTTTCCTCTTCTTGGAGTTTTTTAAGTTTTGCAAGTCTTTGCTTAAGTTGTGCCCTAAGCTTTTCAGCACCTTTATGATCTGGGCATTTAGAAAGCATTTCTTTAAGCGCAGAAATCTTTTCTTCTGTAGTTCTAGCTAAATGAAACTTCTTTTCTGCTTCCTTGAACTCGTGACCAACATTGGCTGGCATAGAAGCAAAATTCATAAAACTTTTAAATAATTTATGTCTCCCAACACCATGGTAGTTGCAGAAAAACTTGCACCCTTAATAGGAGCATTATTGTTGTTATTAATAGGCCTGTTAATTGCAAAATTTATTTCAAAATTTCTCCAAAAGATTTTGCATAGTCTTGGCTTTAACATGCTTATCAAGAAGTTTTTAAAAATAGAGATTCCTGCAGAAGAATTTATTACAACATTAACAAAATATATCCTTTATTTTGTTGTTGTAATAATGGCTCTACAACAACTAGGAATAACAACATTTGCTTTAAAAATACTATTGCTTGCTGTGCTTGCCATTATAATTGTGCTAATAATTCTTGCTTTCAAAGATCTGTTGCCGAATATAATAGCAGGAATTCTGATTTATAAAAGAAAAATCTTAAAGGTTGGTCAAGAAATAGAAATAGCTAAAATCTCTGGTAAAATAAAATCTCTTACGCTAACAGAAATAAAAATAGAAACAAAGAATAAAGACACTGTCATCATACCAACAAGAAAATTTTTAAAAGAGAATTACAAAATTAAACATTAGTCCTTACAGAAATCCTCAAACTTATACTTAAATTCTTCTGCAGATTTTATGAGTCCACGCCTTAATAAGTATTCTCTTGCAAGAATCCAAAATATTAAGCCAAGACTCTTTTTACCTTTATTGTTGCATGGTACTACAACATCTATGTTTTTTAAATCATTATTTGTGTCTACTAAAGCTAAAACAGGAATTCCTATTTTTGCAGCATCATGGATGGCATTTCTATCGGGCCAAGGATCTACAACAAACAAGAGCTTTACTTCAAGAAAGTTATCTAAGTTAGGATTTGTTAATATTCCTGGGGGATATCTGCCAGTAATCGATTTTATTCCAGTAATTTTTGAAAATGCTCTGACAGCCTCCCAGCCGTTTTCTCTTCTGCAAACAACAAGGATGTCTTCTGGGTTATATTTAGCAAGAAAGTTAGCAGCCATAATTAAACGCTTATTTATTTCTTCAACATTAAAAACCGCTATACCATCTTGACGGATTTTAAAAATAAATGGTTTAACATCTTTTGTTTTATATTTTGTACCTATATGAATGCCTACACCAAGATACTGATCTATTGGAATAAGTAGGTTGTTTGCCATGAATTTGCAGAACTAAAGGGATATTTAAATTTTTTTCTATTTTAATAATAAAAAGAAAAAATTATTTCTTTTTAAGCGATTCTAGCCATTTCTGTGATGGTCCTTTTAGTGCGTTTCCTAAGCCAATGCCAATAGCTATCGCAAACCCTAAGCCAATTGCTCCAACAATGATCAAAAATGCATTTTCTATTATACTTACTTGCACGCCAATTTGTTCCAAAGCTATTATTGCTGCTATCAATATCACTACTAGCTTAACAAAGTAAGCCCCTACATTAATACCTTTCATCTTTGAATGTTCCTTGATTTTTATTTCAACATAATGTGCTAATGCAACACCAACAAACACTATAATCACTGCTGCAATAACATGTGGCAACCATAGTACAAATTGCATTAACAAGTCGCTAAGCGTTCCTAGTTCAAGAATTTCTGCAGCTACTTGCAAGAACACTATAAACACATACCATTTCAAAATTTCACCAAGAAAAGCTGCTACATTTGTGTGGCCCATACTTTTTGACAATGCTGATTTCTGAATCCATTTGTTAAGACCAAGTTTTTCTAGTAACGCCTTCAACCCAAGGCCAAGCAAATAAGCTATAAAGTAACCAATGATCAATATTATAATCGCTGCAATAATTCCTGGTAGCATATTCACAAAAGAATTCCATAGCGTCACTAGTGGATTAAGTATCACAGCACCTGCTTGTGCTAAGCTCTCTAAAGCCAAAAATAATCACCTCCTTTTGATGAATTTCTCTTTTTATTTATAAATTTTTCGAAATTTTTATAAATTGTGTTTTCACTCTTTAATTAACAAAGATTTCAAGCTTCTCTCAAAACCTTTTTAAATTTGAAAATCATTAGGAAGCTATGCAAATTCCGGCTAGCTTGCTAAGATCTGCTGTTGTATCAACTAAAAAGCTAGCCGGATTTATAGTCAAATACCACTGCTAGGGGCCACATCAGCTCTGGGCTCCTGCAGTGGTATGCTAGTTCTGCCATTGTAGGAGCCTGGAGCAAGAAGGAGGTGCTTGCAATTGAATGGCTATGCTGCATATGCAACCAACCAATAACAAATCCAATATGCCATCAATGCCTTAGTAAAGATTTACTAAGCTATGCTTCTAACAAAAAAGAAATTGAAAGTTTTAAGAAAGCAATTGCAACACTACAACAAGAAAATTTTTCATCTGTCAAGTGCATAAAATGTCAAAAGCCAGTTATTATTTGTACTGCTTGCTTACTAGAACTTGCTAAAAAATTTATTAAAAAATTAAAAGATGTCAGACTTTTTTAGTTTAGAATTTGTCTAGCTTTGCCTTAACGCTTTGATTTCTTTTCCTATTCTCAAAAGTTCTTTTATTTTCGCTTCTCTTTCCTTGCCAAAAATACCACATTTTATTATAGGTAAAGAATAAGCAACAGCTAGCTGTGAAATTGTGGCATCAAGAGTTTCACCAGAGCGATGCGAAATTACAGCATTCAAACCAAATTTTTTTGCTACTTCAATAGCTTCAATTGTTTTTGTTAAAAATCCAACTTGATTGGGCTTAATGATTACGCTGTTAATAGCTTTCATTTGAACTGCCTTTTTAATCAACTCTGGATTTGTTGCTGTCAAATCATCTCCGCAAATCAAACAAGTTCTACCTTGAACAAGTTCTTTTTTAATTTTTGCATATCCACTAAAATCATTTTCCTCAACAGGATCTTCCAAATATGTAAGCTTATATTTTTTTGCAAGGTCTATAAGGTAAGAAATGTGTTCATTTCTGCTTAGAGTTTTGTCTTTATAAAAATATTTTCCGTTTTTAAAAAAAGAGTTTGCCGCAACATCAATACCAATTCTAACATCAAAATCAACTTTGCTTTTTTCTTTGTATTCTTTAATTGTTTCTTGCAGGATATCAAGAATTTCTTCTGTTTTAAGCTCTGGACACCATGCTCCTTCGTCAGTAAGTTTTGGTTTTGTTAAAAATTTTTTTAGTTTTTTCTTAAGCATCTTATGAATAGTTGCATTTGCGTTAGCGGCTCTATCAAAAGATCTTGCGTCAAGAGAAATTAACAAAAATTCCTGAAACTCTGGAGCATTTTCCTTATTAACATGCTTACCTCCACCAATACAATTACCTAATGGTCTTGGTAATGATTTGGCATTGGGATTTATAAAATACCAAATTCTTCCTTTTGCTAGAGCATGCAACAAAGCAAACTCTAAAGCAATAACAGTATTTCCACCAATTTTTTCAAGTCTTGACGTAGGGTCATATTTTTTAATAATTTCATTTTCAAGATCATAGAAATCATCAAAATTTTTCAAAGAATAATTTTCAAGTTCTTTTGCTAGTGTATTGTTAACAAATTCTACAGCATTATCAACATTATTATCTGGAAAGGCCACAACTTCCTTGCTGCTTTTACTTGCTCCAGAAGGTGCAGATGCCTTTGCATAACCTTCGCCGCTTTTTACTTCTATTTCTATTGTTGCTTCCTTTCTCGAATTCAAGATCTTTCTTGCCTTTATGCTTTTTATTATCATTCTTCAGAAATTTTCTTTTGATAGGCTTTATTTATTTCCTTTAGCATCTTTGCAAGCCTTTCTTTGCTTATACCATGTGACAATGCTCCTTGTTCTAAACTTTCTTGAGAAGCAATAGGACAACCAACACAATAAAGCCCATAGTTAAGCATTATCTCTGCTGCTTCTGGGCAAAGATCAATAATGTCTTGAATTTTCATGTCTTTTGTTATTTCTTTTGGTTTTTCCATAAATTTTTAACAAGCCAAGAATTTATAAAGATATTGTTATCTGATTAAGAAATTCTTAACAAATTCTTTTGTTGGAACTTCAACAAGAATGTGCTGCTTTCCATTTACAAGAACCTCAGCAAATTTTCCTCTACAATCAGAATAAAATGCTGTAAGCTTTGCTGCAAGCTCTATTGCCTTTAAAGATTTTCTGCCGATTAACAATGTTATAGGGCTTCCATAACCAAGAACTTCAAATGTTAAAGCATTTTTTGAAAATTCCTTCAAGAGAATTTCATTTTCCTGCTTGTTTCTTCCTACAACAATTTTAACATTTCCAAAGCGGAAGTGTCTGCCATATTTCAACAATTCAAAATCCTGCTTAGAAAGAAATTTTTTGTGCTTAATCAGATCAAAAAATTTTTTTGCAAATTCTATTTCTGTAAGCAAACATCCACCTGCTGGCTGTAAGTATTTTTTAATTCCAAACCTTTTAGCAAGTTTAAGTTGTTCTTTTCTTGATCTTCCCTTGATAGAATAAAGCTTTTCTCTGTCTATCAATTTTCTTTTTTCTGGCAATGATTCTGGCAGAAGTTTTGCTGATAACGGCCTTAGCAAGATATTTTCTGTGCTTGAGTGCTTAGCTATTTCCATTAAAGCTTTTTTATTCTGGCTAAAAGGTCTCTGCCCAAGAATTTCACCTGTTATAATAAATTTTGCACCAATTTTCTTAGCAAATTTTTTTGCTTTCTTTAACATATAAACCTTACAATCTATACAAGGATTTGCTGCCTTTCCATAACCATGTTTTGGTTTAACAATCATGCGATAATAATCATTACTAACTTCAATAATATGCATTTTAATCCCCAAGGTTTTTGCAACTTCTTTAAGAAAATCTTTATTGCCAAAAAAAGGACTCACAAAAGAAATACCCTCAACTTCTATATTCTGCAACTGAATAACTTTAACAGCAAGTTGGCTATCAAGCCCACCAGAAATTAATGCAAGTGCCTTTATCTTTTTCATTTTATTTTAGCAATAATTTGACAAAAATTGCAAATCGGCTTTGCTGAAGGTTCTCCACAAATTTTACAGCTGTAAAGCTTGCCTTTTATATTTTTCCTTAGCAATGGCATTATTTCAAGGAAGAAGCTAACAACATTTTCTAAATTGAAATTGTATCTCTTAAGAGAATTTATCAAAAATCTTCTGTATGCAAATGCAGCACATGGACAAACAGCAAAATAACACGGAAAGTTTATTGCTTTTGCATATTTTTCAATTTCTTTTTCTTTGCAGAAATATAAGGGCTTTACTCTAGGCACAAAATTTTTATGCTGAATAACACCAACTTTAGGACCAAGCTTTGAGCTAAGCCAAATATTTCCCTTAAAAAGATTCATTAAAAATGTCTGTGCTTCATCGTCAAGGTTATGACCTGTAGCAACTTTTGTAAAGCCATGTTTTCTTGCTATGCTATTTATTACATTCCTTCTTAAAATTCCACAAAGCGTGCATTTTTTTAGCTTTACACCTTTTCTTGACAAGCTTTCATGAAGAAAGCAAATAGATCCACCAAATTCTTTTCTGAAGTCAACAACATGTAGTTTAACATTATATTTTTCACAAAATTTTTTTACAGCTTCATAGCAAAATTCTGAAAAATTTTTTATATGCAAATTAACATATAAAGCTTCAACATTAAATCCATATTTTTTTAAAATATACAATAATGTCCCGCTATCTTTGCCGCCAGAATATGCTACAAGTATTTTGTCTTTTTTTGTTAAAAGTTTATGCTGCTTAATTGTTTCTAAAATTTTATTTTCAAAGTCGCTTACAAAATTCATTTTTCTGGCTTCTCGTAAAATACCATGGCCTTTAAAAGCCTTGGGGTTCTTAGCAAAGGCCTTATAAATCTCCTTAATCTTAAAAACCTCTCAAATCTTCTGATCTTTCCTGTTTTTTCCAATTCTGCAACAAATTCTTGTGTTTCTCTTTCTGCATGTAATACTGCTTGCCATCTAGGCAATTCTTCAGCTGCAAAAAAATAGAACTCTTCAAAAATTCTAAAAAAGAGATAAAAAGGAAATACCGCAATTATATCCAACCAACATTCCTTTAAGAAATTTTTTAATTTTCTAATTCTTAGATACTTAAAAAATAAATCAAGCACGAATATAAAAACAACAAATCCATGAAGAAATTCCATTATGATTATATTTCGTTTTGCAAAATCATGAAAGCCAAAGTCTATTACTAACAAAATAAAAAGCAAAATTAAAACATAAGGAATAATTTTATCTATATAGTATTCAATTTTTATTCTTGCTTTTTTCCAATTCATTTTTTATCTTGCAAAATCCACAAATTTCTTGGCTAGTTGGCTCGCCGCAAATGCTGCAATACTTATATTCCTGTTTTTCCTCAGGCAAATATTTAATAACTTTTCTCATAGATCTAATCATTAAAAGCCTAAAATCCTTTTGCCATGACTCTACAGAATAAAGCAATTCATAACACTTCCTTAACTTAGGATCTGCTCTCTTGCCAAGAATTGCATATGGGCAAATATCTTCTTCAAGAAACGGAATGTCTTCTTTTTTGCAAAGTTCTTCATTTTCTCTGCCGCCAACTTCATAGAGAGGCCTAATTCTTGTTAGCATTTTTCCATTACCAGCAAGCAAGGGCTTAAATTTTGTAATCCATGCATAGTTTCTTGTTAACAAATTCTTAAAGAAAAAAACAAGAAAATCATCCATATGATGGCCAGTAGCAAGTTTTGTGGCATCAAGTTCTCTTGGAACTTTGTTAAGCAAATAACGCTTAATAGTTCCACAATAAGAACACATTGGCCTTTTTCTTGTGTCGAGCTTTTGCATGTCTATTCCATAATCCTTAACATTTACAACTTCAAGCTTGCATTCCATTTTTTTAGCTTGCTTCTCAACAACTTCTTGCACTTTATCGCTATGGGGCAAACCAAAGTTCAAATGAAAACCAACTACATCCGCATTGATATTATTGAGGTGAACATATTTTTTAATTGTCCACAAACAAGCACCACTGTCCTTGCCTCCGCTTAACGCAACAAAAACTTTATCACCAGGCAAAACAAGTTTATACTTTTTTATAATCTTAAAAGTTCTCGATAAATATAGCTGCATAAAACTGTTAGCCATTTTAGTTTTTTAAAAAATCAGCACCTACGCTTTTTCTTTGTTGATTTTTTCTTTGTGGCTTTCTTCTTTGTAGATTTCTTTGCTGATTTTTTTTCTTTTTACCGGCATATTTTGATTTTTTATTTTTAAATTTATAAATTTTATGTTGGAAATTGCTAGAAGTTATTCATAATGTAAAGCATCTACTGGGTTGAGTTTTGCTGCTCTTCTTGCAGGTATTAACCCAGAGATAACACCAACTAAGAAAGCAAATCCGATACAAAACAAAAACAACCAAATATCAAATTTTATTAACAAAAATTCAAACCCATAACTTTTTGCAATAAATTCAATCAGCTTTGAAAACCCGTAACCAATAAAACTTCCAGCTACTCCACCAAACATTCCCAAAAACCCAGACTCAAGCAAAAAGACAAGCATTACTGCTTTATTTGTAGCACCTACTGCTTTCATAACACCTATTTCTCTTGTCCTTTCTAACACAGAAGAAAACATAGCATTCATTATCCCTATTCCACCAACAAGCAAAGAAATAGCTGCTATCCCAGCAAGAATAAACTCAACTAAAGAAATAATTGTACCAAGCTGCGAAACAAGTTGTGAAGGCGAGAAAACTCTGAAGTCATTTTCATCATAAAATCTAAGTAATTCTCTCTTAATTTTTTCAGTAACTTCCATAACATCAAATCCGTCAAGAACCTTTACTCTTATTATGCTTATTTCATCAGTTTTGTTAAGCACTTCTCTTGCTTCCTCTATTGGCAAATAAACCCTTTCATCAAACTGCGTGCCTGTTTTTTCAAGAATACCAATTACCTTAAACTCATAACCGTTGACAGTTATTTTCTTCCTTATTGTGACTTCAGTGTCAAAAGCGTCCTTAGCAGCTTTATAGCCAAGCAAAGCCACGCCACGGTCGTGTTTTTTTAAAGCTCTTCCTTGAATTGGGTGAATGTCAAGATCAGCAAGCCCTTTTTCATAAACACTTGTATCATGACCAGAAACCATAAGATAATTTTCATCTTTTTTGTATTTCACCAAAGCGTTTCCAACAACAATTGGAATAACATACTCTACGCCTTTAACTTTCTCTACCCTAGAAGGCATGTCTTTGTCAAGAGAAAGTCCAGCACTGTAGCCAACCCTCATGCCAGGTGTTATCACAAGATGCTGTGTTCCCATTTTGCTGAATTGGTAATTCAAGGCATTTTCCAAACCAGAGCCTGCTGAAATCAAAGCAAAAATAGCAGCAATCCCAATAACTATGCCAATAATAGTTAACCAAGCTCTTATTTTCCTGTGTTTTAAATACGCAAATGATATACTTGCATAAGCTCTGATGTTCATTTTCTTAAAGCTTCTGCTGGTTTTAGTTTTGCTGCACTTCTTGCAGGCATTACACCAGATATAATACCAATAGCTATCGAAAATAAAAATGCAAAAACCAATAGCTTCCATGAAATAATAATTTTCATCAACTTAAATCCGCTTGCAACAGCAAGAATCCCAACAACATAAGAAATCACAACACCGATTATTATTCCTATAGCGCCACCAATAGCACCAATAATTGCTGATTCTACCAAGAACAAAGAAAGTATGTTTTTTGTTGATGCTCCAACAGCTTTCAAAGTTCCTATTTCATTTATCCTTTCGAGCACAGAAGAATACAAGGAATTTGCTATCCCAACACTCCCAACAACCAAGGAAATAGCAGCAATACCACCAAGAACTATTTGCAGTATAGCAATAACATTTCCAAATTGTTCAAGGAGCTGTGCTGGTGTTAAGACATCAAAAGTTTTCTCGTTTCTTATTCTTGAAAGCTTTCTCTTAACTTTATTTGCAACGCTTTCGGGATCTTCACCAGCCCTAACCTTAGCATCAATAGCTGTAATGCCATTAGCATCGTTGAAAAGCTCTCTTGCTGTGTCTAAAGGAATATAAATCTGGCTATCATCTTCTCTGCTGCCTATTTCCTTCATAACACCAGAAACTCTAAACTCTACACCATTAATTTTAATCTTATCCTTAGCATGAACTTCTTTGTTGAAAATTTCTTCTGCAACAAGATAACCAACTAAGCAAGCATATTTTTCTGCTTTAAAATAATCGCCTTCTATTAACCAAAGATCATAGTCTTTTTTAAGCTTGTCTGTATACTCTGTAGGCCAACCTATTATGTTTAGCATTGTTTTTTCTCTTTTGAATTCCACTCCAGCTGTTTTAACTAAGTAACCAATAGCATAATCTATTTCTGGTACATCCTTAACAACTTCTAGGTCTTTGATGTTAAGCGCTCCTGTTCCCATAGGAAATAAAAATCCCTTAGGCAGAACATAGATTCTATCGGTTCCTATTTTTGAAAACTCGTGAACAACAGCATTTTGCAGGCCTTGGCTTATAGTTACTAAAGCAATGATAGCAGCCACACCAATAACAACACCAAGCACAGTAAGGAATGTTCTCAACAATCTGTGATGTAAACTTCTTATCGCAAGCGTGAAATAATCAACAATCATCGTGAGAATTTCTTTTTAAGTTTCTTTGCAAGCAGCTTTGAATAAACCCAAATATTAACAATTGTGAGCTTCAATGCTTTTTCAAGGTCTTTTTCTTTTCTGTAATTCTTGTAAAGCTTGTACAAGAATATCAAGATAATTATTGTAATAATTATGGGCAAGATCCTAAACTTGCTTTTCGCTAACCCATACAATCTTGCTTTCCACCAAGAATAGACAGGCATTTCTACTATCACAACATCTTTGTGAGGATTGTTGAAAGAATCCTTGTATTCCAATAAGAATTCCAAAGGCACAACACCATTTTTAGCATAGTTTACATGCACGTTAAATTCTGCTGTTTCCAAATCATCAGGATCAAGATTGCCAATATAAACTCTATTGCTCGAAATAGTTCTGTAATACTTAGATTCCATTAATGTTACGCTCAAGAATTTTGCTTCCGCTTCTGCAACATTGGAAATTGAAACAACAACTTTTCCTGTTTGTCCTTGCTTATAAATTTCAGAACTTTCTAAAGTTACTAAAAATTCTGGAGTTGCGCTTACAAGAACACCAAAGCTATCTTCTTTGCTAAATTCATTTCCTGTGTTATCATAATAAACAAGACTTATTGGTATTTTATAAACACCACTTTCTGCGTCTGGTTCTGCAAGGATTTTAAATGTAAGCTCTGCTTCTTGATTTGGCAAGATAACAGAAACTCTTTTTTCTGTTGTTGAACCAATTGTTACTAAAGGTGTGTTTGTTAAGTCAAGCTTCAAGGAAACGTCCTTCATTACAGAATTCATTATATTTTTTATTTTAATAGTTAAATTTGATTGCTTTCCTGGAGAAATTATTTCTGGTTGAGAGGTTGTTTGTATTAAAAACACGGGATTTACAGGCCTGATTTCTATCTTAAATTCATAAGTCACCCAGTTGCCCTTGTTCATTCTTACTTTTATCTTAACATTTGAGGTTGTTTCTACAGCATCTGCAGCTACTCTAACTTTATATTTAGCAACCAAACTTTGGAATCCAGAAACATGATAAAATGTTTTAATCCTTTGCTCATCTTTAGCAAGGAAAAATGGATAAGAATCATCAAACGCTATATCAAGCTTTTCTATTTCTTGTTCTCCAGCATTAGCAATCTTAATCCAGATATCAAAATACGTTCCTGGCTGAACAGGATATGGCTCATATTTATAGCTTTGAACTATCAATGTTGGATAAAAATATCTACTAGTGTCAATAACTGTAGTATAGTTGTACTCTATTGCCATGGCGCTTGCTATCAAAATTAATCCTAACAGCAAGCAAATTTGTAACTTTTTCATCTTAGCTCACCATCCTTGACATAACTAACAATCTGCCCATCTTGTAAGCGTTCTATGCGTTTTGCTTTTTTAGCAATATCAAGTTCATGTGTAATAATGACTAAAGTTTTTCCAAAATCGTCATGAAGTTTAGCAAACATATCAATAATTTCCTCAGAAGTTTTTGAATCAAGATTTCCAGTAGGTTCGTCAGCAAGAATTATTTCTGGATCATTGGCAAGAGCTCTTGCTATAGCAACTCTTTGTCTTTCACCGCCACTAAGTTGAAAAGGCTTATGATGCATTCTTTTTTCAAGACCTACAATGCTTAATAAATGTTTTGCTCTTTCTATTGCTCTTGATCTTTCAACATTTTGAAATATCATTGGCACCATAACATTTTCTAATGCACTTAAGCTGGAAATTAAATTAAAGGTCTGGAAAACAAAACCTATTTTTCTACCTCTTATCTTTGCAAGTTCATCTTCTGAAAGCTTGCTTACATCTTTGCCGCTAAGATAAACCTTGCCCTTTGTAGGCAAATCCAAGCATCCAATCATGTTAAGCGTTGTACTTTTGCCAGCCCCACTTGGGCCTATAATTGCTACAAACTCGCCTTCTCTAATAGCAAAGTTTAGTCCTCTTAAAGCATAAACATCTACTTCACCAAGCTTATAAATCTTCCATACGTTTTCCAGCTTTATTATTGTCTTTTTCATTTTAAATCGGAAATACTTTTAATACAGCCCTGTATAATAATGCAAGTTTTGAATAAAAATTTTTGAGATTCTTAATTTTGGATCCTGTATCTTTTGATTTTGCTTCTCTTTGTTTAGCATTAAGCAAATTTATCATAGGTTCTATTCCAAAGTGTAAGCTATTTTCTAAAATTTTTCTTTTTATTTTCTTCAAAGAGAGCTCTGCTTTGTAAACATTTTTTCTTTTTTCTTTTTTTGAAACACTAATCAATCCTATGTTGAGAAGCAAATTTAAGGCTTGGCTTACCTGCGAGGAACTTAAATTAAGCTCTTTAGCTATTTTCTCTTGAGTTGCCTGGCCTTCAAAATACAGAAAACCCCAAATCAATCCTGGTGACTTCTGAAAACCCCAACGCCTAGAAACCTCACCAAGCTCATTTATTATCTCCTTAGCAACATCTTCCATGTTATTTTTATAAAATTTCAAATTTATAAATTTTTCTAAATTTCATAATTTTTAAAATTTCAAAAAATTATAAATCAAGCAAACTAAAAGCTACAAGAATAGTTAAATTTTTAAATCGAGCTTAAAAGTAAAATTTATGCGGGCGTGCCGGAGTGGTCAAACGGGCCAGGCTCAAGGTGTTTTGAGCTATGAGCAAATGCCATGACATAAGACACCTGGTGGCTTAGTGCCTGCGCAGGTTCGAATCCTGCCGCCCGCACTTACTTTTTCTTTTTTCTTATTACCATGTAGATTGTATTCGTGTCTTGTGGGTACTTTTTAGAAGGAGTTGGCTGTGGAGGATTAAAACTCGGAACCTTCTTTCTTGGCAGCATTATCTCCTCTTCGACCACTTCGACTTCAAGATAGTCTTCTAAACTTTCTATGCAATCAACCTCCCTTATTAAGAAATTTGGATCTTTTTTTAGTATAGTTGCTACATACCACCTTTGAATGAGCTTTAAAGCACCTGGCTTTTCTAGCTCAACTACAGGATCTGCAAACTCGTGAAGTTTATATTTGATTGCTAAACTATCTAAAATTCTTTTTAATTCTTCTATGTTTCGCTCTTTAAGGATTGCCTTTAAATAGACTTTCTCCTCTAAATTAATTTTGCTAAGTCTCGAAAGCAAATCTCCTATTTCCATTATTATCCTGAAATAGTATTTACTAAAAGGCAAAAATCTTTTTAAACCTTACCAATAAAAAAGAAAAATGGAAAAGATCTTATTAGAATTTTACCATACGCTTAATCCAATCTCTCTAGAACTCTTGATGAAAGAATCTATTAGTTTTTTAGTTAAAAATTTTAATCTTGTGAATGCTAGCCTATATGTGCTTGAAAAAAGGGCTTCCTTTACAGAAAATCAAGAATTTGTAAAGATAGAAAAAATAGCTTCTAACCATCTTAAAGAAACAAAATCAACAATAATAACAAAAAACATTTCAAAAGATATCCTATTTAAAAACATAAATTTAAGCTATGGGTTAATAGCGTATCCTCTTTCTAGAGGCATGCTTTGTTTATACTTTGAAAAAATGCCAAACTTAGACACAATAAGCAAGCTTGTAAGAATCCTTGAAAAAAATATAAATGTTGCTTTGCTTATTGAAGACTCCCAAAACTCAGCAAAACTTGATGCCTTAACAAATTTATACAACAGAGCATTCTTTTTTAAAACTTTAAAACGTGAACTCGAATTTTCAAAGAAAACAAAAAGACCTGTATCACTTTTGCTTATTGATTTAGATAATTTCAAACAACTCAACGACACCAAAGGCCATCTTGAAGGTGATAAATTGTTAAGAAAAGTAGCAGAAATAATAATACACTCTGTTAGAGAAACAGACATTCCATGCAGATATGGCGGAGATGAATTTGCTGTGGTTCTGCCAAATACAACCTTAATAGAATCAAAAAACGTAGCAAAAAGAATTTTAAAAAATGTCCTGGAAAGAACAAAAATGTCTTTGTCAATAGGCTCATTCACAGCTGTTAATGGAAATGTTTCAGCATCAAGAATGATTGAGGAAGCAGATAAAATGCTATACAAAGCAAAGAAAAAAGGAAAATCACGCATTCAAACAAGTTTTTCAATCCATGAAGGCTTAAATGCAATAGAATGCTAAAGCGATAACATTATAAATTTATTAAATTTCAGTTTAATATGCTTGTTGCCTTGACAAAAGAAGGAAAAAGATATCTCATCAAAGGCAAAGAATTGCATACACAATACGGCTATGTTAAAAACCCAAAAAAAGGCCTTAACAAAACACATCTTGGCAAGGAAATCTATGTTTTTAAGCCTGGTTTTGTAGATTTGCTTTGGAAGATAAAGAGAGGTCCAGCAATAATCACACCAAAAGATATTGGTTATATAATAGCGGAAACAGGCATAGGAAAAAATAGCGTTGCCTTAGATGCAGGTACAGGATCAGCGTATTTAGCAGCTTATCTTGCTAATATATGCAAAAAGGTTTATAGCTATGAAATAAGAAAAGATCACTATAAACTTGCAAAAGAAAATATAAAATTTCTTGGACTGAAAAATGTTGTAATAAAAAATAGAGATCTCTTTAAGGGAATTAAAGAAAAAAATCTTGACTTAATAGTTTTTGATCTGCCAGAACCATGGAAAGGCTTAGAGCAGGCTTGCAAAGCATTAAAGGTTGGTGGCTTTCTTGTTTGCTACTTGCCTAATCTCAACCAAGTAACAAAAACAATTTCAAGACTGCCCAAGCATTTAATTCATGTAAAAACAACAGAGCTAATAGAAAGAGAATGGATTATAGATAAGCAACACTTAAGGCCTAAAGCAAAGTCACTAATGCATACAGCATTCCTTGTATTTTTTAGAAAGGTTTATTAGCAAAAAGTTTATAAATAATTGTTATATAAGTTTATATAACAAAAATGAAGCTTAAAATACTCCATTATCCAAGATTGGATACTGTATTAATGGTCGAAAGATTCATAAAGAAGCACGACGGAGAATTTAAAAAGAGACAACTATGGGAAAGCCTACCAAAGAAAATTCAGTATCAAACCTTTTGCTTAATTATAGACTATCTCCTTTATTCTGGAAAAATTTCTATAGATAAAGAAGGCAAAATAGGCTGGATTTATTATCCGCAAAGAGTTAAAAATCATCTTAAACACAAAGACCTATTTTTAAACTTATGATCCTTCCCTCAAAAATAAGATTTGTAGACAAAACTTTAAAAAATGCTTTTCTAAAACTCAAAAAAGAAGACCCTTTGCTTTATAAATGGTTGGAAAGAGCATTTAAAGACATAGAAGAAAACGCATTTTGTGGTATTCAGATTCCCAAGAAGCTTATTCCAAAAGAGTATCTTAAAAAATATAACATCAATAATTTGTGGAAATATGATCTCCCCCAAGCATGGAGATTACTTTATTCTATAGAGAGTGATGGTTACTTGGTAATTAGCATAATTCTTGAATGGCTTGACCACAAATCATATGAAAGAAGATTTAAATATTAAATTCAAAAGATTAATAAACTCTTTAAAATTTCTATTAAAATGGCAAGGAAAAAGACTTCCAGCAAAAGAAAATCAACAAGAACACAAGTATATGTTCTAGATACCTCTATAACCATAGAAAGAATCCCTTCTAGAGAAATTAAAGCTAAAAAACTAAAGGGAAAAATCATTATTCCAAATGCTGTAATTGCTGAACTCGAACATCAAGCAAATCAAGGGCAAGAGATTGGATTTATTGGCCTAGAAGAAATTCAAGAGCTGCAAGAATTAAAAAACAAGAAGAAAATAAAGCTTGAATTCATTGGCCCAAGACCAAGTGCCCTGCAGATTAAATATGCAAAAACAGGTGGTGAAATTGATGCTTTGATAAGACAGCTTGCCTATGAACAAAATGCAACACTCATAACAGCAGACAAGGTCCAAGCTGAATCCGCCAAGGCATATGGAATAAAGGTAAAGTTTATAGAAATAAAAAAACCAGAAGAAGAAATTTTGCTTAAAAAATTCTTTGACAAGCACACAATGTCTGTGCATATTAAAGAAAACTGCTATGTTCTTGCAAAAAAAGGCACGCCTGGAAATTGGAAATTAGTAAAGCTTAAAGAAAAACTTTCTCCAAAAAATGTTCAAGAACTTGCTAAAGATACTGTAGAAAAAACAAGGCTTGATCCAGAATCATTTGTTGAAATCTCAAGAAAGGGAAGCACTATTGTTCAATACAAGGACTTTAGAATTGTTATAACAAAACCACCAGTTTCTGATGGCTGGGAAATCACAGCTGTTAAACCGCTTATCAAGCTTAAACTTGAAGACTACAAACTGCCAGAAAAATTGTTTGAAAGGATTAAAGAAAAAGCTCATGGAGTTTTAATTGCTGGTGAGGTTGGTTCTGGTAAAACCACACTGGCACAGGCAATAGCAGAATTCTATGCAAAACAAGGAAAGATTATAAAAACAGTAGAAAGCCCGAGAGACTTGCAGCTTATTAAAGAAATTACTCAATACAGCAAGAACTTTACAACATCTGAAGAAATTCATGATATTTTATTTTTATCAAGACCAGACACAATAATATTTGATGAAATCCGCGACACACCAGATTTCAAGCTTTATATTGACTTAAGACTTGCTGGAAGTTCTTGTATTGGTGTGATGCATTCCGCTACTCCTGTAGATGCTATCCAGCGTTTTATTACAAGGTTAGAAACAGGAATGATACCAAGCGTAATTGATACAATACTATTCATGGCAAATGGAAAGATAGAAAAAGTTCTGACGCTAAAAATGATTGTAAAAGTACCCAGCGGAATGACAGAAGCTGACCTTGCTAGACCTGTTGTAGAAGTTCGCGATTTCTTTACTAGTAATTTAGAATATGAAATATATTCCTATGGCGAGCAAACTGTTGTTGTGCCTGTAGAAGCTGAAATAAAATCTCCTCTTTACGAGCTTGCAGCAAGATACATAGAAGAAAAGCTCCGCAAATATAATATCAAAGCAGAAGTTTTAAGTTTAAACAAAGCAAGAATTTACGTGCCAAGACATAGAATTGGCGAAGTAATAGGCAAGCAAGGAAGCAACATAGAATCCATAGAAAAAAAGCTTGGCATAAACATAGAGGTTCAAGAACTTAAAGAAGAAGCTAAAGAAATTCCTTTTAAGACCAGCGAATCAAAGAAGAATCTTGTCTTTTTCTTTGACAAAAAATACAAAGGAAAGAAAGCTGATCTATATTGTGATGAGCAATTTATAACTACAGTAATAATAGCAAAAAGCGCAACTGTTAACTTCCATAAAAAAAGCAAACTTGGCAAGCAATTGCTTGCTTTACTTGATCAAGGAAAAAGAATAAAAGCATTTTTAGCATAGAATTTTCAAGGGCCCGTGGCGCAGTCTGGATAGCGCATCTGCCTCCTAGTGCAAAGCAGAAGCAAGCAGAGGGTCGTGGGTTCGAATCCCACCGGGCCCGTTAACACTTTTCAAAAAGATCAACAAGTTTTTTAACAGTTAAATCCCAATTAAACTTTTGAACACTTTTTCTTGCATTACTAGCAAGCTTTTTCCTTAATCCAAGATTCTTGTAAAGTTTCATTAGAATTTTAAAAAGCGCTTTTTTGTCCCTGGGATTGAAAAGGAAACCATTGTAACCATTCTTGATGTATTCTTTTATTGCGCCTACTGGTGTAACAACTACCGGCAATCCACAAGCCATTGCTTCTAATGTCGACAGAGAACTTGTTTCTGTGAAGCTCGGCAAAACATAAACATCCATTGCATTAAGGTAATCTTCAACATACCTTACCCAACCAGTAATTCTCACATTTTTTGAATCTTTTAAAACTCTTTTCTGCCAGTAACTACCCTGGCCGACTATTAGCAATAATTTTTTTTCTATTGGCAACTCATCAAACACTTGTTTAAGCAATCTCAAATTTTTTTCATGACTTATTCTACCAACATAGCCAATAACAAATGTTTCGCTTGGTATTTTTAACAAAGACTTACATGCTTCTTTATTTTTTGGAACAAATCTCTTATCTATACCAAGGGGAACGATAACAGCTTTTGTTTCAATACCATAGCTTCTTACTATCTTAAGTACGCTTTTCGAGCTTACAATTATTAAATCGCATCTGTTGTAAAAATTTCTTTCATATGCTCTAGCTAAAGAATTTATAAAGAGTTTTAATCTTGATGTTATTTCAGAGCACAAAGCAAATCTTTGCGATTCTATAGCATGAATGCTTGCTATTACTTTTTTGTTGTATTTTTTTGCATATCTTAAAGCTACCTTTCCTATAGGACCAATAGAATGAACCCAAACAACATTACAATTTTTAATAGCTTTTTTAATTGCAAACAATCTTGGCCAAGGATGGGAATAGCTTGCTATCTTTAAAATCCTGCTAACTTTGTTTTTAATAAGCTTAACATTGTCTATTTCTGGAATTCTTCTTCTGTATGCAGGAACTATCATAGTAATGGAAAAATTCTTTGAAAGTTTTGGTATAACATTTTTGAAAAACATTGTAACGCCATCTATTTTTGGCAAATACGTGTCACTTGCAATAACTATCTTTTTCATTTTAGCTTGTAAAACCTTTCAGCATATCTACAATGATTTTTTAGCCCAAAATAAATTGCTCTTGCTAAGATGATGGGGAAAAAATAAAGCATAACATGAAATTGTGTTCTAAAAATCCAGAGACATTTCATTTTTTTCCAGAGTGTTTCAGAAACGTCAACATAAACAACAGGAAAATTTCTTTCTTTTAGATTTGTCAAATTCCAAACATCAAATCCATAAACATCATAATGCCTTTTTATACTTTTTAATGCTTTCATAACCGCATTATAAACAGCAATATGATCTGGCAAAGGATCTGATGGTGTGTGCGTGTAAATTCTTTCTGGGTTGTATTTTAGAATTAGCTCCCTTACACTTTTAATAACCTCTGGAGTTATTGATTTCTTGATCTTTCCGTCTGGAAGGCCTAAAACTATTACATCTCTTGAGCCAAGAATTTTGCTTGCTTCTTTTGATTCGCGATAGCGTTTTTTCTTTATGATCTCTTCTTTATAATAACTTAGCTCTCCATAGGAAAAAATAACAACAATTATATTGTAGTTTTCCTGAGAATATTTTGCTATTGTTCCACCAAGGCCAATAAGCTCATCATCTGGATGTGCACAAAAAACAAGTATATTTTTCATGGTTTTTAAACAAATTTGGATTTTAAAAGGTTAACGCAAAGCTATGCAATGCTAAATGCAATGCGCCGGCCGGGATTTGAACCCGGGTCTTCGGCTTGGAAGGCCGAAATACTAACCACTATACTACCGGCGCTTGAAAAATTTAGAAATCTTTGAATTTTTAAATGTTTTTAAGTTACTGCCCAAAGAAGGATGCCACCTGAATGGTAAACAGGTGCACCATTACACAACCCATGTGGATCATAAATTCGAGCTTGTATTTTTAATATTACTTTATAATTCCAAGGACCTATCTCTCCTGTGATATGCAAAGGCGCGCCCCAGATAGTACTCCATTCATTCTTGTTGCTTGTATCAAAATTTATCCAATCGGTTTCTGCAGAAACAACCCATTTATTTTGGGAAGAATCCCAATGTTGGAGGATTATCTTTGCTTTTCTATAAGAAATCTGAATTTGATCTGCACAAGTTGTTAAATACGACGGATCTAGTTCTAGTAAAAATTTTCGAACAGTTGTTCTCACTTTAAAAGTAGCATACAAACCTTTAATCCCAGGGAATAGTTGGACTAATTTATCGTCTTCAACTATTTTTGTGAGGGTCCTCGTGCCTTTCCCACCAGACCATGTAACATCAACAGAGTTACCATGCATATTATAAGTGTTTAAAAGGGTGATATAATAATTTTTAGTTGTAACTCTCGCATCAATACTCTCATTAACAAATTCACCAAGTCCTTCAATTTCATCAACAGTATGGCTAACTTTTGGCTGGTTATTTTGAGCAATAACATAACCAATAACAACGCCTATTATTATCAACAGAATTCCAAAAAAGAAAAATCCTCTATGTCTACGATATCTTGACCAACCAGGCATAGAGTTTAATAGAGTTTTATTTTATAAAGATTTCGCTTCGAAAAACTTATATAAAAAATTAACTTTAAAAAATTAATGGTAAAAATCACCTTTCAAGATTTAACAAATTCTCCACAAGAAAAAACAAACACTCCTCTTACAAACATTTCTTCCCAACCTCAAGAATTATCAAGAGCAGAAGTTATAGCAAAGATAGCAAAAACAGGAGGAATAGCTGGTGCGGCTTTTCAACTAGGTAGAACAATATTATTTGTTATTGTTATAATTGCTATACTTATATTTTTAATGGTATCAAAATATATACCCTGGTTTTTGGGAGTATTTTTCATACTATTTGCAATTCTTATGCTAATTCTAGAAATAAAACGACTAAAGAGAATAGCTTCAACAAAATTGTAAAATGGAACAAGAAGAAAAAATTATTGGCTATATTGCAGGCATAATGAGAACAGGTTTTTATCTTAGAGGAAAATCTGTACTAAGTGTTGGTAAAGTTTATACACCTGAAAACGCAATGATCATAACCAATAAAAGAATCATTTTTATAACAGTTCCTTTACCGGGAGCAGGAAAAATTATTGCAAATGTCGACATATCCATGTGGCAATGGTTACTTGCCAAAAAAGACATTGAAAACAAGCTTAAAGAAATGATAGAATCCGTGTCAATAGAAGAGATTCTTCAATCTGATCCAAAGAATTTCTTTATTCCATATGATGAAATTCAAAAAATAAAATTTGGCAGAATTTCAAGAAGTATAAAAATTATTAAAAAAGATGGAAAGAAATTAAGCTATTCAATAAGAGACAAAAACGACTTTGCGAAAGCAAAATCTCTGTTCAAAAATCTCCTTAAAAACCAAAGCTGAAAAGAGCAAAATTTAAAAATAAACTTTAATTCTTGCTAATAGCCTAAACCAATGAGGTGTATTACGCTAGTTCCTTCATGGAATGAAGAGAATTAGCCGAGGTTTAGGCTTATTGTTAAGATGAAAACAGCAACAAAAGTAGCTAAACCAGAAAAACAAGAAATAAGGTATTTTGTTGATAAAATTACAATAGAAAAAGCTAAACAGCTTGCTGAAACCCATAAAGAGAAAGCATTTGGAATTTTACATGGCATAGCAAAAAAGCTTGGCAAGAAAGCTGAAATAAAAGCTGTTGGCATGATAAAACGCTATGAGCCATTCTGGCATATAATAGCTAGCTTCTTAACAGAATATGAAAGAAAATCTAAATATAAAATTTATGTGGATCCTGTAGTTAAAGCATTGGAAATAGGAAAAGATAAATTTAAAATTGCTGAAAAGCAAAGAAAGCAAAACATTGTAATTGTTGACGCTACTGACATATGCGAAATTGGCAAGAAAAAAGAAATGCTTGTAGACGCAACAATAGAAGCCAGAAAACCAGAAGATATTAAACACAATTCAAAATTTGAAAAATATTTGCAATGTGAATCAAAAAAGATTAAAGAAATAGAAACCCTTGTCAGCAAGCGCACACAAGTTCTTGATGTTAGGCTAAAAGCAAGCTTTTTGGTAAGAAGCATATTACAAGCAATAATCTACCCTGTAGATGCTGATAAGATCCTTAAAGAAGAGCTTTCCATAGAGAAACTTGTTCTTTACTTTAGACCAGTTTACATTTTTGAATATATCTCATACCCAAAAGGCGATAAGCGCTTTATCTTTGTGGATGCTCTAACAGAAGAAGTCGGCTTTGCTAAGAAGCTTGAAAAGAAGAAAACATCAACGTCATTTACAGAGTCTACATTGTTTGAAATTGGCGGCGAGGCAATCTCTACGCTTATTCCTGGAGGAGAAGCAGCTTTTAAGCTTTTCATGCACCTAAAGGAATACAGAAAAAAGAAGAAGTTCAGGGCATAACAAAACTTATATATTTTTCTTGCACTTAAAATCTATGTTCTATCAAAAATCAATAGAAGAAGTTTTTAAGGAGCTTAAAACTAGTGAAGCTGGGCTTAGTGAAGAAGAAGCCAAAAAAAGACTGAAGCAGTATGGCCCAAATGAAATAGCCAAAGGAGAAGCTATTTCAAAGTTTAGAATATTTACCAGACAATTTAAAAGCGCTGTAATTGTTATTCTGGTGGTTGCTGCTTTAATTTCCGCATTACTTTCTAGATTTATAGACGCTAGCATTATTGTTGCCATCCTTGTTCTTAATGCGGTCTTTGGATTTGCCCAAGAATACAAAGCAGAAAAAACAATTGCCGCCTTGAGGAAACTTGCTGCACCAAAGGCTGTTGTTATTAGAGACGGAAAAAAGAAAATAATTCCAGCTTCTGAAATTGTACCAGGTGATATCATTGTTCTCGAAGCTGGAAACTATGTGCCAGCTGATGCAAGGATAATAGAATGCTTTTCCTTAAAACTTGATGAATCCCTACTTACTGGGGAATCCACAGCAGTGGAAAAAAGTGTTGAAAAACTTAACAAAGAGCTGCCGATCTCGGAACAAAAAAATATGATATTTGCTTCTACTACCTGTATTTATGGCAAAGGAAAAGCTGTAGTTGTTGCTACTGGCATGAATACAGAAGTTGGCAAGATTGCAAAATTTGTTAAAGAAGAAAAAGAAACAAAAACGCCACTTGTTAAGAAGGTAGACGAGCTTGGCAGATTTCTTGCTGTAGGTGTTGTAATTATTGCCGCTATTATATTTTTAATAGGCTATTTAATGAGCAAGGAATTAATTGACACCTTTCTTGTTGCTATCAGTTTAGCTGTAGCAGCAATTCCAGAAGGTTTGCCTGCTGTACTAACAATAACACTAGCATTAGGAGTACAAATTATGGCAAAGAAAAATGCCTTGGTTAGAAAACTTCCTGCTGTTGAGACACTAGGCAGCACGGATGTTATAGCTGCTGACAAAACAGGAACAATGACAAAAAATGAAATGACTGTTAAACAAATTTTTGCGAACAACAAAATTTTTGATGTTACTGGCGAGGGCTATGAAACAACAGGCAAGTTTCTTGTTAACAACAAGCCAGCAAAAATAGAAGAGCTCAAACCTTTATTTCAGATTGCTGTAAATTGCAACGATGCAGATTTAGTCGCTCTTGAAGGAGATCCTACAGAGCTTGCATTGCTTGTTATGGCCCAAAAGTCTGGCATGGAAATTAAACGCTATCCCAGAATTCATGAAATTCCATTTTCTTCTGAGCAACGTTATATGGCTACGCTGCATAAAATAAACAACAGAGAAGTTTACTTTGTTAAGGGAGCTCCAGAAAAAATTCTTGATATGTGTTCTTACATAAACATAGAAGGCAGAACAAGATGGTTAAGCGGCAAGGAAAAAAGAAAAATTTCAGAAATAGCAAGCAGCATGGCTTCAAGAGCCTTAAGAGTGCTAGCATTTGCCTATAGCAAATCTCCTAAACTTGAAAACCTTGTATTTGTTGGCCTTGTAGGCATGATAGATCCACCAAGACCAGAAGTAAAAGATGCTATCAAGCTTTGTAAGCAAGCAGGTATTAGAGTAATAATGCTTACTGGTGATCACAAAGAAACAGCTAAAGCGATTGCCAAGCAACTTAATATTACTGGCAAGTTAATTACTGGCGAGAAGCTTGAAGATTTAAGTAAAAAGGAATTTGAAAAATTAGTAGAAGAAATAAACATCTATGCCAGGATCACACCAGAACAAAAACTGAAAATTGTTAATGCTTTGAAGTCCAAAGGCCATATAGTTGCTGTTACTGGAGATGGCGTTAATGATGCACCTGCACTGAAAAAAGCCGATATTGGTGTTGCGGTTGGTTCAGGAACAGATGTTGCAAAGGAAGCTTCTGATATGATTCTTGAAGATAACAATTTTGCTACAATAGTGCAAGCTGTTAAACAAGGAAGAAGAATTTTTGAGAACATTAAAAAATTTGTTGGTTATTTGTTTAGTTGCAATCTTGGTGAAGTTTTAACAATTTTTATTGCTACTTTGCTTGGAGCTCCGCTTATTTTATTGCCAGTGCAGATTTTATGGATAAATCTAATCACAGATGGCTTGCCAGCTTTAGCACTTGGCCTAGAACCAACAGCAGCAGATGTCATGAGCAAAAAACCAAGAAGCAAAAAAGAGCCTATCCTTAAAAAACAGGGAATCTATTCTGCTATACTCTCAGCAATACTTATGGCTGCTGGAACATTGTTTGTTTATGGTGTATATGCCGCAAAATTTAGCGTTCCTTATGGAAGAACTGTTGGCTTTTTAACTTTGATATTCTTCCAGCTTTTCAACGCCTTAAATTACAAATCAGAAAAAAGCTTATTTAAAATAAAGATTACAGACAATAAAGTATTGTTGTACACTGTAATTTTATCATTCTTTTTGCAAATATTAATTGTTTATCTTGTTGGATTTTATTTCCATGTTGTAAAGATAAGGTTTATTGATTGGATAGTTTGTTTTGCTGTAGCGAGCACAATAATGATCTTGTTCGAAGCCAAGAAAAACTTGTCAAAAATTAAAAAATGAATGAAATTTTGAAAGAAGCTGAAAAGAGATTTAATGAACTCAAAAAGAAATACAAGATTAAAACAACATTTAACGAGCTGTAAGAATTTTTTATTTGAAAGATCGCATAACAGAAAAAAACCTGCTTCCAGAAGACATATTAGGATTTATTAGAAAATCTATAGCAGAAACCTATACAGCATTAGTAAATCATTTTCATGGGCTTCTTTTCCCTGCACAGAACTTAATCTTAATGACAGAAAGCGAAGCATTCAGCGAAGATGAAAAGAATGAAATTTTTAAAATAGCTAAAAAACTAATGGCTGCGATAAGCAAAAACAATCTCCTGGCAATAACAAGAAACAAGCTAGAAGAAGCAAAATTTATTGACGAATGCGTTAGCAAATGGGAAAAAGAACTCAAGCCAGAAATTGAAAAAATTTTGAATAAAATTTATGAGAAGTGGAAGCACTAGTTTTCTCTTAATAACCATTTCCATAATGGCAGGAATTTTATTTTCTTGCTGTCAATTTTTTCTTCTGCTTCATAGTCCCATGTTATAACAAGTAAGTTATTGCATCTTAATTCTTTACTTGCCGCTACCAAAGCTTTAAGCTCTCTTTTTTCAATTTCATCTTTATCAGAAGCGTATGTTACTTGGATAAGTTGCTTTACCTTTATTCCTTCCTTGATTACAAAGTCTACTTCCCTTTGCTGGTAGTCTTTCCAATAATAAATTTCATGTTTTCCTTCAAGTTCTTTCTTTTTTAATTCAATAAAAACAAGATTTTCCATACACTTTCCTATCTCAGGAGAAAAAGCTAAGTTTGCTAATCCGTTATCATTTATATAAACCTTTGGCATAGAAAGTAGCGATTTTTTATATGAAAAATGGAATTTTCTTAGAAAAAAAGCAAAAAATATCTCTTCAAGATATGTAGAATAGGCATATATTGTTTTGTTGCTCACTTCTGTTTTTTGCTTCAATTGTTTGTAAATCTTATTCAAGGAAAATTCCTTTGTAAACGATTGGATAGTAGAATAAAGTAAAAATCTTGCTACCTCAGGATTTTCTATTTTATATCTCTCAATCAAATCTCTATACAAAACCACATTTAAGTACTCTCTATAAAAAACTCTTTTTTCCATTTTTTTAAGTACCACCTGCGGAAATCCTCCTTGGTGTAGATAATTTCTTAATAAATTTTTTATCTTTGCTTCTTCATAACTAGAGTATATTTCTTTAAATTTGAAATTGCTAACTCTAAGAAATTCTTTAAAGCTAAATGGAAAAACCACAACATTTATGCTTCTTCCTCTAAGTTGAGTAGCTATTTCTTTACTTAACAGCTTTGAACTAGAACCTGTTAGAAACACATAATATCTTTTTTTCTCAATCATGCTATAAATAAATGATTGCCAACTTTTAAGGTTTTGAATCTCGTCAAAAAATAGATATTTTGGTTCCGCTCCATAGATTTCGGTATGCAAATGAACACATTTTGTTATTTTTTCTCTCTCTAGATTTTTAATTTCATCATCCTCAAAATTTATAAACAAATACTCCTTATCTTGGAGCTTTAATTTCTTAATCAAATTAAAGAGGAAAAAACTTTTTCCAGCCCTTCTAGGCCCAATTATAACATTAGCAAAATCTTTTGAAGGTTTTGCCTTTATGTCTCTATCCTTAACTTCTAAACTCTTTATTTCTTCTTTCTTGTCTATAAGGTATTTTCTCATGTTTTTTTGAGGATAAACTTATTTATAAATTTTTTGTCATCAGGGATAAATTTTTTATAAAAAATTTTTTCTCTAGAAGGAAATGTATCCTATCTAAAGTGGTCTTTTCTGGCTTCTTCATTTACATCCATTTTATATAAATTCATAAATTTGTCTAGATAAGCTTTAAAATATCACCAACATCCCAGATTTCAATGTTTTTGAGCTTTTTCTTAACAATTTTTTTATCTGGGACTATTAGAAGCTTTCTGCAATTGAATTTGTTTAGTTTTAAAGCCTCTCTCGTCCTCGAAAATTTTTATAATAATCATGGTTATTATAATCGTGGTTATTATATTTTCGGAAATTCTCTAACAAGGAAGCTAAAAAATGTAACTTATTTTTATGCAATTAAAAATTTATTTAATAACAACCACTTCAATAATTTTTATTCAGCATACTGAACAATTTATAATCTTTTTGTTCATTAGAAAATTTGAAAATAAAAAGGACGATTTCTTATAAAATTTTCCTTCTTAGAAGGACAATTTACCTTTATGTTAAAACTCTTTAGCACGCTTAACTTTTCTGGCTAAAGAATATGGCATTCCAAAATACAAATTTTCTGTATTCTGAAAGAGGTACAAAATTTAGTAAATTAAAAATTGTTTTGCTATTAACCTTTCATTTCCAATCAAAAGCTTTACTTTAGGAAGTTGCATTTTAGTTTGTATAACTATGCGCTTATAATCTAGATTGTTGCCTCTCTTAAAATTTTTGATGGTGGAGTCTTTAATATTTCTATCCAATTTTTTTCTTTACATTTATCTAGATAAGACTTTACAAGGTAATAACCTATTGCATACCCGCTCCATAGGGGATAATTTTTAGTTCCAAAAAAGAGTGCACGAAAAAGATCATGGCTGCGTGTTTTCAACATTGGCTTAATCTCTAAAAAAATTTGTCTAGCTTTTTTCTTAGACAAAGCTTTTACCCAAGGAGATTTTTGTCCATTAAGAAAATATTCCCTAAAATGTTCAGCTATACCTTCAAAAATAAGATCATCTCCTATGGTTTCTCTTCTATTAAAATTTAATGCTAAAGCATGAGCAAGCTCGTGACATACGGTATCTTTAATTGCTTTACTCCAATTTTCAGTACGAAAAACTCCAAGTAGTATGGTATTCTTCCATGGGCTAAATCCAGATACTCCATCCATTTTATTTATGACAAATTCGCTAATTGTAGGAAAGATAAATATCTTTATTGTTTTTTTCTGAATCACCTTTGAACATTTTCTTAGAACAAAGCTTATTTTCTTTTTACATTCATCTAAAGTCACTGAATTCCATATGTTTACTTTAGAATTATTATATACCAACCAAGTCAGAAATTTTTTAAGGGAGTTTTTATCTTTAAATCCAGCAAAACCAATATCTTTCTGAAAATTAATTTTATCCACCATTTTAGTAACAAATTCCTTTTCTTCTTTTATCGGATTTTCTAAAAAAGTGAAAACTTCTGCAAGTTTTTGTTTATTTATTTTTATAACTATTTTTTTACCTAGCATTTTTCTTCTTCTAACGAATCTCTCTTGATAGGTTGTTGTTTCTTTTAAAAGACAGTACTTAGCAAAGCCTTCTTAGTCAGCACCTTTTTCCCTTGTTTCAAAGCCAGGGCATTTTTAAGATAAGTCTGGGCATAAGACATTCCGATTTGATACTCTTTTGAATTACTTGGAAATTGTGCTGCAAGAATCTTCTGCTCTTTTGATTTTCTCAAATTATAATAAATTGCTTCTTGTGTTATTGGTTGTTCTTGTAGTTGCCTTTTCTTTTGTTCAAAATAATTTTTATCACCCATAATCAACTCCCCTGTTAGTAGCGGATCTGTAACAGAAACCCTAAACATAGAAACTGAATATTCAAATTCCTTCGGAGTTAAAGAGTAAATATCAAGCCAATTGTTTTTAAAATCTTTAACCTCGTCCGAAACAACAAATAAATCTATATCCGAATAAGGTTTTCTTGAGCCATATAAAATAACTAATCTAGCCGAAGTTATTTTATCTTTAAATATATTTTTCAACAAATTTCTTATTCTCCCGTTATCATAATATTTTGGAAATCCAATATGATAAAATAGTGTTAAATCACCATAATTCTTTTGAAAGTTAATGAGCTGTTCAAGGCCGTCTTTTACCTCTTTAGGAATCTTATTATATTTTTGTTCAAATTTATTTTTCATATTAAAAATTTCAGAAAGGTAGTATTCTGTCCAAATTGCAAAAATTTCGTACAAGAAATCGTTTCTTAGTTTTTGTAACAATTTGAAGTTTGGATTTTGTTCCCTAAATTTTAATAACTCTTTCCAAGTAAATTGTTTTCCTTTAAAGTTTTTCATTTCTTCTTTTAGTAATCGCTTTTCCAACTTTTCCATGAGCTTTCCTTGTTTAGTATATTCAAAAAATAAGCCATGACCAAAATATTCGTGAAATAGATTCAAATGTAAAAATTTTGAATCTCCAAGGAGATAAGCAGTTAGATTTCTTGATAAAAATATACCTTCAGAACCAATATAAAGATTTAATCTTTCGCAAAGATTTTTCCAATCATCCTTCTTTAAAACACATAATTTTATTCTTCTTGATTTTATGTTGAGGAATTGTTGATAATATTGAGAAACTTCATCGATTATGTTACCTAGATTTTGAATAGACATTTTACTTATTTTATTCACATTTTTTCTTAATTTTCTTAAGTTGTTTTAATTTTTTTTGAATGAAACTATCACAATCTTCTACATAATCCATATCTATAAATTCATATATTGCTTCTTTTAATTCTCTGGATAAATTTATTTTTTTATAATAAAATAAAAAAGCTAACTCACTAAGCAAATTATTGAGGTATCTTTTCTGAAGAAATCTATTTTTTGTTTCAGAATAAATTTCTAATATATTTAAAAAAAAGATTGTTGTTTCTTTGTCAACATTTTTATGTTTTTTAGATAGTTTAACAATGTTATAATAATCCTGTTTATAAGAACTTATTTTCTTTTTTAAATGTACTATAGATTTTTTAATTTTAGGATCTTTTACTCCAATCAAAAATAAATCTTTTTTATTAAAATATTTTCCTTTACTAAAATCTGGAAAGCTAATTTTTAATCCAGAATAATCCTCTTTTTTATATTTCCCCTTCAATTTTATAAGATTCCTAAGAACACTTTTTATTATACTCTCGCGATTTAGCGTTTTTAATGCATGAGAGTTTATTGTATCCAAAAGAGGATTTATTTTTTCTATAACCTCTTTATCAACCTTTAATCTATCAAGATCAAAAAATGTTATTGGGATTTGACCTAGAGATTCTTCTAAAATAGATCTAATTTTTTTATTCACTTTTTTATGATATCTCAAATAAACGTATATAGAATTAATTACGTAATCGATTACTGCGAAATTTATATTTTTATTTTTTTTATTTGCTTCATAAATTAATCTATCTTTCAAGTGTAAAAGATTTATCTCTTTCTTTATTTTACTAGGCAATTTATTGTATTCTCTTTCTGCTAAAAACATTTTTAAATAAAAAAATTTAAAATTTACTTACCAAGATCTTATTTTAGATTCTCTATCTTTTCCTTTACCCAATCCATAAAATTTAAGAGATCCGTGCCCATCCGGATGAAGACTGTAGATATTACCTACTCCACCAAAGTCCTCTTGTAAAGTCACTGTATTTCTTCCAACTTTTTTAATTTCCAATCCACCACATAATTTTACTCCTGGTTTTATTGAAGAAATTTTTACATCCCCACTATACAACACAACAGCACCTAACTCCATTAAATTTGCTATTTGTAAAGTTGTTCCTTTTTCTCCAAAAACTTGTGATTGGTATAAAATCTGCTCAAGCTTCTCCATCTTTTACCACCCCCTGAAAATAAAATAAACCTACTAATTTTTATAATTTTTTGTTATAAAGTATATAAATTATATATCTATTTCACCAATCATTAAAGAATATTCCCAACAGAGACAATTCCTTTTTTCTCTTTATTATGACCATAAACATAATGACTATAAACATATTTATAAACCTTCCGAATTGCAACACAGTTATCTTAAGATTCAATTTCTTAATCAAATTGAAGAGGAAAAATATAAATTTTTAAAGCCTTTCAAATTTTCAAGAAACTGCCTTAAAGTATTTGTTGTAAAGTCTCTTTAACTTCTTTTACAGGAATGCTACCCGCCCACAATTTCCCAGCGTAAATTACTCCTTTTGACACTTTCTTATCTAAAAGTGTTCCCACGGCAGCACCAAATTTTTTATAAATTTTTTCTGCTAACACTAGCGCTTTTTCCATCTCCCCTTCTTCCAAATATCTAAATAACTTTAGTAGACTTTTCCTAGCTTCCTCGTTTATGCCCATTTCACCATTTACCAAAACCCTTTTTATAAAGAGATTTTCCAGGCAACAAGTCCAACATTGCCGCTTCGTAATTTGATATCGGTTTTCCATTCAATTTTGCCCCTGTAACTGTACCGTTTTTCGTGCAATGGACATGTAATTCCCCAAATGATGTTTTTTTAATGTATAGATCTGCGTTAAAACTTCTCCCCCAACTACTTTTAAAATTTCTGTATTTTATATCTCCGGTATATAGTACAATAACACTTAACTGTTCCAAGTCGGTCACTTTATATGGCTCCCTTGCTTTTGGTAGCTCCAAAATCTGTTCCGAAGCGTATAAAACTTGTTCGAGTCTTGACATTTTCTTTTTAAATTAAAAAAACTTATAATTTTTATAATTTGTGAATATAAGGCATATAAATTATATATCTATTTCAACCAATCATTAAAGAATATCCTTGGATTTGGACCTTCTCTTTCCTTAATAATTTGTCTTCTTTCAAGTTTTTGCATTGCTATTTCAAACTTTTGCTTTGGCATTCCTAATTTTAGCCTCAAATCATTTTGTCTTATTCCTTCGCCTTCAAGCAAGACATTACAAATTGCCTGCTCATCGTCTTCTAAGCTGTCAATAACGCTTAATAACAAATCGTTTACCTTTACAGGAATTAATTCTTCTTTTTTCTTTTTCTTTTCTGGCTTTTCTTTTGGTTTTTCTAAGATTTTTGGTTTATGCGTTTCTAAGAAGTAAATCGTGAAACCTATTAGCAATACAAGTATTATAATAGCTAAAACAAAATATAGTCCATTTTCTTCAAGCCAAGATTTTGTTGGATAAATTCCTGGAAGTTGTGAACCATTAGTGCCATTTTCTTGTTGTAATTGTGGTTGGGGTTCTTCTTCACATGGCTCGTATGTTTTGTTCGCTATACAAGGTGGATTTCCGCAGCAACCAGAAATGTCTACGTAAGTTACTTCTCTTGTTCCATTTATACAGTCTCCAACATATCTCTCCCAATGTTCTTGGCATCGCTGTTCCACAATTATAACTTCCTTGCATTTACCATCTGGTTGACATTCCTGACCTTGAGGACATCCGCAAACTTGACAATTCCAAACAAGCTCCTGATTTTCATTGCAAAACATTCCTCTTGTTTTATTTGAGCAAGCATTTATCGGTGTGCCATCAGAACATGTTTTTTGTGGAGCTTGAACATTAACGCTTAAAGTAACTTCTGTTTCATCAGCAGATTTGCATTTACAATCTGTAGGTATTGTTTTAATTGTGATGTCATAACTTCCTTCTTGTAGAAATTTGTAAACAAATTTAACTTCTTTACCAGAAAGTGGGACTGCTATTTCTGTGGAATTCGCAATATTGTTATTTATCAAAAGTTGAACTGTTACATCAGTTTCAAAAAATCTTTTTAGTTTTTCTGGTACAAACATATTTTTCCCACCAAATTGTTGATATTCATCTACTAAAGGAGAAGAGATTCTGACTTTTATTTTTGCATCTCGATTTACTGAAATTGGTTCTGTTGTGGAAAAATTGGAAATTGGCGCTACGCAGGGGCTCACTTTTAAAAAAGAAAGTCCCTTAATAAGACCGTCTAAATATTCGCCATATTCTCTAACTCGAGGTCGATAACAATTTTCTGTAGCGTGGTATTCTATAAAATGTTCCCCTTGAGGAACAGAAAAAGAAATATTATTCTCTCCACCAGAATTGGCTTCTACGACCAAATCAGAAGGATTGGGGACACAACTATCTCCACATTTATAAATCATTAAAAATACGTTATTTACAGGGGATAAAGAAACATTCCTATACTCATAAGTAAATTCTGCTTTTATCGAAAAAGAAAAGATTATAATAAATACAGAAATGAGAAAAAGCAACTTTTTCTTCTTCATAGAATTTAAAATAACCCTCTATTAATAAAATTTACGAAATTTTGAAGATCTACTCATATGCTATTGTACAACTCTGGTAAGCATCGTTCAAGTCTCCAATTATTATAGTGTAATAACCAGGACCTGGTATTTCCACAGAAAATTTTAGATCAAAATATGCATCATGAGGCGCATCAGGAGGACAGTAAGTTTGATTTTCCGATTCACAATGCATCAAAATATTATTAGGACCAAACATTTTAATAAATTTTATACCGTTAATTGTGCTCACGCCATCGCTATCGGTATCTACCTCCATAAAATTTCCATTCTCTTTTATTAGATCCGGATCATAAGAATTTGTGCAAGTAAAATTTCTCGGTATAGGATATTCACCCGGACCTTCCCCCCCTCCACACCTAATACTAGGCCAATCTCCATTATAGCAATAAAAGAATACATACTCCCCCCCTATATTTCCTCCTTCGTAAGCCTTAGGAACCCTATTTAAAACTCTAACTTCCAAACTATCATAACCTTCAGCAAAGCCATCACTTGCAAAAGCTCTAAACAAATATGTTCCTAATCCATAATCTGGACTATCAACAAGGAAAGGTATTACTACACTAACGCCATCAAGAACATCTGTTGGATTTGGTTTAAGAATTACGTTAGTTAAATAATTTGTATCATCAGTTTCTTGCTCCCAGCCAGAGCTTACGATTCTGTCATCAGGGTCTGGGTCTGAAACTTCAACAGGAGCAAAGTAAACTTTTGTGTTTCTATATGGCTCTAAATAATCATCATTTCTTCTGGATACACACTTATTAATCTCTGTATCACACCACCAAGTGTCAGCATCTGGTTCTGGATAAAAGAAATCATAACAATCTTGGTCTGTGCTACAGTTAAAATTTAAATATACCATCTTGAATGGACCATCCAAAATATTAACATTAGGCGCATTATTTTCAGTAACTTCAATAACTTGCTTAGCAGAACTTGTTAGCCCTGCTCCATTAGTGACATAAGCTACAGCAGTATAGCTTCCTGGTGTATTATAAGAACAGCTTGCTGTTTCACCACTGGCATCTATGCTACCATCATTTTCGCAATCCCATTCTATGGTTGAGATTCCAGATTCTGGGTCAGAGGCATTTGCCTGGAAATTAACAGTTAAAGGAGCACTTCCAGTAGTGTAATTAGCAGAGATTTGTATTGTTGGTGGCGTATTGTCGGTAGGCTGTGGATTATTGTTGCCATTATCTCCGCCATTTCCGCCTCCACCACCACAATAAGCAAAACCAATTCCAAGAACTAAAGCAGCCAAACCTTTTGCTGTTTTTCTAAAAAGTTTGGTGCTTCCTAGCCTGTGAATCAATCCGTTATAATACATTTTCTACTAACTAGTAAAGATTTTTTGAATTTATAAGATTTTCGATTTTTAAAAAACATAAAAATTTAAACTCAAAGAATTATAATACAAAAAATGAAAACTTTACCTAAGAAAGCTAAAGCTGTGTACGCTGTAATTAAAAATACAACAAATTCTTAATGTTAAAAGAAAAGACTGATCTCTAAGCTTACCTGGTGGAAAAGTTAAAAAGGGTAAAATACTTCTACAAGCATTAAAAAGAGAACTTTGTCAAGAAGAACTAAAGATGCACTAAAAAGCATACCTTTTTTTACATTCCACTTTCCTCAGAAAAAGTTGAAAACAGAGAAGCTAAAAAGAGACTTGGATTATATTAAAAATCTCTTCGAGTCTTGAAATACACAATTCCTAAAATAAGTGCAGATATTATTAAACTTAATATACCAAAAAATCCAACTTCTGATCCCTTTTTGCTAGGAGCTACACATTTCTCTATAGTTACATTCAATATGTTATTAGAAGCATCTGTTATAACTACCCTTCTTTCTCCTATGCCGTCACCATCAGGATCCTTGCAATCAGATGCTTCTGTTAAATAAGATACACCAGCAAAGGTAAGATGGAAATAACCACATCTTCCAGGAAAGCAACAATAGTTTGTGTCATTTGTTGTTATAAAATCTCCACCTATACAATCTTGGTCTGCTTGGCATATTATTCCGTTAGCATCTTGGCAGCTTCTATCTAATTTGTCTTCAAACTCAACACACATTCCATACTCGTCTGTAGCGGTACATGAAGGACATGCTCCGGAAGGACAATTATCTCCAGTACAGTCAGGATCGCAAGCATCACCTATGCGATCATTATCACAGTCTAGTTGATCTGGATTGTAGATGTAAGGACAATTATCTCCTATTGGATTGCCCTGATTGTCAAAACCACCAAAGCATATTGTATCTTGATCCTCATCTGTGTAGCCATTTTTGCATGCCTTGGCAGTGCATATATTATTCGCTTCGTCCCATTCGCAAGAGAGTCCACAAGGTGCTCCATCCTCTTTGCAATCTGTTTCAGAATATTTGCTACATGAAGCAGCACCACTACAATATTTGCATTTTCCATCCGCTTCTGACCAGAAACAACTCCCATAACTTCTACACTCTGGAGGATCTTTTATCTTTTCACATTCTCCATAACCCAGGCAGTCTCTATCGTCTCCATCAACATCACCATCGCAATCGTTGTCTAGGCCATCGTTACAATAATAATCGCCCACTTCAGCAACAGGTTCAAGTGTACAATTACAATAAGGACTGCTTTGGCCAGGATTTATAAAGGAATTTGTATCATCACAATCGTTTCCGCCGCAAGCCATAGTCATAGCCAAATAACCATCACCATCCCAATCACAAATGTTTCCTACCATACATTGCACATAATAAGGATAATATCCACATTCAGCTATATGAGCATTTTCCAAACTAGAAATAGAAGCTACACAACTAAACCCAGGCTTTAATGTTTCGTTAATCTCGCAAGTAATTGGTAACTCCTTATTTATGCTTCTTAAGCAAATAATATGCCCATAATATCCAGGCTTAGCTACATGAGCATTTGTCTCGCTACTCAAGGTTAATAATGGCGCTTCATCATCTCGACGGCATTCTGTATCAGTATAATTATTAACATCAATATAATCGCTTCTATTACAACAAAGATTGTAAGCATAGTTATCTTGGCTTGGCAATTCCGCATGCGCATTAACTGCATCAGACATTTTTAAAACAAGAACTTCATTGTTGCTACATTCATCTTGTGTTACCCTACATCCAATTTTTTTAGACACGCCAACAGGAGAAGGTGCTTCAGGAATGCTAGCATTACAATCATCTGGATCTATGCTAGAATTAACACCATCATTATCTTGATCGCAATTTTCAGGGCCTATTGCAAAATCCCACCTCCCACATTCTAACCCCACCTCTTCGGTTTCATTAACACAACCCCTTTCAAAATAAAACTCCGAACTTCCGCTAGTTAGCACATCTTCAGGCAAGTTTTCAAATTTAAAGTAGCCGCTTTCATTAGTCATAACAGAATAATTTGTTCCGTCTGGCAAAGTAAGTGTGACATTAACATTCTGCATTGGTTGATTACATTTATTTTTTACAATTCCGCTAATGCTACAAGTTTGTGCAGAAACTACAGATAAACACAAAATTCCAAATAGGAAAAATATTAGCACTTGTTTTTGCATGGTTTTTAGAGAATTTTTTAGTTTTTAAATTTTTTGAATTTGTTTATTTTCCTTTTATCATTCCACAAGGGATATATATCTTCTGGCCCACTTTAATAAAATTGGGATCAAAATTCTTGTAGAATTTTTTATTATACTCTGCTAACTTTGGCCACAACATATAATTACCAGTATATTCTTCAGCAATTTTGGAAAGTGTATCACCACGCTCAACAACAACATAACACACTTTATCATTGATCTTCTTACTCAAATAATAGCGAGTCGCTAAACAAGAAATTACAAACGCTGCTGAATACAATGCTAAATATAATACAACTCCATGTTTAAATTTATTCAATTTTTCATAGTATAGCCTACACTTTTTTGCAAATTCTTTTTTATACATATTATAAATTTTTGAAATTGTTTCATAAAAAAGTATATATTTTTTTGTAGACCCTTCTTTGTAAGCTTTTGAAATCGTGTTAAGCTTTCTTTGAATGCTCTCGTTGCAAATTAAAATACCCTCCAGATTCTCTTTTTTAAGTGATTTTGAATAAAGATAATCTATAATAAGCAGCGCTTTGGCATCAGATTTGTTTTTGATATCAGGAACAAATTTAATAAGCTTTTTATTTTCAAACATCCCCAAATAGAAATCCACCAATAATCTCTCACTAAGTCCGAATTTAAAATTTTTTGGTAAATCTAAAATTTTTTCATCTTCTTGCAGGTCATTCGAAATGGCTCCGAGACAGTAGCTAAATATTTTTTTCTCGTTGCTCTTTTTTAATAAGTTCTCTAGTTTTTTATCTGAACACTTGCTAAGTACATAATCTGCCATAATAGCAAGTTTTCCACTTAACTTGCATTCTTCATCAAGTTTTTCGATGATATAATTCCAAAAATAATCCTCCACCAGACTCCCTTTTGTAACGCTATCTCTAGAATTTTCAAGAAGCAAAAAGGCAAGCTTCTTAGCATTAATAGTTATTTTAATTTTACCATTTTCCATTTTACCTCATTTTTCCAAAAAGTTCAATAGCTTCTTTATCAGAAAGAATTCTATATTTCTTATGTTTGATATCAAAACTTTGATACGCCGGATCAACAAGGATGTATTTTCCGTTAAGCTTCACAGCTGCACACGCGTGATACACATTTTCTCCTTTATAATCAACAAGCACTTCCACCCACCTTGCCTCTAAACCAGCAAGTCTAGCCATAGTAACGTATAAATAAGCCATCTCTCCACAAACACCTTCTCTAGTTTTAAAAACTTCTTGGCCACTTCTATAACCAACTCCATTTCTTTTTTGAGAACCGTATGCTACATTCCTTTCAATCCATTCATAAATGTTTTTTGCTACCCCAATTTGGGGATCTTCATTGTTTCGAATTTCGCTTACTACTTCAGATATACTTTTAGAAACGTCAAATGGTATTTCGAAGTCTTTTTCCACAACCACTAATTTATAATTTCCTGGAATCTCGCCTATTTCATATTTTTCAAGAAAAATAACTTTCCTTTTAAGATCTTCTAATTCTTTCTGTAAGTTTTTGAGTTTTGAGTATTCTCTTTCAAGCTTTTCTATTCTATTTTCGAGTTTAAAATTTTTGCTTGGGGATTTATAGGTTTTAAGCGTATTTTCTATTAGACTTTCTAGGGTGTTCATCTTTTTTTCAAGAACATCAATCTTTTTGAGATTTTCATAACTTACTGAGTTGCTCCTTTTGATTTCTTTTTCATATTCTTTTATCTTATTTTCGATTTCTTCCTCAATTTTTGAAAGCTCAGTTTGCAAAAGTTTAAATTTATTCTCCACAACAGTTATTTGATGCAAAGTATCTTCTGTGAATTTTTTCTTGTTTAAAGTATGACAATAAGAAATCAAAATATATGTTCCTAAACCTATTAACAAATACTTCAATTTTTTATTCGATCTTATTCTCTCCAAAAAATTTCTCTCTTTAATTTTATAGGCCTTACCATCTTCTCTTGTAACTCTATTGCTGATTTCCCTTTTTATCTCGTTTAATAAGTCATTTACCATTTTTCTTTAATTTATCCAAGATTATGTTATAAAGTATTCTAGCAGAACTATAAGCACTTAATGCCTTTTCAAAAGGGATATCCTTTGTTTCTTTTAGAATTTCATTTTCTGTAGTAATCTTTAGTTTATTGGCAAGTGTGTGAATAGATAACCTAGAAGCCTTAAATTTCTGAAGATAAAAATGGCTTATAAAATGGAAAACTTTTCCTTTGCCGTAATCAAAAACAACACCAACGGGGCTTGCTTTATATCTATTGTAAAGCTCTTCGCTTTTTACTAAAATTTTTACCTTAGGATTTATTGTTTCGAATGGGTAGCTTTTACTTTCTAGCCACCAAACTGGCTTCTCTTTTGGAAATAAACCTTTAACATACTCATTTTGCGGATCTGGTATCTCAATTTTAACCATATCTTTTTCGGTTAGTGTATCATTGTATTTGATAAATCCAGGAAAAGCCTCTTCTACAATTTCGATAGCCCAATCCGTGCTTATTAGATAGCCGCCACTTTCAACAAAATCTTCTAAATCTTTTTTCCTTCCCCTTGAAATCTCCCCAGGACAGTTTAAAATTAATATTTGTTTTGGAGAGAGCGAACTTAAAATTTTATCGCCAGTTCTAGTAAATGGTAATCCACCAGAATCAAGCACTTCTTCAGCTCGATCATACTTTCCACGAATTATAATAATGTCATCTTTTTTAAGACTTTTAAGTAATCTATAGTTTTCATATTCTGAATTATACATGTTAACTAACATCAAATAAGTAGCGTAATCATAAACCCTTTTTGAACCCTGGTTTCCTTTTTTCAAAGAAGGTTTTTGAGATGGATTAAATCTTGTTTTACGAACTTCCTCTACTAAATCGCAAGTTTTTCCTTTTCCCAAGCCTTTTAAAATCTCTTTTTTTAATTCTAACCAATTACCCATTTTATCAACCCCCACTTTTAATTAAACTTTTAGGAATGTAAAATACATCGCCAACTTCTATGTTGTCGCCTTTTATCCCATCACTTCCATATTTGACAATTCCATTTTCTACATAAAGCGTATCTTTGTTTATCCTTTCTAAGAATTCGCTATTTGTAGTGTAATTTTTCTGAACATAAACTAGGTTGTTAATGAATTCTATTTTTTCTTTGTTATTTCTAATGCCATATTTTTCGGCAATTCCCCACAAACAGTTCCCTTTCTTCACAATATATTTTACTGCGGGTGGCAAAGACGGCTGAGATGGGTTTTTCACTACAATCTCTTTTTTGATTTTGTTTTGGTTTTGCGCCATAGAAGATTTTTTAGCATTAATAAGGTAAATATTTCCAAAAATCGAAGCTGCTAAAATAAATGCACCCATATATAGAAGAGCCCTCTTTAACTTTGAAACAAAATTCTTCTTATTTGGAGTACCTTCTTTTTCGTATGTATTTTTCAGGTTAGCAACCTTTTGTTCTAAACTTTCTATTTTGGCATTTAAAGTTTCGTTTTTAGACTCCAATTCCTCTACCCTTTTTTCCAACTTTTTATAATCGTCCACCAAGAAACAAGAAGAAAGTCCACAATCATGTTTTGTGTCTCTTACAAAATTTGTTTCTCCTGCTTTTAATTTTTCAATAGTATTCTTGCTTATTGGAGAACTTTTTTTGCTAAGCTCTTTTAGCCTTTTGTTGTACACACTCTGGATCTTCCCATAAAGTTCTGAAAGATAACCAAATGTATCTTCAATTTCTTTTTCCAATTTTGGTTTAAGCTGATTGATTAACCCACCCAAAGCTCTGTATCCTTTTGTTAAAACACCTAATGGTATTTGTTGTTTTTTCAGGGCCTTTTCAACTTCTAAAATTCGTTGAATATGAGTCTCGGTGACGAAAGGGTAGTCCCTTTTCAAATCCCGAAGCTTTTCTT
>Ga0190334_1000065_pt1 | contig 49917 bp, 53 predicted proteins | sample 48720478_MG_FD_161270 | JGI IMG/M metagenome (GOLD analysis project Ga0190334, IMG submission 161270) | Hydrothermal vent sediment bacterial communities from Southern Trench, Guaymas Basin, Mexico - 4872-04-7-8_MG | ecosystem: Environmental > Aquatic > Marine > Hydrothermal vents > Sediment ... | reverse complement strand
ATTGCGGCAAAGGCAATGATGAGACCCTTGAAGTAATAAAATCCCTCAATTCCCCGAAGATAGAGATACTCGAGAGGGAGTGGGATATGAGTATGAGAAAGGGTGGGAGGCTTCTTTCTTTTGAGACCAACAGGGCTATGGAGGTTTGCGAGGGTGATTGGGGGTTTTATCTTCAGGGGGATGAAGTGCTGCATGAGGACGAATATGACCTTATTCTGTTAGAGATGGAAAGGGGGCTGAAGGAAGATGTTGAGGGAATTTCCTTCAGGTACATACACTTTGAGGCCAGCTACGATTATTACAATCCCTTCCGTTACAGGCGGGAAATAAGGGTTGTGAGGCTCGGAAGGGACATAATTTCCTGGGGGGATGCAGCGACCTTTCGCCATAAAGATGGGTCAAAATTGAGGGTGCTTAAAACAAAGGCCCACATCTACCATTACGGCTGGGTTAAAAGTCCGGAGAAGATGCTCCAGAAAAGGAGAGAATTTGAAAAACTCTATCACGATGATTCATACATAGAGAAAAAATACAGGGAGAAGGTGAGGTACGAATTCCCCAACCTTCCTGTGCTCAGAAGGTTCAAGGGGACCCATCCCTCTGTGATGAAGGAGAGAATAGAGCGGGCCAACTGGGAACTTCCCATGCCCAGGTTTCGCGTTCCCGTCTTCCTCCATCCCAGAACCTATTACATACTCCTTCACAAGTGGGGAATCCTGAAAGGCGATTGGTCGTGAGGAGATGTGCGTTAATGCGTTAGCGGGTTTATGCGTAGGTGCGTTTGCGGGAGATATTGGCGCCCCCATTTTTTAGAAGCTGGTCAAACTTAACAAAATTGGAATAGCCGCAGGATAAAGGAGTTTTCTTCCTGATTTGTGCAGGAGAGAAAATGACGTTGTTACACAGGATTATTGACACGATGCTTTTTTTAACCAAAATATAATTAGGAGGTGGAGATGAGAAAGATATTCATCTTTTTGCTCTTTCTCCTATTGGTTTTTATTGTCTCCGGAGAAGAGCTTAAATATCCTGAATTTACTCCGGGGTTAAGGATTCTGGTAAGGGATTCAGTAGAAACTTCCCTAGGGACGCTGAATTCCTATGGCATTTATGTAGATGCAAATCATTACTATATTCTTGTGGAACTTCGAAATAACGGATTAGTAAAAGCCTCTGCGCTTTTCCGAGTAGGAAAGAACTGGGCTATTAAAGTCGGAAGAAAATCAGCTATACTTCCCATTTCGATAGACCTAATTATAAAAAAAGCTCTTTTAATCAGAGCTCCATATATAGTTAATTTGATTAATTCTATAAAAGAAGCATTCGAAATAACTTCTTCCGAGAACGAATGGCATAGTGTTTACGCAGACTTATATTTCCTTCTGACCACAAATCATCTGGCCAGGCTCAAGAATACCAACAGTACCACCAGAGACATTAGCAAAATATCATGCGATCAATGTGAATCAATAAGAGATGAATGCACCTATTATTGTAGATTAAATCAAGATTATTGCATTCAATCCTGCCAGATAATTTCAGACCCTTCAGAGCGAAATAAATGTGTTCACGACTGCATAAAGGCATGCGCTGAATGTGTAAACAACTGCCTGCTATATTGGTTGAAATGTAAAGTAAATTGTACTCCTCCCCCTGAATAATATACTGTTCCCCATAAAAAGTTGGCCAAAGAAATAGGTGAGGCTATAGGAGGAGGATTTCCTTTCCATAGTAAAGGGAGCTGCTTACATTCTGGCATGCCCCCATTTTGTTGGACAAACTCAATGTTGGAACTAAGTTATAAGTGCCTCTAAATGTTCTTCCATATCTTTCCCCATTGTTCTTCTCTGGAGTTTTGCTATCTATCGCGCCTTAACGTGAAATTTGTTTAGTTTCTGGGGAGCAGGTCAAGCGTCTGCGCGTTATCGCGAAAGCGCGTTAACGCAATAATGCACTGCGCTCTGCGTTGGGGCATGCCCGTATGCGTCCGTTGATCAAAATTTCCCCTTTATTTTACTATGATAGTCTAATTTTGTAAACTATACTAATGAAGTAGTATAATATCTACATGAACGAAGAGACTATTGTCACTGCCCTGAAGAAATGGAACTTCTGGGAAAAAGACTGGGATACAGGAATAGAAAGAAAAGAGTATCTCAATGCTATGCCTATAGAAGATGATACCGTGGTGGTTATAGAAGGGCCGAGGCGTGCTGGTAAAACCTACATTATGAGACAGGTTATAAAAAAGCTGATAAAAAAGGGAATCTCCCCTTTGAACATCCTTTTTATTAATCTTGAAGATCCTCAGCTTCTATGCAGAAATTCAACGGATCTGTCTCATATCTTTGATGTGTACAGGAGAGTATTTAACTCTCAGGGAAGAATTTTTGTATTTCTTGACGAAGTTCACACGGTAAAGGACTGGCACTCATGGGTGCACGTGGCAAGGGAACAGGGAATAAAGATTTTTCTGTCTGGCTCAAACGCATCTCTTATATCTTCTGACTATTCTTCTCTACTCACAGGACGGTATATACCTCTGAAGGTGCTTCCTTTGTCTTTCAGAGAATATTTGCTCTTTAAGAACATTGAAATCTCAAGCGCTGAAGATTTTTTGAGAGAGCAGGAGACTGTAGAGCGCCTTGCAAAAGAGTACCTCGAGAGTGGCGGTTTTCCAGAGGCGGTTTCTATGGAAGAAGAGCACCGCACCATGTGGCTGCAACAGAGATTTGAGGATGTGATACTAAAGGATGTTGCCTCTCGCCTTGGTATTAGAAAACACTTTGAACTTCGTCTTCTTGCTCTTTTTCTCCTGTCCCATGTGGGCTCTACCTATACGTACAAATCCCTTGAAACCTACCTTGAGGGAAAAATTTCCAATGACACGATACAAAAATACGTGAACGCAATGAAAGATGCATTCCTTTTCTTTGAGGTGAACAAGTTTGTACCCAGGCTGAGAGAGATTATAAGAAGCGAGAGAAAGGCCTATTCTGTAGATCACGGAGTTGTAAGGGCCGCTGCTTTTGGGATTTCCGAACTCAAGGGAAAACTCCTTGAAAATGCGGTATTTTTAGAACTTAAAAGAAGACTACATTTTCATCCTGCTGCTGATATTTTTTACTGGAAAGACGTCACAGGCAAGGAAACCGACTTTGTAGTAATAGAGCGGGGAAGGGTTCTTAAGGCTGTGCAGGTGAGCCTGGATGCTTTCTCTCCCAGGACAATGGAGAGAGAAGAGGCAGGGCTGAGTTCTGCTGTAAGGCACCTCAAACCGGAGCAGAGCTTAATTATAACCTTGAGCGGCAGGGAGAAAAGTAAAAAATTCCCGGTGATCAGCTTTGCTCGATGGGCATTGGATTTGCTGTGATTACAGCCCAGAGCGAGTTTATGGTGGTGGATAGACTTTTGGAGTGAAGGTATTTCCCTCAACTTACTTTCAGCCCTGCTCGTTGCATAAGGAACCTTTAGTATTTTTTATGGTCTAAAAAGTATCCTGAATTATTTAAGTTTCTGGGAAAGATGTTGATGTGCTTCTCCAGTTTATGAAAACACCTTCTCAGATATGAGATAAGCTTTATACAACGAATATGCTCAAGCGGACAATAAAGGAAATAAAAAGGAGGACGAAAACAATAGAGTCGTTTCCTGCACCAGGGGCATTAGAAAAACTGGTATATTTCCTGTTTAATGCAGAACGATAGAAAGAATGAAATTCTTACACAAAATTCTTGACACGATGACTTTGTTTTTTGTTCTCAATTTTATGATATCACATCTTTTTTTGTTTTAATTCTTTTTTTAGTGATCCAAGAATGACTTATGACTTAAGAAAGGATATAGATTGCAAAAGCTATTATCTTTTAGATGAAAATAAGAAAAAATAGCCTTATTTCCTTTCGTAGTGAAAAGATCCACGGAATTCTTTATAATATTTGTGGGAGAAGGATATGGAAAAAAAAGATGCGATAACTTATTTTAACGAAGGGGCTTTCTTATACAAAGAAAGAAGATATAGTGAGGCTTTAGAGCTTTTTAACGAAGCAATACAGTTGAGGCCAGATTTCGCAGAAGCCTGGTTCGGGAAGGGTGTTGTATTGCAAAATCTCGGGAGGCTTAAAGAGGCTTTAGAAGCATATAACAAAGCAATAGAATTGAAATCTGACTATATGGAAGCATGGCATAACAAGGGGATAGTTCTCTCCGATCTTAATAGAAAAGATGAGGCTCTAAACGCTTTCGATAAGGCTATTGAATTAGATGAAAATTTCGCAACAGCATGGTTTAATAAAGGGCTTACTCTTCGCAAAATAGGAAAATTTAAGGAGGCACTAAAAGCTTTTGAGAAAGCTATAGATATAAATCCAGATTATGCTGAAGCATGGGTTGGTAAAGGGGAAGTTCTCTATAATCTTGAGAGATATAAAGATGCCTTAGATGCCTATAATCAGGCTATAAAATTAAAAAATAACTATATTGAAGCACTAATAGGAAAAGGATCGACGCTTGCTAAGTTAGGCCGTTTTGAAGAAGAGATAAAGATGTATGAAAAGGTTTTAGAGCTAAACCCGACATATGCTGAGGTATGGAATAATAAAGGAACTGCTCTTGCTGTTATTCAGAGATATAGGGATGCTTTAAAAGCTTTTGATGAAGCCCTTAAAATAAAACCAAAATTTTTGCAGGCATGGCAGAACAAAGCTATAACACTTCTACACCTTGGCAGGTACGAAGAAGCTCTAAAAGCTTTCGAAGAGGCTATAAATATAGATTCGAAATATGCAGAAGCATGGCTTGGTAGGGGCACAGCCCTCTATTATTTAGAAAATTACAAACAAGCATTGAAATTCTTCGAGGAGGCCATTAAAATAAATCTAAACTATGCAGAAGCATGGTATAACAAAGGCCTTGCACTTTATAGGCTCAAGAGATATAAAGAAGCATTGGAAGCTTTTAAGAAAGCAATAGAATTAAGACGGACATTTGCAGAAGCTTGGGTAGGTAGAGCTCTTACTTTTTATAACCTTAAAAAATTTGAAAAAACATTGGATGATTTTGAGAAAGCCATCGAAATTGATTCAAAATATATTCCAAATTTTCTTAAGTTAGGAAATAGGTTCTTTGAGTTTGGGGATATTAAGAGAGCCAGGGATGTTTCTCAAAGGATTCTCAGTATAGATGAGAATTTTGGGGAGGCATTTATTTTGCAGGGGAGAGTTAATATAGAAAGAAAAAATTATGCCTCAGCAAGTGAGTATTTTAAAAAGGCTATTTCTCTTAATGAGGGAAATCCGGAGTATTTTCTATGGGATGCTATTGCTAATTATTTAAAAGCTGAGTTTCATTTAAACTCAAGCGGTAAAAGGTATGAAGAAGAAATTGTGAGTATAATAAGAAATCTGGAAAGAGCGTATGAAATCGCAGAAAGACAGAAGCAAGGGGAAGAATTAAAGGCGTGTATTCTTTATTTCCTTGGATATTTCTATTTTAAGAGCAAGGATTATTTTACAGCCAAAGAAAAACTGGAAGAATGCTATAAAATAAAATCCCCTGTAAAAAAATATGCGAAGGTTTTGTTAAGTAACATCTGGACTTATAATATCAGACCTTCTTTGTGGGAGTGGTGGTTTAAATCACCATTGTATCGTGGGGGTAAAATCTTTGTGTTTATATCTTTATCTCTTCTTATTTTTGCGTTATTAATATTTCATCCTTTTTTTTCTTTCTGGTTTCCCTGTATTGAAATCAACTGGAATCTGTATGGGATTCTTATCGGATTATTGATTTTTATTATTTTGTTACCAAAACTTGAGCGCCTGAGAACCAAAGATTTTGAGATAGAATTCCGCCCCCTTCCCTTTCCTACCTTTGAGCATGTTCTTTCTCCTGGGAAAATGGAAGGGCTCATAAAGGAAATTACTCCTGGATGGTTACCGGAGATCCACGGTCTTAAAGCTAAAATTGGAGGACCGGAAATTCCCGGTCTTAAACCTAAAATTGAAGGAATGAAAAATAAAAAAACTTGAAGTCTATTTTTTCTCTTATGACCTCTCTAGTATTGCTAAAATTGAACCTAGGTTTCTGACAATTTGCCAGATGAATACCATAAGGGTGATTATTGAGAAAAATCTCACGATTTTCCTGGAAATTTTGTGAAATTTTCCACGTTTTTTCCAGGAAAAATTGACATTTTTTCTCAATATGAGTTTTTTATCCCCTCATATTTCACTTGACATTTTTCTCTTTTTACCCCTGAATTAAGTTATGAAGGCGTTTCTTTTACTGGTCAGTATCATTTCTTCGATGAATTCAGCGGTGTGTGATTTTGTGGAAAAATCCAAGCTCGGCGGGGAGGTTTATACTGAGAAAGGAATATTTTATTTCGAAAAGGGAAAGGGCCTCAGATGGGATTACCATTCACCTGAAAGGAAGACTTTCTGGTTATTAGGAGAAAAAATAATAGAAATATACCCTGAAGAAAATCTTATAAGAGAGTATAAATCGCCACGGAGCTTCTGGAAAATTATTGAAGACCCTTCGGAACTCTACCAGATAGCAGAGAAAATAGTGGAGAAAAAAGGGGAGATTTTCGTAAAAATAAAAGGAGGGGAAGAAGTGGTAATTCACATTCGCGAACACAGAATTCAAAGGGTAGACTTCGAGGATACCAGTTTTGAGTTTCAAAAATGCAGATACAACATAAAGCTACCCTCCTCTCTGTGGAAGGTTCCTGCAACATTTGTTTATGGGAGTCGTAAAAAATAATGGACGAAAAAAAACTTGCTATAAGAGCAAGGAATGGAGATAAGGGGGCATTCGAAATGTTAATGGTCAGGTACGAAAAAAGTCTTTACAACTACATTTATAGAATGACCGGCGATAGAGAATTGTCCTTGGATCTTACTCAAGAAGCATTTTTAAAATCCTATCTCTCCATAAAGGATTTCAACGCAAGATACAGTTTTTCTACCTGGCTCTGGAGAATTGCTCACAATCTGGTTATAGACCATTTCAGAAAGAAGAAACTTAATAAGGTCTCATTTCATGCAGAAGTGGATGGTGAGGATGTGGAGTTTGATGTTCCAGGGAACGAGAAATCCCCCTACGAAAAAATGTTAAACAAAGAACGCAGGGAAATTATTATGGAAGCCCTTGAAAAAATCCCGCCAGAAATGAAGGAACTTATCATTTTAAGGCATTTCAATGAACTTTCATATCAGGAGATTGCGGAAGTCACCGGATTGCCATTTCATGCTGTAAAAAGCAAGCTTTATAGGGCAAGAGAGGCTCTTAGAAAAAGATTGGAGGCTTACCGTGAAGCATTATAGTCTGGAAGAAATTTATGCTTATCTTGATGGAGAAATGACTTCAATGGAAAAATCATTGTTTGAAGATCACATACTGGTCTGCAAAGAATGCGCTTCAAAACTTGAGGAGGCCAGAAAATTTTTCTCTTTTGTAAAAATTGAAGAAGAGGAACCACCTATAAATATTTCATCTCTGGTTATGGAAAAAATAGACAAAAAGAGAAGATACATACCTTTTTTCTATGCTTTTCTTGTGGTTCTTCTTGCGACTCTTTTACTCCCGGTAATTATAGGTCCATCAAGGGCAATGTATCTTTATTATATTGAATTCAATGCAGTTAAAAAAGGGTACCATGCCCTGGAAACAATTTTTCGCTTATCTTCTCTGTTAAAAATTCCGGGCCAGGCCCTTATTATAGGAATAGTTCTTGCCGTTATACCCTTTGTGGTAATCGGCCTTAAAAAAATCTGGAGGAAAATATGAGGAAGCTATTAGTTTTTATATTATCAGGAGTCCTTTTCGCAGGAATCTTTGTGGGAAAGGATGAAGCAAAAAGAGGAGACCTTGTTTGTGTGGGGGATACTGCGGTTGTGGAAGGAGAAGTGAAGGGTGATCTTGTGTCAATAGCCTGCACCGTAAAAATGTATGGACAGGTCAAGGGAGATATGATTAGCATTGCAAGTAAAGTTTACGGGGAGGATGGTGCAGAAGTTAACGGAGATCTTGTTCTTATATTTTCCAGTGGAAATATTAAGGGTATCAAAGTTAAGGGTTCTATAGTGAATATTGCGTCAACTACCAATATAAAAAAAGCAGAAATTCCTTCAAAAAGGATAAAACCGAGGATAACTATAAAAACAACACGAGGCAAAAAAATATTTAATTTTTCTAAGTTCCTTTTGAATCTGATTTTCTGGATAGTCCTTTCTCTTTTTACCCTTTTCCTTTTTGAAAAGCGGGTTCTTCTCGCTTCTTCTTATCTCCATGCAAACCTTGGTAAATCCTGGATAAGAGGGGTCTTGTTGTTTATAGCTTTTATTATTCTCCTGGTCATATTCGCGGTGCTGAGTGTCATTTTGATAGGAATTCCCTTCCTTTTATTAACTATCTTTCTTCTTCTCGCATCAATGGTTTTTGGTTATACATCTATTTTTCATATTGTTGGAAAAGCCATTCTGAGCACACAGACAGATTCTTCCGTCTATTACGTGCTTTTAGGAGCAGTTATTTTCTGTTTCCTGAACTCTCTTTTCCTGATAAAGGACATCGTTTCAATTGTGATGTTCCCTATTGCCCTTGGTGTTTCTTATCTTACAAAATTTGGTAAAAGGAGTTCTTAACCAGGGGGATAAACTTTCTGTAAAATTTCTTCAACAATCTTTTCCGCTTCCTCGCGGTTTTCTGTACGTTTTAGAAATAATCTGTGGGAAAGTACGGGTTTTGCAACTGCCTTTACATCATCAGGAACAATATAATCTCTGCCATCCATGAAAGCCCTGGCCTGAGATGCCCGGGTGAGCATAAGGGTTGCCCTTGGACTTGCTCCTATCCTAAGCATTGGATTGTTCCTTGTGGCTTCTATAATTTCTATAATATATTCCGCAATCTCCTCTGAAAAACTGACCTTTCTAACCTGCTGCTGAAGTTCAAGTATTTCTTCTCTTTCTACTACAGGGGAAATTTCTTCTATGGGGTCCTTCTCTTTTTGTTCATAGAGCATTCTCTTTTCCTCTTTTCTCCCAGGATACCCTATTCCCATACTTATTATGAATCTATCAAGCTGTGATTCAGGTAAGGGAAATGTTCCATGAAGTTCTACTGGATTCTGTGTGGCAATAACGAGAAAAGGTTTAGGAAGAGGGAAAGACCTTCCTTCAATTGATACCTTTCTGTCGTTCATAGCTTCAAGTAAGGCACTCTGAGTTTTTGGTGAGCCTCTGTTTATCTCATCAGCAAGAAGAACATTTGTAAAAACAGGTCCCTTCCTAAACTTGAATTCTCCGGTTTTTGCTGAGAAAATCAGGGTCCCGAGAATATCTGAAGGGAGAAGGTCAGAGGTGAATTGCACTCTTCTGAATTCACAGTTTATGGACCGGGCAAGCGCGCTGGCAAGAAGAGTTTTTCCCACACCCGGGATATCCTCAATCAGGAGGTGTCCATCAGCAAGAAGAGAAAGCAAAGCCAGCTCTATGGTTTTCCTATCTCCCCTGAAAACCTTTTCAACATTTGAAATTATTTTTTCTATTTTCCTTATCATGTGTATTTCCTTGTCTCAGAGACTATTATTCCGCTTAATCCTAAGAGACCCACAAGGTTAGGGAAAGCCATTAATCCGTTCATTATATCTGCAACAGTCCACACCACCTTCAAGGATAGCACTGATCCGATAAAAACGAATACAGTAAAAAGAACCCTATAGGGTAAAACCGATTTTTCTCCAAGGAGAAATTCTAAGGATTTTTCCCCGTAATAGCTCCACCCGAGAATCGTTGAATAGGCGAAGAGTATTAATCCCAGAGCAATTATTGCCCCGCCGAGGAAATTCCCCGCTCTTTGACCAAGAAATTGAGAGAAAATGGTTTTGAATCCAAGCGAGGAAAGTGGTGCTCCGTTTTCTCCGCTTGTCCATACTCCGGAAGTTATTATTACCAGGCCAGTCATGGTACAAACAACTAAAGTGTCTATAAACGTTTGAGTCATGGATACGAGAGCCTGATTTACCGGATTTTTTGTTTGAGCAGCGGCAGCTGCTATAGGGGCGGATCCCAGACCACTTTCGTTGGAAAAAAGTCCGCGAACCACTCCCATCTGCACCGCCTTTTTTACTCCAGCACCCAGAAACCCTCCCATAGCTGCAGTTCCTGTAAAAGCTCCTTTAAAAATAAGTTCAAAAGCATGGGGGATTTTGTCAATTTTTAGTAAAAGCGCCACGACAGCTGCCAGGAAGTAAGTCAGAATCATAAAAGGCACCAGAACACCAGTAACTTTTGCTATGGATTTGATTCCACCTATAATTACGAGACCTGTCAGAATTGTAAGAACCAGTCCAGTTGCCCAGAAAGGTATTTTTAAGAAAGAGTGCACCGCATCTGCCACTGAATTTGACTGGACCATATTTCCTATTCCGAATGCTGCGAGGGAAGCGAAAATGGCAAACAGAATTCCCAGGGACTTTGATTTTAATCCAAGCGTTAGATAATACATTGGACCGCCACTCATTGTCCCCAGTTTGTCCTTAACCCGGTATTTAACCGCAAGAAGAGCTTCGGAATATTTGGTAGCCATACCAAAGAGACCTGTTATCCACATCCAGAATAAGGCTCCTGGGCCTCCTGCCGTGATAGCAGTTGCAACGCCAGCTATATTTCCTGTCCCTACAGTGGCCGCAAGAGCAGTCATAAGTGCCTGGAAATGTGTTATGTCCCCTTCAGCTGATTCCTTCCTTTTTATAAGCGCTAAATATAGGGCTGGAAAAAGTTTAGTGAACTGTATTCCGCGAAGTGCGATGGTCAGATAAATTCCTGTTCCGAGCAAAAGAATAATAAGAGGCGCTCCCCATACAATATTACGGACAGAAATCAGGGTTTCCATTGCAACTTTTCCTCCTGAAATCAGACTAAATTTTTAACTTTAACAATCTTTAATTAATATAGTAAAATATTTACCTATAATATGGAAAAAATTCTTGTGGTTGATGACGAAAAGGATATTACAGAGGTTCTCTCTGAATATCTTGAAAAAGAAGGGTACAAGGTATATTCTGCTAATGACCCCGACGAAGCGGATAAAATACTTTCGTCTCAGAACATAGCTCTTCTTATAACTGATATAAAAATGCCCAAAAAGTCCGGTCTCGAGCTGGTGGAGAAGTACAAAAAGGGAAATGAGGATATGGAAGTTATTATAATTTCTGCGCTAAAAGACATTAACATGGCAATTGAGGCTATGAGGTACGGTGCTTTTTCATATCTGCTGAAGCCCTTTAATTTGAGCGATGTTTTAATAAATGTGAAAAATGCCATTGAGAGAAGAAGACTCGTTCTTGAGAATAAAAAATATCAGGAAGAGCTTGAGAGAATAGTCGAGGAAAGAACAAAGGAGCTTAAGAATGCTCTGAAGGCCCTTGAAGAGTCTTATTTTCACACTTTGAAGGTTCTTGTAGAAACTCTTGACGTCAGGGACATTGAGACAGAAGGACATTCTATAAGGGTTGTAGAGTATGCGGTACTTATCGCAAAGGAAATGGGAATAGAAGACCCCAAGTTCCTTAATGATTTAAAAATCGGCGCTCTTCTTCACGATATAGGAAAGGTTGGCGTTCCTGATAGGATATTAAGGAAGAAAGGTCCTCTTACTGTAGATGAGATGAAGGCAATGAGAGCTCACACGGTTTTCGGACATAAAATAATTTCATCGGTGGAGTTTTTAAAGGGAGCAGCTGAGATAGTGCTTTATCATCACGAACGCTGGGATGGGAAGGGGTATCCTTTTGGTAGAAAAGGGGAAAGCATCCCTCTGGGCGCAAGGATATTTGCAGTAGCAGATGCTTTTGATGCCATGATATTTGACAGAAGATATAGGAAAGCCCTCTCCATAAGGGAGGCAATAGAAGAGTTGAAAAGGGGAAAAGGGACACAGTTTGATCCCAATGTGGTGGAAGCTTTTTTAAGAATACCCCTTGATAAAATAATAAAAATTAAAAGCCAGACACCGAGGAGACTGGAGGATATTAAAGAAATTATAAAATTAGAGTTCTGATACTTTCTCCTGATAGAACTTTTTCCATATTATCAGTATATTTTCCCCCATATTTCATTTGGAATGAGTATTTTTTAAAACCCAAGTCTTTCTTTGTAAGTGTATATAGCCTGAATTTTACCTCTGAATCATCCAGAACTTCCATTGTCTCGTGAATTTTAAAGCCTGTTTTGTTGGCAATAGTGGAGAAGTCATCCCTCTCTGCTCCTACTATAAAGAAGGCCTTTCCGTTCGGGTCAAGCAATTCGTAAGATGTAGTTATAAAATCTTTCAGTTTACCTTCCACCTCATATTTGCTTACAGCGATATCCCTTCTGGGGCTTACTCTATATTTGTAAGGAGACATATACGGAGGATTTGAGAAAATTACTGAAAATTGCCTGTTGAAAGGCGGTTTTCTCACATCAGCAAGCAAAGGATAAATTTGTGTAAATCCATTAAGTTTTATAGCTCTTTGAAAAATTCTCACGTATTCTTCAAGGATGTCAATGGATATTATTTTGGCTTGAGGGTTTAGAAATTTAGCCATTATTGAAGCAGGACCAAAACCCCCTCCAAGTTCAATAGCAAATTCTCCCGGTAGTAAAATTGCCCAGGAGGAGAGAAGAACCGCATCAAGGGAGAATTTATATCCCCTCCTGGGCTGAAGTATTACTATCTTTCCGCGAAAGAACCTATCTTCTCTTACCTCCACCGTTAGAATTCAGAGTTAACTGCAAGATTCTGCAGTTTCTTAATGTAGTGGGTTATATTAATCTCCTTCGGACAGGCTTCGGTACAGTTGAAAATGGCGTGGCAGCGCCAGATCCCGTTTCTATCGTTTATTATTTCAAGCCGTTCTTTTGCGCCTTCGTCTCTTGAGTCAAATATGAATCTATAGGCTTTAAGGAGAGCAGCCGGGCCAAGATAATCCGGATTGGCCCAGAATGATGGGCAGGAGGTGGTACAGGCTCCGCAAAGTATACAGATTGCGGCTTCATTTATCACTTCTCTTTCTTCTGGAGTCTGGAGTTGTTCTTCATCAGGAAGAGGAGAATACTTAATAAAGTAGGGTTTTACCTTTTCCAGATTTTTGAAGAACGGATCCATATCAACAATCATGTCCTTTATAACCGGAAGTCCTGGTAGAGGTTCAATCTTTATGGTTCCCTTACCAAGGAATTTTATCTGTGTCTTACAAGCCAGCCTGTTTTTTCCGTTTATTCTCATTGCACAGGAACCACAGATTTCCGAACGGCAGGCTCGTCTGAAAGCAAGGGTTCCGTCCACATAAAAGTGAATATGATTTATGGCGTCAAGCACTGTCCAGCCATCCTGCACTTCTATCTCGTATTCTTTATAATAGGGTTTTTTATCCTTTTGTGGGTCGTATCTGAAAATCTTAAACTTTCTTTTCATGGTAACCCTCCTTAGTATTTCCTTTCCTGAGGTTGATACTTTGTTATTACTACGGGTTTGTAATCAAATTTTACTCCCTCAGGGGTTTTCCATGCCAAGGTATGCTTTAACCAGTTTTCGTCATCTCTCTTTGGATAATCAACTCTGTAATGGGCTCCTCGGCTTTCTTTTCTGTTGAGAGCACCTGCTGCAACTATCTCTGAAAAGAGTATAAGATTTTCAGTCTCCAGTGCCTCCTGTAGATCAAGATTGAATATAAAGCCTTTATCCTCAACCTTGATTTTAGGAATCTGTTCTTCTAACTCTCGCACTTCTTTTACAGCTTCCGAAAGGTCCTTCTCATTTCTAAAAATTCCCACTTTGTTTGTCATTGTTTCATGGAGCTTTTCCCTGAGTTCAGCAGGCCTTACCGAGCCATTCCCCTCGAGATACTTTCTAACATAAGCTTCAGCTTCTTCTATTGCCTGTTCAGGAATGCTGAAAAGGTCTGCCTTCTTTACAAACTCTGCCATCGCTTCACCGGCGATTCTTCCCATTGTGATTGCTTCTTGCTGAGAGTTTGTCCCAAGCCTGTTTGCCCCGTGAATTGAAACGCATGCACATTCTCCTGCTGCATAAAAGCCTGGTACTATTGTATTTTGGGAATCCTTTGTAACCTCTCCCTTCTTTGTGGTAGGAATTCCTCCCATCTGATAGTGTGCTGTTGGTTGTATTGGGATTGGTTCTTTTATTGGGTCCACTCCCACAAAATTCATGGCTAATTCCCTTATCTGTGGGAGTCTTTCCTTTATCTTTTCTGCTCCCAGATGACGAAGGTCTATGTATACATAATCCTTTCCATCTATTCCTCTTCCCTCGTTTATTTCTGTCTGTATAGCTCTTGAGACAACATCTCGGGGGGCGAGTTCCATTTTTTCCGGAGCATAGTTCTTCATGAACCTTTCTCCCTTTCCGTTGAGAAGGTAACCTCCTTCTCCTCTTGCTCCTTCTGTGACAAGAATACCTAATCTATAGAGGCCAGTTGGGTGGAACTGGACGAACTCAAGGTCCTCAATCGGTAGTCCCTCTCTCAGGACCAGAGCAAGACCATCTCCTGTGTTAGCGAAGGAATTAGATGTAATTTTAAATGCTCTTCCAAATCCTCCTGTTGCAAACAGGGTTGCTTTCGCATTAAAGATATGGAGTCCTCCATTTCTTATGTCCCATGCGATTACTCCGCTTACAACTCCATCTTCTCTATAGACAAGCTTAAGAACAAAGAACTCATTGAAGAAGCGGACTCTTTTCTTAATACACTGTTCAAAGAGGGTGTGAAGAAGAACATGGCCTGTGTAGTCAGCTGCGTAAACTGCCCTTGGACGGGAGTGTCCACCAAAACGCCTTTGGGCTATTCTTCCATCGGGCATTCTTGAAAATACAACTCCCATGTGTTCCATTTCATAGACGGTTTCTATGGCTTCATTTACGAACATCTCGATGGCGTCCTGGTCTCCAAGATAGTCGCTTCCCTTGACCGTATCCCACATATGAAGTTCGGTGGAATCATCTGAAGCATGAGCTATTGCAGCTGCTATTCCTCCCTGGGCTGATACTGAATGAGACCTTGTGGGATAGACCTTTGAGATTGTAATTGTATCTATTCCAGCGTCAGCAAGTGCGAGGGCTGCTCTTAACCCTGCAAGCCCTGTTCCTACAACCAGGGCATCTGATTTGTGATAATACTTTTCAATTTCCATTTTTACCCTCCTATTTTACTGGATTTACAGAAAAAATTGTGATGGTTCCCACAACAAGGAGAACTACAGCTATGGTCAATACTACAGCATAAAGAAATAGCCTCAATCCCCTGCCTCTTATGTAGTCTTCGAGCACCTGCCAGAGACCGTTTATCCCGTGATATAGTGCGAAAAGTAAAAATAAAAGGTCCCCTGCCTTCCACAGAGGGCTTGAAAGCCTGGGAGCTACCGTCTCATAAGTTACCTCTCCCGTTCCTACAAAGTGCATTATCACAAAGTGAGCAATCAGAAAGACAAAAAGATAAAGGGCTGTAACTCTCTGAAGAAACCATGCCATAGCGCCTTTGTTCCTTTTTACAAGCGATTTTCCTGATCCCATCGTTTACCTCCTCAAATAAAGAATTTCCATGCTGCCGGTATCCAGAGAGCCAGAAATAGAACAAAGGCTATCCAGAAAAGAGCTTTTTGGTACTTGGAAGCCCCGGCAAAATCCACCAATACCAGTCTAATGCCGTTAAATGCATGGAATAGAATTACACCCCAGAGACCCCATTCTAAAAATTTAAAGAGCGGGGTAGAGAGAGCTTTCATCGTAGCATTGAAAGCTTCCGGACCTGCTGCTAACCTGTTGGTGACGAAAATGTGGAGGAAAAGATAAAAGATCAGGGCAAGACCCCCAAGTCGATGGAGTATCCATGCCCATTCCCCCACATCCTTCTTGTAAGAAGGATAAAACCACTTGGGCTTAAGCATTTCTCCCTCCTGATAATTAATTAAATCAACGAAATTCTAACTCAGTTTTTTTCCTGTGTCCAAAAAAGTTAAAATTTGTTTTGTTCTATGAATTACATGTTTATCTGGGGTATAATTTAATTGCCCCCTAACCCCGTTAAGGGGAGGGGAGGAGGAAAATATGGAAAAAATTACCCCGAAAAAGATTTTTTCCCTTAAGGGAAAAAGGAAAATCACTGCTATAACCGCATATGATTATTCATCTGCATATTATGCGGAAAAAGCAGGGGTGGACATAATACTTGTGGGTGATTCCCTAGGAATGGTTATAAAGGGAGAAGAGAGCACCCTTAACGTTACTCTTGATGAAGTGGAATATCATACGCGAATAGTTGCCAGGACGGTGTCAACGCCTCTTGTGGTAGGAGATCTTCCCTTTCTCTCTTATTTTAGGATTGAAGATGCTGTAAAAAGTGCTGGTAGACTTGGTAGAGCAGGAGCAGGTGCTGTTAAGCTTGAAGGCTCCAGGCCCCAGCACATAAAAGCCATAGTGGAGGAAGGAATACCGGTTATGGGTCATATCGGTCTTACCCCCCAACAATATTTGAGAATGGGTTATCGAACACAGGGCAAAAAGGCTTTGTCCGCAATCAGATTGCTGGAGGAAGCAAAGCAGATAGAAGATGCAGGAGCCTTTTCCATTGTCCTTGAGTCCATCCCCATGGAAGTGTCAAAGGAAATAACCGATGTCATTTCCATCCCAACCATAGGAATTGGAGCAGGACCATACTGTGATGGTCAAATTCTTGTTTTTCATGACCTTCTCGGGATTTATCCAGGGAGAAGGCCCAGTTTTGTTAGAGAATATGCTAACATCGGGGAGGTTATGGAAAAAAGCATAAAGCAGTATGCTGAAGATGTTATTTCGGGAGAGTTTCCAACCAGGGAAGAGAGCTTTGTTATGGAAGATGATGAAAGGGAAAAATTCTATATGGAGGTGAGGAAATGGAAATTATCAAGAAAATAAAGGAGATGCAGAGGCGTTCTTTATATGAGAAGTGCAAAGGTAAAAAGGTAGGATTTGTTCCCACCATGGGTTATCTTCATGAGGGACATCTGAGCCTTGTTCGCCAGTGCCGTAAGGAGACAGATTTTTGTGTGGTCAGTATTTTTGTTAATCCTACCCAATTTGCTCCAGGGGAAGATTATGAAAAATATCCAAGAGACGAAAATAAAGACCTTTTCCTGCTGAGAGAAGAAAATGTTGATGCGGTATTTATGCCATCTGTGGAGGAAATGTATCCACCAGGATATCAAACTTATGTCGAAGTTTTTGAATTAAGCAAACCACTCTGCGGTGCATACAGACCAGGTCATTTTCGTGGGGTTACTACAGTAGTGACGAAGCTTTTCAATGCCGTTTTACCGGATATTTCTTATTTCGGCCAGAAAGATTATCAGCAATATCTTATAATTAAAAGAATGGTATCTGACCTGAATATACCTGTAGAAATAAAAATGATGCCTATAGTGAGAGAAGAAGATGGGCTTGCCATGAGTTCCAGAAATACATATCTTTCACCTGAAGAGAGAAAACAGGCTATTGCTCTTTATGAAGCACTCAAGAAAGCAGAAGAGTTATACAAAAAGGGAGAAAAAAGCGCTGATAGAATAAAGATGGAAATGAAAAAGGTTTTTAACAATTACCCTCTGGTACAACCCCAATACATTGAGGTGGTGGATGCTGAAAATTTGGCTCCTGTAAAGGAAATAAAGGGTAAGACTCTTGTGGCTGTAGCAGCCTTTGCAGGAAGTGCCAGGCTTATAGACAATATTCTTCTCGGAGGTTAATTATGTTTGTATGCGTATTGAAAGCGAAGTTGCACAATCTTACTGTTACTCATTCAAAAATCGATTATGAAGGAAGCATTGGCCTGGACAAAAAATGGCTTGATGAGACCGGAATTCTGCCCTGGGAAAAGGTGCAGGTTTACAATATTTCAAATGGGGAGAGGTTTGAAACTTACGTAATAGAAGAAGAGGAAGGTTCGGGGAAAGTTGTTATAAACGGTGCTGCTGCAAGGAAGGCACAACCAGGGGATAGGATAATTGTTGCTTGCTACGGTATTATGGAACCTGAAGAAGCAAGGAAACATAAGCCCCTGATTATAGTATTTGAAGAGGAAAATAGGATTAAATTAAAAAAATAGAGGCTATTTTTTTGAACTTTCCCAGATTTCTTCCATTTTTTCCCGGGGAAACTCGGTTAAATTTTTTCCCTGTTTATCTGCTTCCTCTTCGATTTTATCGAATCTTTCCCTGAATTTTTTATTTGTTAGCTTTAAAGCTTCCTCTGGATTTATTCCGTAAAGCCTTGCCACATTGGCTACTGAAAACAAAATATCTCCTATTTCTTCTTCTACACCTTTTTTTTCTGCCAGAGCTTTTTTTAACTCCTCCATTTCCTCTTCTACCTTTTCAAGCGCTTCTTCGGGATTTTCCCAATCAAATCCCACTCTGGAAACCCTTTCTCCTATCGCATAAGCTTCGAGGAGAGCCGGGGAAGATTTTGGAATTCCATCCAGCAGTCTTTTTTTCTCCTTTTTCTTGAAAGAATCCCAGTGCTTAAGCACTTCATCAGGAGTTTCAAGTTTTTTATTTCCGAATACGTGTGGATGTCGAAAAATAAGTTTATCAGAAATAGTATTTGCTACATCTTCTGCTGTAAAAAAGCCTTTTTCTTTGGCTATTTGGGATAGAAATATAATCTGCAAAAGAAGGTCCCCGAGTTCTTCCTTCAATTTTTCGGGATTCTCATCTTCAATAGCTTCTATAACTTCATATGTTTCTTCCAGGAGATATTTTATGAGGGATTTTTCAGTCTGTTTGCGATCCCATGGGCATCCATCCGGGGCCCTGAGCTTTTCCATTATTTTTATCAATCTGCAAAAGGCTTGACAGTTTTTGTTTTCCATTTCATTAACTATTATAATAGTAAAGATGGGAAAGAAAGAAGTTATTCCTCCACTTGATTTTACGTCATTAGTTTTACCTTTTTATACAAAGGCGATGGAGGCACTTGGAGAGGTGGGAGAGTCAAATGAGGTTAATCTTGAACTTGCCTGTAGATTAATAGACCTTCTAGATCTTCTTGCGGAAAAAACAAGGGGAAATTTGAAAAAGGAAGAGGAGGAATTTTTAAATTCCATAACTGCCCAATTGAAAATTCTTTATTTTAAGAGGAGTAAGGGAGATGAAGATTAAAATTTTAAGCCTTTTCTTGATGGCGGGGATGGTTTTAAGCGGTGAAATATTGAATACAGAAAAAAGGATGGAAATTTTCTATGAGACTAACAATGTTGAGGCTTTTGAACTGGAAAAACAACATCTCCTTGAGCTGTTAAAATTCCGTGGTAAAAAATACGCGAGAGGGGCTACTGACCTTATACTCCCTCTGGCTTCAAGGAAAGGAGACCTGACTACCATTGGATTTCTCAAAAAAATCGATCCCGAAAATTACAGGATCTATTTTGAAGAGGGAAAAATTTACCTTACGAAGTGGAAAATTCTCAGAGCGCTGGAAAGGTTCTCTGTTTCGTTCCGCAAATTTATATCCACTCCAGAAGGTTTTTATTTTTCAGCATTTTTCTTTTCAAGAACTCTTGTTCTGACTTTTGTGTTTTTCCTTTTTATAATGTCACTTGCACTACTTTTCTGGTATGCTCCTCTTTTATTCCATGATTTAATGGAAAAGGCAAGAAAGCCTGTCTCAGCGAGCTTACTGTTTATTGCTGTTCTCATTTTCCCTATCGTATTGTTCCCCGGATATGGCTATCTTGTGTTTTATTTTCCAGCCCTTTTTTCCCTTTATATCCTGGAAGAATCGTTCACGAGAAATTTGCTTTTAATAACCCTGATATTTGCCCTGTTTTCAGCGTTTGTCCCCCGTTCGTCCCATATAGAAATGCCCAGGGACGCGGCTATAATGGAAAGAATATATTACTATGATAACGACCCTGAGACACTTCGCATAGCCGAAAGAACCCTGAAAGAAAAATGGGATCAGGACCTTGCCTACTATCTTGCTAAAACTTATAAGGATATGGGCAATTTTCAGAGGGCTGTGGAAATGCTGAATCAGATTTTAAAGGAAAACCCGTCTCATTATAAAGCTCTTGTGTCCCTTGCACATATAAGGTTTCTTTCAAGGGAAATTCAAAGGTCAATGGATTTATTGAAAAAAGCATTAAATTTCAAAAAGAAAGAAATTATACCACTTCATAACCTTGCCTTTGTTCTTGAACACATAGGCAGGATAAATGAATCTGCCAAATATTCTTCAATGGGGTGGAAGCTCCACGGTAAAGAATGGGACAGATTTTCCCGAGAAAATCAGGGCTTCGTGGATTATGAATTTAAAAAAGAAGAAATCTTCTGGAAAGCTTTTAAAAAGGACTCTACTGCGGGTAATATCCCACCAAAAACTCTTGCTTTATTTTATTGCTTTTCAAAGCCGGTTATATGGTCTCCTGTTCTTATAGGTTTTTTAATACTTTTTATAGCCCTTTATTTTAGGGAGAAACTTCCTCCAGATATAGGGAGTGCAATTTACTGTAAGGGATGTGAAAAACCAATCTGCGAGAAATGTTCCCATTATTATTATAAGGGGTATTGTGATGAATGTATGGATAGAATTGAGCTGACGGGTGGAAGCACCTCTTCAAGTTCCATGAGCATTAAAGTAATAAAAGTTAGAAACACGAGGAGGTTGTTGAAGGACATTTTTCAGGAATTTTTCAATTTTCTTTATCCCGGCGCCATAATTTTCAAAGAAGGCAGAATTTTCCCATCTCTTTTTTCATTCCTGTATATCTATTCCATTTCACTTTTTATAATAGGAATGAAATTGAAATTTCCCCTGTTTTTCCACTTTTTTATTACAGGGTTTGTTTTTTATTTAATTTCCTTATTTTATTTGTATTTTTCTGAATGGAGGGGATAATGGGAGAAGATACAGTTAAAATTACGGGGATAGATTTTACAGGGGTTCTTCAAACACTTGGTATGCAGAAATCCACCGGAATTTTGAGAGTGGATGGTAAAGATGACAGTAATTATTTTGTTTACATTGAAAATGGACGGATTGTAGGTGCAGATGTTCTTCCTAAAAGACTTGATGAAAGACTTGGAAACCTGCTTTTGATGCAGGGAACATTAAGAAGAGAAGACCTTGAGAACGCGATGAGATTGCAGAAAGCCTCAAAGAGAAAACTCGGGGAAATTCTTGTAAGATACGGATTTGTTGATGAAGATGTAGTAAAGGAAGCTCTTAAAAGGCAAATAATGAGAATTTTCTATAGACTTTACACGACTCCAATAAAAAAGTATGTTTTTGATCCCAAGGAGGAACTTGAAGACAACGTTAAGATGATAGAACCTATTCCTATTGAAAGTTTTATGCTCGAGATTGCCACAATAATTGATGAGTTGCCAAAAATTAGAGAGGAGATTCCCTCGGAAACCCTTGTTTTCGAACCTTCCCCTAAATACAATCCTGCCGACGTTGAATTGATCTCAGAAGAGGAAAATAATCCTGAAAATTCAAGGAAAATTACTTCTGTTGAATTTCATGTTTTTAATCTTGTGGATGGGATTTCCCCCGTTGAAACCATATTACTTAAGAGCCCTTACAGTGAATTTAAGACATTAAAAGCCCTATGGTCTTTGAAGAAGAAAGGGTTTATATCCCTTTCTCAGGAGGAGACAGAAATTGCCACTATTATCAAAGGAGCAGAGGATGTTGATTCTGGAAAGAAAATAATTTTTATTACTTTTTTGTCAACTTTAATAATTCTCGCTTCGGCAGGTTTATTGTATCTTGCCAAATTTTCCCCATTCTATACATATATTAAAGACCTATCTTCTTATTTCATTTTCAAATGAAGGTATTTAGGGAACCTCCTGATATAAAAAAAGTTTTTATTACCATAGGTAATTTTGACGGTGTTCATATAGGGCATCAAAAGGTTTTAAAAATAGCAAAACAGAGATCATCGACGTTCAAAAAAAATCTTGTGGCTGTAACTTTCTGGCCTCACCCCTCAAATTTTTTCGGGAAGGGGGTAAAATTAATTCAGACTATAGACCAGAGACTTATGTCTTTAAGAGATTTTGTAGATTTTACGCTTGTTCTTCCATTTCAGGGAACAATAGCCGGGATGGAACCTCTTGATTTTTTAAATTTTATTTATAGAAGAATGCCCTTTCAGGAAGTGTTTATTGGAAAGGGGTTCAGGTTTGGAAAGGGGAGAATGGGTGATGCATTGTTCCTGAAAAAAGTTGGAAGAGAAAAGGGGTTCGTGGTTTGGGATATTGAAAAGGTTTTTTATGGCGGAGAAAAGGTTTCAAGCTCAAGGATTAGGAAACTCCTTGAGGAAGGTAGAATAAATGAAGCTGCAATATTACTTGGTAGACCTTACTGTATTGAAGGGATAAGGATAAAGGGAAGAGGGGTGGGAAGTTCCATGGGCTTCCCCACGGTAAACATTTTACCTGAAAACTCTATTCTTCCCAGAGGAGTTTTTGCAGGATTTGTAAAACACGGCAAAGAACTGCACAGGGCAGCCGTATATATTGGTTCAAGACCTACATTTGGTGAATCCATGGTTCTTGCGGAAGCATATTCAGTTGACGGCGAGCTAAATGTAAAGGTTGGGGAAAGGGTAAGTATTTTTCTCATTAATAAACTGAGAGAAGAGAAAAGATTTTCGGATATAGATGAGCTCAAAAGAAACATCGAAAGAGATGTAGCGAAGGTTTTGTCCGGTTGAGATATAATTTTTACATGAGAAAAATATTTACTTTTTTAGTAGTAATTACTTCAATTTTTGCTTCCAGCAAGGTGGCTGCCACTATTAAGCCTTTATCTCTTCTTGTTCAGGAGATTTATGGGGAAAAAGTGATTACGATACTTCCTCCCAATCGTTCCCCTCACTTTTTCTCCCCTTCTCCCTCCATGATAAAAGAGGTAACGAAAAGCAGAGTGCTCTTTAAAATAGGTGCCGGTCTTGAATTCTGGAAGATTGAAGGGGTAAAAACAGTAGACCTTTCTACATCTGTAGAACTTATTAAAGAAAATGGCAGAGTAAATCCTCATTATTGGCTTTCCCCCCTGAGGATTAAACCCGCTGTAGAGGAAATTGGCAAAGTGCTTATTTCAATTTTTCCCGAAAGGGCTAATGAAATTTCAAAAAGAGCTTCTCAAGTAAAAGAAGAGCTGGAGGAATTGGACTTTCTTATCAGAAAACAGGCCCGTCCTTTGAAAAAGAAAAGGGTTATTCTTTACCATCCTGCATGGGAATATTTTTTCAGGGATTATGGATTCCAGATCGCTGGTATTATTACAAAAAATCCCGGGGAACCTCCGAAGCCTGCAAATTTGAAAAATCTTCAGGCTGACCTTCTGGTGCTTGATCCACCCGTTCCGGAAACCTTTGCAAGGTCAATTTGCGAAGGGAAGAATATGAAATACATCTATCTTGATCCTCTTGCTTCCGATCCTGAGGTAAAAACTTACAGGGAATTTATTCTGAATAATTTCAAAAAGATAAAAGAAGGCTTGCAATGAAAGTTCTTGAGATTAGAAATGTGTGGTTTTACTATGAGGATGAACCTGTTCTAAAAGACATAAGTCTGGAAGTAGAAGAAGGAGAATTAATAGCGATACTGGGTCCCAACGGAGCAGGTAAAACAACGCTTCTTAAAATCATTCTCGGGATACTGAAACCTCAACAGGGTGAGATTAAAATTTTCAGAAAGAAAATAGAAGAACTTGGAGACGAAAGAAGAAAAATTGGTTATGTTCCACAGAATCTGGTACCCAACAGGAAAATGCCCATAAAGGTTAGCTCTGTTGTTCTTATGGGCCTTTATAGGGGCATATTAAAATTCCCTGGTGAAGAGGACAGAAAAGCTTTAAAAGAAGCTTTGGAAATTGTAGAAATGGACCACATGGCTGATAGGCAGTTTAACCAGCTTTCAGGCGGGCAGAGACAGAGAGTGCTTATAGCCAGGGCTCTTGTTTCCAAACCCAAACTTCTTATCCTTGACGAACCAGAGACAGGTCTTGACCCATCATTTCACGAAGGGTTTTTCAATTTGCTGGCAAGAATAAGAAAAGTTTTTTCCACAACTGTGCTGATTGTAACTCATGATGTTACTGCAGTTTCTGCAGTTGTAGATAAGATTGCCTGTGTTAACAGGGAACTAATTACCCATGGAAGACCTGAGGAAGTACTTACCGGAGAAAATTTAGAATGTCTTTATGGAAAAGGAGCTGCCTTCTTTGGGCATGGTCCTGCTCCTCATATAGTTGTAGGGAAACATCATCATGACTGAGTTTTTGAGTATGCCTTTTATGCAAAGAGCCCTTTTGGCAGGGGCTATGGTTGGAGTTTCTGCCGCTCTTGTAGGGAGCTTTGTTGTTATAAGAAGGATGACATTTATAGGAGCAGGGATAGCTCATTCTTCCTTTGCTGGAGTAGTTATAGGGCTTTTGGTAGGCATTAATCCCATTATCGCAGCTATGGGCTTTGCTATATTCGTGGGCCTTTCTATAGGTTTTTTTGCAAAGAACTACAGAATAGAAGAGGAAAGTGCTGTTGGAGTTTTTTTCCCTTTTTCCATGGCTCTTGGCATTCTTCTTCTTGGTTTTATAAAAGGATACAGTCCCAATATTATGGGGTATCTTTTTGGAGACATTTTGCTTGTAGGAAAAACAGAAGTTAGTCTTTCACTTGTAGCATTTATCCTGACACTTCTTTTCTTTTCAATACTTTTTAGAGAAATGGTTTTTTCAGCTTTTGATGAGGAAACTTCAAGAGTGATAGGCATCAGGGTTGAGCTGGTTTATTATCTTTTCCTTTTTCTTACAGCTTTCGTTATAGTTGTATCAATAAAGATTGTGGGTATTATTCTCTTTTCTGGGCTTTTAGTTATTCCACCTCTTATTGCACTTATGTTTGCAAAGGATATGAAGGGATATGTAATTTTTTCTGGAATTATAGGGCTTTTATCGGCGGTTTTTGGATTGGTGCTTTCGTATTACCTTAATCTTCCTTCTGGAGCTACGATAATAGCGTTTTCCTTTTTACTACTTTTAATAGCAGCTGCGTTTAAGCGAAGAAAATAAATCTTGCCTTAGGATTATAGACGACAGGTTAATTAAGTTTTTTCATCATCACAATTCCATCTTCCGAAGGAAAACTGTAATAACCCTTTATTGTTGCAATTTCCCGGAAACCGTAATTTTTGTATAGATTTCTGGCAGGAATATTGGAAGCTCTAACTTCGAGCACAACATATTCTGCATCCTTTTCCTTTTCAATGCAGAACTCCAGAAGCCTTTTTCCTATTCCTTTTCTTCTATGTTCAGGATGGACAGCGATATTTATAATGTGAACTTCTCCTGCAATTGAATGCCATATGATATATCCAAGAACCCTTTCATCTTCTTCCCATACATAAAGATGGGAAAATTTGTTCTTTAACTCAAGAAAAAATGCTTTTTTTGACCATGGAGAGGGGAATGATTTCTCCTCTATTGAGTGAACCTCATCCAGGTCATCTTCCTTCATCTGCCTTATTTTCCCCATTTTTTGATTTCAGCATCGGAAGCTCTCAAGTAAAGGGGAAAGATTTTATCAGGGGCCACAACTTTTCCCTGGGTGACTTTATCAAACGCGAGCTTTCCCGTTTCCGCAGCGATGAAGAGACTTCTTTCCGAAAATCTTGCTCCTTCCCCAAGGTTTTTCTCAATTAATTCTCTAAATCTTGATGCCCCATCCCCAATAAATAGAGCAGGACCTCTCATCCATAGTTCTTCAATGGGGGTATTATAAGGTCCCCATATTCTTTGCCCTTTTCGGTATTCGGCCATAAAAACCTCACCCTTTTTAGCATCTATTGCTGCTATAAGCTTTTGCGATTCTTTTTCCTTGAGAGCAAGGGCATCCAGTGATATTACAGGGGAAAACCCTATGTTTAGAGCAAAGCATAAAGCTTTTGCTGTTGCAAGTCCAACTCTTATCCCTGTGAAAGACCCCGGACCTATGGTGGCTCCTATAATATCAATATCCTCTAATTTCATACCTGTCATTTTCAGAAGTTCATCTATTACGGGAATTAGATGTGATGAATGTTTTAATCCAATATCAAGGTTAGTTTCAGCAAGAACGCGTTTATCTTCCAGAATGGCAACCGAAGGGAAGGGAGTTGAAGTATCCCATGCCAGAACTCTCATGTATTTATTATACACTTTCGTTTTTTATATTATTTACCTAAAAATTGGTTTTTCTTGTCATAAAGAAACTTATTTGTTTTAATATATATAGAAAAAATTAATAAAGGAGGGAGCAATAATGATTAAGAAACTTTATCTTGTATCTCCCGGACCTGTTCCGATACCGGAGGATGCACTGGTTGAGGCTGCAAAGCCTATTATACATCATAGGACAGAAATATTCTCCGACATTTTCATGGAAGTTGCAGAAGGGATGAAATACATCTTTCAGACCAAACAGGATATATTTATTTTTGCATCTTCCGGTACAGGGGCAATGGAGGCCGCAGTAGCAAATCTCCTTTCCCCTGGCGATGAGGTTATCACCATAAATGGTGGTAAATTTGGAGAAAGATGGGGAGAAATTGCAAGGGCATGGGGTCTAAATGTTCATGAGATAGTTCTTGAATGGGGTGAACCCTATACAGGAGATCAACTTTATGAAGAACTTAAAGCTCATCCCAATGTTAAAGCGGTTTTCGCTACACTCAGCGAAACCTCTTCAGGATCTGTATATGATATTAAATCTTTTGCTGAGGCTACTGCAAAAACAGATGCTGTGCTTGTTGTAGATGCTATTAGCGGTCTTGGTGCCACACCCTGTCCAATGGATGAGTGGGGAGTAGATGTCATTGTGGCGGGTTCTCAGAAAGCTCTTATGATTCCTCCAGGACTTGCCTACATAGCGCTTTCAGAAAAGGCATGGAATCTGGTGGAAAATTCGAAATTTCCCAAATACTACTTTGACCTTAAGGCATACAAGAAGAGCCTTGGAAAGAAGACCACTCCTTATACCCCGGCTATTTCACTTATCATCCAGCAGAAGAAAACAATTGATTTTATAAAGAAAATGGGGCTTGAGACAATATTTGAACATCATAGAATCCTTGCAGATGCAACGAGAGCAGCGGTTCAAGCTCTGGGGCTTGAGCTTCTCTCCAAAATCCCTGGTAATATTGCAACTGCGGTTAAAGTCCCTGAGGGAGTTGATGGTATAGCCCTCGTAAAGACGGTTCAGAAAAAATACGGAGTTTATATAGCAGGAGGTCAAAGTTCATACAAGGGGAAAATTTTCAGAATAGCACACCTTGGTTATATGAGTGCTTTTGATATAATCACCGCAATCTCTGCTGTGGAAATGGCCCTTGCTGAGCAGGGATACAAATTTGATATGGGGGCTGGGGTAAAAGCTGCTATGGAAATTTTCAGGAGGGAATGGAAATGAAAATACTTGTTTGCGACAAGATAGCGCCTGAGGCGCTGGAAGAACTTAAAAAATTGGGAGAAGTAGTTTTTAAAACAGGGATGGAACCTGAGGAGCTTAAAAAGGAAATAGCAGATGCTGATGTTGCGGTGGTTCGTTCAGCAACAAAACTCAGGAGAGAGATAATTGAGGCGGCAAAGAACCTTAAACTCATAGTAAGGGCTGGAATTGGCCTTGACAATATAGACCTTGATGCTGCAAAGGAGAAGGGAATAGAAGTGAGAAATACTCCTGCTGCAACATCTATTTCCGTTGCAGAACTTGTATTTGCACATATGCTGGCTGCTGCGAGGATGCTACCAATGGCATACACTTCAATGAAGGCTCATAAATGGGAAAAGAAGCTCTTTCAGGGGTTTGAGCTCTACGGAAAAACCCTTGGAATTATCGGTTTCGGTAGAATCGGTCGCGAGGTTGCAAAAAGAGCGATTTGTTTCGGTATGAAAGTTCTCTGGTACGATGTTGTTGATGTGGAAACTGACATAGAGGCAAAGAGAGTCTCTTTCGATGAGCTACTTTCTTCCTCTGATTTTATAACACTCCATGTGCCGTTGCTTCCTCAAACAAAATACATGATTAACAGTGAAACTATCTCCAAAATGAAGGACGGTGTGGTTCTGGTTAATGCTGCCAGAGGGGGCGTTGTTGAAGAAAAGGCTGTTCTTGAGGCTCTTGAATCAGGGAAAATAGCTTTTTACTGCGTAGATGTCTTTGAAAAAGAACCTACAGACAATTTTGCACTCATAGACCATCCAAAGGTTATTCCAACTCCACATATAGGAGCTTCTGCGAAGGAAGGACAGTTCCGTGCTGGAATGGAAGTTGTGAGAATTGTGAGGGAATTCTTCTCCTAATGGAAGAAGACCTGGACCTGCTTCTGGAAAAACAGCAGGTATATACAGTAAAGCAGCTAAGTCTTATAATAAAGAACGAAATTGAAAAGCTTGGCTATGTATATGTGAGAGGTGAGGTTTCAAATGCTCACCTCTCACATGCTGGCCATTTTTACTTTGACCTTCGCGAAGAAAATTACACCATTTCAGTAGTGCTTTTTAAGAGCAGGACCAGAGGACTCATAAGATATCCAAAGGATGGCGAGAAGATTGAAGTGGGAGGAAGACTTACTACCTACGAGGGGAAAAGCCAATATCAAATAATAGCTGACGTTCTTGTTCAGAGAGGAATAGGTGAGTTAAGAGAAGCTGTTGAAAAGCTCAAGAAAAAACTAATGGCAGAAGGTCTTTTTGCAGAAGAGCACAAAAAGCCTCTTCCCCTTCTTCCAAGAAGAATAGGAGTGGTAACTTCTCCTCACGGTGCAGCAATTATGGATATAATCAGGACCATAAGAAGAAGAAATTCTGCTGTTCATATTTTCCTGTATCCAGTTAGGGTTCAGGGTGAAGGAGCAGAAGATGAAATTGCAAGAGGAATAGAGATATTTAACAGATGGGGTCAGGTGGATGTTATTATAGTGGGTAGAGGAGGAGGGAGTTTTGAAGACCTGATGGCCTTTAATACTGAAAAAGTAGCCAGAGCTATATTTGCATCAGAAATTCCGGTTATTTCGGCTGTCGGGCATGAAGTGGACTTTACAATAGCAGACTTTGTTGCTGATTTAAGGGCAGCTACACCAACAGCTGCAGCAGAACTTGTTATAAAAAGCCGGCAGGAACTCAAGGAAAAACTCGATGCAATAGAGGCAAATCTTATATCAATGCTTAAGGCTCTGATAAACAGAAGAAGAAGGGAATTTCTGGAAGCGGAGCGAGGGTTAAGAGCTATTGAAACCAGATTTTTTAATATTCTGAGGGATTATGACAGAATTTATGAAAGACTAATCCATTCACTTCCTCGTAGTCTTGAGACAAAAAGAAGAAGACTGTCTTCTCTGACCCTGTCCCTTTTGAGAATATCTCCCACATCTCAAGCAACGAGGAAAATAATGCAATTAAGAGAAAGACTGACAGCGGCATCTCCTTCATCGAGAGTGGCGTTTTATCGAGAGAAATTAAGGGGTTTCGAGAATCAACTATCAAGAACCATAACTATTTCGTTAGAAAAAAGAGAAAAAGAACTGGAAAAATTCGTCTCTCAACTTAGAATGCTGAGTCCTTATTCAGTGCTGGAGAGAGGATATTCTATAGTTCTTAAGGATAAGAAAGTAATAAAAGATTCTGCTCAGGTGAAGAAGGGAGACCGTATTGAAATAAAACTTCACAAGGGAAAACTTGATGCCCAGGTCAAAGGAACCTGGACCCTTCCTATTGAATAAAAAATTTACCCTTTATATGTTGAAATTTTAAAGCCGTGTATAGTTTGTAGTAGTTTATAACCACGCTGATGGTTAATATAACCAGATTTTTATAAATACCCTTTTAAACACAGGTGATATTTGATTTCCAGTACTGGGTTAAGATGGCAAAATCCAGCCGATAACCAGCCTCAAAATTGATTCGATTAAATCCACATTCATTTTTCTTCCTTTATTTATTTTTGTGCAAACACAGAGATAGGTGATAATCTGGCTTTCTCTTAAAAAGGCTATAAATTCTTGTAAAGAGGAGTCTGTAATTGTATACTTTAGCCTATGAAGATAGCGGTTTTTGGCACAGGATATGTTGGACTTGTAACTGCTCTTGGTTTTGCAAAATTCGGACATAGTGTATATGGAATAGACAGGGATGAGGAAAAGATAAAAGCTCTTAATTCCGGGAAAGTACCTTTTTTTGAACCTGGACTTGATGAGCTTCTATTGGAAGTTCAGGGAAAAGGACTTGTTAAATTTTCAACAGATGGGAAGGAAGCTGTGGAGGATTCAGAAGTAATCTTCATCTGTGTTGGAACCCCTCCACTTGAAGATGGGAGAGCAGACCTTTCGCAGGTTGAGGATGTTGCAAGATTTATTGCAGAAAATATGAAGGAATACAAAGTTATAGTAGAAAAGAGCACAGTCCCTGTAAAGACCTCATACTGGATAAAAAGGATAATGAACCTATACAGGGAAAAAGATGTAGGATTTGATGTAGTGAGCAACCCTGAGTTTTTGAGAGAGGGCTCAGCTCTTGAGGACTTTCTCTATCCAGAGAGGATAGTAGTTGGGGTGGAGAGCAGAAAAGCCAGGGAAAAGATGGAGGAACTTTACAGGGATTTTGACGCACCAATACTTTATACAGACGTCGAAACAGCAGAAATAATAAAGCATGCCTCCAATTCATTCCTTGCTATGAAAATTTCCTTTATAAACATGGTGGCCGATCTTTGCGAGAAGGTGGGAGCAGATGTTGAAATGGTGGCAAAAGGAATGGGTCTTGACTCGAGAATAGGCCAGAAATTTTTGAAGGCTGGTGTAGGCTTTGGGGGGAGCTGTTTTCCCAAGGATCTGAGGGCCTTCTACAGAATTGCAGAGGATGAAGGTGTTGATTTTTCCCTTTTGAAGGAAGTAGAAAAAATCAACGAACTAAGGCCTGTCAAATTTGTTGAGAAAATGAAAAATGTTCTCTGGAATCTGAAGGGGAAGAGAATAGGAATTCTTGGTCTTTCCTTCAAGCCCAATACAGATGATGTTAGGGAAGCTCCATCTTTGAAAATAATAAAACTGCTCAAGAAAGAGGGCGCAGAGATTTTTGCCTATGACCCTGTGGCATCTGAGAATGCCAGAAAGGTAATGCCTGAACTTAACTGTCTTTCTTCTCCATACGAAATTGCAGAAGGTGCCAACGCCATTGCTCTTATAACGGAGTGGGATGAGTTCAGGGGGTTAGACTGGAAGAAAATAAAAGATAACATGGAAACTCCGTTAATCTTTGACGGAAGGAATTTTCTCGAGGGAAGAAAACTTGCTTCTCTCGGCTTTGAGTATTACCCTGTAGGAAGAAAACCATTTGGCAGGATGAATGGTTGAAATTCCCTCTGATTTCCTCCAGAGATACAGTGAAATTCTTGGAGAAGCACTTCTTCAGGATCTTGCCAAGTATATTTTTAAGCCTTTGAGACGGTCTCTTCGAGTAAATACACTTAAAGCAGAACCCCAGGAAATAAAAATTCTGCTTGAGGAAAAAGGATATAGACTTGAACCTGTTCCATGGGCAAAAGAAGGGTTCTGGGTTTATGGTGAAGGAGATGGGAAATCTACAGGAAAAGAACTTTACCACCTGATGGGCCTCTATTATATTCAGGATGCATCCTCAATGGTTCCTCCTCTTGTGCTTCAGCCTCAACCAGGCGAGACAGTGCTGGACATGGCAGCAGCTCCCGGCGGGAAAGCAACTCATATAGCAGCTCTAATGCAAAATGAGGGGGTGCTTGTAGCAAATGAACCTCTTTTATATAGAGCAAAAGTGCTTGTGGGGAACCTGGAGAGAATGGGTGTGAGGAATTCTGCTCTTACCATCTTAAAGGGAAATAGTTTTGGGTGGAGATTTTCAAATTTCTTTGACCGCATTTTGCTGGATGCTCCCTGCTCTGCAGAGGGAAGCACAAGAAAAGAGGAGGGTTTTTTTGATAAATTATGGAACCTTTCATATATAAGGAGGGCTAGAAATGTGCAGAAGGCACTTATAGTCTCTGCTATACATTCTTTGAAGCCGGGGGGGATTCTTGTGTATTCCACCTGCACCATGACGCCCGAGGAGAACGAAGAAATACTTGCCCATGCACTTGACAGGTTTGGAGAGAAAATAGAAGTTATTGATGTAAAATTGAAGGGTCTTAAAACGATGCCCGGCATTCCGGCTTTTGAAGATAAGGTTTATCCAGAAAAAGTCAGAAAAATTGCGAGAATATGGCCTTTTTTGAATGATACGGAAGCATTCACTGTTTTTGCTCTCATCAAAAAAGAGGAAACTTTTCCCGCAGCTGTAAAAAGGGGAAAAAAACCCGAGGGAAAGCTTCATGGAAAATTGGTAGATTCAGGTCTGAAAAAAGACCTTTTGGAATTCCTTAAACCCTATGGAGATTTTGAATTTTTGAAAAGAGAAAGACTGGTGCTTTCTGGAGATCATATCTGGTATCAGCCTGTGAAGTTTCTCCCGCTTTTTGAAAGAACATCCCTTAACAGGGCAGGGGTAAAAATTGCAAGAGTATATAATAACGGAACTTTCAGACCTACTCATGCTTTTTTACTTGCGTTTTCTGAGTATTTTACAGGTTTGAAAAGGGTTCTGGATGAAGAAGAGGCTTTTGATTTTGCAACAGGGAAAAATCTTAACGATCTTTCAGAATATCCCAGAGAGTTCATTCCCCTGTTTTTTAGAAGTTATCCACTTGGCTGGGGAAAAAAGAATGAGAGAGTGCTTCTAAACAAATTGCCTACACCTCTTGTCCTGAGGTGAATTAATTCAGTCCTGCCTTGGATTTTACCTCCTTGACTATTCTATGGATCTCTGTACCAATAGATTTTGTAATACAATCGTTCAGGGGCATTTCTATTGACTGATCATCGAAGGCAGCAATTTGCACTGCCCAGGCATCTGCATAATGCGGATATACGAATCCACCACCTCCCACAAGTACAGTAGGGATTCCTTTCTCCTTCACAATTTTTGAAAGGATTACTGCAACTTCTCTATAACCAGCCTTGCTTATTGAGAGATTGGCAACATAACAGCCACAGTGACCATCTACTCCCATTTCCACTATTAGAAAATCCGGTGATTCTCTATTTATAAGTGGTGGAATAATCTCTGAAAAGGCATATACGAATTCCTCTGATCCTGATAAAGGAGGGAGAGGGACGTTTATATTGGTTTTATGTGTTTCTTCTATGTATCCTGTAAGGTAAGGATACAGGGTGGCAGGGTCCTGATGAAAAGATACTGTAATGATATCTTCTTCTTCGCCGAATGCTCTTTGAATTCCATCTCCATGATGAGCGTCATAATCAATAATCATTACTTTTTTCCCCTCTTTTCTTAATTTCTGAATTGAAATTCCTGTGTCTGAAAATATACAGAACCCCCGACCGGTTTCAGGGAATGCATGATGCCATCCTCCGGCTAGATTTATCCCGAGACCCTCTTGCTTAGCTATTTCTACTGCCTTTAGAGTGGCTCCTACAGACCATGCGGCAGCTTCATATATACCTTTGAATCCAGGAGTATCAGGAGAAATATCCGGATATCCTTTTCTGCTTATCTCCTTAACCTTTTGAATGTAATCTGTGGTGTGAAATAGGGCAATTTCACTTTCCTCCGCCATGGAAAAATCCGAGATTTCAAAGTTTAATCCAAGTTCATAAAACCGCTGTATAGCCTTTTCATATCTATCGCCTCTCATGGGATGGTTGTTACCCAGGTGCAGAAGAGAAAGTTTTTCTGAGAATACTATCTTCATTTTTTCCTCCTTCTGTTAAAATTATATTTTAAAGGAGACTAAAATGAATGAATTAATTGTAGTAATAGGCAGCAATGATGGTATCAGGGTTTTCAATGGACATTTAGGAGACTCAAAGAAATTCTATATCTATAAGGTTATGAGGAAGGGAGGTTGGAGTCTTCTAAGAGAAATTGAGAACACTTTTCCAGAAGAAAAGGTACACGGAGGACCGGAAAAAATGAAAAATGTTCTTTCTCTGATAGGGAATGTAGATATTCTTGTAAGCAAAAAGAACAGCCCAAATTTTAAAAAGATTGCAGCAACAAAGCCCATACAACCTGTTAGAGTTCTCGGAGAAACAGTGGAGGAAGCTTTGAATGCAATAGTGGAAAATTTTGAGCTTTTGTCAAGCATGATTGAAAAAAGGAGGAAAGGGTTTAGAGAAGAAAATATTCCCCGACTGGGAAAACCGAGTTAAGAATGAAAAATATAAAAAGGCCCGGAAAATAAATTCCGGGCCTTTTTACAAAATTATCCGTCAGGAATCGCTTTCAGGCTTGTAATAAAAGGAAGCTGGAAGTTCTCCTTTGAATTTTGCAACTGAAAATTCCTTCTTGAAAGTCTGTTTTTCAATGGTAACTGTTAGGATGTATCTTCCAGGCTGTATTCTTTTCTTAAGAAGAATAATGGGATTAAGCGCATTTCCCTGGAGCTTTATTTTTTTATCCAACAATACCTTGCCCTTTGAGTTTTCAACCTTTATCGTTGCTTTTACTTTTTTCGCAGACCATATATAAGCTGTGGGAAGTTTTAAAGGAAATGTTTCAGCCATGTAGCCCATGGAGAACGGGTATACCAGACCATCTCTGACAAAGGCAAGTTCGAAGGTCTTTTTGAAAACATCCGGATCAACCGTTTCCAGTACAGCTCCATCAAGTTTCCACATTCCTCTACCGTGGGTTGCTATTACTATTTCCTTAGCTTTCCTCTGGTATTTCAAATCATAAACAGGAATTGTTGGAAGGTTTGCCCTGAGAGAATACCAGGTTTTTCCGTTGTTAAAGGAAAGGTAAATTCCAAAATCTGACCCAAGTAGTAACCTATCTTTGCCTATTTCCCTTATGACATTAAGAGGTTCTTCTGGAAGATTACCTTTTATTGAGTGCCAGGTCTTTCCAAAGTCGTCAGATGCGTAAACATAGGTGTTGAAGTCATCATCTCTGTATCCTGTAAGAGTGATATAAACCCTGCCCTCTTTGAACCTCGATGCTACTATCCTTGTAACCCATTTCTCGGGAAGGCCTGTATCTATTTCTTTCCATGTTGCTCCATCGTTGTCAGTAAACCAGACTTTTCCATCGTCGGTTCCGACATAAAGTCTTCCGGGTTTAAAATATGACTCTGCAATAGCAGTTATTGTTCCATAAGGAACATCACCCTGAGGTGGGTTGGTTGTTAGGTCAGGACTTATGGGGTACCAGTGGTCGCCTCTATCATAGCTTTTCATTAATCTATTCGCTCCGAGGTAAAGAATAAATGGATTGTATTTTGAGACAAAGAAAGGAGTTATCCAGTTAAACCTTAGAGGTTTTTCCCAAGGTTTCAGCCTTGGTCGTATGAATTTTTGTTTTCCCTTTTCCAGTCTGAAGATATATCCGAACTGGAACGCTGCATAGCGAACCTCCGGATTCGAAGGGTCAAAATCCATGAAACCTCCATCACCACCAAGAATTAATTTCCAGGGTGGGGAATAAGGGCTGCGGAAGTTGTCCGTGCACAGAACACCGTTGTCCTGAGCACCTCCGCATATTTTGTAGAATATTTTCCCCTGTTCTACCTCAACCGTATAGAACTGTGTTATAGGAAGGACTCTGGAATCCTTCCAGGTTTTTCCCCCATCATAGGAAAGGTCAATTCCTCCGTCGTTTCCTAAAATTATTCTGTCAGGATTGGATGGGTCAATCCACATAGCATGATGGTCAGCGTGAACTCCCCTTGTATCTGCTTTTTTCCAGGTTTTACCACCATCGTTAGAGACCATTAATGGTACTCCCAGGATAAAAACTTTGTTGGGATTTTTAGGGTCGACCCTTATTTGTCCGAAATAGTATCCGTAAGTGCTGAAAACCCCTTCTATGTAGTCTTTATTAACTTTTTTCCATGTTTCTCCACCATCTGTAGATTTATATATTTCAGGCCCCACGACTCTTGTTTCAAGAAGGCGGCGCTGGGCATCGTTTAAATGTTCGACTATCATCTTTACAGTAAGCTTTCCTGATTTTACCCATTCTTTTACCTGTTTTGCAGAATAAGGAAGCCTGTTCATGCGAAGAAACGTATTAAGTTCCTTGTCTGATAGTTTTAGAAATTCTTCGTCGGTTATTAATTTTAGTTTTTCAAGAGTGAGACCTCTTTGTTTCTTAGGTGTCTTTTTAGGGGGAATTAGTTTCTGATTATCCATAACAGCGTAAATTATTTTGGGGTTGGAAATCGAATATGCGACGCCAATTCTTCCAACGAACCATCCTGTTGGAAATCCATTTGTCAGCCTTTTCCAGGTTTTACCTCCATCAATAGTTTTCCATAGTCCTGAGCCTTCTCCACTTTCCACAAAGTTCCATGCTCTTCTTTCCCTTTCCCATGTGGCGGCAATTAGTTCGTTAGGATTTACAGGGTTCATTGCTATATCAATAACGCCAGTCTTTTTATTGGTAGGAACTGGTAATTTGACCCAGTGCTTTCCTCCGTCAGTGGTTTTGTAGAGACCTCTAACATTATCGTATGTGTAGAGATGCCCGATTACTGCTACATAAACTATATTCGGATTTTTAGGATGAATAATAATTCTTCCTATGTGATGAGAATCCTCAAGGCCCATGAGTTTCCATGTTTTGCCACCGTCTGTGCTTTTATATACTCCTGTGCCAGCATAAGAACTTCTTGAAGAGTTATTCTCACCTGTTCCAACCCATATAATATTGGGATTGGATGGAGCAACGGCTATGTCTCCTATTGTATAAGTAGCCTCATTGTAAAAAATTGGATAAAAGGTCGTTCCGTTATTATCAGTTCTCCAGACACCACCAGAAGCTGCTGCAACAAGAAATGAAAAAGGTTTTCCAGGAATTGGTTCAATGTCCACAACCCTTCCCTCAACAATGGTGGGTCCCAGTTCCTCCCATTTCATCAGCCTGAACGGTGATGTTTTTGCCATTTCCATGTGTTTTGAAAAGGATGCCAGTCTTTCTGCAGCTGGAGTGGGATTTGCCCAGACCTTGGCCATAAGCTGGCGATCCTTTTTTAGATGGTCTTCTTTCCATCCTGCCATCAGCAGGAATGGGATGAGTAAAATTAAAATTGCTCGTTTCATTTTGCCCTCCTTATATAAATATACGAAATGTAATATATTTTTACCCGAAAAATTTTGGTTTATTCGCGAGAGATTTAAATTTCAGGATTTATCCTAAGTTTAAGAACGATAGGACAATGGTCTGAACCCATAACTTCATCCATGGCATAGGAATCTTCCACAAGATCTATAAGGTCCTCTGATACAAAGAAATAATCAATCCGCCAGCCAATGTTCTTGGCTCTTGCATTAAATCTGTATGTCCACCATGTGTATTGCACTTTTTCAGGATAAAGATATCTGAAAGTATCAATGAAACCATGGGATAGAAATTTGTCTATCCATTCTCTCTCAATGGGAAGGAAACCTGAGTATTTTTCATTAGCTTTTGGGTTTTTCAAGTCTATGGGTTTGTGTGCTGTATTAAGGTCTCCTCCAATAATAAGTTTTTCTCCTTTTTCTCTTAATTTGAGCCAGTAATCCAGCATAAAATCGTAGAATCTGAGTTTGTATTGCAATCTCTCTTCGCTTTGTTTTCCGTTGGGGAAATAAATGTTGAAAAGGGTAAACCAGGGGTATTTTGTTACAATAATTCTGCCTTCTCTGTCAAATTCCTCTACCCCAACTTTATAATAGACATCCAGAGGTTTTATCCTGGTAAATGTGGCCACTCCGCTATAGCCAGGTCTTTCTGCATCGTGCCAGTATGCATAATATCCTTCAGGAGATACTACCTCCGGAGGTAACTGCTCAACCTTGCTTTTTGTTTCCTGGAGAAGCAGGATTTCAGGATTTTCTTTTCTAAACCATTCCATAAAACCCTTTTTAAGCACTGCTCTCATTCCATTAACATTCCATGAAATTATTCTTATGCTCATGTTTAAATGATAGGAAAAAAATCTTTAAAAAAATAGTCCTTATTTAAGGTCTTTTTTGTTTATCCATATTCCTTCCTCAGGAGTGATGGCTATGACATCTATTGGGCCACCCACTGTTTTGGGCCTTGGCATAAATCTCATTGAATCTGCGGTTGTTCTTATAGCAAATCGCACAAATTCAATAGCGTCCTGAAGAGTGAAAAATCCCCATGGTATCTGGAAATAAGGAAGCTGGATGAATTGTTCTTTTCTTTTCTCATAAAGTGGTTGGAGAAGTCTGGTGAGGATATCGCTTTCTCCGGCCCATGCAGCTCCCTGGGTCCCGGGAGGGTTTACCCTTTTTATCTCTTTCTTATCCACAAGAACCTGCATTACCAGTTGCTCTCCTTTTTCGTAGCCTGCAACGTGGAACCCCGCTTTAGGATTTGGCTCAAAAAGAGCGAAGAACTTGAGTAGTTCTGAAGCCAACCCGTTCACATCCATTCTGGGCTTGAGTCCTGACAAAAAAGTGTCTACATATCCTGATATGGGAACCCCGTTTATTGCAGCCTCCCCAAATGTGGAGATACCAATTCTGCTCTCGAAAAGAAAAAGCTTTCTTACTGTGTCACTTTGTATCACATTGATATGAACTATTTGTCCTTCTCTTTCCTGCCTTACCATGTTGAGGGTTGCCCGACTGTCTGCAGCCATTACAATACCTTCCCTTGTGTACATGGTTATAACCAGGGACATTTTCACCTCCTCTTGTATTCTGCGATTTTACTGAACAACTGTCAAAAGGGTGAGCTAAAATTTCGGCTCACCTGTTGGAGGAAATTCTTGAAATTACCTGTTTTTATATGTTTTACTAATAAAAAAAGAGAAGGAGTGTGAGATGGAAAAGAAATTTACACCCTTTGTTCCTGAAAAGACCGACCTACCAGAATTTACATTCAAAGCGGTATTTTTCGGGGCAATATTTGCGGTGATTCTCGGGGCTGCTAATACATACCTGGGACTCAAGGCGGGAATGACAGTGGCTGCTACCTATCCAGCAGCAGTAATGGCGATGGTTATTTTAAAACCTCTTCGTGGGTCAGTTTTAGAGGAGAATATATTCAGAACCACCGCAGCGGTTGGAGAAGCTCTGGCAGCAGGCGCTATTTTCACAATCCCAGCGTTTCTTATCTCAGGGTTATGGAACAGACTGCATTATTTTACAAGCACTATGCTGATGCTCGTGGGTGGCGTAATAGGAGTACTGTTCGTTATCTTTCTCAGGAGAACTCTGGTTGAGGATACAACTCTTCCCTTCCCGGAAAGTGTTGCAACTGCTGAAATTGTAAAAGCTGGCCAGAAAGGTCAGAGTGGAGCTATCTATGTTTTTTCGGCTATGGGAGTAGGTGCACTCATAGAGTTCTTTAAAAACTCCAGAGGCCTGCAGATTATTCAGTCATTTGTGAATGGTTTTATAAGCTTTGGAAAAAGCACAATTTCCACCGGAAAATTTCTCACCAAGGAATTCACAGGAGGATTCTATATCTCCTCTCCAGCAGCATCACCGGCATTTATGGGTGTTGGTTACATTATAGGGGCAAGGTTATCAGCAGTAGTATTTTCCGGAGGAGTCTTCGGCTGGCTTTTCCTGGTTCCCCTTCTTTCCCTTATAAACTCTGGATTTCAGCTTCCTGCTAATACAAATTGGGTGGAGTTCAGTGAGGCAGTGTGGAAGTTCCAGGTCCGGCCAGCTGCAGTTGGGGCAATGATAGTAGGAGCTTTTTATACCCTCTACAAGATGAGAAAGTCTCTTCTTGATGGAATAATTAGAGCTATAGGGGATATAAAGGGAGGAGCCATAGCCAGCACTGAGAAGTCCAGACTGGAGAAGGATTTACCCTATGCAGGAGTTGTGGCTGCCATTCTTATTCTTCTTATTCCCATCACAATAATCTATTATTATTTTACCCATAACTTCTGGGGAGCTCTTATTTCAGCGATTATCATGACCATAGCAGGATTCCTTTTTGCTGCTGTTGCCGGTTATCTGGTGGGAATGATAGGCTCTTCTAATAACCCAATATCAGGTCTTACACTTTCTACTCTTATAATTGCAGCAATTTTAATGGTTTTAATTGGTATTAAGGGAGACCCTGGAGTTGCAGCTGTCCTTGGGGTTGCTGCAGTTGTTTGCGCATCTTCCGGTGTGGCAGGTGATATTATGCAGGACCTCAAGGTGGGACACATTCTGGGTGGTACTCCATGGAAGATGGAAATAGGAGTCATAATTGGTGTTATAACTGCATCCCTCGTTCTAGCTATTCCAATGCAGTGGCTTCACCAGGCATCAAGAGGTGGTATTGGAGGCGCAGACCTTCCAGCTCCTCAGGCGGGACTGATGGCCATGCTTGCTAAAGGAATTGTGGCTGGCCAGATGGCTTGGGGTCTGGTTCTTGCAGGTATGCTTTTCTCTGTGGGTCTGATTCTAATAAACTCTCCCTCTCCAATGCTCATAGCTGTAGGAATGTACCTTCCCTTTGAAACAACCTTCGCCATTTTTATTGGAGGACTCATAAGGGCAGTTGTTGATGCCTGGATTAAGAAGAGAAACCTTCCTGATGACAAAAAGCAGAGGGCCGAAAACACAGGAACATTGCTTGCCTCAGGATTTATCGCAGGAGAGGCCATAACTGGAATAATCCTTGCCGGGCTATATGTGGCAAAAGTTAAACTTCCCAATTTTGTGGAGACAACCGCCTGGGGCAAGGCTTTAGGCCCATGGCTGGGTCTTCTTGTGTTTGCTTTAGTAGCTTACGCTATGATTTACTATCCCATAAAGAATGCAAAAAAAGATTAACAGGGCCATTCCTGTAAGGAAAGGCGAATGGGAGGAGGAAGGTCAGAGGGTAGTTTTGCTAAAGAAAAAATCAAAATATAAGTTACTTAGGAAGTTATGGGGTAAGTATTTTAGAATTCATCTTGACGATATAGGGAGTCAAGCCTGGATGCTATGTGACGGTTCCCACACAGTTGAGCAGATCGCCAAAAAACTTGAGGAAAAGTTTGGAATAGATGATTCGTTGAAAAGAACAGAGACCTTCCTCCTTTCCCTCTATAAAGGAGACTTTCTTGAGTTCAGAATAAAGGAGTAAAGATGAAAAAGCTGGTGACAATATTTTTGCTAATTGGCATAGTGTTACCTTTGTGGGCTTTAAAAGAAGGTGATCCTGCTCCATTTTTCAAAATCAAGGACTTAGACGGCAAAGTATGGAAACTTTCCAGGCTAATTGCTGAAAAGAAACCAGTTTTGCTGACTTTTTTCTCGATATATTGTCCTCACTGCAGAGATGAAATGCTTTTTTTGAACAACATCAATAAAAAATATTCTAAGGATGGTCTTGTGATTTTAGGAATTTGTGTTAATGTAAATAATACAGAAGAAACTCTGAAAGCTTACCGCGACACATATGGATTGAAGTTTCCTATTGCAACGGATAATGAAAGGCTTACTACTGCTTTAATTTACGGGTTTGAAGGTGCCGTTCCCTTAACATTTTTTATTGATAAAACCGGAAAAATTAAAAAGATTAAAATCGGCTTCTCTAAAGAATTAGCACCTGAGTTTGAAAGGGAAATTGCGGAGCTGGTCAGAAATTAGGGCTTCTGAGAGAAAGGAACGCTTCAAGGTTTTGCCTGACTATTTCCCTCATGCTTGTGCAGATATTGTTTACCATTTCGCTTGCGAGAGCATAATAAATGTGTTGGCCCTCTTTTCTGTATTTTACTAAGCCCTTTTCTCTGAGAATTCTCAGGTGTTGTGACAGGTTAGACATGGAAACACCCAATTCAAGAGCCAAATCAGAAACGCTTTTTTCTCCTTCTTTCAGCAGATAAATTATCTCAAGCCTTGTTACGTTGGAAAGAGCACTGCAAATTTCAGATTGCATTTGAAGAATTTTTTTAGTTTTCTCGTCTATCATAATTTCATAATATAATAAAAAATTTCAATTTTCAAGACCTTGGATGAAATTTATCGTAAATTCTCCTTAGCCTCTGAATGTCTATATGGGTGTAAACCTGAGTGGTTGTAATGGATGCATGCCCAAGCATCATCTGAATTACCCGCAAATCTGCTCCCCCTTCCAGCATGTGTGTTGCAAATGTATGCCTCAATACATGGGGCCATATTTTTTCTCTTATCCCTGCCATGTTTCCATATTCCTTTATCTTCATCCACAAAGCCTGTCTTGTCATTGGCTTACACCTTTTTGTTATGAAAAGATAAGGCGTATATTTTTTGCAGATGAGGGATTTTCCCTTTTTTAGGTATTCCTCAACCCAGAGTCTTGCTCTTTTGCTAAATGGGATTATCCTTTCCTTTTCACCCTTACCTATTACTCTGACGTATCTATCTTCAATGTTTACGTCTTCTTCCTTTAAATTTATAATTTCAGATGCTCTCATTCCTGTGGCATAGAGCAACTCGAGCATTGCCCGATCTCGAAGACCCTCGGGTTTCTCAGTATCAGGCGCATTCATAAGTTTTTCTATTTCTTCCCAGGTGAGAAATTTGGGCAGTGAGGGTGGAAGTTTGGGTAAAGTGAGCATAACTGTAAGGTCTTTTTTTACTTTTTTTCTCAGTAAAAGAAAATTATAGAAACTTCTAAGTGAGGAAATAGTTCTTGCCGAGGAGCGTGGGGATAGATACTGAGAAAGACTTCGGATATAAGTCCTTAGTTTATCCTGATTTTCGAAGTCTTTTCCGCAAAAATTTAAGTATTTTTCCACATCGGAAAGATAAGCATCTCTAGTATTTTTGGAAAATCCCTTTGACAACAGGAAATCAGCATATTCTTTTAGTATTTCCACACTTATATTTTAACTCCTGCAAAGTATTTATGAATTAAGTAATAAAAGACTTGTAAATCTCTATATTTTCGGGGTATAATCGATAGCTAATGAAGTACGAAGAGAACATTCTTGAAACTATTGGCAATACACCCCTTATCAAATTAAATAGGATAACCCGGGGTTTAAAACCGCTGGTTCTTGCAAAAGTGGAGTATTTTAATCCAGGAGGGAGCATAAAAGACCGAATGGCCATATATATTCTGGAAAAAGCCAGGAGGGAAGGTCGACTAAAGCCTGGAGCTACAATAGTGGAAGCCACTTCGGGGAATACAGGGGTGGCGATAGCTCTCTATGGAGCTGTTATGGGTTACAGAGTAATTCTTACCGTAATAGATAAAGTATCGAAGGAAAAACTGGACCATCTAAAAGCCTTTGGTGCTGAAGTTGTGCTTGTTGAGGGAACCCTTAAGGACCGGGATAGAAAAGCAAAAGAAATAGCATCTTCCATAAGGGATGCATTTTACGTGGACCAGCACGAAAATTATGGAAATGTGGAGGCACACTACCATACAACAGGTCCTGAAATCTGGAAGCAGACAGGAGGGAAAATCACTCATTTTGTGGCAGGTATGGGAACCGGTGGAACTTTTGTGGGGGTCTGTAAATTTCTCAAAGAGATGAACCCTGAAATAAAGTGTATTGCGGTTGACCCTGAAGGGTCTGTATTTTACGATTATTTCAAGGAAGGTAAACTCACAGAGCCCGGAGATTACGAAATAGAAGGTCTGGGAGACGAGAGAATCCTTCCCATTATAGATTTTAGCCTTATAGATGACATGATCAGGGTTAATGATAAAGAATCTTTCATTATGGCAAGACGGCTTGCAAAGGAAGAAGGAATCTTTGGTGGAGGTTCTGCCGGTGCAAATGTAATTGGAGCTTTAAAAGTTGCTGAGAAGCTTTCTGAAGAAGATATAGTTGTAACAGTAATTCCGGATTCGGGTTTAAAATACCTTTCTAAAGTTTATAGTGATGACTGGATGAAAGATAAAGGTTTTCTCTAAATTTGCGTCCCTTCTGGCTTGTAATAAACGAAGTGAAACATAGCCTCTTTTTGTAGGAGACTAAACCTGTAATATATCTTCTTCTTTCTTCTTTGCAAGTTCCTCTGCCTTTTTTATGAATTCGTCATGGAGTTCCTGGATTTTATCGAATCCGCGGAACTTATCATCTTCGGAAATCTCCTTGTTTTCTTCCATTTCTTTGAGTTTTTCCCTGGCATCCCTTCTTATATTCCTAATTGCGGCTTTTGTTTCTTCAAGAATCTTATGAAGAAGCTTTACCAGGTCTTTTCTCCTTTCTTCATCAAGAGGTGGAATAGGTATTTTTAACTGGGTTCCTTCGTTTACCGGGTTTAACCCCAGATTACTTCTTATAATTGCTTTTTCAATTTCGGCTACCACATTTTTGTCCCAGGGCTGAATTATAACCAGCTCAGGGTTTATTATGTTTATAGTTGCAAGCTGGGTTATGGGTGTTGGAGCTCCATAGTATTCTACCTTTATTTCTTCAAAAATTGCAGCAGAGGCCCTTCCAGTTCTTAATTTAGAAATTTCCTTTTTAAAATGTTCAAGAGAAGCCTCCATTTTTTTCTTGGCCTCTTTAAATACGGATTCCATTTTACACCTCCTTATGTTACTATAGTTCCAACCTCTTCCCCCTTAATAATTTTTCTGAGGTTTCCTTTCCCTTTTATATTGAAAACTATTATTGGCATATTGTTTTCCATGCATAGGGTAATGGCTGTAGTATCCATTACTCTGAGGCCCTTTTCAAGGACCTGGAAATATGTTAGTTTTCTGAACATCCTTGAATTTTTATCCTTCATGGGGTCCGAAGAAAATATACCTTCCACCTTTGTTGCTTTTAAAAGAACATCTGCTTTCATTTCAATTGCTCTTAAAGCTGCGGCAGTATCCGTTGAGAAAAATGGATTTCCAGTCCCGCAGGCGAAAATTACTACCCTTCCCTTCTCGAGGTGGCGCATAGCTCTTTTGGGTATAAAGGGCTCTGCTATTGCTCTTATTTCCAGAGCAGAAACCAGCCTCGTAGTGATTTTCCTTTTTTCAAGGTAATTCTGTAGTGCAATTCCATTAATAAGAGTAGCAAGCATCCCCATATAATCACCCCAGATCCTATCAATTCCTATTTCGGAGGAATTTATTCCGCGGAAGAAATTTCCTCCCCCCACAACTACTGCTATTTCTACCCCGAGGTTTATAGCATCTTCAATTTCTTCTGCTATATAACTCAGAACAGAAGGGTCTATTCCAAATTCTTTTTCACCCAGTAGAGCTTCGCCACTTAATTTTAAAAGAAGTCTTTTGTAACGCAAGCCCATTTTTTTAGGGCTCTTCTCCAACTGCCAGCCTTACGAATCTTCTTATAACTATATTTTCGCCGAACTTTGCTATCTGCTCGGTGAGGTACTGTTTTACAGTAATGTCTGGGTTCTTTACATAGGGTTGCTCCAAGAGGCATACTTCCTGATAAAATTTCTTGAGTTTCCCTTCGATTATCTTTTCTATTACGTGTTCAGGTTTCCCTGAGTCCTTAAGCTGCTCCCTGTAAATTTCCTTTTCCTTTTCAAGAACTTCCTCAGGAATGCTTTCAGGAGAAACGTAAAGAGGAGAAGATGCAGCTATGTGCATTGCAATGTTTTTAGCAAATTCTCTAAATTCAGCATTCCTTGCCACAAAATCCGTTTCTGTGTTTATTTCCACAAGAACACCTATTTTGCCGTTGGAATGAATGTAAGAGCCAATAAAACCTTCCTTGGTGGCTCTTGTAGCCTTTTTGGCTGCAGTAGCAAGGCCTTTTTTGCGGAGTATTTCAATGGCCTTTTCTTCATCTCCCCCAGCCTCAATAAGAGCTTGTTTACAGTCCATAATTCCAAGCCCTGTTCTTTCACGTAGCCTTTTTATTTGTTCCATAGTAATGTCAGCCATTTTCGCCTCCCTGTGTTTCTTCTTTCTCTAAAGGTGTTTCTGTATTCTCTTCACCCTTTTCTTCCTCCGGGACTTCTTCTACCTCATTTTTTATTTTCATCTGTTCAAGTTCCCTTCTTTCCCTCTCTTCCCTTCCTTCAATTATTGCATCTGCTGCCTTAGAGCAGAAAAGTTTTATGGCTCTTATAGCGTCATCATTCCCTGCAATCGGATAATCTACAAGGTCAGGGTCTGCGTTGGTGTCTACAACTGCAACAATAGGTATACCGAGTTTTCTTGCCTCTTTAATCGGTATTTCCTCGTGTACCGAATCTATAACGAAAATAGCCTTTGGAAGTTCCACCATTTCTTTTATGCCTTCCAGGTTCTTCTGGAGTTTTTTAAGTCTCTTTTCAAGTCGGCTTTGCTCTTTTTTGGAAAGAATTTCCCACTCACTGGAATTTCTCATTTCCTCTAGCTCAATCAGTTTTTCCACACTTCGTCTTATCATCTCAAAATTGGTTAGCGTCCCTCCAAGCCATCTGTTATTGACATATGGCATTCCGCAACGTGTCGCTTCTTCTTTTATAATTTCCTTCGCCTGTTTTTTTGTCCCTACAAAAAGAACCTCTCCGCCGTTGGCGACCACCTCTTTCAGGAAATCCAAAGCTCGTTTGAAGTCTTCAGCGGTTTTCTGAAGGTCAATTATGTGAATCCCATTTCTCCTCCCATAAATGTAGGGAGCCATCTTGGGATTCCATTTCCTGGTCTGATGTCCGAAGTGTACTCCTGCTTCCAGCAGCTCTTTCATTGTAACTTCTGGCATGTTTCCTCCTTACCTCTTGTGATACTGATGGGCTTTTCTTGCCTTGTGAAGACCATATTTCCTTCTTTCTTTTTCTCTCGGGTCTCTTGTGAGTAATCCCTTTTCCTTAAGGGTCCTTGCAAGTTCACTGTTATACTGGACAAGAGCTCTCGCTATTCCAAGTCTTATAGCGTCAGCCTGGGCAGAAACCCCTCCGCCTTTCACTGTAACGTACATATCAAATTTCTCAAGAGTCTGGGTTACATAGAAAGGAGTTTTTGCCCTATTCCTTATGGTTTCAGAAGGGAAGTATTCATCAAAATTTCTTTCCTTGTTGTTGACAAAGAGTTTTATTTTACCTGTTCCAGGGCTTAAAAACACTCTTGCAGTGGCAGTTTTCCTTCTGCCAGTTCCATAGTAATATTTTTCTGCCATTTTTCACCCCTTAGAAATTGTAAACCTCAGGCTTTTGTGCCTGGTGAGGATGATTAGGTCCCCTGTATACTTTCAATTTCCTGTAAAGTTTTCTTCCCAGTCTGTTTTTAGGAAGCATTCCCCACACCGCGTCTTCTATTACCTTTTCCGGATGGCGCTGGAGCATTTCTCTCAAAGTAAATTCCCTGAGATTTCCAAGATAACCTGAATGAGACCTGTACATCTTCTGATCCAGCTTTTTGCCTGTAACTTTAACTTTCTCTGCATTTATGACTATTACAAAATCACCTGTGTCAAGAAATGGGGTGAATATACTCTTGTGTTTTCCCCTCAGCAGTTTTGCTATTTCTGTGGCAAGTCTTCCCAGTGTTTTGCCTTCAGCGTCAATCAGCCACCACTTCTGTTTAATTTCTTCCTTTTTTGGTAAATATGTCCTCATACTCCTCTCCTTTCTTAGTGTCAGCTTTATAATTTACAGGAAAAATCGCCATTTGTCAATATTTATTTGAACCTTTTTTACTGCCTGGACTATCTTAACTGGTGAAGATGGACGAGAAATTAATAGAAAGAGCGAAGAGAGGCGAGCGGGAAGCATTTGAGGAAATCATGAGAAGATGGGAGCCTAAAATTTACAGTTTTGCCCTTAAGCATCTGGGAAATGTGGATGATGCAAAGGACGTCACCCAAGAGGTTCTGTTCCTAATATACAGGAAGATATATCAGCTTAAAAATACTGATGCATTTTCCTCCTGGGTTTATTCAATAACCTTAAATGAAATTAGAAAGATATGGAAAAGGAGGGAAAAGGATAGGGTGGAGATAAGGCTTCCTGAGGGTAGCTCGGAAAGAGTCGGATATGCCATTTTTGCCCTTCAGATGATACCGCCAGAGCACAGAGAAGTAATTCTTTTAAAAGAAATAGAGGGTTTTTCAATAAAGGAAATAGCAGAAATGTTGAAGATTCCTGAGGGTACTGTGAAGAGTAGGCTGTTTTATGGATTAAAGGCCCTCAGGAGGGAATATTTAAGGCTAAAGGAGGAAGCAAATGGGAGAATTCAATGAATACAAGAAAATGCTTGTGGAATTTATTTATGGGGAAATAACACCTGAAAGTGAGAGAAAATTTCTGGAACATCTATCTATTTGTGAGGAGTGTCAAAGAGACCTTAGAGAGATTCGTGAGGCAAGGGAAATTTTGAGGGATATGGAAAAGGAGAAAGAATACCCTCCTCCTGTTGTTATTGTTGAAGGTAAAGAAAGAATTCCATGGGCGGCGGCCATATTCCTTTTTCTCTTCTTTATGTTCATCCTGGGTTTCAAAATCAAGATCGGAGACAATCAGATACAGGTATCTGCTGTGGAGTCTCAGGATATATATGAATATCTGGCTGATGTCTCTGAGAAGGGGATAAATTTTGCTCCTACATTGAAGGATTATGAAAACTACTTTAATGAAATAAATCAAGGAGGTAAAAAATGAGAAAAATTGCAGTTTTAATGGCAATTCTGTTCTTCTCCGTAAGCATTGTGGCTGCTGATATAAACAGAGATGTAGCGATGTTTGGGAGCATATTCTCCACAGCCATAAATGCTTCGGGGAGGGCAAGATTTCAGGTTTCACCCTTCGTGGTTGACGGGTATGGAGTGTTTTACTTTGTTCACAGTCCTGCAACGGAATTAGCCAGAAAGCTTATTCGTGTCAAGGTTTTAAGGAAGATGGGGGAAGAGGTAAAGGAAAGGATGGAAGGGATGAAAGGGATGACTGAGGAAGAAAAGAAAGAGCTTGAAGAGAGAATTAGGGAACTCAAGGAAAAGATGAAAGAAAGAATGGAAAAGAAAGAGAAAATTTCGAAACAGAGAATCCTTGAGGGAATAAAGAAAGCTATAATTACCTCTGCAGAATATGGAAATGTGCTGAAAAACGTTCCCGACAATTACTGGCTGTGCTTCGTATTTCAATCCCCAAAGAAAATAGGTAATGTTTATCTTCCCGGGCTTGTTGTAAAAGTAAAGGTAAAAGATGTTAAAAAATATGCTCAGGGCAAAATTAAACCAGAAGATTTTGCTAAGAGAATTATGATCCCTCCAATTCCGGAAGAACCTGAGGCTTCCCCACCACCATTCCCAATGCCAGAATAATTTTTAAGTGCTTTCAAGAGCCCCTTCCATTCTGGAAGGGGTTCTTTTTTATAATCCCGATCTTCTTGTTGACTCCTGCAATCCCATATTTGGCATTTTTGAATAAGAATTCTTGGCTATTTCTACCCTTTTAGCATGGCGACCATCTCAGCGCTGACCAAAGTTTGGATTGAATTAATTTCGAGTACAGATGGATAGGAATTTTTCAGCTAAGGACTTTTACGCTTTTTTGGTTGCAGGTTCAATTTTAAATCTAAGTGGAGCTATTCTGTAAGGGATTTTGATTCATAGCAAGAAAGATGACGCACCCACCCAGGATAAGAATTTGTTTTTTCCTCTGACTGGGAAAAGAACAGACAAATTACTTTTTCTGTCATTTAGTCCGGAGAATGAAAGAAACAAATCAAGGAGTCTCAAATATCCCTGAATATTAAAGTATATCTTTAGGTGGTGAGAAAAGACATGAAGAGAATAATTAACCTGACATTCTCTGGAGGTTACAAACACAGATTTAATGAAAAATAGTCCTTTTTTTAATATAATTCTCATATGCTAAGCTTAGATGATATTGTTAAAAATGCTCTTGAAGAAGACAGGGCATTCAATGATGTTACCACCTCCTTTGTTGTAGACCCCCAGAAAAA
>Ga0190334_1000064_pt1 | contig 49972 bp, 43 predicted proteins | sample 48720478_MG_FD_161270 | JGI IMG/M metagenome (GOLD analysis project Ga0190334, IMG submission 161270) | Hydrothermal vent sediment bacterial communities from Southern Trench, Guaymas Basin, Mexico - 4872-04-7-8_MG | ecosystem: Environmental > Aquatic > Marine > Hydrothermal vents > Sediment ... | reverse complement strand
CGCAGAATGGGGAAAATGGAACACTATGGTGACAAACGGAATTGATAGATATGGAAGAAGATATACTATTATTCATTATATTAATCTAGCAGGAGGAGGAGCAACTTGGGGTGCTGATGGTTGGCCACATGTAGCATCCTCGATGGCTTTAGGAGCAGCAATTCCTATGTCTGTAGAATTATTAGAAAGCAAATTTCCTGAGTTAATAAATATGACTAATTTTGTTATAGATTCTGGAGGTCCAGGAAAATGGCGTGGAGGTGTTGGTATGAAATATGAAATTGAACCATATGGTGATAAAGTGGAATATGTAAAAGGTGGTTGTGGACAAATTTTTCCTCCAGAGGGACTTTTAGGAGGGAAAGAAGGAAGCATCTGTAGACATTGGAAGGGACCAAAAGGTAAAATAAAATATGGTCGAGCTTTAGAAGTAGGATATGCTAAAGAAGGGCGTGTATTTGGTATTGAGATGAGTGGAGGAGCAGGAATAGGAAATCCACTTGAACGAGATCCTGAATTGGTTAGATGGGATGTTCTAAACGAATATGTCTCGTTAGAAAGTGCAGAAAAAGATTATGGTGTTATTATTGATCCAAATAAGATGGAAATCGATTATATTAAGACAAAAAGATTGCGCGAACAATTAAAAAATAAATAAATCCTTATAGTTCTTCTATTTTTTATAATAATAATGATTAATTATAATTGAATATGAATTTTATCTATGGCAAATAAAGAGGATTTATGGGAAGAAATACCTAGTTATGCCTTCATATCACTTGCACGAAGAGGAATGGAAAAAATATCTTTAGAACAATGCTTTATACCTGATTGTGATAATGAAGATCCAAGTTTACTTGAGCCCTTAAAAAGTGAAGAATTTGAAGATGATAAAAAACATATAAAAGATATTCATATAAAATGCAAAAAATGCGGAAAAACATTCATTTTAAGATTGGAAACCTTAAAAAAAGTAGCCAAGTCCACCAAAAATGAAGATGAGATCTTATCAATGGGCCTTGTATATGCTTATGATGAAAATGGCAAAAATTTAGGGCACATTGGTTATTTTTAGTACAAAATTCTTTTTTTAATTTTATTTTTAAATATTAAATTAATAAAAATTATTAGACAATCAGTGTTATAATACTCGTTTGTTGTTTATTGGAAAGTTATCAAATATAAATATTAAATAAATAATTTATATCTTATTTAATATCTAAAAAATCGAGCATATCTCTCAAATGACTGATGAAATTAGTGAAGAAGATACTTTAAGAAAGAAAATTTGGAGAATCATCAATGTTCTTCAAGCTCATCAACTATTTGTACATTCAAAAGTTTTAGAAATAAAATTTTTTGATAAAAAAGCAAGAAAAATTAAAACTCAAAAATTACCTGAAATAATTACATTATGTGTTCTGAATGCTCTCGTACCAAATTCAGCAATGTTGTTAATAGGTCCACCAGGAACGGCTAAAACAAGTTTGGTGAAATTATTAGGGCGAATGTTTACTTCCAGTAGTTTAAATGAAATTGAAAATGCCATAGTTCGTGGACATCCCCAATTAACAGAAGAAAAATTAGTAGGAACTTTAAAATTAGGAAAATTAATGAAAGAAGGTAAAGAAGTAGTAATATGGAGGAAATTCATAACAAATTTTTGGAAAATCATAGATGAAGTAAATAGATTAACTCCATATGCTCAAGATATATTGTTATCTTTATTAGCAGAAGGAACTGTTAAATATTTTGATGAGGTTCTTTCAATTAACAAATACTGTCTATATGCTACAATTAATCCCCAAGATGTGGGGACATTTGAACTATCGCGCCCATTTCTCGACAGATTTGGCATCTCTGTCCAAGTTTCTATTCCTTCAAGCTTGGATCTAAATTTGATATTGACAGGAAAGGATGAAAAATATAGTGGTTGGGATGAATACATACAAGTCCCAGAAATCCTTTCAATTGATGAACTAATGGAAATATGGTACTACATTAATAAAATAGAATTAAATGATGATGCTGTTAATTATATTCATGCCATAATACGTGAATTTTCGCTATGTGATCGTGTCGATAAAGGAAATTCTGAAAATCTAAAACCTAGCGCAGGTTTATGCTCAGATTGCCACTTTAATACATCACCTAATATTTGTAATAAAATAGATTCTCCTTTAAGCGTAAGAGCAGCTAAAGACTTAATTAGATATTCAAAAGCATTAGTATGGTTATTAAATCAAGAAGAAATAGATATTAATGTAATAAATACACTTGCACCATATATAATCTCTCACAGAGTCTATTATGTCCAAAGAGAATTAGAAAAACCACCTTATTGGGGTGATAAATACAAATTTTCTAAAGATATTTTAGAAACAATTCGAAAAAGATATTTTAATAGAAAACAATGTTATGAAATTACTCAGAGATTTCGAGATGGTAAATATACTGAGCAAGACCTTAATATTTTAAATAAATTTAAGAAAAGCGATTTAATAGTTAAGTATGACCTCTTTCCTTATGCTAAAATGCTTAAAAATAAAAAATATTCCAAAATGGCTAAAGAAATTATTGATGTTATAAAAACTGGCAATGTAGAAAAATTATCAGAAATAAGAAACAAATTAATAAGCATGATCGATTTTCCAAACAGAGCTTATTTAATCAGTTTGAGCGAAAAAGAGTTATATAAACAAACAGTCTCGTATTATAATTTTAAATACATGTATAAAGATGATATTTGGGCGGATATTGTTGTAGAATTTCCTGAATTAAATGAACCATTAAAAGAAGCATTTAGCAAGAGGCAAACCTTACAAGTTCGCGTTGAAGATTTGATTATTGAAATAAACGTGACTGGAACTAATGAGGATTCATTAGTGAATATGCAGATTTCTGGTGGCTCAAAAGCCATTAAATTAAGAGAATTATTAAATAAATTAGATTATTTAATGAAAGAAAATTAAAATCATGATTTTATTCAAATAAACAAATTAAATTAATTAAACAAGTAAATTGAAGTTAAACGAAAAAAATCTAATTAAATTCGCTAGAGAGGGTTGGTCGAAAGCAATACAAGCATATTATTTCCCTCCATTAGATGAACCACGATATGTATTTGATTATTCACTTGCAGAAGGGTTTTACATAGATCCTAATGCTAATTGGAGGGTTACAATGAATTTAGCAAGCGCCCCTCCTTTTTCTCATCAAGATGATTACATTAATTTTTTTCATGCAATATCAATGCATGAAATTGGTCATTATCAAATAATCCCTTATGATGGGTTAATACACGCAAAATTGTTAAAAGCTGCAATAAAACATCTATCTCCTGATCTAGCTCAAATTTCCGTCAATTTATTTGCCGACATCGTTATAGATACAATATTATATAGAGAGCATCCTTTTTTAATGAAATGGGAGATTGAAGCATATTTTTCTCATTTAATTTACAAGAATGATAAAAATTTTAGCAATTTCTCAAAACTCATATTTTACATTTATAAAAAAATGTTTCAAATTAAGGTTGATATAGATGATATTAAAGAAGATATTAAAGATTTAGGAGATAATATTTTAGAGATTACATTAAAAAATCTTGAAATTGAAAGCACTTGGGAACAAAAAGTATCAAAAATCTCAAAATTACTGAAAGAATTAATAAAAAAGGAATTTACGATTGTAGTAGAAAAAACAAAATGTAATGAATGTAAAGCTGTAAGGAAATCTCCTAACAATAAAAACACGTTTATAGAATTTTCAGAAGATATTTTAGAAATAATGGGTAATCCCTTAGAAATTAAGAATAAGGATGTTTTAGAAATAGAAAAAGCGGATAAGAAAGCTCAAAAAGCAGAGGATTTTGCTAAAGATTGCTCTTACTCCAATTTTGGTGCACCAGCAAGGATCGCTGGAATCATAGAAGATTTAAATCCATTGGCAACTTGGTATCGTGGTAAGGCTAAAGATTTGATTCAAATTAGATTCTATGAGGAAAAACCTTCTGGACTATTACCAGTATATCCTGAAATGTGGAGGATTGGAGATCCCGTGAGTGATATGGATATCACTCAATCAGTAATCACGTTTCCCGTGATAATTCCAAATGTCACTACTAAAAAATGGAAAAAAGATGAACAAAAAGGACTCAATTTAAACCCCTCCCTTCCAGACTTATTAATTATAATCGATTCATCAGGGTCGATGGATTGGGATTATAAGTCAAATAAACCTAAAGGTAAATATCACGTTGCAGTTTTGTCCTCTTTTGCAGTCCTAAATCATGCCATTAAAAAGGGAGTAAAAGTTAGCGTGATTAATTTTTCAGATAGGGCTCTTGTATGCGATTGGACCGCCAATGTTTCAAATGCAGAAAATGTTATATTGAAATATCAAGGAGGAGGAACAGTTTTACCCATTAAAGTTCTATTAAAGCAATGCCAAAAGGCAGAGAACAACGTTTTAGTATTTCTAATAACAGATTTTGAATTATATAATTGGAAGGCAGCACGAAAAAAATTAATTCAAGTTGCTGAATGGGGCCATAAAATAATTGGATTTTTTATAGGTTCAAAATCAATTGAAGAAAATTGGGTTCACGAGCTTCAAGAAAGAATAAAACTCTATCCTATAAAAAATCTGGAAGATTTAATTAATTTAATCATTTCAGAAGTAAAAAAGTATTATTAACCTTTAATTTCTTTATTTATTTCTCTTAAATATAATTTCATGAAGTATCTTTGACTCTCACAGTACATTAATTTCTGTTGAGGCGTTAAATAAGTAGAATTTTGTAATATTGATTGAATTTCTTTCAATAAATTAAAGCTATCTAAAATCTTTTCTCCATGAATATTGAATCCACTTACTTTTTCATCATTATCATGCTCTAGTTCTTGTTCAATTATGTCTTGATAATTTGAAATTTGTTCAGTCTCATATATTTCAGTTCTATCCATTTTCAAGTAGCTCCATTTATTTTTTTATTTCATGAAATTTATTACGAAATAATGTATTCTTGAGGAATTACCTACACAATATAGAAACACAGAGATTTTCTTTTGAAACTATGTATTATCTGGATATCATTACAATATTATCTCAATTTTGAAAAGAGAAAAATATTAAACTAATGCCATAGAATAAGTATTTAGAAAAAATATGAAATCTTTAATAAATAAAACAAATATGTCGAATTTTTTAACTTAAAAATTAAATTTTGATGATAATGTCGCAGACAAATGATAAAATTCATGATAAAATCAAAGAGAAACTGGAAAAAGAAAAATGGTTTAACTATTATAAGATTACAACCTCAGTAAGGGATGGTGTAGTCATTTTAGAAGGAAATATCAAAGATTTATGGCAGAAGGTTCGTGCTGAAATCCTCATTAAAGCAGTAACGGGTGTTAAAAAGGTCATTAACAAATTAAACATTATTGAAGGGAAATTATCAGAGGAGAAATTAAATTATTATGCTAAAGCATATCTTTCAAAATTAGAATGCTTATTTGGTTTTATCGGTGTTTTAGCGTTATTTGTTTGTCTTATAATTGCTGCTTTATTGACACCAAATTATAATCCATTATTTAATACAGTAAGTTCATTGGGAAGAGGAATTGCCAAGACAATCTTTAGTATAGGTTTTGTTACCGCTGGTTCTCTTGGAATTCCGTTTGTTCTTTATTTAGAAAAAACTCTAAAAGGTGTTAATGAATTTATTAGGAGATTTGCCTCAACATTAGCTGTTATTGCCTCTCTTTGTATTGCTTTAGTCGGAATTTTACCAGATCCGGAATTTCCTGACCTTTTTATTACATTTCATACAACAGTAGCACTTACGGCTTTTTTGGGTTCAGTTACATATATTTGTTTATATTCTTATCTAATGTTGAAATCAGGAATTTTTAAATTATCTAATGTAGTTTTAGGATTCTTTACACTCTTAGAACTATTATTACTTGGAATTACTGGTTTTAATCCATTAATAGAATGGATTTTAACCTTGAATATAATCTCTTGGAGCGGAATAACTTCATTCAAGTTGTTAAAAATAAAAACCACTATTGACAAATACTTATGAATAATTTAGTGTTTTTAAAGAAAAGAAAAATAAACTTTTAGTCACATTTTTACAAAAAACTTTCTTAACCATTCTTCAAATCTAATTTCTCTTAATTGTTCGCCCCATAAAGTTTTGAGATTTTCTTGTCTTGGCAAAATTCCTTCTTGTTTCAAAAGATTAATGAGGTGTTCAATACTTTTTTCTAATAATATTTCATAGAAGTTTGAAACCTCAATATTTTCTATTTTCGTTTCTTCAATCTCGCTTTTTAGCTTTTCTAAAATATCTAGCCAATTTTTTGCGATTTTTAATGTATATTTTTCGATAGATTCCAGATCGTTAAAAGTGAGAATTGGAAATGTTATATGATATTTATTTTTATGCTTCTTTATTAAGCCATACCATTCTAGGTTAGTTAAATGGTTTTCAACAGTATTATGAGTCCATTTAAATTCAATTTTAGTAGAATATTCTTCATTTGAAACCAATAAAGGTTTTGGAGAAAAATTTATCTTTTCTAAAATTTCTTGCAATGTCATTGGCCCCTTATTAGCTAAAAGTATTAGGATTTGTCGTCTAACCTTGTTTTCCAATACCCAAGGTACTTCCTCCTCGTCCCATGGCTTACCTTTATCAAAATCAAACCATGGCATTATTTCATTAATATACGACCTTCCAATGAACCTATATGAACTGTATTTTGTAATTTCCTTCATTTTTATAACACTTCTAAGATACTAGGAATGTCCAGCCAACCTTTTTTAGCATGAATAATTGTACCATCCAGATCGATTACAAATTGACCTGGGCATTGTAGTTCCCACCCTTCATATTCTCCATGTTCCAAACCTGCCTGTTTTGCTCTCTTTAATTTCGCAGGTAATTTTGCCATTGCTCCTGCTGTAAGCCTTCCAAGTCCATATTGAGCATATAACTCTGTTTTTAAGGATAGAATGACAGGAAATGGTATTTTTTTCTTCTCGATAAATTCTTTTGCTATTTTTTCACCTGATTGTGTAATGTATAAAATCTTTGCCCCTTTCTCTTCAATTTTTTCAACATTTTCTAGTAAATCAATTAGGTCTAATTGACAAATTGGACAGCCAAAATATCGAGAAAATATCAGGACAATCTTTTGTTTGCCTAGCAATTGTTCCAAATCTATTGTCCCAGCATTATAAGATTCTAATTTAAATAGAGGTGCTTTATCTCCTTCATTTAATTTAACTTTCGGCATTTTTTAATATCACTTTTAAATTTTTAATGGTAATATATATTGTGGTTATTTCTAAATAAATTATTCTCCCAACATTGCTTGAATCAATATTTCTGTTGCTTCTTCTTCCGTTAATCCTTTAGCTTGAAGTTCGTCCAACCATTTCTGTTGAAATCGCCCAAGAGAGGCTTCATGCGAAATACTAGAAGTAGGATCTGTTGCTCTTATGAAAGGTCTTGCCCTGCAAATAGAACCTTTTCCAAGCACGATTTCATTACATTCGACATGACCATCGCAATATGGGGCATTTCCTTCAGTAATTCCATACATTAGAACTTCTCCCCCATCTTTAGCTGCTGCTTTCATTTTTATTAAGCTTCGCGCATTTTCACCTTCAAGAAAAACTGAATCTCTTATTCTTATTGAATCGTTTTTGCACCTTCCATATGCTTTAATATTTGATTTTACAATGCTATTTTTCATAGCATATATATCTATTAAAATTTTAACTCTTCCAGGAGTTCCTTTAGTTAATGTAAAATTATTTTCAAAAACACTATTTTCGCCTACATAAACATGGGAAACCGGAGCTACTAACGCTCCGCTATTTTCACCATGATAATGGGTTTCACTATATTCTAAATAACAATTTTTACCAATGTAAAAATGGCCATACATTTTATGTATTAAGCCATTAGCACGAGGAAAACTGCAATGAGCAAGAATTTTTACATCAGTATTATCTTCAGCTATTATTCTTGGGAATATCTCTTGAACTCCACTTTCCTTATTAACTCCAAAGCATAAATGGATTGGCTCTTCATGTTTAGTTCCTTCTTTAATTATTATATCCGCAATTATTCCATTTTCAATTTCTCGTCCCTTTAGAATAATCCCTTCTACTTGCTCAATACCACTAATCTTATTAAAATCAAGTAATAACTTGGCACTTTTACCATGCCCTGGTATGAAATCGCGAATATCTATGTTGTAATCCTCTAAGCTTTTCAAGACTTCTACGGGATATTCTTCTTTATTACTCATACATTCTCCTCTTTGAAGATGTTGTTAATATAGTCCTCCTCATAACATTCCATAAAATTTTCAAACAGTTTCCTTTTACAAAACTCTTTCAATCCTGCTTTTTTACAATATTTTACCATGACTTTTGGAAATTCATCTGTAATTATGGCTTCTCCTTTCCATAATAGTGTTCCGTAATTAGCAACCATGCCGATATCTTCACGATGAGTGATTAAGAGAATTGTTATGTCTAAATTTTTAATTTTTTCAAAAATATTCATGAAATCTTCTATTACAATTAAATCAAGTCCTGCAGAAGGTTCATCTAAAATGATTAATCGTGGTCTCATTGCAATAGCTGCGGCTAACTCTACCCTTTTTCTTTCTCCCCCACTCAAAGACTCATCAATATTTCGGTATAAATATTGTTCTGGATTTAAATTCACGGTTTTTAGAGCTTCTTTAACCTTCTCTTTAATATTATTTTCATTTCTAATTCCTAATGATATATATTTAAAAACACTCAATCCATCAATCCTAGCAGGTTCTTGCCATGCTAATGTTATCCCCAGTTTAGCCCTCTCAGTTACGGAAAAATTAGTTATATCTTTTCCATCAAAATAGATTTTGCCATTGGAAATTTTATAATTATTTAAACCCATTATTGTATATGCAAGGGTCGACTTTCCTGAACCATTTGGTCCAATAATGGCATGTATGGAACCTTCTTTAACACCAAAAGAAATATTTCTTATTATGGTTTTTTTCTGATCTAGTGTAGGAACGGTTACATTTTTCAGTTCTAATAACATTTTATAAGACCCATTGTCACCCTTAATAATCTACTTAAAAATAATGAGAAAATCGATTAAAACTTTTTTAAATTCAAGCATTTATTTAAACAATCTCTTCATTTGTAGAAAGAATATTTTTAGGGTTAATTGAATTTTAAGTGAGGAAATCATTAAGATCTAAAAAAACTCGAAATTCAAATGTGAGGATATGGTAAACATTATTAAAACAAAGAAAAGTTTCGCGCCTCAATCCATACTTCTATTTTGAATCTTTTTTACCTATTTTAACCCTATTATAAAAACATATTTTATAAATAACCATTAAGGATTATTGTTTTAAAAAATTCAACAATTAAAAATCTAATTTTTTAACAATTTTATCATAAACATCTAAAAATTCCTTTATTTCTTGAATTCTAAGACTGTAAAATTTTTCGGTAGGTTTATTCTCATAAATTACAAGACCTAAATCATATAATAATTTTAGATGGCGAGACGCTGTTGATTCGGTTATATTTAATTCTTCAACAATCCTATGAATTGTTTTTTTACCTTCTTTACATAATATTCTTAAAATATCTCGTCTTAATCGAGCTCTTATGGCTCTAGCAAGTTTTTCATCTGGCATTTTTATAAAGATATAAAATGTTAAAATTTAATTTTGTAAAAAGTATAAATTTTTTAAATAATTATTGTATTGTTGCATTATTATGCAACAATAAAATAGTATGTTTACTAAAATTTGACTCAAAATCCTTTTCGATAATACTGAAATAATTGAAATCTGAAACATGGTTAAAGAAAACTTAAATTGAAAAATATGAATTTCCCAATAATGCGAATCTATATATAGTTAATAGTAGAAATTAAAGACGTCTTGAAATAGAGTGAATTTAGAAAAAAATTAATAATATATAACCAAATTTAAAATGTTTGTTGCAATCATTATCTTTTTAGTGTGTTTAGTTGGATTAGGAATATTTAGTGATTTTGCTGTTAAGCATTCAGCAACTTTAGCTTCAATGTTAGGAATATCCAATTTAGTTATAGGAATTACATTGGTTTCAATTGGTACGGATATTTCTGAAATTTTTAATTCAATTATCGCAAATTTTCTAGGTCATGGTGATATAAATGTAGGAGATTCAATTGGTTCAAATTTAACTCAAATGACATTAATCTTTGGGCTATTACCACTGATATGTGGAGGATTTAAGGTTAAAAGAAAAGAATTCGTCATAATAGGAATTTGTGAGATTCTTGCCTTGATTATAGTTTTTCTTGTAATTGAAAAAGGATATTTTACGAGATTCGACGCTTTTCTGATGATAATTACCCTAATCTTTTATTCAATCATTATTTACAGTATTACTAAGAGTGACATGCTAGAAAAAGTAAATTTGATGATAGAAAATAAGGATGCAAGGCAAAAAAAAAAGAGATATCACGGATTTATTGCTATAATTTCGTTTATTGGAGTTGCAATTTGCTCTTACTTTTTAATTAACGCGATCATAGAAATTTCTTCATATTTTAATATTCAAGAATATATCCTCAGTTTTTTGATTGTATCCATTGGAACTTCAATGCCTGAATTAGCTGTAGATATTAGCGCATTAAGAAGAAAAAAATATAATATAGCAATAGGAGATATAATGGGTAGCTGTATTGTAGACTCAACTTTATCAATCGGAATTGGTCAGTTATTATTTCCACAGAAAATTGTTTCAAATATAGCCATTCAAACCATTCTTGTTGTAATGGTTATTGCGATTATCGTGACAATCATTATTAGCGTAAGACAAAAAGTAGATAAAAAAATGGGGGTTCTTCTGATTGCAATCTATTTTATTGCCTTCTTTTTTATACTTTCATTATAGAACATGAAAAAAAGAAGTAATTTTAATTATTTTAATTTACAATAGATAATATGGGAAAAACCCCTAAATTTAAAATAATTTTTTTTTATTTCATAATAATAAATTTATTAGAATAAATAGGTGAGATTATGGTTATCAAAACATATGTATGTGATAAAGGCAAAAAAAGTTCGGTGGTCGTTGATGTATCGATCAGGATCAATGAAGGTGCCACGATAATTTTAGGATTCGCTGGAATTGGGCTCATAGGACCAATCGTCGCAAATCAACTAATTGAACAAATTCCTGACATTAAAGAAATAGGATTCATAACAAGTGAATATTTACCACCAATTTCAGTATTTTATGATGGCGTACTAAAACATCCATTCAGGTTATACTATTCTCCAAAATATAATATCATAGTAGGTGTAGCAGAGGTACCTTTTCAAGTTTCCACTGCATATAATGACTTATCTAAAACAATCTTAAATTGGGCTTTATCCGAGGACGTGCGTGCAAAAGAGATCGTCATTTTTCAAGGAATCCCACAACGAGGTATCATTGATGATTTTCCCGTTTATTATGCTGCTGAAGCAGAAATGATCCCAAAATTGGAGAAATATGGAATTAAAAAAGTAGAAAAAGGAATAATCGTTGGTCCAGAAGCAACGATTCTTAACGAAGCTCTAATGAGCCGTATCAATGCTTATGCTCTTTTTACGCCAGTCTTAGAGATTCCCACACCAGAAGGAGCTGCTGCGATTATAGAAGTATTGAATAAGATTTATAACTTGAATATAGATACATCTAAGTTAATTGAAGAAGGAAAGGAAATAAAGGCAAAAATGCTAGAACTTGCAGAAAAAGCTCATCAATTCCAAAGACAACAGGAATTACCTAATGTTCCTAAAAAAGAATACACTCAATATTTTCAATGAAAAATTTTTAAATCAAATACCAGTAAAATGAATAAATTGTTTTTACCTAGAAATGACTATTACAATAATTTTTTCTAATTGTAAAAAAAGTAATGTATTGAATTAATATTCGAAACATTATTCTAAATTTTTTTAATATAATATAAATGAGATATTTTTATTCCTTTTACATTTTAACAACTTAAAAGAGCATTTATTAATAATTAATATTTTAAGGTGTTTATGATAAGAGAAAAATTCATCCCTGTTCAGATAGATCAAGACAGATGCTTACACTGTGAACGTTGTTATCATGCATGTAGAAATAAGGCAATCTACTTCGAAAAATCTCTTCGATTAGTTGATTATTCCAAGTGCAAAGGATGTTTAACTTGTGTGCAAGTATGTCCAAGAAATATTATTGAAGTGATTTCAGTTACACCGGGAGAAGTAGTTGAAATGAAAATAGATCGAGATAAATGTTCGATGTGTGGTATGTGCACCAACCCAGAAAAAGATTTTTGTCCCAATAATTTATTCTACATTGATAAAATCAATAAAAATGGCATGGAAGTAGAAATTGTTAAATTTAAGCGGGATCAGATTTCAAAATGCCAAGGATGCTTAAAATGTGAATTGATTTGTCCAGAAAATGCCATTAAAGCAGTAATATATGAAGGATAAATAAAATAAATAAATTATAATAAAATCAAAATTCTAACTTTCCCTTTTAATATTATTTCGTTGGAATCTTTATATTAAATAAAGAAAAACACTTAAATTTGTTAACTTTATTAAATTTTTATCTCAGTGTAGAATATTAATGCAAATTAAGGATAAATATATACAACGAATTAATTAATTTAGCATGGAAGATTAATCGTTTTTTAGAATATAAATTCATGAGATATATTGGTAAGTAATTCAAAATTGTATGCTGAATTATTTAATTCGTTATAAATAATAATTTAAAAATATAGAAAAAATTCATAAAATAGCTTTTATTTTAGGAGTATATATTATTTATCAAATTTAATATTAAATAATTAAATTTAATATTTTCATGTTGCATAACTTACTAATTATTAATGCGGATACGGGGATTAATTTAGCCTCTATCAAATTATCAGAAACAGGTTTTGAAGAATCTGACGGTGTCTTGATATCTGGAGTTGTAAAAGCTATTGACTCGTTCTTAAGAGAAGTAAAATTTGGTGAGATAAGATACTTTATCACGCATCAAAAAAAGGTCATCATTTATATTCAAGATTCAATTCTCCTCGCGCTTATTTGTGATAAAGAAGAAAATGAAAATCTATATATTCCGAAATTGGAATTAATCGGGAAAAAGTTCTCATCCTTGATAAATTGGGATAATTGGAATGGCGAAATCAATATTTTTGAATCACAGTTAGAGTTTGTTAAAAAGATCTTATCGTTGACTGTTGATGAAGTTATTGAACATCTAAACAATTGCTTAACTGAATTAAGTGAAAAACATCCAGAGATATACGGTTATAGAATTAATTTAAAACTTGTTAAAAAAGTTGAAAAATTAGATAATATAGAAGATTTTGAGCTAAGTAATTTCATTTCAAGCAATTTTTTTGAAGATGTTATTATAAATCAACAAGAATTATCTAAAATCTTTTTAAATTCTCTAAATAGTGATAATTTTGATTTACACCTCATAGATTATGGAAGATTTTCCATTTATGTCATACCTTATATTTATGACATCCTTGTAATTATTTTTCTCCAAGGTAACATCCTTCCTTTAGAAATAGAGAGTCTTTATTATGATCAAATGAAAAAATTGAGTGGATTTTGATGAATTTCAAAAAATATATTGAAGATTTTCAATCAATAATTGGAGTTAAATCAGTAGGAATAGTAAATATAAAATCCTGTAAAACGATTTTTCATTCCGATAATGTCCCTAAATATTTCATTGAAATATTAAAAAAAACTTGCCAAATGCTCAACACTTCCATATTGGATTTAAAAATTGGAAAATTCCTTTTTAAAAGAGGAGATCTTTATTATGTTGGTTATCGAGAGCAAGATATTATCTTATTAATTGAATATGAAAGAAATATTAATAAAAACATCTTAAAATTGAAAGTTAATATCTTTTTAAATAATGTTCTTCTCAATTCTTAATATAAATTATTAAAGATTATTTAATGATTATTTCTTTCTTTTGTTTTTGATTTTATCAGTAATAATATCCCTAATCTTATTAAAATCCTTAATTACAACAATACCTTCCATTTTTTCCAATTTTCTAATATTCTCAATTTCAATATCTCTGATTTTCAAAGTCAAAGGAGATCCGTCTGGTCGCGTGGTTGTAATCGGTTCGAGAAATTGATCGGATGGAAATAAATAAACCTCCATCCCTCCTTTTATGGCTTGAGCCACGCAATTTGTTATCAATGTATCTGCTATTCCATGTACTATTTTAGCAACAGTATTAGCTGAAACGGGGCATACAATAAAGAAATCATACATGCCAACTTGGAGTGGCCCTGCATAAAAAGGATTATTCGCAGTTTTTTCCACTTTAACGGTTTTTACTATTTCTTTTAGATAAAGCCATTGTTTATACCATTTTACTACAACTGCTCCTTCTTTAGATAAAATTACCGAAATCTCCACTTTATAATTATCCTGTAAAAATTTCATTAGATCTATTGTTTCTTTTATTAAATATCCAGTTCCCGTGATACCCCAAACTATTTTAAACATTTTTTGCATCAAAATTTTTAATATCAGTATGATAATATTGATTTATTCAAAAGAATCTTTAAATCTTTTATTATTATCATAAATTGAAAGATTCAACAAAAAGAAGGATAAAACAATGTCTCATCAAAAATATGTTTATTTGGATAATGCAGCCACAACTCCAATGGATCCTCGTGTTATTGATGAAATAACGAAACATTTTAAAGAAACTTATGGTAATTCATCTAGCTTACATTCACTTGGACAAAAAGCTGCAAAAGTTCTTGAACAATCGAGGGAAAAGGTAGCTACTTTAATTCATGCTAATAGAGAAGATATTGTCTTTACTTCAGGAGGTACCGAATCAAATAACATGGCTTTATTTGGAGTTGCGATGAAAAATAAAGATCGTGGTAATCATATCATTACATCTTCAATAGAACATCATGCCATTGAGGTACCTTGTAAACAATTGGAAAAAAGGGGTTTTGAGGTTACATATTTACCCGTTGATAAATATGGCGTGATAAAATTAGATGATTTGGAAAATGCCATAACAGATAAGACCATATTGATTACAATAATGTTTGCTAATAACGAGATTGGAACGATTGAACCCATTAAAGAAATTGGAAAAATTGCCAGGGAACACGATATAATCTTTCATACAGATGCCGTTCAAGCTTTCGGTAAGATACCAATAAATGTTGATGAACTAAATATAGACTTATTATCAGCTTCTGCTCACAAGATTTATGGACCAAAAGGAGTTGGGTTATTATACATGAGAAATAAGGGCTATCGGGAAAAAAGGAAGAAATACATGGAATCCTTGATGTATGGAGGTGGGCATGAACGAGATTGGAGGCCAAGTACGGTAAATGTCCCTGGAATTGCGGGTTTTGCCAAGGCTGTCGAGATTTGCGAACAAGAAATGGCCCAAGAAATTGAAAGAGAAACAAGGTTGAGAGATAAAATAATAAAGTTCATAATGGAAAATATCGATGATACAATATTAAATGGCCATCCTTCTAAAAGATTGCCTAACAATGTAAATATTAGTTTTAAGTATATAGAAGGCGAATCAATTCTCTTAGACCTTGATGCAAGAGATATTGCGGCATCAACCGGTTCTGCTTGTTCATCTAAATCTTTAGAACCGTCTCATGTTTTATTAGCTATTGGTTTGAATCCCCAGGATGCACATGGATCATTAAGAGTTTCACTTGGTAGATTTACAACTGAAGAAGATGTAGATTACTTCTTAGAAAATCTCCCTCCCATAATTCAAAGATTAAGAGCAATGTCTCCCTTGGCACGAAAGTAGACTTTATTTTCTATTATTATTTCAATCTAAAAGGAGGGCTTATCTTGAATTATTTCATTAATTCAAATATTAAGCCATATCTTCATTCATTATTTCTAATAAATTTTAAAATAATCTTTTTAGAGAAAAAGAAATCTTTATAAAATTAAATTCTCTCTTAAATAATTGCATTAATTTTGATAAATATAATTATTTAAAGAGATAGAAATAATGGAGAATCCTAAATATTTAGCCATTCTTATTTTAATTGGTGGAAAGAGCACTCGTTTTGGAATTGAAAAAGCTGTAATTGATGTGCTTGGAAAACCATTAATTCTGCACCAAATTGAAACACTTGCTAAATTTGACCAAGATATATTTCTTGTTGCTCATTCTGGAGAACAAGTTTTTAAATACCAGAAAAAAATAAAATTTCCAAAAGAAGTACATTTTATTGTAGATGATAGGGAAATAATTAATAATTCTAAAACATTTAGCCCTATTTTAGGGATATATTCGGGGTTTAAGGAATTAAATAAGCTTGGTTTTGAAAAAGCTTTTCTTTTATCTTGCGACATGCCCCTTATTAAAGCAGAAGTGATTGAATACATGATTAAAGAATCGGTCGGATATGATTGTTGCATTCCTCGTTGGAAAAACGGATTTTTAGAGCCGTTTTTTGCAATTTATCCTGTTAATAAGGGATTTAATAGAATAAAAGAAATATTGAAAAGAGAAGATTATGGATTATTGGATTTACTGGATGAGTCATGGAAGATAAAATACATTTTAGTCGAAGAAACCATCCAACCTTTAGATGAGAACTTGACTACATTAATTAATATAAAAGGTCCAATAGATATCGCAAAATTAATGAAATATTTTTAATTATTAAAATTATTGAAACTTCGAAATATCTATAAGTAATTTAAATATAACTAACATTGTTTTTGAAAGACTGGAAACTTGCTTTAAAAATTTACGATTGGACATCATGAAATTTAAATTCATCGAGAAAAAAATAGAAATAATTTTTTCATAATAATACTTTACTAAATTGATGCTTAATGACATTATCAGAATATACATTTCAAGACAAAAATATTGAAATAAAAGAATTAGAAGAACTGAATTCTTCTTTAAAGGTTAAATCTTATGAAAGTAAACTGAAAATGATGAATGAGAGGAACATTCCTCTCAAACCCATAAAAGAGGTTATTGAACACTTTTTTCTAAAAAATCAATTAATCTCTAAAAAAACTAAAAATTCAATCTCAAAAATTTTCTATTGTGAAAATGAAAGAATTATTCTTTTAGTAACATCCAGAGGAATGGATGTTATATGGAATCGGGATAAATTAATCCGAAAATATGGATGGTTTTTTTACATTATCAAACCCGAGGATTTAAAGCGATTTTTACCAAAAGAAATTGAAGAAAAGCAAAAAAAGAAGCAAATAGAAGAAATTACCCTTGAAGTAAAAGAATTTGAATTTGAGGATTTGAAAATAGTATTAAAGCATAAGAAAAACATGCGTCCTCATTATCGGACAAAAGAATACGATCACTACATGAAAGTTATCGAAGAGAAGAACATACCACAGATGGACATAAAAGAGGTATTAAACGATTTTTTCTTTAAAAATGAAGCAATTCCCATGAAAGAGAAAAAATCAATCAGAAAGATGATATATTATGTAGAAGAAAGGGTAATTGTTGTTAAATGCTTAATTGGAGATAAAATGTATGAGTCGCTGGATGATCTGGTGGAAAAATATGGCTGGTACTTTTACATTACTGGAGTTCCAGTGGGAAAAAGTGAAATCTCAGTAGCAATTGATAAAATTGAAAAGAGATACACGAAAGAATACTTCAAGAATATATCTCTTATTGACGGCAAAGATGAGGAAAATATTCGGGTTACTATTTATCCAATCGTTTTAAAACCTAATCATAATTGTCATATTTTGGGCATTGGTAAAGTAAATATCTTAATAGACTGTGGGATTTCAGAAAATAATGCAGAAAATAATGATAATGATGATTCAAAACATGTATCAATAGATGATTTTAAGCATATCGAAGATTATCTAAAAAATTATTCAAAATTAATCCAAGAAGCTGAAAAGCATAAAAAACAGCAAGAAAGCATTGAAGAGAAAGAAGAATCTAATGAATTTAATGATTTAAATACATTAAAACATTTTGAGGATGATTCTGATTTAGTCAAAATGGAAAATAATGAAGTACTAGAGCCAATAAAAGAGGAACATGAATTAACTGAAGAAATTACTCATGAGCCTAAAATTGATGCAATTTTCATATCTCATAGCCATTATGATCACGTATCAGGTTTGAAACATTTTATTGAATTATATCCGGATGTTCCCATATTATGTTCTCGAATCACGTTAGATTTATTCCTGCTAAGAGATTCAAATTTCTTGAAACAAGAATCAAAAGAAGAAATTGAAGAAGAAGCTTATAAGAACATTGTAAAGAATGTAATTTACGTGGAGAATGGTGATAAAATAAAGTTTAAGGAGAAAAATTGTTATTTATCTTTTTTCCATGCGGGACACATGCCGGGAGCTCTAATGATGCTTGCTAAGATAAACGATTTTCGCTTTTTATATACAGGGGACTATACTTATTATGATGTTGCTCCTTTTGCTGGGACTAAGAGATTTTTAGAGCAAATCTCGCGCCCAATTGACTATTTACTCGTGGATGGAACATGTGCGAATGAGGATCATGGAAATCTATCTGATCAATTTCATAGTCTCATATTATTTATGGAACAAAAAGCAGAATATGAAGATAATGTATTAATAGGCGCTGATCCTTCAAGTTTAGCTATTAGTTTCATGCTAACTTTCTGGAGATATTTTAGAAAATTGCAGTTAAGAAAAGGTTTCAAGAAACGTCCTAATATATACGTCGATATGATGGTAAGGAAGAATATTCAAGTCATAAATCATCGTTATGAATACATTTATGGCCCAATATCTAGATTAATACGAGAAAAAGCAAACCCTTTTAATTCGATTAAATTTAGATGGTTTGATGCTAATGATTTAGAATTTTTAAGACAACGAAATAATATAATAATATCACATCCTCCTGATCTTTCTTATGGAATAATTAGAAATATTATAAATGTAGTTGGGAGAAATCCACACAATCTTGTATTTCTTGCTGGCTCAATACATGAGCAACCTGGCTTAGATTTAATAAATGGAGCTAAAGAAATTGTTTTCTCTGAAAATTGGAGAGTACCTTTCCGAGCGTTGTTAATTAATACATTCGTTCCAGATTTACAGATTAAGTTGCATGCCGATAAAAATCAGTTGGCAGAAATGATAAAAATTCTTGAACCAAAAGAAGTTTGCTTTTTTCATAAATCGGCAAAAAATTTAATAGAAGTAGCAGCCTATGTGAAAGAACTAGGTGTTGAAAAGGTATCTTTACCTCAAAAAAGAAAATTAAGAATTTTAAATTAAGAAATTATTCTTTTCAATAACCATTAAATCTTTATAAAATCAAGTATTTTAAAAACTTGATATAATCGAGATAGGTGATTAATTTGTTGTATTCAGAAAAAGTAATGGAACACTTTAAAAATCCTAGAAATATGGGAGAAATGAAAGATGCCGATGCTGTAGGTGAAGTTGGTAACCCTGTATGTGGAGATCTAATGTACATTTATATTAAAGTTGGAAAGGAAAATGGAAAAGAAATTATTAAAGATATTTCATTTCAAACCTTCGGATGTGCTGCTGCGATAGCTACTTCTTCTATGATAACAGAATTAGCTAAAGGTAAAACGCTTGATGAAGCAATAAAAATAACAAGAAAGGATGTAGCAGACGCTTTAGATGGCTTGCCCCCTATAAAAATGCATTGTAGCAATCTGGCTGCAGACGGCTTGCGAACAGCTATAGAAAACTATAGAAAAAAACACAAAAGGAGTGAAAAATAAAATCTTATTAAATTGGCACTTTACTTTCTCATTCATGAAAGTATGGCTAACTTGCTAGTTTTGTGAATAGTATTTTAATTTACGCAATGTAAAACAATTCTATCTTATTTAATCTTGTTGTAAAAATTTTACATTGATAATTTTTTAGTTACTTATTTTATAGAATAGTAACATTTAAGTATATATAGCTGCATCTATACTTAAAAATATTTAATTCTTAAAAAAATTTTTATAAATTGAGATGGTGATAAAATGATATTACAAGTAGAAGAATTCCACATGATGGATTGGTGGATTGGAATTTTTGGTCCCTTTTGGTGGATTTTCATGATATTGGGATGGGCTATATACATTTCCGTTAGTATCTTGCTTGCTTATTACGTACATAAAGATGCTATTAAAAGAAACATTGTTAATTCAGAAATTTGGTTGATAATCGTGCTAATTTTTAATGTATTAGGCTATTTAATCTACATTCTAGTTCGAAATAATTATAATTCCACTAATCGCTAAATAATAATTTAAAATTTTTTTTAATAATTTTTTTAAAAATCTGAAAAGGTAATTAAAATATCTCAACTATTACTATGGTGTTTTGCATATTTTTCATTAAATCTTATAATTCTTGGCTTTTAAGATTATCTTTATATGCTTTAGCACAATGTTTGCAACAAAAGTGCATCTCTTTTCCTTCTATTGTTTCAGTATAATAATTATCATATAATCTCACACCACAACTAGCACATACTTTAAGTTTTGATTCAATAGCCGCTTCGATTAAGTTATTAAATCTTGAGAATATGCGATTAATAAACTTTTCACCTGATGGTGTTATTGAAAATCCTTTCTTACGGTTAGATTTTGGATCGATAACCTCCTTAACATAACCTCTATTTTTGAGATTTTTTAAAAAATCGTACACGTATGTAGGGCTAGATGTTTTCCCTAAATCAGATTCTAACCTTTTTAAGATATAATATCCTGAGATTAACTCCTTTGATTTTAACAAAACTAGAATATAAAATTTCGTTAAATTCTTAATTTCTAATGGTTCTTTTTCATTCATTTTTAAAACTAAATTAATTTGATTACTAAGAGAATAAAGTGAGAAACTTTATTTATATGTATTTATTTTATAATATTAATATTTAAATATATACTCTAATATATATAAAGTAATGAAGGTTTTCAAAATTTTAAAATTAAAAAATATAAGTCAATTCTTTTTGATGCTAATAAGAGATTTAACGTTAACTCGAAGAATTCTCTTTTATTTTGACTTAAATTATCAAATAAATCAAATTTTATGGTAGACAGGTGATTTAATGGAAGAAAAAAGCAAGGAAAAGGTTAAGATAAAACTAGGAGGAATGACTTGTGCTTCGTGTGCTTTAAAAATTGAAACAAAATTAAAGACTTTACAAGGTGTTGCTCAATCAGTTGTTAATTTTGCTAATGAAGAAGCTACTGTCGAATATGATCCTACTGTTATTGACTATAATGAATTTGATAAAGCAATTAGAGATTTGGGTTATAAAGCCTCTCTTGCTAAAATCGATTTAAAAGTAGCAGAAGTCATTTCAGGAAAAGAATTTAATGAACTAATTGATAAGATTAAAAAAATCCCTGGAGTTTATGATGTAAGAGGAAATTTAAATGCTCTAAAGCTTTTCATCGAATTTAATGAATTCAAAATAGATGAAAATAGATTATTTGCTGAAATTAAAAAATTAGGTTATAAGATTGATAAAACAGCAAGTGCAATTGATAAAGAAATAGAACAACATAAGAAAGAAATGAAATATCGATTAAGGATACTGATTGCTTCATTGATATTTTCTCTTATTATTGCTCCCATTAACTGGTTTGCTCCAGCTTCATTTGAAAGAAATTTGATCTTAGCTATTCTAGCCATCATCAACTATCTCTTTGCTGGCACTTTTTTCTTGATTGGGGCTTATAAATCATTAAAAAATAAATCAGCAAATATGGATGTCCTTGTAGCTTTAGGGACTACAACAGCTTTAGTATATTCTCTTCTAACAACTTTTTTCATTTCTGGGGATGTTTTCTACGAAGCAATGAGCTTAATACTCACGTTCTTATTAATTGGCAAGTATTTTGAGCATAAAACCAAGGGACAGACATCCGAAGCAATTAAAAAGCTCATAGGATTGCAACCTAAAACTGCTACACTACTAAAAGAAGGTAAAGAAATAGAAATTCCAATTGAGGAAATTGAAGTTGGAGATGTCTTAGTAGTAAGACCTGGAGAAAAAATTCCTGTAGATGGTAAAGTGATAAAAGGAAAGACCAAGATAGATGAATCCATGATTACTGGAGAAAGTAAATATGTAAAAAAGACCATAGGAAGTGAAGTAATAGGTGCAACTGTAAATCAAACTGGACTAATTCACATGGTTGCTGAAAAAGTTGGAAAAGATACTTTACTATTCCAGATTATTGATTTTGTAAAAGAAGCGCAAAGTAAGAAAGGAGCCAAACAACAATTAGCCGATAAAGTGAGCAATTATTTTGTTCCAATTGTCGTGTTGGTCGCTACTGGTGCATTTTTATATTGGTATCTTATTGCTGGTATGGGCTTGGAATTATCATTACTAGTGTTTACATCAATAGTCGTTATTTCTTGTCCTTGTGCTCTTGGTCTTGCCATCCCCACAGCAGTAATGGTAGGAACTGGAAAGGGTGCGGAAAATGGTTTACTTATTAAGGGAGGCGATTCTTTAGAGGCAATAAGTAAAATTAACACCATTGTTTTTGATAAAACTGGTACATTAACAGTTGGAAAACCAAAGGTTTCAATCATAATTTCAGAAAAAGAGTTATCTGGTACAGGTTTTACCGAAGAAGAACTACTTTATTATGCTGGAAGCGCAGAATTAGGTTCGGAACACACACTTGGAAAGGCTATTATTGAAGAAGCTAATCAAAGAGGTTTAAAATTAAACAGTCCTACTAATTTTAATGCCATTCCGGGAAAAGGAATACATTGTTTCGTTGATGATAAGGAAGTATTAATTGGTAATGATAGATTGATGAGCGAAAAAGACATAGACATCAATCATTTCGAAAATAAGTATCTCGAACTCCAACAACAAGGCATCACATCTATATTCATTAGCATTAATGGAAAAGTGAAGGGAATAATTGGTATTTCTGATAAAATTAAAGATCAGGCACCATATGCATTAGAAAAATTGCGAGAAATGGGTTTAGAGATTTACATGATTACAGGAGATAATAAACAAATTGCTTTGAACATTGGAAGGCAATTAAATATTGATGAAAGTCATATTTTAGCAGAAGTCTTACCAAATGAAAAGGCATATACCATCGAAAAATTGCAAAAGTCAGATGATAAAAAGATTGTAGGAATGGTTGGTGATGGTATAAATGACGCACCAGCACTAGCGCAAGCAGATGTAGGGATCGCAATTGGTTCAGGAACAGACGTGGCAATAGAAACAGCAGATATAGTTTTAATGCGAGGAGATCTAAGAAATGTTGTTGCAGCCATCAAGTTATCTAAAAAGACTTATAAAAAGATGATAACAAACTTGTTTTGGGCATTCATTTATAACATTATTGGAATTCCACTCGCAGCAGGAGTTTTATATTACATCACCGGATTCTTTTTGCCACCATATTTAGCGGCAGTATTTATGGCAACAAGTTCAGTTTCAGTGGTAGTTAATGCATTATTTTTAAAGAGATATGATCCTAGAACACCTCAACAAATCGAAGAAGAAAGATTATTAATCACTCGTGAAAAAGTAATTGATCCTGTTTGTGGAATGGAAATAGATCCTGGAAAAGCTTTAGATTTTGAATACAAAGGTAAGATCTATTATTTCTGTAGTTCTAATTGCGAGAGTCATTTTAAAAAAGATCCTGAGAAGTTTAAGAATTATGACAACACAGATCCGAAATTAATGCTAATGATGGAATCAGATAAATTTTTAGATGAAAATCAAAAAGAAGTTAGAGAAAATATATCCGTAAAGGAGGTTGAAAATAATATGGGAAAATTAAAATGCGTGGAATGTGGTTTTGAGCAAGATATACCAATGCATTGTGGAAAACCAATGCATAAAGAGGGAGATCAATTAGTTTGCTGGATGGGTGCTTCTTGTGGTTCCCAACCAATACCCACGCATCATGGAAAACCAATGGAAATTGTTAAATAATTCTCTTATTTTAATTTAATTTTTTTTTATTTTTTTTCTTAAGAATATTGTATAAATATGCAACAATACAAAAATCAGAAGTCCTATAGACGTGATAATAGTGGCTACCATGAATGATATTTGATATGAAAAGACTTCTGAATAATTCATTATTGTTATTAAATAATCTATTAATGGGCCACTAATAATGGTGGAAGCCAATCCCCACGATAAGAAAAAAGTGGCATTATATATCCCAAAAAAGCGGGCTCTAAACTTGGGTGGAATTAAATCAGATGCTAACGCATATGAAGATGCATAAATAATAACTTCTGAAGTTCCCATTAAGAAACTTCCTACAAATATTAATGATAAGTAAAAAGCGGTTGCAGTAATTATCAATGCAATTATACCTAAAGAAATGCCAAAAATTAAAGATTTTGAATGACCAAACTTTTTACTGAGCAATCCTGCAAACATTCCTATTATAAGTACTGCAAATGAACGTGCATTGGCAATAAAACTGAGTGTTAAACTATCCACGTTAAAACCAGAATCCAAGACTAAAAATTGAGAATAAGTAGTAGCGATTGAATTTCTGCCAAAATTTATAAAAATCAATGATAGAATGAACATGAAAAAAATGAACCTAAACCTTTCAGAAACGTTGTTATCAGTGTTAAAATTAACATTTTTAGCATTTTTAGCATAAATAATACCTCCTTCTGGAGTAAAAAACATTGGAATGGTGGAAAGAAACATTATGCTAGATGCTATAAAGAAAAGATCTCCATTTCTAAATCCGTAACCATTATCATAAAGAATTCCTCCAAAAAAAATGCCAATCATTCGTCCCAATCCTCCAATACTCGTTAATCGCCCCATTATTTTACTTCTATCCAATGAGGGATATAAATCACTAATCAATGCACTCCATCCAATATTGGACATTGACCAAAAAATTTCAACACAAGACAACCCTATAATTATGACATATCCTGCTAAATAATAATCTGTAAATGAATGATGTATTAACCAAACTAATATGGTGCCAATTCCTGCAATAATTTCTCCAGAAATTATGAAAGTTCTTCTTTTCTGGAATTTATCACTTAATGGGCCCCATACAAAGTTCTGAAATATTACGCTCATTATCATGGGGAGTGTGGCGTATAAGGTAGTTTCTGTAACTGATAAGTTTAAAAAATTTCGTAAATAAATGGATAAATAAGTATAGAACAAACCTCTTCTAAACATTGCGAGAATTTGAAATGATGATAGTCCAAAAAAAGGATTTTTCATTCTAATTCTTTATAACTAGATTTGTTTCGTTAGAAATATGAATGAAATCATTTATATTTAATTAATTCAGAGTTCTATATCTTTTCGTGGAAAAATAGCAAAAATTTCATTAATATTTTTACCATCTCTTATTTTCTGAATAGTTTCTTTAAACTTGGGATAATAATTTTCGATTATTGCGTAAATATTTCTCCAAGATTCTTGCATTTCACCTTTTCTTGAAAATGAATTCCTTATTTGCTTAAAGAAGTTTCTATTCTTTTTGGTTTTTAGATACTTTAGAAATAATTTTAAGATTAACTTTTGAATTTCTCTATACTCTTTGGGCCGAAAACTTTTTAACGAATTGTTTAATCTTTCATCAGAAAGGGGAAAAAAATAAATTCTCTTGTCTTCAGGCAGTTGGGGATTTGGAATTAATTCGAATTCTAAATCAGTTTTACTAATATATTCTAAAATAGGAAACAATTCTCCAGGAGAAATTCTTGTTTCTTCTTGAATCTTCAAGGCAATTTCTGAAATTGAGTAATGAAAATCGGGAAATTTTTCAATATCTTCAATCCTTCTAATGTATTCTTTCCTTAATATTTCCATTATCTTCAGTTTTAATGATTCAGGAATTCCTTTTTTCTTGAATGTTATTTTTGAGGTTATATTTTTCTTAGTTTCATCATCGAGTTCTTTTTGTTTTTTATCTAAATTTTGTATTAGAGATGAAAAAAATTGCATGGAAGGACTGTCTTTTTCATTATCTAATCGTGTTTTAAGAAGTTCTTGTTCTTTTTTAGACATCGCTTCTACTAACTTTTCACTTAAGAATTTTTTTACCTTTTTATCTGCAATTTCTTTCTTTTCAAATCTTTCGGTAATAGATAAAAATTCGATATATATTTTTTCAACATTGTTTTCTCTTTTCTTGATTAACATCAAATTAATATCCTTGGTCGATAATTCCTTTATTAGAGAATAAATTTTCTTTTTGGGCAATTTTGTCGCCCTTATAAGATCTCTTTCTAAAATTTCTACGGGAAAAGGTTCACCTCTTCTGATATATTCACTTTTTATCATTTTATAGATCTTATTCATTGCTTTTTCTTCCTTGCTTACGGTTTCTTTTAACATTCTAATGAACATGGATGTTTCATGTGGCTTTAGGTAATAAATTAATATTGTTACCCCGAGAAATATTATCATTAATACTGAGATGATATATTTATTTGCCATGAAGATATTTCCTATTAGCGTGATCTCTTGATTCGAAACCTGTGTTTGAAGAGCAAATCTTGATAATGTTTGCGCCAAAACACATCCTAAAATCAATAAAATTAAGCCATCTCTTTTAAAGATTAATAATTGCCATCCCAAGCTTCTTCCTAATTTTTTTACTATTCTATAAAGGAAATACATTGAAATTATGAATTCAAAAATGAATATTGAGGTAACTGTGGTGCTTGTAGCTCCAACCGTGCTCTTAATTGCATCTACAGTATTTTTATGTAAAATGAAATAAATGGAAATTTGCAAGATTTGAAAAAAGAAAATGAAAAGAATTATGAAAGAAAAAGTGAAGTTATCATATAAACCAGCTCTTTTGGTTTCTGCTTTTCTTCTGGTGAAAATGAATTCTAGCAAAATAAACAGTAATGCGAGAATTAAACTACAGTAGATTAATGGCATGATAACACGCATCTGAAAGGTATAAATCATTGTTGCTTTTTCGGGAATGAAAGTTCCAAAAAAATCTAATGAAATAAATACTAACAAGCTTCTATACAATAAAGCAATAAATACCAATAATCCTAAAATGAAATATGGCGTTATAAAAACAATAAAATTTCTTACTATTGAATATTTTGAAATAAATTTTGATTCAATTTTAGTGGCAAATCTTCTTGAATAAATATAAAACCTCGTGCTGAGCAATATGAGCCAAATTGTGGATAAAAATAATAATATGCTTATGAAATTAATACCAATATAAAGCAAATAAGAAAATAAATAATAATAACAAAAAAGGATGCCAATATAAAGAATTATTTGTTTCAATATCGTTCCTTTTTCAAAGATAAAAATTCTTACTTTATCATGGCGGTATAGGACTGAAAGAGTTAGAAATAATACTATTAACGATATACCAAAAGAATAAGAATTTCCAAAAGTCAAGATATTTATAATAAAGTTATCTGGGAAATTTAATGCTGTTAAAAAGATAAATGAATAAAACAAGAATAATCCATATATTAAAAAAAATTTCTTTTCAAAAGCATAAGATTTAGGAGGCTCTTTTCCTTCGTAATAGATTTCTCTCACAAATATTTTTCGATATACATAACGCATTAAATTACTAATCTTATGCGTTGATAATTTTTTACTCATCATATTGGACAATGAATTCTTTGTATAAATTTTTTCCTTATCAACTAAAAAAATTAAGATTTTTCATAATAATCAAGAGTAAAATAATTTATGTTTTAAAACATCGAAATTAAAAGAGTACTATTGTAAAGCTTAAAAATATTATTTAATAATTATAATATAATGGAGGATCAAACCGATAAAGAACGAATTATCAGCTTGGTAAAACAAGCAATTGAAATGTTATGTGAAAAGAACCTCTCCAGTGTCGTGATTTTATCATCATATAAGATTAATTCTGTCTTGAGAGAACACTATGGAATTGATATTAGAGTAGATAGAATAGGAAGGATTTTGAGCAATTTAGCAAAAAGAAACAAGCTCAAGAGATTAAGCACGAATATCCCAAAATATCAATTACCAGTCTCGAATTTATCTACTTTGGAATTTTAAAAATTAGTAAAAAATCTTAAAAATTTAAATTTTAATCATTTATCTTAATTGCCTGAATTCAGACGCTATTTTTTGGAGGCGATCAATCAATTCTTTTGTATTAGTACTTTTTTCAACTACTTGATTAAATTTTTCATCCAAATCATTGATTAATTTTATTAAATTATCTTCTGTAGAGTTAAAATTTGTTGATAAAGAATCTAAGATAACTTCATGAAATTCTTTAACTTTATTTTCGCAGGCTTTAACTTGTTCTCCATTAGAATTAATCTCTCCTTCAAGATTTCGAATTTTTTCACTGTTTTGATTGATCTTGGAAGAAATTGCATCTAAAATTCTCTCAAAGGTATTTGAAATTTTATCAAATTGACTGTTTATATCATCATTAATTTTCAAAAGCAAGGATTCTAATTCTGATTCAATGAACTTCCTATAATTTTCTTGTTCTTTCAGACTATTATCTAAAGATTCTGAAATGCTAGAAACAAAAACATTTGAAATTTCATTGAATTTTTTTTCAAAATAATTTTGTAATCCCTCTAATCCATTATTTATCGTGGTTTTTAATTGGTTTATTGAACTTTTAAGATATCTACTCCCCTTAATACTCCCCTCTTCAACATCTATTAACCATTGTTCTAATTGTTTATTAAATGGTTGAGCAAAAGAATTTACAAGAGCCATGGTACCATCTGTTATCCCCTTACTCAAAGATTGAATTTTATTTTCAATTTCTACGATATCTTGTTCAACCATTTCCTTTTTTTGTAAGGGAATCTCCTGTAAATCACCCTGAGATGGTTTTACATGTTCTCCATATTCATGGATAAGAATTTGATCTTTTCTTTGAATGCTCTCTACTAAATGTTGAACCCATTTAAAAAATTCTAAAGTTTTAGGAGGTTCTAATTGACAATTAATCTCAATTAATTCATCATGCTTGTTATGATCTTTAAATCGATATGCTTGAAAGGAAAATATGCTCTTTTTTTCAACTTTAATGGGATCAAAAGTTAAACAAAAAGCATTTGGAAAATTATCATTTTGGAAATATCTATGTATTTGAATATCTGCTGATGTAAGTTTCAAATCATATTTTGGGTGCGATATATACCAACCAATGATCCGTAATGATTCATTAGAATGTTCCATTTTAATTTTATCTAAAAGAGCTTCCAATTCTCTTGAAAGACCTAATTCAATATAGTCGCCATGGGTCAATGGAATACATTCTTTCACGATCAATACATTCTTCTCATTATTTTCTTGTTCTCCTAAACAAACTCCCATTGCTTCTACGGGGGTTTCTAAAAAAGAATTTCCAAATCTTAGAATGTGAAAGATCATTTTCTTAAATGCTTCTGGCTTTATTATTATTTTATCCAAACTCTTTGTTGTTAGGCCTTTCTCTTTACTTTCATTAACTTGATCTTCTAAATTATTTTCCATTTAATCGACCTCCTTTTCGAATTTCTTAATTTTTTGGCTAAGATTTTCATTTTCCTTTTTCAATTCCTTGATTTTAGCGATTAATTCTTCTCTTTCTTCTTCTAATGATTTAATCTTATTAAAAATAGGTTCCTTAGTGCTCTCGATGATTAAAACAATAGCCTTAAGATCTTCAAATAATTTTCTCGTTTCTACATCAAATGCTTGTATTTCTTTATCAATTTTATTGAAATATTTTGAAATATTTTGAACAAATTTATCACTGATTTTCGAAAAATCCTCTTGAATTTGAGATTTGACCCTTTCAAGTTCTTTGGTTAATTCTTGGAGGTTAGAACGGTTATTTTTGAGTAATTCAGAAACTTTTTCAAGATTATCGTTGTTATTATTGAATAGATTTAAAGATTCTTCAAATTTTTTAAAAAAATCATCTAATTTTTCTTCAAGTTTTTTGCTAAACGATTCCTTTAACAGATTTTTTAATTTATTAGAAAAATCTACGATATAATTCTTTGAATTATCTATTTTTTCATTGTAAACGTCAAGTTTATCACTGATATAAAAATCTAAACTGTTCATTTTATCATGCAAGGAATAATTAAAGTTTTTTTGGATCTCCATCATGCTTTTACTTAAATTCAATTTTAATTGTACTAAATCTTCTCGTATATTCATGTTATTAATAAATACATTCTTCAATAACTTCTGGCTCCAGTTATTTAATAAGTCCATGAATGGATCTAATGAGTGCTTTAAGAATAGCGAAAATCCTTCTTGAAAAGATTTGATGATTGCTGTAGCAGAGAACTCTGGTTTTTTAACCATCAAATCTTCTTTTTTTGGGATGTACAAATCTTCAAAAAAATCAGTTGTTTCATTCAATTCTAAAATAGGAGCTTCCCCAGTATAAAGGTTCTGAATTAATTCAATTATTTTATTATAGAAATCAACATTATCAGGAGGTTCAACAATAGCTTTAACTTTATGATATCCTGACCCCCTGCTCTTTGTTGGATCATCTAGTCTAAATGCTCTAAACCCAGGATCTCCAGGGGTTTCTAACAAATTATGATCAAAAACTAAGCCAATACCACTTGGATTTTTGGCTTGCCAAAACAATTGGTTTTGCACGTCCGTGCCACTAAAGAAAGGCGTTAAATTGGGATGGCTATGATACCAACCACAACTAAACCATCCTTCATGACCGTGTTCTTCAAATACTTTATTATCTATTTCTGCAAAAGCCCCCAATTGTTCTGGAGAATATCTCACCTCTATTGCTCCTCCATGTGATACCGGAATGGCATCTTCAATTATAAGAAATTTTTTTCCATCTTTTTCATCAATATGTCCGATTAATCCTCCCATTACTTCTTTACATTGTGTAGGATCTTTGACTTTAGATCCAAATCGAAGTACATGAACGAGCATCTTGTAATAAGCTAGCGGTTTTACGATTACGGGTATATCTTCAGTATTCTTTGGCATAAAAAATTCACTTTTTCTTGTTAATTTTTTACTTTTAATTATTAATTCTTTAAATCTTTTAAATCTTTAAATAAAATCTCATTTTCATTATAGATATTAATAGTAGGATTCTTTTTTAAAGCTGTACTTATTAAGGATGAAAATTAATCTTAACAGATCTCCAAACTAATCATATCAATATTGCTTTGAACATTTTTTTATTAATTTTTAACCTTAATGAGGAATAAGAACAAAGAATTTACTAATTTACATATTAATTTAAAAAATTTCTTAAAAAATGATTAAACTCATTTAAAAATAGAATAAACAAAATAGAAAATTAAAATGGTAGAGGTTTACCGCAATATGGGCAGAATTTCCAATTCAAATCTTTTCCACATGAAGGGCAAACTCTTGAATCAGTAGAAGGAGGTTCATATCCAGGTATTGGAGGTAATTCTCGAGTAGGTCTTATAATTTTAACAGGTTTAGAAGGATGGGAGTGCGATACTGGAGTTGAGGAAGATGTAGTTCCAACTACTTCTTCTTTTTTTGCCATCAATCTTTCTTTAAAGGCTTGACGCAAGTCTTCTTTACTCGTCATTCCTTCCTCTTTAACCCAACCAGAAACTTTTGGACGTTTCAATTCACTTTCAGGTACTTTTTCCAATACAACTTTTTTAGTTTCTGAGATTGGTGCCATGACCTTCTTTTGTTCCTTATTTTGAATTGCTTGCTTAATTAATGCTTGAGTTGTTTTCATTACTTGATGTGGATTAATGTTTGGGATTGCAACAGTTCTTAAAACCCATCCAACAATCATATTTTGATTGGGGAATCCGGACGATGTAATATCTTCATCTTTATACACATACGAATCGATTACATTATTACCTTTTAATAATCTTGAAGCCCATTTACCATTTATAAGACCTAATTGGAGTCTATATGATGTCCCAGCAATTCCTAATTGGCTCGAGAGAGGCTCAAATCCTTTTTCTGACATGATAATCCGTTATTTTTTCAATTAAAATATTTAATTTTATTCTGTATATTATATGTAAAAATTTTAATTTAAATTATGTCATGTTTCTAAAAAAAAATACATAAATAACCTAAGTTTTATGTAATAAATTAAGAAAATTAATAATTAAAGTTTCTTTCATGACAGTTATCATACCAAAAAAAGCATATTTAACTATTGTAGCAGCAAGCGTTAGATTTGCCAATCAGAAAATTCCTAGAGATGATTGGTTGGAAGTTAGCGGAATATTTATAGGAAAAAACGAGGGAAATGATGTGATAATCTCGAAAGCTTATCCCATCATGCATCAAGAATTAGATAAAGATGCAGTTATCGATCAATATAAGTGGAGCGATGAAGACATGATAGTTGCATCTGAGATTGAATTAGAAGCTTATGAAAGAAATGAATTCATTGTCGGATGGTGGCATAGTCATCCAGGTTTTAAAGTAATGATGAGTCATATAGATATTAAAACAACTCTTTCATATCAACAACACAATCCATTAGCAATTTCTTTAGTATTTAACCCTGAAAGATTATTACGTCAAATAGAATTACCCAATAAAAAAGGAGATCCTGTAAAGCAGTTAAAGAACGATCCTGGATTTAAAATTTTTAGATTAGATGATGTCTCCAAAGGAATTCAAGCATCATATCATGAAGTAGATTATAAGATTGAAGGGTATGACAGTTTAGACCAATTAGTAAAACTTACTCAAAAATTTATTATTGACATTACGAATTTCTTTCCAAAAGATAATATCTATGAAGTTTATGAGAGCTTTATTGATGAAAGAATCAATAAATTAGAATCCATTCTGTTAGGTACTGAAGAATATCTAAAAACTTTAGCCCGAACGGGCGAATCACACAGAATTTCTGAAGTATTAGATAATCAAGTAAAAGAAATCAGAAAATATGTTGCTGAAACTTATATTAAAATCGAAAATATCAGAGAGTTCATGGATTACTTGGAATACAAGGAGAGAGATGCAGTCATTCCTAAGGTAAACGAAATATTGTTGAGATGGGACGAAACCATATCAACATTAGATGAAAAAATTGAGAATTTAAAGAAAGTCGTTTAAAGTATCGTATTTTATTTTTATCCACTCATTTTTAATTACCTACTTGTAATCCGTGTAAAAAAAGGAAAATCTTTATTTTACTTGGACATTTTTTTATTTAAACGATTATTTAAGTAAAAGATTATAAAAGAATTATTAAAGAGTTCGATTTACACGATGAAAAAAATAAATTTTCCTTTTACAGCAATATTAGGTCAAGATAAAATGAAATTGGGGCTCATTCTCAACATCATAGACCCCCAAATAGGAGGCATCTTATTAACGGGACAACAAGGAACGGGCAAATCTACTGCGGTTCGTTCTTTGGTCGATGTGATGCCAAAAATTGAAGTTGTTAAAGGATGCACTTTTTCTTGTGATCCAAAATCAGATTTAGAAGATTTATGTGAAGAATGTAGAGAAAAGAAAAAAAATAATAATTTAGAAATAATAACAAGAAAAATGCGAATTGTAAACCTTCCTTTAGGAGTTACTGAAGATATGGTCTGTGGTTCATTATCCATAGATAAGGTAATTAGTGAAGGGATCAAGAGCTTGCATCCTGGACTATTAGCAAAAGCAAATAGGGGAATACTCTATGTGGATGAAATAAATTTATTACAAGATCATATTGTCGATGTTCTTTTAGATGCTGCTGCTTCTGGGGTAAATATTATAGAAAGAGAGGGGATTTCTGTATCACATCCTTCTCGTTTTGTTTTAGTAGGGAGCATGAATCCAGAGGAAGGTGATCTTAGGCCTCAAATAGCTGATCGCCTTGGATTAGAAGTAAAAATCGAAGCTCCTCGTGATCCTAAATTGAGAGCAGAAATTACAAAACGAGTTATTGAATTCAATGATAATCCAAAAGAATTCATTAAAAGATTTGAAAAGGAGCAAGAAATATTAAGAGATAAAATAGTTCGAGCTAGACAAATTTTAAAACAAGTAGAGATTCCCGCAACGGTTTATGAATTTGTATCAATGATTGTAAATGAGTTAGGAATCTTTTCTCAGCGCGCAGATATTACTTTTATTAGATGTGCCCGGGCTCATGCTGCATTTAATGGGAGAACTCACATAGAGGAAGAAGACTTGAATGTTGCTTTAGATTTAGTTTTTGAACACCGCATCCAATCACTCCATTATGAAATGACTCCAGAAGAAATTAAAGGAAAGATCACGGAAGTATATGGAAAAATTCAGAAAGCATATGAAGATCCTAAAGCATATCAACCAAATAGGGAAACTGAAGGTCCAATGAAATATGATGATACGCCTCAAAAAGAATTTAAAAGGCAATCAATAGATCCCAAGAAAGTATCGATCCCAGAAACTAAAGAACAAAAATTGCCCCCTCCTAAATATCCTGATAACAAAAAGAGAACTCCCGAACCAGCTGGAGGATGGAAAGTTAAAGACATCCCTCGTGAGGAAATTGATTTTAATTTCTTTAAAAACAACCTTAACACGGCGATGCCTTTAATTTACAAGATGGAAAAAAAGATGACTTCAATTTTAGACAATATTAGAAAGGATAGGAAAGTTTCTGATTATGGTGGAAGGGGAATTGGGAGAAGAATAAAAATCGCTTCAAGCCAAAAAGGAAGATATGTTTCTTATAGAGCGCCATTAAATCGTCCAAAAAGCTTAGCTTTAGATGCAACAATAAGAAATTTTTTGAAAAATACAATCTACAATCGAACAGATTTAAAGTTTCCATTAAAATTTGATAAATATGATTTAATGGATAAAATCTATGAATACAGGGCTCCATTAGTTCTATTTTTCGTGTTAGACAGCTCGGCATCAATGTACTATGTCATAAAGCAGATGACGGATGTAATAATGTCTTTACAAAAAGAAGGTTATAGAAAAAAAGATAAAATCAGCTTGATAATCTTTAGAGGTAAGGAAGCAATAGTTTTGCAGAAGCCTACAGTTAATTTTAAGAGTGCCATAGGAAAACTTAAGAAAATTGAAGGGAGATCATACACACCAATGGCTGCGGCATTAAAAAAATGCATGAAACTGATTGAAGCTGAAAAACTTAAAAATAGAAATGTTATTCCAGTTATTTTCATATGTTCTGATTGTGGTGCTAATATTTCTGTAAAATATCCAGATCTAATAGCTCAAGTTCAAAGTGATTATAAATTAATCATCAATGAATTAAAAGAGTTGACAAAATCTCTAAATAAAAAGGGAGTTCATATAGTTGTTCTTGAACCAAAGAAAAGCTATGCTACAAGGGCTCTCGGTGTAAACACATTTGCGGCTGATCAAATTAAAAAGAATTTTAAAACTTATGCTAAAGCTGAAATTTTTCAATTTGATAGATATAACCCTAAAAGTTTAATACTTGAATTAAAAAAGATCTTATAAAAGATCTATTTACTTTGTTTTTCACGCGATTTTTTAAAAATGAGTGATAAAAAATCAATTTTGGTCTTGGGTTTTAACACGCGTCCATTAGCATTTTCATTAAAGCAATCAGGATTTGATGTTTACGTGGTTGATTTTTTTGGAGATATTGACTTATTTCCTTACGTGAAGGATTCAATCATCATTACAGAAAGATTAAATTCCAATTATGAAGCTCTTAAAGAGGATTTTGACATTTATCTCATTAACTTCGGTTTAGAAATGCTTAAAAAATACCCTAATATAGATTATTTCCTTATTGGGAGTGGATTAGACGATGCAATCAATGAAAGAAGAGTTTTTGAAGAAAAAATTAATGAATTAGGTCTTAAAATAAAAAATATAAACAATGATCTAAAAATAATTGAAAAGGCAAGAGACATAAATCTTATCCATAAAATCTTAAAAGAGAATGATTTTCCAGTACCATTAACATGCAACTTAGAAAACGTGGATGATTTATCCTTTGATTTTACCTTTCCAATCATTCTAAAAAAGAAACATAGTTCTGGAGGCATTAGTATTAAGAAAATAAAAAATAGGACCGAATTAAAGGAAGAAAAATGGAAAATGATTAAGAATAAGATAAATTTAAGTGATTGGTTAGTCCAAGAATATATCGAGGGAATTCCTGTTAGTTGTACTTTCATTTCAAATGGTATCAAATCAGAAATAATTTCGATTAATCAACAATTAATTGGAGAAAAAGTTTCAAACCCTCCTTCTAACTTTTTTTACTGTGGAAATGTAGTACCTGCAAAAATTTCAAAAAAAGATAAAGATTTAATTACCAAAATATCATTAAGATTAGCTTCTGAATTAGGATTGAAAGGTATAAACGGGATAGACTATGTTTTAAGAGATCATGATCCTTTTTTTATGGAAATTAATCCTCGAATTCCAGGATCAATAAGAGCATCTGAGTGTAGCTTGAATATAAATTTATTAGATCTACACGTAAAAAGTTTTGAAACTTTTAAATGGAAAAACATAGTTAATCATCTAAAATCAATTTCTAAAATTGAATATGCAACTAAATTAATCATGTATGCTTCCAAAGACTTAAATGAGCTCCAATTAGAACAAATTAATAATTTAAAAAATGTACACGACAAAACACTTCCGCAAAAAGGAGCTAAAAAGGGGGATCCTGTTTGTACTATTTTAAACGTGGATGATGATCATGATAGTTCATATAAGGGAGCTTTAAAAATAGCAAATAAAATCAATTTGATAATGAATGAGTCCTCATACTAAAATTGATTTTATTTTCGCTACATAACTACCTAATTTTCTCTCATCTGCCTCTGGAACTGCTATTGCCAAAATTCTGTTATTATCTAGTTTATGTATTATAATTGAACCGTTTTCCCCTCCAATAATTGAATATTCAAGTTCTTCATCTAGTAAAACAGCAGCTAAGTTGTAGATAGCAGATATCATTGCCGACAATATTGGTTCTGGCATGGTTGCTTGTACTTTAATAGGCAAACCTTCTTTAGTGATAATGGCTATTACTAAAGCGTTTGGAATTGCCCTTTTTAATGCAACAAAAATCTCTTCCTTAATTAAATCAGAGGTTTCTACGATTGCTGATAATTGAATAGCTAGATTTTTTAATGAATTGATGTAAGAATCTAAACCTTCAAGTTCCGCAAGTTCTCTATTAAGATAAGCGATTAAAGTTATATTTTCTGTAAGAATGGAAAGAATTAGGTTGTTCTTACCAGTTACTAAATTATAAGAAATTTGTTGATTTAATGAATCTAAGAGAATTTTAGAAGATAAAAATATTAGGCTGCTACTGGCTGCTGATATTTCAGTTTTTGTTAATTTAATATTTCCTTTAAAAATACTTGCTAAATGGGTGCCTCCATGTGTCGATACAGTAATCCCTAAAATTCCTGAATTGGTCTCTAACTTTTTAGATATAAGATTCTTGAGATCATCTTCTAATCGAGTAATATTCTTTTCTGGCACCATGAAAATAATATAGTCTTTATTGATTTTAAAATTAATGTCCTAAGCAAGAAATATGATAAATGAGTTTTGGTCCTTAGTTTATCGGTTATAACATTTTTATAAAATTAGATGATAGTATTTCTTGGTATTTAGAGATTAAACATTAAACTATATCTATATTAATCATGTATAAAAGGACATGAAGTAAAAAAAAGAATTATAAACATGTAGTACTATATTTATTCATAAATCTCTTATATATAAGATACTTTATCGAATGCTATTAAGGAAATCAAAATGAGTCAAGATAATAATCCCGAAGCATCATTAAGAGCAAAATTGGAAATGAAGGAAAAGCAACTCATTGATTTTCAAGAAGAACTTAAGGAAAAAAATGATTATATTGAATTATTAAAAAAGTCTTTAGAGAAATTTGAAGATAAAGTGAAACAGATAAAGTTTTTTGACGAGCAATTGAAAGTAAAGGATGACCTCATAAATAATCTTCAAAATTCTTTAAAATTAAAGGATGATCAAATTAATACACTAAAAGATTCTCTAAAATTAAAAGATGAGCAAATTGAAACGCTTGAAAATTCTCTTTCAATAAAAGAAGAAAAAATAGAAACTCTTGAAAAAACAATAAAACTCAAGGAGGAAAAAATTAAGCAACTTGAAGAATCGACCATAGACAAGGATTTATTTGAAGAAAAAGATGAAGAAATTAAAAAATTAAAGGAAAAATTAGAAATATTAAAAGAAGAATTAGAAAAAGCAGATGAAGATTTAGAAGCATTAGAAAAAGAAAATGAAGTTCTAAGAAATCAACTAGCCGCAGCATCGGGAGCAAAAATTATTGATTGGACGAATGTGGAAATACCTAAATCGTTAATTCTTGAAAAAATGCGTGAAATCCTTAACGAAGCCGTACACAATGTCACGATTGCCGTTCCGGATATAAAAGATTTACAAGAATTACACTTATATGACTTGAGATCTTCTGTAAGCATGAAAGTTTCTTGCTCTCTAAATCCTGGTTTAGAAGAAGATGCAGAATTATTAGAGGAATTGGAGAGTTTGGATAATATCTCCATTAGATTGTATGAAGGACAAGATAGGTACTTGATTGAGAGAGATGGAGAGGAATTAATGTTCGCAATAATTGGTAATGAAGAAAATAACCATTTAGTATTACATACTCGGGATCCCAAGCATTTAAAACTACTAAGATCTTTAGTTATGGAAAGCTGGCTCAGATCTAGGAAAATTGAATGAGTAATTCTTCGTCTCAATATTTTATTATAAATAATTTCATCATGAAATCATGAAAAAATTGTTTTTAACCATTAATATTCTTGCCTAATATTTAATGAAGGATGTTTTTAATTTTACAATAATTATATTTGAATAAAGCTCATTTTCCTTTTTTCAAGATTGGCAAGTTTATTAAAGCCTAATTCTTTTAAAATCAATACCATTTCTTTAAATTTATAGCCAATTTCTCTTGGATTATGGGCATCTGACCCTAATAATGTCGGAATTTCCTTACTTTTCATTATTTTAAGAATTTCCGTGCTGGGATATTGTTCTTTTACTGGTTTTCTTAATCCACTAGAATTTAATTCAATTATAATCTGTTTTTCTTTAACAATTTCTAAAATTTCATCAATTAATTTTGAAATTTTTCTCCTATTAATGGGTTTCTTATTAAATTTTTTAGGTAAATCAAAATGGCCTATGATATCAAATTCAAACATTTTAGATTCAACCATGCTTTTAAGAGTTTCATAATATAGCTCAAAAATCTCATCAATTTTATCAAATCTCGAATATAGGAAGAGAAAATTCTCATCATCAAAGGGAAACAATCCAAATTCCGTTTCCAAGTTATGAATTGAACCAATAATATAATCTAATTTTTTAACATGGTCTTTTATGTATTTTTTGTAAGAATTTTCTTGACTTTTGATATAATCAATTTCAAAACCTATTCTTATGGCAATTTGATTCTCATATTTTTTCTTTAATCTTTCAGCTTCTCTAATATAACCATATAAATCTTCCAATTTCATGGCATAAGCTTCATATGGAATATTTTCAATACTTTTCAAGAATTCATAGGGAAAATGAGCACTAAATCCGATTAAATTCAAATTTTTATTAATTGCAGATTTTACATAATCTTCAAGATTGCCTATTGCGTGCCTGCATAGTGAGCTATGAGTATGCCAGTCTTGAAAAATCATCATTTAGATTTTTAAATCAAATCATTTTTCTTTTGTTTTAGATTATTAAATATTAGAAAAATAGGTAATTCTTATACATTATTAAAGGTGAAAACGATAGAGTTTCAAGAAAAACAATTTGATGGTCCCTATGAAGTATCAGAAGTACAAATAAAAATAGATGATCAAATATTGCGTGGTATTTTATATTTTCCTCCTGAAAGGTTCGCTAGACCTTATCCATTGATAATTTACTTTCATGGATTTCCTCAATTATTCACTTTAGAAGAGCTAATAAAGAATCATGATTACTTATTAAATGAGGGTTATTCTCTTTTAGTTTTTAATTTTAGGGGATATCGAATAAGTGAAGGAAAAGTTTCTATAGAATCGCAAGTAAAAGATGCAACTCAGGTATTAAAATTTGTTAAGTTAATGGCAAAAAAGAAAATTTTTGAAATTGAAAACATAAATATTCTTGCCCATGATTTTGGAGCATTTATTGCATTAATAGCCTGTTCTAAAGAGTCTTTTATAAGTAAATTATTGTTATTGAGTCCCATAATTGATGTATCTAAACGTGTAAATGATCCAAGATTAGTTGAAACTCTACAATATATCAATAAATTTCTCCCTGGAAATGTAAGTGGAATCGAAAATGTGGAAGAATTCATAAAAAAAACTAAAGAAGAATTAAAAAAAGATGATTTTAACTTAAATGATATCTTAGGGAAGGTTAAATGTAATCACGTGAAAATTATATGGGGAGAAAAAGATAAATTAACGAGCTTTGAAGAAATCGAATTTGTTTTAAAAAATATTAATGCAAACAAAAGCTTAACTAAAATTAAATCAATGGACCATTATTTAATTGATGATGCTGAAATTAATGAGGTAAAAGTGGAAATTATAAAGTTTTTCAAGTTATCCTAAAGAAAATGATTTCCATATTGATATCTCTAAATTTTATTTTAAAATTAATCATATAAATTTGCAAATTTTATTATTAAGTAGAACACGGATCAATTGAATTATAACCAAAAATTATTTAAGAACGAAAATAAATCATCTTCTTACTACAAACTAAAAACATTTAAGTGCGAAACTAATGCAGAATTTGGAAACTAAATCTATAAATAACCATTTAAATTTCTTAGAAACTCCAGAAAGCCTTGTATTCTTGATTGGTGCGGGATGTTCTTCAATTGAACCATCTAATGCACCAATTGGGAGAAAAATAATAGAAACGCTTATAAAGTTCTTTTTAAATAAATCTGAAGTAAAAAAAATATTATCAATTGAGAATATTAAATTAGAAAAAACTTTAAGTGTTCTACAAGAAGTATTTGATGAGAATTTGAAAATAATTGAATACTTTAATGAGTTTACTAACCCTAATTTAGTGCATTTTTTCATTGCAAGAATGTTAAAAGAAGGAAGCTTGGTAATGACAACTAATTTTGATCCTCTAATAGAACTTGCTTTATTAAGAGATGGAGTACCAAAAAAGAAAATCATTCCACTAATAACTAAAAGAGATTTTGATAAAGTAAAAAATGTAGAAAATTATATTAAAACCAAGCGTTATCTAATTGGAAAGATTCACGGTTCGCCTAAAAATTTCATAACAGGAGCCAATACTAAGAAAGAATTAGTTAAAACCATAAAGGTTTTGGGAAATGCTGAAAAAAATAAGGGTCTTTTTCAATTAGAACCATTTAAAGCCCGATTTTTAGATTCAGCCACAAAAGAACGCTCCCTTATTGTAATGGGTTATTCTGGACGAAATGATGATGATATTATTCCTACAATAAAAGCTCTCTCAGGATTAAAAGAAATTTTTTGGATCAATCATGTCGAAGAAAAAAAGGAAATAGAAGAAGTTATAGAGATACGTAAAAAGAATTTATCTCAAGCTAATAAACTGGATGATATAGACAATATTTTATTAGAAATAAAAGAATTTAATGAAAAATTAAAGATTTTCAGAGTAAATATCAATATTTTAGAATTGATAAAGAAACATGTAGATAAAGAAATTGAAATCAAACCTGATGAAAATTTTATTGACTATGAAACATGGTTAACAGAAAATTTTAATGATAAAATTGATGAAAAAGAGCAATTACAAGCCGCAGGAATGATTTACTCTAAATTTGGACAACATTATGACGCGATCAGGTGTTTTGATGAATTATTTAATGTGGCATCTGAGGAAAAAGATTCAAAATGGCAAGTCATAGCAGCATTAAATAAAGGTTTAATATACGCAAAAGCATCTGATTTTGATAATACGAGAGAATGGTTAAGAAGATCTCTTGAGTTGCAATTTAAGTCTAAGCTTTTAAGCGAGAGAGCAGTTATATTTAAAGAATTAGGGTTATTATATGAGAATACAGGAGATTTAGACAAGGCTCTTTTATATTTAAGGGAAGCTACTAAAATAGCCGAAAAATTAAATGATCCATCAATAAAGGCTGAGATGTTAAATCAATTAGGATTAATCTATATAAAAAAGAATGAATACCAGAGAGCCTTGAATATTTTCAACCTTTCCTTTAAAATTAATGATAAACTTAAGAACTTACAAGAAAAAGCAAATAATTTGGCTAATATGGGAAAGGTTTTTAGTGAAAAGGGCAATTTTCAAAAAGCTTTAGAATTTTTTAAAGAAGCATTAGCAATTAATGAGAAAATTAAAAATAAACAAGAAGTAGCTCGACTGAAAAATGAAATTGGATTTGTAGAACATCTTTTAGGTAATTCATTAACAGCATTAGAAGAATGTAAAAGCTCTTTATCAATATGTGAAAGTATTAATGATACAATGGGAAAAATGAAAGCATTGTATAATATTGGAAGAATTTACATGGATCAATGGAATTATTTAAGAGCTTATGAATTTTTTGAAGAAGCTTTTCAATTAGCTGAAGAAAGTGAAGATAAAAAGATGCAAGCCGTATTAACAACTCAAATTGGATTAATTTATAAATTACAAGATAAATATTTGGATGCTCTTGAGTGGCTTACTAGAGCTAATAATTTTTATAAAGAATTAGGGGATTTAGATAGCAGGATTGAGGTATTGAAGAACACTTGCTTAATTTATAAGCAGCAAAAGGATTATGATAAAGCATTAAATTGTTTTCAAAAAATCTTATCACTTTTAGAGGAGTCTAAAAATAAAAATGCAATCATTCAGTATTTAAACATCATTGGTCAAATTTATTTAGAACAGAGAATGTTCAATAAATCTCTTGAATATTTTCAAAAAGCTCTTGAAATTTCAGATGATATTGCTGATTTAAAGGGTATGCTTGAATCAATAATAAATATTGGTCTATATTATCAAGAGCAAGTAAATTATTCTGAAGCTCTAAATCGATATAAAGATGCCTTGGAAATAGCAAATAGATTAAAGTTAAATAATAAAAAAGCAAAAGTATTGAATAAAATGGGTTCAATATTTCAAGATCAAGGAGAATATAACAAGGCACTCAAAAATTTCGAAGAAGCTCTCTCATTATTTACTCAAGAAAATGACTTTAAAGGGAGAATCGAAAGTCTTTATCTTATAGGGTTGAATTATTATTATGAAAGTAAATATGACTCTGCAATTAAAAATCTACAAACAGCGATTCAAATTGCCGATCAAATTGGAGATTTGCGCGAAAAAGCAACTTGTTTAAATATTCTTGGAGAAATATTTAAAAATCAATGGAACTTTCTTGAATCCCTAAAATATTACGAAGAAAGCTTATTAATTGCTGAAGAGTTAAATGATCCTCAAAAACAATTGAGCATTTTAAAAGTAATTGGAGAAATTTACAAATTGCAGAAACATTATCCAGAAGCTTTAAGAAATTTTGGTAAAGCTTTAGAAATTGCAGAAAGAGAAGGCGATTTAATGAAAAAGTCAGATATTCTGAATTCAATTGGGCTCATATATTTTGACGAAGAAGATTTGGCAAAAGCACTTTCTTTATTTCAAGAAGCTCTTGAGATTGATGAAAAACTTGGGGATTTAAAAGGAAAAGCCGAAAGGCTCATCAATAAAGGAAATGTTTATTTTAATTGGAGGCAATATGAAAAAGCAATTGAATATTTTCATCAAGCAAGGAAAATTCAAGACCAATTGGATAATCCAAGTGGATTGGCAAACATTCTCGAGAAGATTGGGCTATTATATTTTGAAAAACACGAATATGATGACGCAATTAATTATCTTAAGCAAGCATTAGAATTATTCGAAATGATCGATAATGTAGAAAGTGTTATTGATTGTAAAATAATTCTTGGTAAAATTCATCAGGAACAATTCCAATATTCTGTTGCTACAAAATATTTTCAAGAAGCTCTGAAATTGGCTTCAAGTATTAATGATCAAAACCGTAAAGGAACTTCATTATTCAAGATTGCTTCAATATTGCAAGAACAAGGAATATACAAGGATGCATTGATTCATTATAACAATGCTTATGAAATCTTTGATTCATTAGGGGATATTACGAATAAAACAAATTGTTTAAGTAGAGTAGGATTAATATTTCAAGATCAAGGAAAATATACTGAAGCTTTAAGATGGTACGAACGTTCGATGAAATTCTATCAATTTCTTGGAGAATCAAGAGAGATGGAAGAAACTTACTTTAATATGGCAATGATTTATAGAGATCAAGAAAAATATTTCGACTCTTTAAAATTATTTGATAGAGCTCTAAAAATTTCTGAAAAAATTGGCGATTCTAAATTAAAAGCTGAAATATTGAACATGATTGGATTGATCTATATAAATATAGGAGATTATGAGATAGCAAGAGAAAGATTGGAAAATGCTTTAAAAATTGCTGAAGAATTAAATGACCAGGTGAAGATCGCTCAATACAACAGTAATTTGGGGCTAATAGATTTAAATAATGGAGATTATGCTGAAGCTTGGATAAAATTCGAATTGGCTTTAACTATATATAAAAACCTTAATAATATTGAAGGAATGGCAGATTCACTTTATAAACAAGGATTAACTTATTATGAACAAAAGAGTTATATCGAGGCACTAAATAAACACAAAGAAGCCCTACAAATCTTGGTTAAGAATAAATTTCAAAAACATCCATTAGTGAAAGTACTTAAAAATAATATAAAAATGATTAAAAGCCGGATATGATTTTCTTTTTTAAGCTGGAATGAGAATTTCTTCAACAATTTTCTTTTTACTCGATATTTTTTTGCTGATGAGTGGAAGTACTTTATCGTATAAGATGTATAAGTATGGAGCTCCCTGATTAAACAAGAAAAAGACCTCAAATATTAGGAAAAGAAATCCCAATGACCGAATTCCAGCTATGAGGAGGGGAAATTCCATGAAAAACGACTCTAAGCAGCCAACAAGGAAGACATAAAATAATACTCTAATGTTTTTACTCTTAAACAGGTTTGTTCCATAAATTAAGATTAGAATTGAATAACCTATGATAACATTTATCACCCAGACAGTCATCTGAGTTTCCATGTGTCGAACCGTGTAGACAATTGTATCATTTAATGGAATTAGAAGTGATAAAAATGGAATTAAAAGCCATGAACCAAAAAAGATCAATGTATATTTAATTGTCTCCTTAATTTTTTTACTTTCAAAGTTTTCAAACATTATCCATAACCAACAAAAAGCAAACATCGAATAGGAGAAACACATCATGAAATCCGCACCAAATTTAATCCAGAAATAATCTCCAAGTGGGTGGGGCATCTTCACACCACCAATCCAGTATTCTCTTATTGTTGTGCCAGTAGGATAATTTTTTCCCGCAGATAAGTTCCACCAAAAAACGGCATCAATAAGATACACGATAATTCCTGTAAAAATTCCAAATAAAATTGCATGCCATTTTTTATTTTTAATGAGCATCCCTATCCATATTGTTAGAAAAAAAGCATCAATGTAAATGTAATCATATTGAAATCTCCTAGAGACTTCCTTAAATGATTCAAAAAAAGTATCAAATCTCATGATAATTTCAATATTTAATGTTTATGATCAAATTACTCCTTATAAATTTAAAAATTTTAAAAAAAAAAATGCAATTCTTAATATTTTTAAAGTTAGCATTAAATCACTTGAAATCATTTCTTCTCATTAATATATTGTAATATATAATTTTTTACGCGCTCTTTTGGCTGATATATCCCAAAATGCCCTTCACAGAGAATATCTGCCTCTAGTTCAAGTAATTTTTTTAGAGAATTTTGATAATCCTCAAAATTAGACACACCAGGAATTATTGGGCCATGCAAATCCTGACCAAATAATATCTTAATGTTTGGATTGGTCAATTCAAGTAAAATTGCAATTGAACCAGGAGTATGACCAGGTATGTGAATGCATTGAAAATCAAGATCTCCAAACCTTAATACTTCGATATCTCCTGTTAAATATTTGTCTAATTTTATTGGTTTATAAGTCACGCCATACCATCCTGCTGCAGTTTTATCATCGTGTCCTTCTTCTTCAATCGCTTCAGCATCTAATTCATGAGCATAAAACTTAACTTTTTTATTGAATTTCTTCAGTTTGGCACATGCAGCAATGTGATCTATGTGAAAATGAGTCAAAATGCAATGTTTTATGTCTAATGGATCTAAGCCTATTTCATTAATATCCTTGATCAAACTTAAAGACATTCCACAATCAATAAGAACCAAGCCATCTTCGCTTCTGGTGTCAACCAAATAAACAGAACATCCAGAATCACCTAAATGAAAGATATTTTTAACTATTTCTCTCATAATTTCCAGTATTTATTTTTAATTAAAATAAAATATATGCATCAAATAACTCAAGTAGCATAGAACTTTTTATATAGAAGAATCGTAGTTACAGTACCAATCCCTATTGAGAATAAAACATCAGAAGCATAATGAGCTCCAACAACGACTCTCGAGAAAGCAACGAAAAGTGCCCATCCAATAACCAAGAGATATGTTAGTATTTTTATGGGATCTGAGTTCTTTCGATCTTTTACAAGGATAAGTAATGGTAAAAACATTATTCCCATTGCAGCATGACCACTAAGAAAACTATGATTTCCAGTAATTCCATTCGGGATAAACCAAGGTGTAAAGTTGCTATAATCAACTGCCAAATCTCTAAATCTAACTCTGCCCCATAGAACTTTTATAACTTGTACAATAATTAATGGATTAATTACAGCAAGAAGGGATATCACGGAAGCAATTTTTTTATAATTCTTCCAATCTTTATTCCAAGTATAAATGATATAGGCTAATAATGAAACTACTAATGTCCAACCTAATGCTTGATCACTTACATCATCGCTCCATGTGAGAATGATAATTAAAATTCCAACAAATACACCAATAAACCCAAGAATTTTTTGTTTTTTAACGTCCTTGATATAACTACCAAAAAATGTAGCCAAAGCAATAGCAATTAATCCATAGCCAGGAGCTTCGCCATAATCTGCTCCAAAATTTCCCCAAGTGGATGCTGAATCGACAACAGCAATTGATATGTTTAAATCAGTAAAGCCAAATATAATTGCCAAGACTGCCCAAAAAACTATTACTATTAAAAGACATGTATTTATTTTTGAAAATTTCATAATAAATTATTCATTATTTTTTTTATTTATAGGTTTACTTGTTAGGGAAAAATTTGGTCTCTTAAATTTATAAGGATATCAGGATAATCTGTATAAAGTGCCTTGACATATTTTCCTTTATAATTTAAATTTAATATTCTTTTCATTATAATTTTTGAATCCACGTTCCAAACATAACAATTAAACCCATTATCAATAATAGTCTTAAAATTGTTTAATTTCGCCCGATTGGACCTTAAGTTTATTGTTTTTACACGAATCTCTTTAAGTTTAGTAAAATTGGTATTTTCTGAAGAAATATTTACTATATTATGAGGTAAAGTCAATATTAATTTAACAGATTTATCAAATTTTCTCAGTCTATTTAAAACGTGAATTCGTGTATCTGTTATTTCAATTATTTCAAGCAATCCATATTGTTTGCTTGTTTCTATTAAAGCTTGCCCAACTTTATAGTCACTTATATCAAAACTATACCTTAAAGATTTTGGACCATCCAAAAAGGTTTCAAATAATTCTTTTAATTGAGGTATTCTTCTCTTATCTTTGAATTCAATTGCTCTTAATTCCTTTAAAGTTAGACTCTTGATGCTATACCATCTTGAGTTGTTCCTAAAAGCAGGATCATGAAATATAACAATTTCATTATCCTTGGTTCTCTGGAGATCCGCTTCTATTCCTGCGCCCATTTCCACGGCTTTTCTAAAACAATCTATTGTATTTTCTATACAATAGCCCATTGCTCCGCGATGTCCAAAAACATAAGGTTTAATCGTCATGATTCTAAAGGTTCTTTAGGGTTTTTATATTTTAAATCAAAAAATATAATTTTTATTTAAGCTTAAATTAATATTCTTACTTAAAATTTCTTAAATGTGAATCATGATGGAAGATTCTGAAGATAAAAATTTTAAATCAGATAAATTTTCAAAGAAAGTTATCAGATATTTTAAGAATTTATTTAATTTTTCACAATTTGATGTTAAAACGATCATTTACATCATTATCTTTATTATTTTGATTGGTTTGTCGTTATTATTGCTTTATTACATTTATTTTGTTGATAAGACTTTTTTGTATAGATTAATTGTAGATTGGTTCGTTAATCCAATATTCAATTTGGGATTCATAGGAATTTTGCTTTTCTTAATAATCATGGGTGTTCAAGGTTTATTAGTACCAATTCCATCAGAAATCATCTTATTAGCAACTGGTATAATTTGGGGTTTTATAGGTGGAGGAATAATGGGTATAACAGGATCCATGTGTGCTGCAATGCTTTGCTTTTACATTAGTAAAAAAGGAGGAAGACCACTTGTTAAAAAATTTATTGGAGAAAAAGCAATTGATATGGCTGATAATTTCATACGAAAGTATGGAATGGGGGCCATTTTAATTGCCAGATTTTTACCATTTGTAGCTTTTGATCCTATCTCATACGTGTCTGGGCTAGTCGATATTGATGTTAAAAAATATGCTTTAGGTACTTTAATTGGTTCAATTCCAAGAGCATTTTTTTATTCATTTTTAGGTGCAATTCTTGGAATAACCCCGCCAATAGATTTTTCAACATTACCATTAGAACAAGTGGAAGCACAAGCAACAATGTTCAATAATATTCTATTAATCATCTTGGCAGTACTCTTGGTGTTATTTATTATCTATTATTCTACGACGAAAATAATCGCTAGCAAGCAAGAAAAATCTAATTAACTACCTAAAAAATTTTTATAGTGAAAAACAAATCTTTATTTAATTAATTAATTAATTTTTCTAAGATCTTTTTATTTTTAAATAAAAAAGTCATGGTGGAAATTATATGAAAAAACAATTTTTGAAAAAAATAATTAATTTGAATATTTTCTTGAATATAACGGGAATTTCATTTGGAATCCTATATTTTATTTTTAGAGCAAGGTTCCTCTTATTCGACGCATTATCAATTTTAACAATTCTTGCTTGGTTAATAAACTTGTATTTAACGGTAGTTCCGGTTAAACACTTAAAAAAATCACATGTTCAAGGAAAAAAAATTAATCGCATGACTTATTACTACTTAATAACTTTTATTATAGGAATATTAGCATTGACTCTGGGAACAACTTTCGCGGCATTTATCCTACAAGGAATATTACTGACGTTTCTTGAACTCTTAATCATTCTTGGTTATTTTATTATTTTGATTTATGGACTATGCTTAACATTGCGAATATTTCAAACAATTGATGATGAGGGGGTGTGGATGCTTGAGTAGATTCAACAAAATAAAAATAATTAAAATAATATTGGAGATCTTGTGTTATCTGACTTTCCTTATAGGAATTTTTTTTACAATAACATTGCTTTTCCCCATTAAGAACAAGTTAATGTCCAATTTCTCATTTTTCATTACTCAGATATCAGGTTTCTTGATGTTTCTTTATATCCCTGCTTTAATACTTCTATTAAAACTTAAAATAAGAAAACATTCGAGAAAAAAATGGAAAAAAGCAATTATATTAGCAATTGGCACCTTCCTTGTTGTATCAA